>Ga0207691_10001940_pt1 | contig 20185 bp, 21 predicted proteins | sample KBSM13metaG_FD_184327 | JGI IMG/M metagenome (GOLD analysis project Ga0207691, IMG submission 184327) | Miscanthus rhizosphere microbial communities from Kellogg Biological Station, Michigan, USA - KBS M1-3 metaG (SPAdes) (version 2) | ecosystem: Host-associated > Plants > Roots > Rhizosphere >... | reverse complement strand
TATCCGGCCGGCCACCCGCCAGCCCCCACCACCAGGACCACCTCATGACCCAGACCCACGAGCAAACCGACCGCCCGACGCGCGCCGACTACGTCACCTGGCGGCAGGCCACCACGCGCTGGGCCGACGACGACGTCTACGGTCACCTCAACAACGCCGTGTACTTCGAGCTGATCGACACCGCGGTCAACGCGCACCTGGCGGAGACGGTCGGCCGCGACATCCGGACGCTGCCCACGATCGGCGTGGTCGCAGAGGTGTCCTGCCGCTACTTCCGCGAGGTCGGCTACCCCGAGCCGATCGACCTCGGCCTCGTCGTCGACCGGGTCGGCTCGTCGTCCGTCGTCTACCGGATCGGGGTGTTCCAGGGGGAGGGCGACGAGGCGGCCGCCGAGGGCCGCTTCGTGCACGTGTACGTCGACAACACCGACCCGGCGCGCCCCGTCACGCCGCTGCCGGACGAGGTCCGGGCCGCGGTCGAGCAGCTGCTGCGCGGCTGACCGGCTGGCGCCCGACCACGGGCGACCCTCTTGGCGGCGTGGTTGGGGGGCGCTCCGGCCCGGGGTATCCTTTGGATCGTTCCATTCGACGATGACTCGGAGTTCCCGCCCCATGTTGTGGATGCTGCTGGCACTGTTCCTGATCCTCGTGGTGGCCGGACTCGTGGTGCTCTACGTCGCCTACCCGCACCGGGGCGAGGAGATGCCGGTGGTGCCCGTGCTGGGTGACGCGATGCGGTCCGCGGCCGACGCGATCCCGAGGCTCGACGCCGACGAGGTGCGCGCGTCGCTGCGGCGCTGAGCCGCCCCACACGCGGGGCCGGACCTGCCCCTGATGGTTGGATGATCCGGTGGAGACCTTCAACCTGATCTTCCTGGTCATCGTCCTCGCGATCGTCGTCGTCGGCGCTGGGGGCCTGGTGGCCCTGCTACGCCGACGCCCGCAGCCGCCGGTTCCGCCCCGGCCGGACGGGCCGGTGATCACGCGGGACGAGGCCGCGTCGCTCGCCGACCCGGAGACGACCGATCGTGGCACCGTCGACGGCATCCCGCCGGAGTCCGAGGAGCCGGCTGCCGGGACCATCACGATCGAGCGTCCGGAGTCGGCCTCCAGCCGGCTGGTCCGGCTGCGGGCGCGGCTGGCGCGCTCCCAGAGCGGGCTGGGCCGCGGCCTGCTCGCCCTGCTCTCCCGCGACCGGCTGGACGACGACACGTGGGAGGACATCGAGGACACCCTGATCACCGCGGACGTCGGCGTCACGCCGACCCACGAGCTGGTCGAGCGGCTGCGCACCCGGCTCCGCGTCGAGGGCGGCGACGGTGCCACCGTGCGCAGCGTCCTCCACGACGAGCTGCTCACCCTGGTCGACCCGTCGCTGGACCGCCGGCTCGGCATCACCGGTTCCGGCGGCAAGCCGGGCGTCGTGCTCGTGGTGGGGGTCAACGGCACCGGCAAGACCACGACGGTGGGCAAGCTGGCCCGGATCCTGGTCGCGGAGGACAAGGGCGTGCTCCTCGGTGCGGCCGACACCTTCCGGGCCGCGGCAGCCGAGCAGCTCACCACCTGGGGCCAGCGGGTCGGTGTCGACGTCGTGAGCGGCCCCGAGGGCGGCGACCCGGCGAGCGTGGCGTTCGAGGCGGTCCGGCAGGGCGTCGAGCGACCTGCCGACGTGGTGATCGTCGACACCGCCGGCCGGCTCCAGAACAAGGCCGGCCTGATGGACGAGCTGGGCAAGGTCAAGCGGGTCGTCGAGAAGCAGGCCCCAGTCACCGAGGTGCTGCTCGTGCTCGACGCCACCACCGGCCAGAACGGGTTGACCCAGGCGCGCGTGTTCTCCGAGGTCGTCGACGTGACCGGCATCGTGCTCACCAAGCTCGACGGGTCCGCCAAGGGCGGGATCGTGATCGCCGTACAGCGCGAGCTCGGGGTGCCGGTCAAGCTGGTCGGGCTCGGCGAGGGTGCCGACGACCTCGCGCCGTTCGACCCGTCCGGGTTCGTCGACGCGCTGCTCGGCGAGAGCTGAGTCTCAGGCGCCGCAGCCGCGGATCACGAGGTCGACGAGGCTGTCGAGCTCGCTGGGCTCCGGGAGCGACATCCCGCTGATCGTGCGCACCGCCAGGATGCCGGAGATGAGCTGGACGGCGGCCGACACGTTCGCGTCGTGACGCACCTCGCCGCGCGCGATCGCGCGATGGAACATCATCCGTGCGGAGCCCTCGGCCCGGTTGTTGGCGGCCCGGTAGAGCGCGGCGATCCGCGGGTCGCGCACCGACTCGGCGATGCAGGTGCGGATGTAGGACGAGCCCTGCTCGGAGTTGGCGAACGCGAGCACCTGGGCGAACGCCTCGCGCAGGTCGCCCTCGATGCTGCCCGTGTCCGGCGTCGGCATCTGCGCGTCGTACAGCTGGCCCATGGCCGCGACGGCAAGGTCTTCCTTCTTGGCCCAACGGCGGTAGACGGTCGCCTTGCCCACGTGGGCACGGCTGGCGACGTCGTCGACGGTCATGTTGTCGAAACCGTGGACGAGGATCAGGGCGGCGGCGGCGTCGAGGATGCGTCCGTCGGCCTCCGGGTCGCGGGGGCGGCCTCGCTTGCGGCGCACGGGCGCCGGCGCGGGCGCTACGACCGGGGGTAGTCCGGCGGGGCTGGTCATCGTCACCTCATGAGGGTAGGGGGCAAACCGGGCGGTTCGCCGGGTTTTCGGGGATATTCGCGGTTCACGCACCTGTAACACGAATCGCACCAGACGTGACGAGAACGAAACACCCAGGGATGGGTGCCGAAACACCGTCCGACCACAGTTCTGGCAACGAGGCGGGGCTCGGGTCCACGACAGTGCAGTCGCCGGGCCTCGCCGTACCCCTGACCACTGGGTCTGATCAATGGGAGGTCCCATGAACACCGGCGACACCGCCTGGGTTCTCGCGTCGTCGGCGCTCGTGCTGCTGATGACGCCCGGTTTGGCGTTCTTCTACGGCGGCATGGTCCGCTCCAAGAGCGTCCTCAACATGCTCATGATGAGCTTCGCCACGATCGGTATCGTCTCGCTGCTCTGGGTGCTCTACGGCTTCTCGGTCGCCTTCGGCACCGAGAAGAGCGGTCTCTGGGGCGGCTTCGGCTGGGCCGGGATGAAGCACCTCACCACGGCCGAGGTGACGATCAACGGCGGCGTGTACGGGATCCCGCTCCTCGTCTTCGCGGCGTTCCAGCTGATGTTCGCGGTGATCACGCCCGCGCTGATCAGCGGCGCGATCGCCGACCGCGCCAAGTTCGGCACCTGGATGATCTTCGTCGCGCTCTGGGTGACCATCGTGTACTTCCCCGTCGCGCACTGGGTGTTCGACTTCGGCGACAAGGACGGCAACGGCGCGGGCTGGCTCGCTGCCAGGGGCGTCCTCGACTTTGCGGGCGGTACGGCGGTCCACGTCAACGCCGGCGCCGCCGGACTCGCCCTGGCGCTTGTCCTGGGCAAACGGATCGGGTGGAAGAAGGACCCGATGCGTCCGCACAACCTGACCCTCGTGATGCTGGGTGCCGGGCTCCTGTGGTTCGGCTGGTTCGGCTTCAACGCGGGCTCGGCCCTCGGCGCCAACGCGCTCGCCGGCCAGGCGTTCTTCACCACGATGATCGCCACTGCGACCGCGATGCTCGGCTGGCTGGCCGTGGAGCGCATCCGGGACGGGCACTACACGAGCCTGGGTGCCGCCTCCGGCGCCGTGGCCGGTCTGGTCGCGATCACCCCGGCGTGTGCGTTCGTCACCCCGGTGGGTTCGATCGTGATCGGCATGCTCGCCGGTGCGATCTGCTCGCTGGCGGTGGGCCTGAAGTGGCGGCTCGGCTTCGACGACTCGCTCGACGTGGTCGGCGTCCACCTGGTAGGCGGTGCCTTCGGGGCTCTCTCGCTCGGCTTCCTCGCCCAGGGCGAGGGACTCTTCTACGGTGGGGACATCAGCCTCCTGGGCAAGCAGGCCCTGGCGGTGGGAGCCGTGGGAGGTTACTCGTTCGTGCTGGCCTACGCGATCGGCAAGGCACTCGACCTGACCGTCGGCTTCCGGATCCCCGCGGAGGACGAGGTCGAGGGCGTCGACCTGTTCGCGCACGCGGAGACCGGCTACGACATCCACTCCGCCGGCACGGGTTCAGGTGCGCTCACGGGCAAGCCCGACGCACTCGTCCAGGCCGGCGCGGAAGCAAGGGGAGTGAACGCATGAAGCTCGTGACAGCGGTGATCAAGCCACACAAGTGGGACGAGGTCCGCGAGGCCCTGGAGACGTTCGGCGTCACCGGGATGACCGTCTCGGAGGTCAGCGGCTACGGCCGGCAGAAGGGCCACACCGAGGTCTACCGCGGCGCCGAGTACGACATCGCGCTGGTCCCGAAGATCCGGATCGAGATCGTGGTCGACGACGGTGACGTCGAGGACGTCGCCGGCATCATCGTGAAGTCGGCGCAGACCGGCCGGATCGGTGACGGCAAGGTCTGGGTCTCCCCGGTCGAGAGCGTCGTGCGGGTCCGCACCGGAGACCGCGACGGGGCCGCGATCTAGCGAGGGATGTGTCGGTTCCCCACACTTGTCCCGGAACTGCACGAGATCTGGCCGATCCGGTGCAGTTGCGGGACAAGTGTGGGGAAACCGCACGCCCCCCCACCGACGCTCAGGACTCCCCGGCGATCAGGTACTTCCCGCCCTGGAAGTCGAGGTCCAGGGAGACCGCATCGCTGCGGTGCACGCCGTCGTCGCGGACGTAGGCGACGTCGTAGCTGACGGTCAGGTTGTCGGCGTCGGGCTCGATGTTGCTCGGGGTCGCGGTCGCGATGGTGTCCCAGAAGCCGGAGTAGCCCTCGAGGCCGCCGCTCTGGTCCTGGAACTCCGGCGTCAGCTGCGCGAACGTCGCCTCCGGGTCCTTGGGTGCGGTCGCCAGGTAGCTCTCGATGAACGAGGTGATCCCCTTGTCCGTGGCCTCCGAGGACGCGGGCGTGGTGCTGGCCGACGTGTCGTCCGACGGGCCGGTGCCCGCGCTCGGCCCGGCCTCCGGCTGGCCGCCGCCACTCATGCCGCGGACGAGGAACGCGACGAACAGCAGCGCGATCACCGCGACCAGGGCGATCGCGATCAGACCCTCGAGGGGTATCCGGCGGCGGCGTCGGGACGGCGCGGGCGCAACCGACGGCTCGCCCCGGATCACGCTGGTGGGCTCCGCCACGGGTGCGGCGGGCACCGGCAGCGGCGCGGGCGCGACCTCGGCCGACGGCATGGTCTGGGTCGCGAGGACACCGTCCGGGCCGCTCGCGAGGTACGCCGCGGCGCGGGTGGAGTCCCACCTGCTGCTCGGGTCGTGGCGCATCAGCTGGCCGATCAGCGGCGCGAGCCAACCGGCGCGCTCCGGCTGCGGCACCGGCTCGTTGACGATCCGGTAGAGGGTGCCGATCACGTTGCCCTCGACCGTCTCGTACGGCGCGTGTCCCTCCACCGCGTGGAAGATGGTCGCCCCCAGCGACCACATGTCGCTGGCCGGCGTCGCCGGAGAGCCGCCCGCCACCTCCGGGGCGAGGAAGCCGGGCGAGCCGACGAGGAGGCCGGTCCGGGTGAGCTGCTGGTCGGCCTCGAGCCGGGCGATGCCGAAGTCGCCCAGCTTCACCTGCCCCTCCGGCGTGACCAGGATGTTGCTCGGCTTGACGTCGCGGTGCACGATCCCCGCCTCGTGCGCGGCGGCCAGCGCTGCTGCGGCCTGCGCGATCAGCGTCGCCGCGGCGTCGGGGGAGAGCGGGCCGCCGCGGCGCACCAGCTCGGCGAGGTTCTCCGACTCGACGTACTCCATCACCAGCCAGTGCTGGCCGGCGTCCTCCACCAGGTCGAAGACCACCACCACGTGCTCGTGGTGGAGCCTCGCCGACACCTGCGCCTCGCGGCGCACCCGGTCGAGGTCGGCGTCGGAGGTGCCGGGCAGGGCGCCGATGCGCTTGGCGGCGACCCGCCGCCGCAGGAGGATGTCCTCGGCCAGCCACACCTCGCCCATGCCGCCGCGCCCGATCTCGCGCTCGAGACGGTAGCGGCCGGCAACGGTGGTCACACGGCAAGGCTAGGTGCCGCGGTCACGGCCGGGCTCCCCCTTGGGGATACGGCTCGGGGCATCACTGCCGTGGACTCTCGCCGTCGATCAGGTAGCTGTCGCCGTCGGGCACCAGGTCGAGGGTGGTGGAGCCTTCGCGTCGGCTGCCGTCCTGCAACCGGTAGCTGACGTCGTAGCTGACGGTCATCGCCTCCTCGTCGGCCTCGACGTTGCTCGGGGTGGCGGTCTCGATGGTGTCCCAGAAACCCTTGTAGCCGCGGTAGCCGCCGCTCTCCCGCTGGAACTTCCGGGTGAGCTGGCTGAAGGTCGCGCGGGGGTCCTCCGGTGCGGTCGCGAGGTAGTCGCCCACGAAGCCGCTCATCTCCTCGGCGTTGCCGGACGGTGACGCGCTCTCGGTCGGGGACTCGGTCGGGGACTCGGTCGGGGACTCGGTCGGGGTCTCGCTCGGGGTCTCGCTGGGCGACTCCGACGGGCTGCTCGAGGACGAGGCCGAGGACGGGCTCTCGCTGCTGGTGGGCGCCGCGGCCGGAGACCCCGGCTTCTCTCCCCGCGTGAGCAGAACCGCGGCCACTGCGACCAGGACGATGGCCAGGGCCGCGGCCGCGACGATCAGCCAGGTACGGCGGCCGCCCCGGTCGTCGTCCACCGGAGGGGCGGGCGCCGGGCCCGTGTCCGGGGCGGGCTCGGGGGTGGGCTCGGGGGCGGGCTCGGGGGCGGGCTCGGGGGCCGTCACCGGGGCCGCCACCGGCGCCACGGCCGGTGCCACGGCCGGCATCCGGAGCGTGGCCGTCGCCTGGTCGGGACCCGCATCCAGGAACGCCCGCACATCGGTGGCGTCCAAGCGCTCAGCCGGGTCGCGGAGCATCAGGTGCTCGACCAGCGGCGCCAGCCATCCGGCGTGCTCGGGACGGGGCGGCTCCTCGTGCACGATCCGGTACATCAGGCCCAGCAGGTTGCCGTCGCTGGGGAACGGTGGGTGACCCTCGACGGCGTGGAAGACGGTGGCGCCCAGCGACCACATGTCGCTGGCGGTCGTGGCCGGGGCGCCGCCGGCGACCTCCGGGGCGAGGAAGGCAGGGGAGCCCACGACCAGGCCGGTCTGCGTGAGGACGGTGTCGGACTCCAGCCGGGCGATGCCGAAGTCGCTCAGCTTGACCGTCCCGGCAGGGGTGACCAGCAGGTTGCTGGGCTTGACGTCGCGGTGCACGATGCCGGCCGCGTGGGCCGCTGCGAGGGCGATCGCGGCCTGGCGGACCAACCCGGCCGCCTCATCCGGCGGCAGGGCTCCCAAGCGGTCGACGCGTTCGGCGAGGTTCTCCGACTCGACGTACTCCATCACCAGCCAGTGCTCGTCACGCTCCTGCACCAGGTCGAACACGACGACCACGTGCTCGTGGTTGAGTCGTGCCGAGACGTGCGCCTCACGCCGCACCCGGTCGATGTCGGCCTCAGAGCGGCCGGGCAACGCTCCGATGCGCTTGAGCGCGACCTCGCGCCCGAGAACCGTGTCCTCGGCCAGCCACACCGCGCCGGTGCCGCCGCGTCCGACCTCGCGCACGAGCCGGTACCTGTTGGCGATCGTGGTCATCGGGTCAAGGCTAGACACTGGTTGCGGGGTGCGTCCCACCCCTGCGGGTCCGGCGGCCGGCCCGACTCGGTGAGGCGCGTAACACGGGGGTAACCCGCGGGCCCCACGATGGGACACCCGCAACCGGGAGGAGTGCCGTGACCGCGAGCGACCGGAGCGCCCGCACCCGGGCGGCCGACGAGCTGTGCGCGGATGCGTTCACCGGGGCCGCGTGCCCTGAGATCGGGGTCGCCCTGGTCGCTGTCGGCGGGTACGGACGGGGCGAGCTCGCGCCTTACAGCGACCTCGACATAGTGCTCGTGCACGACCCGGGCGTGGAGCCCGGCGACTGGGCGAGCGGGGTCTGGTACCCGATGTGGGACTCGGGCGCGAACATCGACCACTCCGTGCGTTCGCTGACCGAGGCGGCGGAGCAGGCGTCGGCCGATCTCCGGGTGGCGATGGGGCTGCTCGACGCCCGGCACCTGGCCGGTGACCCGAACCTCACGCTCCGCCTGAGAGGTGCGCTGCTCACCCAGTGGCGCCGCGACGCACGGGAGCGGCTGGCCGAGCTGCACCAGCTCGTGACCGGGCGGGGCGACCTGCTCGGCGAGCTCGCCCACTCGTCAGTGCCGGACCTGAAGGAGTCGGTAGGTGGCCTCCGCGACGCGACGGTGCTCAAGGCCCTGGTCGCCAGCTGGCTGGTCGACGTGCCGCACGTGGACCTGGAGCGCTCCCGTGGAGCGCTGCTCGACGTCCGCGACGCCCTGCACGGCGTGGCCGGGCGCGCCACGGACCGGGTGGTGCCGGAGTACTGGCCGGACATCGCGGAGGTGCTGGGGCTGGCCGACGCGACCACGGCGCAGCGACACACCCGGGCCCTCGGTCGCCGGATCACGCACCTGAGCCGGCTCGCGTGGCGCCGGGCCGAGGCGGTGCTGTCCCGGCCCAGCGTGACCGGAGCGCGGCGACCGGCGCTGGAGCCGATCGCGAGCGGGGTCGCGGTCTCGCGCGGTGAGGTGGTGCTGGACGCCGGGGTGCGCGCGGCCGAGGACCCGTGCCTGCTGCTGCGTGCGGCCGCGGAGGCCGCCGAGCGTGACCTGGTGCTGCCACCGACCACCGCCGCGAGGCTGGTGCGTGACTGCCCGCCGCTGCCCGTGCCCTGGCCGGCCGAGGCGCGCGACCTGATGGTGCGGCTGCTCGCCGCGGGTCCGGGTCTACTCGCGGTGTGGGAGACGCTCGACGAGACCGGCGCCGTGCAGACGATCCTTCCCGAGTGGGAGCAGGTCCGTCTGCTCCCTCACGCTTCTGTGGTGCACCGGTTCACGGTCGACCGGCACATGGTGGAGACCTGCATCGAGGCGTCCGCCCTGATCCGGCGGGTGGCCCGGCCCGACGTGCTGATGGCGGCCGCCCTGCTCCACGACATCGGCAAGGGCCGGCTCACCGAGCACTGCGTCGCGGGGGAGCCGGTGGCACGCGAGGTCGCTGGCCGGATGGGCTTCGACGAGCGCGAGGTGGAGCTGGTCGGGCACCTGGTGCGCTGGCACCTGCTGCTGCCCGAGACGGCGACGACCCGCGACCCGGACGACCCGGCGACGGTGCTGACGGTCACGGAGCGGGTGCCGGACCGCGAGGAGCTCGAGCTGCTGATGACGCTGACCGAGGCCGACGCGCGAGCGACCTCGGACAAGGCGTGGACGTCGTGGCGCGCCGGGCTGGTCCGGCAGCTCTTCCGGCGCGCGGCGGACGCGCTCTCGGACACGCCGTCGGTGCCGCCCCCCTCCGACCCCGGGCTTCAGATCCCGGACAAGGTGCGCGAGGACCCGGAGCGGATCTGGGTGGAGGTGCGGCCGACGGACGACGGCAGCGAGGTCACCGTGGTGTCCGGTGACCGGGTCGGCCTGCTTGCCGACGCCGCCGCGATGATCGCCATGCAGCGGATCTCGGTGCGCGCCGCACGGGCATGGACCGTGGACCAGGTGGCGGTCTCGCAGTGGCAGGTGGGGGAGACGGAGCTCGACGAGCGCGTGCTCCTGCAGCGCCTGGAGAACATCGTCGAGGGCCGCGTCGACGCCAGGTCCCGCCTCGCTCGTCGTACGGCCACGCGGCTGGAACCGACGGTCGCGGTGCGCCCGGAGGCGTCGGTGCAGGCTACGGTCCTCGAGGTGCGCACCGAGGACCGACCGGGGGTCATCCACACGGTGTGCCGCACGCTGGCCGACCTCGGTGTCTCGGTGCGGTCCGCTCACGTCACCACGTTGGGACCGCAGGCCGTCGATGTGTTCTACGTGCAGGAGAGCGGTGCCGGCGCGCTGAGCGAGACCCGCGCGGCCGATGCCGCGCACGCCGTGCGGGCGGCGCTGCGGGACACGGTTACCCTTGAGAAGCGGGCCTGAGCATGGCTCGCGTTTTCGTGATCAACCCCTGAGGACTGAACGCCACCGTGTTTGCCACGCTCTCCGACCGGCTCGCCGACACCTTCAAGAACCTCCGCGGCAAGGGACGGCTCTCCGACGCCGACATCGACGCCACGGCACGCGAGATCCGGATCGCGCTGCTCGAGGCGGACGTGGCGCTGCCAGTGGTCAAGGAGTTCGTCGGCGCGGTCAAGGAGCGGGCCCGGGGCGAGGAGGTCAGCGGCGCGCTCAACCCCGCGCAGCAGATCGTCAAGATCGTCAACGAGGAGCTGGTCACGATCCTCGGCGGCGAGACCCGCCGGCTGCGCTTCGCGAAGACCCCGCCGACCGTGATCATGCTGGCCGGCCTCCAGGGCGCCGGCAAGACGACGCTCGCGGCCAAGCTCGCGCTGTGGCTCAAGGAGCAGGGCATGAGCCCGATGCTCGTCGCGGCCGACCTCCAGCGGCCCAACGCGGTCAACCAGCTCCAGGTCAACGGTGACCGCGCCGGGGTCACGGTCTACGCGCCCGAGCCCGGCAACGGCGTGGGCGACCCGGTGGCGGTCGCGAAGGGTGGCGTGCAGGAGGCCCGTCGTACCCTCCACGACGTCGTGATCGTCGACACGGCCGGCCGTCTCGGCATCGACGAGGAGCTGATGCGGCAGGCCGCCGACATCCGCGACGCGGTGGTCCCCGACGAGGTGCTGTTCGTCGTCGACGCGATGATCGGTCAGGACGCCGTCGCGACGGCGCAGGCGTTCCTCGACGGCGTCGGGTACGACGGCGTGGTGCTGACCAAGCTCGACGGTGACGCGCGCGGTGGCGCCGCGTTGTCGATTGCCTCGATGACCGGCAAGCCCGTCATGTTCGCGTCGGCGGGGGAGAAGCTCACCGACTTCGACCTCTTCCACCCCGACCGGATGGCCTCGCGCATCCTGGGCATGGGCGACATGCTCACGCTGATCGAGCAGGCCGAGAAGAACTTCGACCAGGAGCAGGCGGCCAAGGCGGCCGGCAAGCTGATGGGACAGGGCGGCGAGTTCACGCTCGACGACTTCCTCGAGCAGATGCTGCAGGTGCGCAAGCTCGGCTCGATGTCGAAGATCATGGGGATGCTCCCGGGGATGGGGCAGTTCCGCGACCAGATCGACAACTTCGACGAGCGTGAGATCGACCGGATCCAGGCCGTCATCCGGTCGATGACGCCGGGCGAGCGGGCCAACCCGAAGATCATCGACGGGTCCCGTCGGTCGCGGATCGCGAAAGGGTCCGGCCGCACCGTCGCCGAGGTCAACCAGCTCGTCGACCGGTTCTTCCAGGCCCGCCGGATGATGGAGTCGATGGCCCGTGGCGGCGGCATGCCCGGTCTCCCCGGTGCGCCCGGCATGGGGATCGGCAAGCGCTCCAAGGCCCGCCAGGCCCCACAGGCCAAGAAGGGCAAGGGCAAGCGCGTCTCCGGCAACCCGGCCAAGCGTGCCCAGCAGGCGCAGCAGTCGGAGGAGAAGCCGGCCGCCAACCCGTTCGGGATCGACCAGCAGGGCGACGCCCCCGAGCTCGACCCGGCGGACTTCCAGCTCCCGGCCGGGCTGGACAAGTACCTGAAGTAGCCGGGTGCCGGGTCGGACGGTCCGGCCATGTGTCCCGGTAACGTCCCGCGCATGGCAGACGCCCTGTGGTTCAGCGGACCCGTGCTCCCCGACACCGAGCGGCGTGACCTGTACGTCGTGGACGGGCTGGTGACCTACGAGCCCCAGCGCGGCGCCGAGCTCGTCGCCGAGGGGTGGATCGTGCCGGGGCTGGTCGACGCGCACTGCCACGTGGGCCTCGACGCGCACGGCGGCATCAGCGACGAGGAGAGCGAGCGGCAGGCGATCGCCGACCGCGACGCGGGGGCGCTGCTGCTGCGTGACTGCGGGTCCCCGGTCGACACCAGCTGGATCCACGACCGCGACGACCTGCCCCGCCTGATCCGGGCGGGCCGGCACATCGCGCGCACCCGGCGCTACATCCGCGACTACGCCCACGAGGTCGAGCCCGACCAGCTTGCGTCGTACGTCGCCCAGGAGGCGCAGCGCGGGGACGGCTGGGTCAAGCTCGTGGGCGACTGGATCGAGCGCGACAGCGGCGACCTGGCGCCGTCGTTCTCCGCGGAGTCGTTCGCACAGGCGATCGCCGTCGCGCACGCGCACGGCGCGAAGGTCACCGCCCACTGCTTCGGCGAGGCCGTGCTGCCTGGACTGATCGAGGGCGGCATCGACTGCATCGAGCACGGCACCGGCCTGTCCACCGACCTGGTCGACGCGATGGTCGAGCGGGGAGTCGCGCTGGTGCCGACCGTGGTCCAGCTCGACAACTTCCCCGGCTACGCCGACGCGGCGGGCGCGAAGTACCCGGCGTACGCCGCCCACATGCGCGAGCTCCACGCCCGCCGACGCGACACGATCATGGGGGCTTACGAGGCGGGCGTCGCGATCTACGCCGGCACCGATGCCGGAGGGGTGCTGCCCCACGGCGGCATCGCCGACGAGGTGCTGGAGCTCGCGGCCTACGGGTTCAAACCGGCCGACGCCCTCGGGGCCGCGTCCTGGCACGCGCGCGCCTGGCTCGGCCACGACGGCACGCTGGCCGAGGGCACGTCCGCCGACTTCGTCGTCGTCCCCCGCGACCCGCTGGAGGACCTCACCGCGCTGCGGGAGCCCACGCGGGTGGTGCTGCGCGGCGCGGTCGTGGCCTGAGCCGGGAACCTGCCTGATTTTCGCCGGGAGGGTGAACGTGGCAGAATCACGCCGAGTCCTGTGCCCGTGGTCCCTCTCAACCTCGCGGTCGGGCCCCTTCGAGTGGCAACGCGCCGGCCCCACCGGCGGTCGTGGCCCTCGCCCACACACAAGTTCCAAGGAGACACCACACACGTGGCCGTCAAGATTCGTCTGAAGCGCATGGGCAAGATCCGTCAGCCGCACTACCGCGTCGTCGTCGTCGACGGCCGGAAGAAGCGCGACGGCAAGGTCATCGAGGAGATCGGCAAGTACCACCCGAAGCAGGAGCCCTCGTTCATCGAGGTCACCTCCGACCGGGCGCAGTACTGGCTGGGGGTCGGCGCGCAGCCGTCCGAGGCCGTCGAGGCGATCCTCAAGATCACCGGCGACTGGCAGAAGTTCAAGGGCCTGCCGGGCACCGAGGGCACCCTCCGGGTGGCCGAGCCCAAGCGGGACAAGACCGAGCTGTTCAACGAGGCGCTCAAGGACTCCGCCAACGAGCCGAAGGCCGGGGCGACCACCAGGAAGAAGACCGCGGCCAGGGCCGCTCCCGCCGACGAGGCCCCCGTGGCGCCGCCGGTCGAGGAGAAGCCCGCTGCCGAGGCTCCTGCTGCCGAGGCTCCTGCTGCCGAGGCTCCTGCTGCCGAGGCACCTGCTGCCGAGGCACCTACCGCCGAGGAGACCCCGGCTGCCGACTCCGTGGCCGACACCGAGAAGTCCGAGGGCTGATCGGCGTGCTGGCCGACGCGCTCGAGCACCTGGTCCGCGGCATCGTCGACAACCCCGACGACGTCTCGGTCCGCGACAAGCAGCTGCGGCGAGGCTCGATCCTCGAGGTCCGGGTGCATCCCGACGACCTCGGCAAGGTGATCGGGCGCGGTGGCCGGACGGCCACCGCCTTCCGCACCGTGATCTCCGCGATCGCGGGGCGGGGCGGCCCGAACATCGACTTCGTCGACGTCGACCGGCGTCGCTGACTGCTCGCTCCGCGTCTCCTCCGAACGCTGGGACACTGCCTGACGTGAGCGACATCGAGGTCTGCGTCGGCCGGATCGGCAAGGCGCACGGCGTCCGTGGCGAGGTCTCGGTCGAGGTGCGCTCCGACGAGCCCGAGCGCCGGTTCGTCGACGGTGCCGTGCTGCGTCCGCGCGGCCGGCACCCGGCGCTGCCCGCGGTTCTCACCGTCGCCGGCACCCGCTGGCACCAGGACCGGCTGCTGGTGCGCTTCGCGGAGGTGCCCGATCGAAGCGCTGCCGAGCAGACCCGCGGAGCGCTGCTGTACGTCGACCTCCCGCCGGACCAGGTGCCCGACGACCCGGAGGAGTTCTACGACCACCAGCTGGTCGGGCTGACCGCCGAGGACACGGACGGCAGGCGGATCGGCGTCGTCACCGAGGTCCTGCACCACGCCGGCCAGGAGCTTCTGGTGCTCGACGCCGACGGCCGCGAGGTCCTGGTGCCGTTCGTGACCGCGCTGGTGCCGACGGTGGACGTGGCTGGCGGCCGGCTGGTCGTCGCCGACCGGCCGGGTCTCGTCAGCGGCGAGCCCGAGTGAGCCGCCGATCATGAACACCCCACGAAGACACTCCCTTCGCTCGGTTTCCGCGGGGACCCCGACATGAGGATCGACGTGATCACGATCTTCCCCGACTACCTGCGTCCCCTCGAGCTCTCCCTGCCCGGCAAGGCGCGCGCCAGCGGGCTGCTCGACCTCCGGGTCCACGACCTGCGTGACTGGACGCACGACCGGCACCGCACCGTCGACGACACTCCGTACGGCGGTGGCGCCGGCATGGTGATGAAGCCCGACCCGTGGGGCGAGGCGCTCGACGCGGTGTCGACAGGCTCGACCACCGGTGGCCGGGCCACGCTCGTCGTACCGACGCCGGCGGGCGAGCTCTTCCACCAGAACGTCGCCGCCGACCTCGCCACGCGCGAGCACCTGGTGTTCGCCTGCGGCCGCTACGAGGGCATCGACCAGCGGGTGCTCGACGACGCCCGCGGCCGGATGGAGGTCCGGGAGGTCTCACTCGGTGACTACGTGCTCAACGGCGGCGAGGTGGCCGCGCTCGCGATGGTCGAGGCCGTGGTGCGGCTGCTGCCCGGGTTCATGGGCAACGCCGCATCAGTTGTGGAGGAGTCGCACGGCGACTCCGGGCTGCTCGAGTACCCCGTCTACACCAAGCCGCCGAGCTGGCGCGGCCACGACGTCCCGGCCGTGCTGCTCTCCGGCGACCACGCCCGGATCCAGGCCTGGCGCGACGACCAGTCCCGCCGGCGTACGGCGGAGCGGCGCCCCGACCTGCTGACGCCGTCCGCCGTCGGCGACCTGGTCATCCGCCCGGTGCGGCCCGGCGACGCGGGAGAGCTGCTGACCCTTCAGCGCGCGTGCTGGGTGCAGGAGCAGCAGGCCAACCCCGACGTCCCGATCGACGCGCTGACCGAGTCGTACGACGACGTGCGAGCCTGGATCGGTGACGGCACGGTGCTGGTTGCGCACCGCGAGGGACGGCTGGTCGGCGCCGTTCGTGGCCGGCTCCACGACGCGTTCTGGGACATCGGACGGCTGATGGTCGCCCCTGACCTGCAGCGCGAGGGGCTGGGCCGGGTGCTGCTGGAGCGGATCGAGGCCGCCGCTCCGGAGGGCGCCGTCGGGTTCGAGCTGTTCACCGGTGCCGGCAGCCTGCGCAACCAGCGGCTGTACAAGAAGGCGGGCTACCGGCTCCGCGGGGAGCGCAGCCCAGGCGTGGTCCGGATGACCAAGGTCCGCCGCGGCTGACGATTTCGTGGCGCTGCCCGCCCTGTGGCAGACTTTGCCCTTGGTCCAGCCGGCCGAAGGGCGCCGCGTGAGCGGAGAGCCTGCGTCGGGTTCCTGCCACAGGGGGAGCCTCTCGCCGCCGGCACCACGGCTGGCACCGCACATCTGAAGACCGATCCGCCAACCGCGGCTGACCTGTGGCACTCGCGAGGAGACATCTCATGTCGAACGTCATCGACGCTCTGAACGCCGCGACTCTTCGCGACGACGTTCCCCCCTTCCGGGCCGGCGACACGGTCAAGGTCCACGTCAAGGTGGTCGAGGGCACCCGCTCCCGTGTCCAGGTATTCCAGGGCGTGGTGATCCGCGTCCAGGGCTCCGGCGTGGGTCGCACGTTCACCGTGCGCAAGGTCTCCTTCGGCGTCGGCGTGGAGCGCACCTTCCCGATCAACTCCCCGATCTTCGAGCAGATCGAGGTCGTGACGAGGGGCGACGTCCGCCGCGCGAAGCTGTACTACCTGCGCAACCTCCGCGGCAAGGCGGCCAAGATCAAGGAGCGTCGCGACGCGTGACCACCCCGACGGGTGGCGACGGCGAGGTGGCAGCGTCTGGTGATGACGCTCGACGTACGCTTCCCTCCGTGAGGACACGCGCGGAGAGCCGCAAGGCGGGTCACAAGGAACGCAAGCAGCTCCCGTTGTGGCAGGAGACACTCCTCCTTCTCGTGATCGCGCTCGGCCTGGCGATCCTGATCAAGGCGTTCTTCGTCCAGGCCTTCTACATCCCGTCTCCCTCGATGGAGCCGCAGTTCGTCAAGAACGACCGGATCCTCGTGCAGAAGGTCTCCTACTGGGGCGGCGGCAGCCCCCAGCGCGGCGACATCATCGTCTTCAAGGACCCGGGCGGCTGGCTGCGCGCCCAGGACACCCAGGGCCCCAAGTCGGGCGTCAAGAAGGTGATGGAGACGATCGGTCTCTATCCCGCCGGCGGTCACCTCGTGAAGCGGGTGATCGGCGTCGGCGGCGACCATGTCGTCTGCTGCGACACCCAGGGTCGCGTCACCGTCAACGGCCAGGCGCTGGACGAGGAGTCCTACCTGCCCAAAGGCACCGTGCCCTCGCTCACCAGGTTCGACAGGACGGTCCCCAAGGGCCACCTGTGGATGATGGGCGACAACCGCGGCGACTCCTCGGACTCGCGCGAGCACATGGGGCAGCCGGGCGGTGGCTACGTCGCCGACGACCTCGTCGTCGGCAAGGTGTTCGCCCTGGTCTGGCCGCTGAAGCGTGCCGAGCTCATCCATCGCCCCAGCACGTTCGACTCCGTGCCGGACCCGAAGTAGACAGATGAGCACGCTCCCGCGCGGAATGACCGTCCGGCGCGATGCCGGGCTCTACGGCTACGAGCGGGCGCTCCGCCGCGCCGGGATGGCCTACGTCGCCGGCGTCGACGAGGCCGGGCGGGGTGCTTGTGCGGGCCCGCTGGTGGCCGCGGCCGCGATCCTGCCTGAGGGCAAGGCCGGCCAGGTGCCGGGGCTGGCCGACTCCAAGCTCCTGACCGCCAAGGCGCGCGAGCGCTGCTACGAGCAGGTGCTCCGCCGGGCGCTTGCGTGGTCCGTGGTCGTGGTCGGTCCGGAGGAGTGCGACCGGCTCGGCATGCACGTCGCGAACGTCGAGGCGCTCCGACGTTCGCTGGCCCGGCTGGAGGTGCGCCCGTCGTACGTGCTGACGGACGGGTTCCCGGTCGACGGACTCGAGGTGCCGGGGCTGGCGATGTGGAAGGGCGACCGAGTGGCGGCCTGCATCTCGGCAGCCTCGGTGGTCGCGAAGGTGACCCGCGACCGGATGATGATGGCCGAGCACGAGCGCTGGCCGGCGTACGACTTCGCGGTGCACAAGGGCTACTGCACGCCCGAGCACCAGGAGGCGCTCGACGAGCACGGGCCGTGCGGGATCCACCGCTACCGCTTCGTCAACGTACGACGCGCGGCCGGGCTGCCGGAGATCCCCGAGACGATCAGCCTGTCTCCGTCGATGATGGGGCAGCTGGACCTGTTCGCCGACCTGGAGGTGTGACGTCATGAGTGCCGAGGACCTCGAGAAGTACGAGACCGAGATGGAGCTCACGCTCTACCGCGAGTACCGCGACGTGGTCGGGATCTTCAAGTACGTCGTCGAGACCGACCGCCGGTTCTACCTGTGCAACCAGGTGGACGTGAAGGCGCGTACCGAGGTCGGTGACGTGTTCTTCGAGGTGACCATGACCGACGCGTGGGTGTGGGACATGTACCGCCCGGCACGCTTCGCCAAGAACGTCAAGGTGCTCACGTTCAAGGACGTCAACGTCGAGGAGCTCAGCCCGACGGAGTTCGAGCCACCGAAGACCTGATCCGTTTGCCGCCCCCAGCTCGCTCGCGGGCAGGGGTTCTCCACAGCAGGTCGGCCGGCACGTGATCGGTGCCGTCCGCCCGGCCAGCATCGGCGCATGAGGTTCCGATGAGCACGGCCGGGCAGCGCAGGGCCCTGGGCAGGTACGGCGAGTCGGTCGCCGCCCGGCGCCTGGTCGCCGACGGCATGGTCCTGCTCGACCGCAACTGGCGCTGCGAGCTCGGCGAGATCGACCTGGTGCTGCGCGACGGGACGGTCCTCGTGGTGTGCGAGGTGAAGACCCGTTCCAGCGACGACTTCGGCTCCCCGCTCGAGGCGGTGCGCCCGGCCAAGGCCGAGCGGCTCCGCCGACTGGCCGACCGGTGGCGCGAGGACCACGACCTGCCGGCCGACGAGGTCCGGATCGACCTGGTCGGGGTGCTCCAGGACGGCCACGGCGCTCCGGCCGTCGACCACGTGCGGGGGGTCGGCTGATGCCTTGGGCCACTGCGCACACCGTTTCGCTCGAGGGGGCGATCGGCCACGTGATCGACGTCCAGGTCGACGTCTCCCACGGGCTGGTCAACACCGCACTCGTCGGGCGCCCCGACGTCTCGATCTCCGAGGCCCGCGACCGGTGCCGGGCGGCCGTGCAGAACTGCCAGCTCGAGTGGCCGGTCACCAAGCGGGTCACGATCCTGCTCTCTCCGGCCGACCTGCCCAAGCGCGGTCCGCACTTCGACCTGGCGATGGCTGTCGGTGTCCTCTCCGCGACCGGGGTGATCGCGAAGGACGCGCTCGAGGGGGTGGTCCTGATCGGCGAGCTGACCCTCGACGCCCGGGTGCGTGCTGTGCCCGGGGTGCTGCCGATGGTGATGGCCGCGGCCAAGCGCGGCATGCGCAGCGTCGTCGTACCCGAGCCGCAGACCGACGAGGCGGGGATGGTGCCGGGCATGACCGTGTTCGGGGTCCGTTCGCTGCCGCAGGTGGTCGCGCTGCTCACCGGGGCCGACGAGATCCCCGAGGCGCCCGAGGTGCCGCCGTTGAGCGGCCAGCCGCTGCTGAGCTGGCGCGGCGAGGAGCGGCTCGGTGAGGTCGACCTCGCCGACGTTCGGGGCATGGCCGACCCCCGGTTCGCGGTCGAGGTGGCCGCGGCCGGTGGCCACCACCTGCTGCTGAGCGGGCCCAAGGGTGCCGGCAAGACCACGCTCGCGGAGCGGCTGCCGGGGCTGTTGCCCGACCTCACGTTGGAGGAGTCGCTGGAGCTGACCGCGATCCACTCGCTGGCCGGCACCTTCCCACCGGGGGCGCAGATGATCGTGCGGCCGCCGTTCCGGGCGCCGCACCACTCGGCCACCCGGGCCAGCCTGCTCGGTGGCGGGAGCGGACGGGTGCGCCCCGGCGAGGTGAGCAAGGCCCACCTCGGGGTGCTGTTCCTGGACGAGTTCCCGTTGTTCGCCTCCGACATCATCGACGCGATGCGCCAGCCGCTGGAGAGCGGCGACATCACGATCGCGCGGGGCGAGGAGGTGGCCATGTTCCCCGCCCGGTCGATGGTGGTGCTGGCGTGCAACCCGTGCCCCTGTGGCAACTACCACCCGCTCAACCGCGACCATGCCTGCGTCTGCTCGGAGCTCAGGCGGCGCGCCTACCGCAGCCGGCTCTCCGACATGATCGCCGACCGGATCGACATCACCCGCCACGTCGAGCCGGTGCCCAAGCACGAGTTCGCCGACCGGCTCGCCAAGCCGGAGTCGACCGCCGACGTGCGAGGGCGGGTGCTCGTCGCGCGCAGCCGGCAGGCCGCCCGCTACCTCGGCACCCACTGGCGGCTCAACTGCGACGTGCCCGGCCCGGCGCTGCGCGAGCAGTGGCCGCTGACCGACGAGGCGGAGCGTCGGCTCGACTCCGAGATCTACTCGGGCCGGCTCACCCAACGTGGCGCGGTGAGGGTGCACCGGCTGGCCTGGACGGTCTCCGACCTGCGTGGCGTCGACCGTCCCGGGCGGGCCGAGCTCGACGTCGCGCTGCGGCTCCGCTCCGGCAGACCGCTGGAGCTGCGCACCCTCGCGCTGGCGGCCGGCTCGTGAGCGCCACGGCCGACCGGGTGGCACGGGCGGCCCTGTGCCGGCTCGGTGAGCCGGGCGATCCCCGGCTCACCGGGCTCGTCGCCGAGGTGGGCGCGCCCCTGGTCCACGACCGGCTACTCATCGAGACCGACGAGCGCGGCCTGGCCTCCGACGTAGCCCAGCGACTCTCCGCGCTGGA
>Ga0207691_10001936_pt1 | contig 20208 bp, 16 predicted proteins | sample KBSM13metaG_FD_184327 | JGI IMG/M metagenome (GOLD analysis project Ga0207691, IMG submission 184327) | Miscanthus rhizosphere microbial communities from Kellogg Biological Station, Michigan, USA - KBS M1-3 metaG (SPAdes) (version 2) | ecosystem: Host-associated > Plants > Roots > Rhizosphere >... | reverse complement strand
TCGGCGAAACGCCCGCCTTTCGCGACCAACTCGTCGAACGTGCCGCTCTCGATGACGCGGCCCTGATCGAACACCATGATTCGGTCCGCGTTGCGCACGGTCGCGAGGCGATGCGCGATCACGAAGGTCGTGCGTCCTCTCATCACCTCGTCGAGCGCGGCCTGCACCTTGCGCTCGGTCGTGGCGTCGAGCGAACTCGTCGCCTCGTCGAGAATGAGAACCGGCGGATCCTTCAGCAGCGCGCGCGCGATCGAGAGGCGCTGGCGTTCACCGCCCGACAATGCGCGCCCGCGCTCGCCGACATTGCCGGCGAGGCCTTCCGGATGGCGCGCGATCAGCTCGGTCGCCTGCGCCCGCTCGGCCGCTTCGCGCAACTGCTCGTCGGTCGCGTTCGGATTGCCGACGCGCAGGTTCTCGGCGATCGAGCGGTTGAACAGCAGTGCCTCCTGATAGACGACGCCGATATTGTGGCGCAGCGCCGCGAGCTTCATCGCGCGGATATCCATCCCGTCGATCTTGATCGATCCGGACTGCGGATCGAACGCGCGATGCAGCAGCGCCAGCGCGGTCGACTTGCCGGCGCCGGTGGTGCCGACGAACGCGACGGTCTCGCCCGGCAGCACCGTGAACGAGAGGTCGGCGACCGCGGCGCGCTTGCCGTCATAGGAGAACGACACGTCGGAGAACTCGATCAGCCCGCGCACGCGGCCCGGATCGACCGCGTCGGGCCGGTCGCGCACGGTGGGCGCGGTGTCGAGCACCTCGAAGAACTCGCGCAGGCGCGGCGCATCCATCAGCACGCGGTTGGCGAAACCGACCGCCTGCTCGAGGCGCGTGATCAGCAGCGCGGCAAAATTGATGAAGGTGACGATCTCGCCGATGGTCGCCAGATTGTTGATGTGCAGGTAGATGCCGACCACGAAGATCGACAGGATCGTGATTGTGGTCGAGGCGCGCGTCAGCACCGCGATCATCGCCCACCACGAGAGCACCGGCATCTGCGCGGCGAGCAGGCGATCGACCGTCATGCGCAAGCCCGACACTTCGGCCTCGACGCGGGCGAAGCCCTGCACCAGCGCGACGTTGCCGAGCGCGTCCGAGGTGCGCTCGGACAGCGCGGTGTAGTGGCTTTCGACCGAGCGCTGCAGCGTGTCGGTCTTGTACATCACGAGCGCTGTCAAGCCGGCGAAGATCACGCACAGGATGATGAGCAGGCCGGCAAGCCGCCAGTTGATGTAGAGCGAGATCGGCAGCAGCACGAGCAGCGAGACGAAGGCTGCGAAGTGCTCGCGGAAGAACGACAGCCACAGCGCCCACAGCGCATCGACGCCGGTGAGCATCACCTTCAACAGCCGGCCCGAATGCGTGCCGCCATGAAACGAGAGCGGAAGCTGCAGCAGGTGCTCGAAATACATCGTCAGCACGCCCTGCTTGCGGCGGTGCGCGAGCCGATCGGCGTGCAGCGCGACCAGCACGCTGCATCCGATGGTGAACAGGCCGAAACCGACCCAGGCCGCCATCAGTGGCGTCAGGTCGGAGATGGCCGGCGGCGTCGAGGCCGCCTGCGCCTTCACCAGCGTGTCGATGATGCGGCCGAACAGCACCGGTTCGGCGAATTGCGCGATCGCGAGCGCCAGATTGGCGAACGCCAGCACCCAGCCGAGGCGGGCCTCGGGGCCGAGGAGAGCGAGAACGCGGCTGTAAAGTCTGATGAAGTTCATTGATGGTCGGCGCGGTTGCGGGGCGGCACTCTAGCGCAAGGGTGATGGCCCGCAATCGCACGGCCGCTTCGCTGCCGGGCGCTACCGGCGCTGAGCGCATGATAATGCGGTGGGATTTGCTTCGGTTCCATCGGAGCAACTTCAAACCGCTCAAACGTCAAGCAGCGGACTTGAAATGAAATCCGGCATTTTCCCCTGTCGAACCAAGCAGCGGACCTTCCATATTATTGAAACGCGGCGCCGGGATACTTGGCCGGCTCCCGCCTCTCCCAGCTCCGCAGCGGGGTAGTGATACTGCTTATTGCCCACCATCGGGGCTTTCTGTACGGGTTTCCCCATATTCAACACACCAAACTGTCGATATAGATGATTGAGCATTATTGTTTTAACAATTTAAAAGTGTGCGAGGACGCGAGGTTGGTGGGGCAATGGTCAATATACCGACGGACCTGCTGCGAACGCTGATCGCAGTCATCGATCTGCGCAGCTTCACGCGAGCGGCTCAGTCGCTCGGTGTCACCCAGCCGGCGGTAAGCGCGCAGATCAAGCGCCTGCAGGCGCTGCTCGGTGCCGACCTGTTCGACAAAACGGCTCCCGGCGTGACGCTGACCGCGCGCGGCGAGACGATGGTCAACTACGCGCGGCGCATCCTCGCGCTCAACGACCAGATGCTCGAGGCGACGGCGGGCGGGCCGGCGGCGCGGCTGCGCATCGGGCTCACGATCGATTATTTCGAAGGACCGGCATTGCGCGCGATCGCGGCATTCCTCGCGGCTCACCCGGAGCTGCGCTGCCAGGTCCATGCCGCGCATTCCTCCGCGCTGCTGCGCGATCTGCGCCGCGGCGATTTCGATCTCGTGCTCGCGGCATCCGACATCGAGCAGGCGGAGAGCGCTTACCGGCGCTGGGTCGAGCCGGTCGCCTGGGGCGCGGCGTCGCCCGCCGTCGCCGAAGCGGACGGACCTTTGCGGCTCGTCGTCGTGGGCGAGGGCAGCCTGTCGCGGCAATTGGGCGTCGCGGCGCTGGAAGAGGCCGGCATCGACTACGAGATCACGTATGTCGGCGGCAGCTTCGGCGGCCTGATCCAGGCGGCTTCGGCCGGCATCGGCGTCGTCTGCTGGGCACGGCATCTTTTGCTCGCGGCGGGTCTGCAGGTGCTCGACAATTCCCCGCGCCTTCCGAAAATGCCGGACGTGGCACGCGGCGTCTACCTGCGCGAGGGCCCGGATACGCCGAAGCTGCGCGAGCTGGCCGACCAGATCGCCGAGTCGGTCGGGCATGCTCTCGGGGCGAACATGCAGCCGGGCACGCCGCTGACTGCCGTGCGCTGAGCATCGGGATCCTGTCCTAAAGCGAGATGACTTTTCTTCGAATCGTCATCTCGCTTTAGGTTGTTGGTGGCGCATGATCTTTTCCGAAAACCGGTGTCCACTTTTCGGGATCATGCTCTAGCCTTGCGCGAAGCCTGAGCGCTGCGCCCAGCCGGTCATGCGCGCTTCCAGCATGGCCATCAGCGCGTACATCACGATGCCTTCGACCGCGAGCGCGAGCAGGCCGGCGAAGATCAGCGGCACCTGGAATTGCGCCTGCGCCTGCAGCATCAGATTGCCGATGCCGACATTCGACGCCACGCTTTCCGAGATGACCGCGCCGACGAAGGCGAGCGTGATCGCCACCTTGAGCGAGCCGAAGAAATACGGCAGCGCGCGGGGGATTCCCACTTTGCGCATGATGTCGAGCTTCGAGGCGCCGAGCGCCTTGAGCACGTCCTCGAGCTCGGGCTCGATCGTCGCAAGTCCGGTCGCGACGTTGACGACGATCGGGAAGAACGAGATCAGGAACGCGGTCAGCACCGCCGGAACGAAGCCGATCCCGAACCAGAGCACCAGGATCGGCACGACGGCCACTTTCGGGATCGCGTTGAAGCCGATCATCAGCGGATAGACGCCGGCATAGATCGCGCGCGACCATCCGACCGCGAGGCCGAGCAACAGTCCAAACCCGACCGCCATGGCGAACCCGACCAGGGTCGAGGAGAGCGTGAACAGGGAGTGCTTGTAGAGCGCGGGCCAGAACTCGATCACCGCCTTGAACACGAGAGAGGGCGGCGGCAGGAAGAATACCGGGATGTTGAAGATGCGGCACGCCGCTTCCCAGACGATGAACAGCGCCACCGTCGCGAGCCAGGGCGCGAGGCGGATGGCGAGGGTCGTCTTCATTGCCGCGCCTTCACGATGTGCTCGCGCAGCTCGTGCACGATGCCGGTGAATTGCGGCGTGAAGGTCACTTCGAGATCGCGCGGACGGGGAATGTCGACCACGCGTTCGGACACGATGCGGCCGGGGCGCGCCGACATGACGAAGATGCGGTCGGCGAGAAACACCGCCTCGCGCAGATCGTGCGTGACCAGCACGATGGTAATCTTGCGCGCCGCGTGCAGGTCGCGGATCACGCACCAGAGCTCTTCGCGCGTGAAGGCGTCGAGCGCGCCGAACGGCTCGTCGAGCATCAGCAGGTCCGGCTCGTGGATCAGCGCGCGGCAGAGCGAGGTGCGCTGCTGCATGCCGCCGGACAATTCCCAGGGATACTTGCTGCCCTGGCCGCGCAAGCCCACCGAAGCAAGCAGGTTCTCGGCGCGTTCGACATATTCGGCCTTGTGGCGGCGTATCCGGCTGCGGTGCGGCTCGACGATCTCGAGCGGCAGCAGGAGATTTTCCAGTGTCGTGCGCCAGGGCAGCAAGGTCGGCGCCTGGAACGCCATGCCGGCGATCTTGACCGGCTTGCTCACGACCTCGCCGGCGACCCGCACCGCGCCCTTGAACGGAAACTGAAGCCCGGTTGCGAGCTTCATCAGGGTCGACTTGCCGCAACCCGACGGTCCGACCACGGCGGCGAATTCGCCGCGGCTCACATTGATCGAGAGACCCTCGACCGCGAGCGTGCCGCCGGTGCCGCCGTACACGTGGCTGACGCCGTCGAGCGTGACGAAGCCGTTTGCAGAATCCGGCTGGAGCATGATCCTCCCCCCGCTACGCTACTCCAGAAGCAAGGATCATGCTCCGTTTGTCGTCAGTCGAGCTTGCGCTCTTGGTCCGCGGGAAGGAACGAGGCGTCGAACACCTCGCTGCCCTTCGGCTTTGCGTTCTTGAACTGATAGGTCAGCGCGATCTGCTCGATCGATTTGTCGAGCCGGTCGGCATCGACCGCGCCGAAGCCGATCTTCTTCACCTCGGGCGTGATGATGTTGTCCTTCAGCGCGATCTGCAGCCGCTCGAGCTCGACCTCTTTCTTCGCGACGTCGTTGCGCTTGAGCACCGACTCGACCGCCGTTGCGGGATTCTTGATCGTCTCGTGCAGCCCCTTGGTGAAGGCGCGCAGGAATGCCTTCACCGCCTCCGGCTTCTCGGCGGCGAATTTCGGGTTCACCATGATGGTGTTGCCATAGAGATTGACGCCGTAGTCGGCCATCAGCAGCACCGTGATGTCGTTCGCCGGAACGCCGCGGTCCTTCAGGTTGATGTAGGACGAGAACGAGAAACCCGTGATGGCGTCGACCTCGCCCGAGGCGAGCATCGGCTCGCGCACCGGGAATCCGACGCTGACGATGGTCACCTTCGAGGCGTCGATGCCGTTCGCCTGGACGAAGATCGGCCATTGCGCATAGGCGCCGTCCGGCGGCGGGGCGCCGAGCTTCTTGCCTTCCAGATCCTTCGGCGACGACACGCCACGGCTCTTGCGCCCGACGATCGAGAACGCCGGCTTGTTGTAGACCATGAACACCGCCTTGATCGGCGTGCCCGGATTGGCGTCGCGGAATTTGATCAGCGAGTTGATGTCGCCGAAGCCCATGTCGTAGGTGCCGGACGCGACCCGGTTGATCGGCTCGAGCGAGCCGCCGGCGGTATCGATGGTCACGTCGAGGCCCTCGGCCTTGAAGTAGCCCTTGTCGATCGCGACCACGAACGGCGCGGCCGGGCCTTCGAACTTGAAGTCGAGCGAGAACTTGATCGCGGTCTGCGCTGAGGCGGTGGTGGCGGCGAGCGCCGATGCGGCGGCGAGGAGTCCGATCCGGCCGAGCCGGAGGAGATCGACTGTCATTATTCTGGTCCTCTTTTCCCTGGCGCTATAGGCGCCGCCCGCCCGCACCCGCGAGGCCGCACCATGCGATTTCGTTGCACTTTCGACGTCTGCTTTTATCTCTGCGCTTTCGCCGTTGCGTTAGCAAAGAGCATGCCGCCTTAAAGTGCAAGCGGCGCACCGCCGCAGGATGACAACATGCCTAAGAGCGCGGCAGCCTGCCGTATCCGCGGGCGCCGGCCAGCAGCCGCGCCGGAACGGGTTCATTCGGGGTAGGATAGTCGCCCGAGTCGGAGACCCGTTATGGCGCCGAGCGCTGCGCGAAAACCCGAGGGAGGCGAACGGCCGGCTTTCGCCGCGCCCTATGCGCCGCCGGACGAGATGATCGCAGCAGGCTTTCTGGCGCAGGCGGCGCGCGAGCCCGCCGCGGAAGCGCGAATCGACGTGCGCGCGACACGGCTGGTCGGGGCGATCCGGGCCGAGACCGGCGGGCTTGGCGGCATCGAGGATTTCCTGCGCGAGTATTCGCTCTCGACCCGCGAGGGTCTTGCCCTGATGGTGCTGGCCGAGGCGCTGTTGCGCGTGCCGGATTCGGCGACCGCCGACCGGCTGATCGAGGACAAGCTGTCCTCCGGCGACTGGACCCATCACGAGGTCAAATCGAACGCGCTGCTGGTCTCGGCGTCGGCCTGGGCGCTCGGCATTTCGGCGCGCATCATCCAGCCGGGCGAGACGCCGGAAAACATCGTCGCCACGCTCGGCAAGCGGCTTGGTTTGCCTGCCGTGCGCACCGCGACGCGGCAGGCGATGCGGCTCTTAGGCTCGCATTTCGTGCTCGGCCAGAGCATCGAGGAGGCGCTCGGCCGCGCCGCGACGCATCGCGAGTTTCGCTACTCCTACGACATGCTCGGCGAAGGCGCGCGCACGGAGGTCGACGCGCAGCGCTATTTCCGTAGCTACGCGCGCGCCATCGATGCGATTGCGCTGACCGCCGGCAATGCGCGCCTGCCCGAGCGACCCGGCATCTCGGTCAAGCTCTCGGCGCTGCATCCGCGCTACGAGGCGACCTCGCGCGAGCGCGTGCTGAAAGAACTCACCCCGCGCGTGCTGGAACTCGCGCGCAAGGCAAAGCAGCACGATCTCAATTTCACCGTCGATGCCGAAGAAGCCGACCGGCTCGAGCTGTCGCTCGACGTGATCGGCGCGGTGTTGCGCGATGCCTCGCTGTCGGGCTGGGACGGGTTCGGGCTCGCAGTCCAGGCCTATCAGAAGCGCGCCGGCGATGTGATCGACTGGGTGCGCGATGCCGCCACTGCGCTCGACCGCCGGCTGATGGTGCGGCTGGTCAAGGGCGCCTACTGGGACACCGAGGTGAAGCGCACGCAGGAGCGCGGGCTCGCGGACTATCCGGTGTTCACCCGCAAGGCGATGACCGATCTCTCCTACATGGCGTGCGTGACGAAACTGCTCGCCGCGCGGCCGGTGCTCTATCCGCAATTCGCCACGCACAATGCGCTGACCGTCGCGAGCGTGATCGAGGAGGCGGGCGGCGTCGAAGGCTATGAATTCCAGCGTCTGCACGGCATGGGCGAGGCGCTCTACGAAGGGCTGATCGCGGATGAGCCTGCCGCCGCCTGCCGCGTCTACGCGCCGGTCGGCGGGCATCGCGATTTGCTTGCCTACCTGGTGCGGCGGCTCCTCGAGAACGGCGCCAACTCGTCGTTCGTCTCGGTCGCGGCCGATCCGTCGGTGCCGGTCGCGACCATCCTGAAACGCCCGCAGGCATGGATCGCGGACGAAAGCCACGCGCGCCACCCGCGCATTCCGCTGCCGCGCGATTTGTACGGATCGGAGCGGACGAACTCGGCGGGCGTGGAGTTCGGCGACCGTGCCGCCCTGGAGGCGCTGCTTGCCGGCGTGAGGAATGCCGCGCCGCTGTCGCAGGCAAAGGGCGAGACCGTGGAAGAGGCGCTGGGCGGCGCCGCGAACGGATTTGCCGCCTGGAATGCTCGCCCGGTCGCGGAGCGCGCGGCTGCGCTCGAGCGTGTCGCCGATCTCTACGAGAAGAACTGCGCCGCGTTGCTCGCGACATTGCAGACTGAAGGCGGCAAGACGCTCGACGATGCCGTGGCGGAGGTGCGCGAGGCGGTCGACTTCTGCCGCTACTACGCGAGCCAGGCCCGCCGCTCGCTCGTGCCGGAAGCGATGCCGGGACCGACCGGCGAGACCAATGAACTGCATCATCGCGGACGCGGCGTGTTCGTCTGCATCAGCCCGTGGAATTTCCCGCTTGCGATCTTCACTGGCCAGATCGCGGCCGCGCTCGTCGCTGGAAACAGCGTGATCGCCAAACCTGCCGAGCAGACACCGCAAATCGCCGCCATCGCAATACGCCTGATGCACGAGGCCGGCATCGGGGCGTCCACGCTGCATCTGGTGATCGGCGACGGCAAGGCCGGCGCGGCGCTTGTCGCCGATGCGCGCGTCGCGGGCGTCGCCTTCACCGGCTCGACCGAGGTCGCCTGGGCGATCAACCGCGCGCTCGCCGCCAAGGACGGTCCGATCGTGCCGCTGATCGGCGAGACCGGCGGCATCAACGCGATGATCGTGGACGCAACCGCGCTGCCCGAGCAGGTGACCGACGACGTGGTGACCTCCGCATTCCGCTCGGCCGGGCAGCGCTGCTCGGCGCTGCGGCTCCTGTGCGTGCAGAAGGACGTCGCCGACCGCATCATCGAGATGATCGCGGGCGCGGCGCGCGCGCTCGTCGTCGGCGATCCGCGCGATGTCGCGACCCATGTCGGGCCGGTGATCGATGCGGAGGCGAAGGAGAGGCTCGACGCGTGGATCGCCAAGCACGCGGACCGCGTGATCTTCCGGCACGACGGAACGCCGAATGGCACCTACGTGGCGCCGACGATTATCGCGCTCGACCGCGCGCGCGACCTGACCGAAGAAGTATTCGGCCCGGTGCTGCACGTCGTGCGTTGGCACGCCAACCAACTCGACGCGCTGCTCGATGATATTGCGGCGAGCGGATATGGTCTGACGCTCGGCATTCACTCACGTATCGACGACACCGCCGAACACATCATCGCGCGGCTCGCGAACGGCAATGTCTACGTCAACCGCAACATGATCGGCGCGGTGGTCGGCACACAGCCGTTCGGCGGCAGCGGTCTGTCGGGCACGGGACCGAAAGCCGGAGGCCCGAACTATCTGCGTCGTTTCGCCACGGAGCAGGTGGTGACGGTGAACACTGCGGCGGCGGGCGGAAACGCGAGTCTGCTGGCCGAAGGCGAATAAGATCGCGCTGCGCTACTGCGGCATTCGCGGAACGACGCGTTTTCACTGCGCCAACATTACAGTTTCGTCATTCATCAATGCGTGGCCCGGCATTCAAATCGCGTTCAGTGGAATAGCGTCATTTCTCTCAACCGTTGAACCCCTGCGACTGCGCCGCCCAGACCATCCGGCGGCGACACCAGGCGAAACCCATGTTTTCCAAATCCGCTCTCGTGCTGACGACCGCCGCGGCGATCGCGCTCACGAGCTTCGATCTGCACCCCGCGCGGGCGGCACCCGAAAGCGGTCAGGCGATCGCCAAGCAGAACGGCGCGGACGAATTCAGCGCGCAGCACAAGCGGCGGCGCGGACGCGGCGTTTACCCGGGCGTGCCGCTCGCGGCGTTCGGTGCGGTCGTCGGCACCATCGCGGGCATCGCGGCGGCCGAGCGGCGGCGCGAATACGATGAGCGTCCGTATGCGTACGGCACTCCGTATGGGTACGCGCCGCAAGTCTACGCGCCGCAAGTCTACGAGCAGTCTTATGGTTACGCGCAGCGATATGGCTACGCGCCGCAGGCCTATCGCCATCACCCCGGCGTTTACGGCCACCCCCGGGGTGGTTGCGGCCAGCAGGGTGATGGCGCGCCGCCCCCCGGGCAAAGCCCGACGGGCGCGGGCGGGATATAACTGCCGGGCGGCGCGCGGCGGCACCCCATGCCGCCGCGGCAATCCAGATGTAGGGTCCGGCAGATTCCCGTTAACAACTAATAGACCGACTTGCGTTATGGTCGACGCATGACTGATTCGGTCGACCGCCTGCATGAGGCTGTGATCGCGGCACGCCATGCCGATCCGGCCAACTCGCGCACTGCGCGCCTGCTGCGCTCCGGCCGCTCCAAGATGGCCAAGAAGCTCGCCGAAGAGGCGATCGAGGTCGTGATCGACGCGATGCACGGCAATCGCGACGCGGTGGTGCGGGAGAGCGCCGACCTTCTCTACAATCTCGTCGTCCTCTGGGTCTCGGCGGGCATCGCGCCCAAGGAAATCTGGAAGGAAATGGAGCGGCGCGAACGCCTGATGGGCATCGCCGAGAAGCTGCCGAAGGACCTGCCCGAGGCCGATCCGCGCCGCAAGATCGTCGCGCTCGAAAGCCGCCGCGTCCGCAAGCGCCGCTGAGTTTTCAGCCGCATTCCTCGCGCATGGACTTTCCCGACCCGCGCGGCTAGACCACGCCGAGGGTCATGGTCTCGCGAGTTGTCTGAGCATGATCTCATCCGAAAACCGGTTCCCACTTTTCGGGATCATGCCCTGATCACCCCGCCATGTTGAGAAAACTCTACGACTGGACGCTTTCGCTTGCCGCGCGCAAAAGCGCGGAGTGGTGGCTGTTGTTCATCGCCTTCGTCGAAAGCTCGGTATTCGTGATCCCGGCCGAAGTCCTGTTCGTGCCGATGGGCCTGGCGCGGCCGGACCGCGTCTATCGCTACGCCGTGCTGGCAACCGTCGCGTCGGTTCTCGGCGGCGTGTTCGGCTGGTTCCTCGGCCACTATGCCTACGAATACATCGCGCGCCCGATGCTCGAATTCTACGGCAGCCTCGCGTCGTTCGAGAAGCTGCGCGACTCGGCGAGCCGCGATTGGGTCCTGCTGATGCTGATCACGTCCGGGCTCGCGCACCTTCCGCCGATGAAGGTCGTGTCGATCGTCTCCGGCGCGCTCTCCGTGAACATCTGGCTGTTCATCGCGTCGTGCATCGCGGCGCGCGGCATTCGCTTCTTCATCTTTGCCTGGCTGCTGCGCCGCTACGGCGAGCCGATCCGCGAGTTCATCGAGAAGCGCTTGGGGTTGCTTGCGGGGCTTGGCGCGGCGGTCGTCATCGCGCTCTTCATCGCGTATAAGTTCTGGCGCTCGGCGGGCTAGGTTCACATTTTCGCCGCGCCGCGCGCGCTTGAGTTCCGCGGGGTCTTCGCCATGCTGGCTGTTCGCCGTCTCATGCCCTGCGTTGCCGCCGCGCTGCTCGCGTGCGCGGCACAGGCCGCCGCGCAGCCGGACCAAAATCCGCCGGTCCCGCTTCAGCCTCCCGCCGTGATCGAGGCCCCACCGTCGCCCCCAGCCACGCGGCTGCCGACTCCGGCCGAGTCGTTCAATGCGATCGGACGCCTGTTCGGCGGCGCAACCGATGCGGCCGGCGACGTTGCCAAGGGGGTCGGCGATGCGGCCGGCACGGTCGCGCGGCTGCCGCTGACCAACGTGGTGAACGGCAAGGAGATGTGCGTCAACGCGCCGAACGGCGCGCCCGATTGCGTCGCGGCGAGCGAGGCACTGTGCCGCGCGAAGGGCTTTTCGCGCGGCGCAAGCCTCGACATCACGTCAGCGTACCGCTGTCCCGCCGCCTTCTGGGCCGAACGGCGCGAGCCGAACGACAGAGAGTGCGTCAACGAGGCGTTCGTCTCCAAGGCGGCGTGCCAGTAGCGGCTGTTCTCAGGCCGAAGAGTGTGGTGTTCTCCGCCTCGAAACGTGCGCGGAGGAAACCGTGAATCTCCATACGCTGCTGCTCGAACGCGAGGCCGCGGGCCGGCCGGTGACCGTCGGCCTGATCGGCGCCGGCAAGTTCGGCACGATGTTTCTCTCGCAGGCGCGGCTCACGCGCGGCATGCACATCGTGGCGGTCGCCGATCTCAACGTTGCGCGGGCACGCGACCAGCTCAAGACGGCCAATTGGCCCGCGGAGTCGTACGCGGCGTCGTCGCTCGACGATGCTCTCAAGCGCGGCGCGACGTTCGTCACCGACAATGCCGAGTCCCTGATCGCATGTCCCGACGTCGAGGTCATCGTCGAGGCGACCGGCGTGCCGCAGGCCGGCATCGCGCATGCCATGAAGGCGATCGCGCACGGCAAGCACATCGTGATGGTCAACGTCGAGGCCGATGCGTTGGCCGGTCCGCTGCTTGCGCGTAAAGCCAAGGAGGCGGGCGTGGTCTACAGCCTCGCCTGGGGCGATCAGCCGGCGCTGATCTGCGAGCATGTCGATTGGGCGCGCGCCTGCGGCTTCAAGGTGATCGCGGCCGGCAAGGGCACGCGCTACGAACCGCACTATCACCAGTCCAATCCCGGCAACGTGTGGGGCATCCTCGACAAGTATTTGAAAATCACCGACCGCAATTCGATCAATCCGAAGATGTTCAACTCGTTCGTCGACGGCACGAAGTCCGGCATCGAGATGACCGCGGTGTGCAACGCGACCGGCCTCGTGCCGCAGAGCGACGGTCTGGCGTTTCCGCCCGCGACGCGGTTCGAACTGGCGGAAATCTGCAAGCCGAAAAGCGCGGGCGGCACCCTGGAAAAAGAGGGCGTCACCGAAGTCACGTCGTCGGTCTACCGCGACGGGCGCGACGTGCCGCACAATCTGGCGCTCGGCACCTATGTGGTGTTCGAGGGCGAGACCGAGTACGCGCGGCGCTGCTTTTCCGAATACGCGATGCTGCAGGACAGGAGCGGCCGGTATGCGGCGCTCTACCGGCCGATCCACATGATCGGGCTGGAACTCGGGATTTCGGTGGCGTCGGCGGCATTGCGCAAGGAGCCGACCGGCGTGCCGACCGGCTTCCGCTCCGACGTCGTGGCGACCGCGAAGAAGGATCTGAAGCAAGGCGAGATGCTCGACGGCGAGGGCGGTTATTGCGTGTGGGGCAAGCAGACGCCGGCCGACCGCTCGCTCGACCAGGGGCTGCTGCCGCTCGGGCTGGCGCATAACGTCAAGCTCAAGCGCGACATCGCGCAAGGCGCGGCGGTGAAATGGGACGATGTCGAATACGATCCGAACGACCTGGCGGTGAAAGTCCGGCGCGAGATGGAAGCGGCGTTCGGCAGACGGAATGTCTGACGCTGCGCGGTGTTTGGTCAGGCGGACAATGAAAAATCAGGGAGGCGATATGCGAACGCTCAAAGCGCTGGTCGTCGGCGTCGCGATGGCGGTGTCGATCGCGGGGGCCAAGGCTCAAACGCAACCGACGCAGCTCACCGTCATGGTGTTCCAGGGCGTGCAGAACCTGCCGCTGTTCGCCGCGCAGACGCGCGGCTTCTTCGGCAAGCGGAATCTCGAAGTCGAGATCAAGATCGCGCCGACCTCCGACGAGATGCGCAATGGATTGGCGGAAGGCCGCTACCAGATCGTGCATGGCGCGATCGACAATGCGGTCGCGATGGCGGAGGTGGCGAAGGCCGACATCGCGGTCGTGTGCGGCGGCGACAACGGCTGGAACCAGCTGATCGTACAGCCCGGGGTCGGTTCAGTCGCGGACCTGCGCGGCAAGACCGTGATCGTCGATGCGCCGAACACCGCTTACGCGCTGCAGCTCTACGACATGCTGGCGCAGGCCGGCCTGAAGAAGGGCGACTACGAGGTGAAGGTTGTCGGCGCCACGTTCCGCCGCCTCGAGGCGATCCGCGACGACAAGACGATCGCGGCCTCGATGCTCAATCCGCCGTTCTCGGTGCTGGCGCAGAAAGCCGGCCTGAAGAATCTCGGCTCGGCCGTGAAGTCGGTCGGGCCGTATCAGGCGACCGGCGGCTTCGTCATGCGCGCTTGGGCAAAGCAGAACGAGGACGTGCTGGTGAAGTATCTCCAGGCCTACGTCGAGGGTGTGCGCTGGTCGCTCGATCCGGCCAACAAGGAGCACGCGATCAGGCTGCTGATGGACCGGCTGAAGCTCGCCGAAGACGTCGCGACCGCGGCCTACGAATTCGCGACCGATCCGGCAGAAGGCTTTGCCAAAGACGCCAAGGTCGATGTCGAGGGCTTCCGCAACGTGCTGAAGCTGCGCGCGCAGCACCTCGGCACCTGGGGCGGCACGCCGCCCGCGCCGGAGAAGTATCTCGATCTGAGCTATTACCAGAAGGCGGCTGCGGGGCTGTGAGGCGGAGTTCGCGGCTTGTCTATCCCGCAGCCTGCAACCGATCCACCTCAGCCACCGCCAGAAACAAATGATACAGCACGCGCGCGGGCGTCGTTTGCGTCAGCGGCTTGCCGTCACGCGCGAGCTGGTTGTGCCAGCTTGCGCCGTCGGGCCGCAGGTAGTGCTGCGCGATGAGCGTGAGATGGCCTGAGATCGCCGCGCGCGCCGCCGCGTCGTTCTGCCACTCGGCGCGCGCGACCAGCGCCTTGAGGTATTCGGTCTGCGGCCAGAACAGTTTCGTGCCGGTCACCAGGGCACCCGCGGCGTTGACGCCGTCGAACACGGCACCGACAAGACCTTGGCCGGCAAGTCCGTCGCCGCGCTCAATGCCGAATTTCTCGCCGAAATCGGAAAGGCGTTGCGCGTAAAGGATCACGCTCTCGTCGCGGCTGAGCCGGTAATACTCGTAGAGCAGCCACACCCATTCGAACTGATGCCCGGGTTCGCGCAGGCGGCCGGAGTCGCCCGGAGCCGGCGACCAGTCGGCGGCGAAGAACTCGGCGAGCGCGCCGGTCTGCGGATCGGAGAAGCGGCGCTTGAACAGATCGACCATCGCGCCGGCCCGGCGCAGCCAGTTTTTCTCAGCCGTCGCGACATGCAGCGCGAGCAGCGCTTCGAGCAGATGCATGTGGGGGTTCTGCCGCCGCGGCAGCTTCACTTCGCTGCGGCCCGGCGCAAACTCCTCGAAGAAGCCGCCGTGGCGCGGATCGGCAAGATGCGCCTGCATCGACTGCCAGGTCGCATCGGCGAGCTGGATTGCGCTCGCGTCATGCGTCGCACGGAAATACCAGGCGAGCGCGAACAGCACGAAGGCGTGGTCGTAGGCGTCGCGCGCATTGTCGAGCGTCGCGCCTTCGGTCGAGACCGCGCGAAACCAGCCACCGTCCGGCGCGCGCGCGGTGCTGACCAGAAACGAAAAGCCGTGGCGCGCAGCCTTGCCGAAGGTGGGATCGCCGTTGAGCATATAGGCGTGGCTGAAAACGTAAGTGAGCCGCGCCTGCACCAGCGTGGTGCGGCGCGAACGCCCGATCGGACTGCCCAGCGAGTCGATCTCTTCGGCGAAGCCCCCGGCCGGATCGGTGATGCGCTGCAGCCAGAACGGACAGACGTGCTCGAGCAGCCAGGGCCGCAGCGTGCGCAGATTGTGTGGATCGAACACCGACATGTCTGCGCCGCCTTGTCACGCCGCGTCCGCGCACGCTAGCATGTTAGCGTGAAAAAATACGGCGGAGACCAATCCGCCGCGCACTCGAGGGAGGAGCTTATGCGATTCGTGTCGCGAATTTTGGCGTTGGCTGCGGCATTTGCCCTGTCCACAGCGATCTCTGGCGCTCAGCCGGCGCAAGCCCAGCAGACCATCACGCTCAACGGGGCGGTGCAGTTCAACGACGACCACGCCTTCAACAAGGCGCTGCTGAAGTTCGAAGAGCTGGTGAAGAAATACTACGGCAAGCCGATCAACTTCGTGCTGCACCGCAATTCGTCGCTTGGGCTGGAGAAGCAGTATTTCGAGTACATGGCGCAGGGCAAGGCGGTCGATTACGCGATCGTGTCGCCGGCACACATGTCGACCTTCTCCAAGGCCGCGCCCTTCGTCGACGCGCCGTTCCTGTTCCGCGACCTGGCGCACTGGAACAAGGTGCTCGACGCCGACCTGCTCAAGCCGGTCGCGGACGAAATCAACGAGAAGGCCGAGGTGATGCTGATCGGCTATGCCGGCGGCGGCACGCGCAACATCTTCGTCAACAAGCCGGTGAAGAACCTCGCCGAGATCAAGGCGCTGAAGGTGCGCGTGCAGGGCGCGCCGATCTGGAGCCGTACCTTCCAGGCGGCCGGCATGGCGCCGACCGTCATCGCCTACAACGAGGTCTACAACGCGATCCAGAACAACGTCATCGCGGCGGGCGAGAACGAGGCGGCCGGCGTCGAGTCGATGAAGTTCTACGAGGTCGCGCCGCATCTCGCGATGACCGAGCACGCGATCACGATCCGGCCGATCTGCTTCTCCACCAAGACGTTCAAGAACCTGCCGAAGGACTTGCAGGACGCGATCCTCAAGGCCGGTAAGGAAGCGGGCGCCTACGGCCGCGAGGTCGAGTCCTCGGAAGATACCGCCAAGCTCGACGCGCTGGAGAAGGCCGGCAAGCTCAAGCGCGTGCCGTTCGCCGACCGCGACGCGATGAAGAAACTGGTCGATCCCGTGATGGCGGCCTACGCCAAGGAGATCGGCGCCGACAAGATCTTCGCTGCGATCAACGACATGAAGTGAGCACGTGCGCTCGCGCTGACATCGACGCGGCCGGAAGCTGTCCCGGCCGCGATTTTTCCTCACCTCTCGTGACCCATCATGACTGACACGACCGTCCCCAAGCCGCCGAACGCCTGGCGCCGGCTGACGCAGGCTTATGCCACCTTTCTGTCCTGGCTGCTGGCGATCACCGTCGGCCTGCTGGTCATTCCCGTGAGCCTGCAGATCTTCTCGCGCTACACCGAGCTGATCCCGTCCTACATCTGGACCGAGGAAATGGCGCGCTTCATGTTCATCTGGACGATCATGATCGGCGCCATGATCGGTGTGCGCGAGTCGACCCATTTCGAGGTCGACGTGTGGCCGCAGATGGGCGCGCGCGCCGAAGCCGTGGCGCGGCTGCTCGGCCGCCTCGGCGTGCTCGCGGCGGCATGCGTGTTCGTCTTTGCCGGCCTCGAGTTCACGCGCTTTGCCTGGAAGCGCACCTCGGAGCTCGCGGACCTGCCGCTGTGGTGGATTCACGTCGCCTGGCCGGTGACCGGCTTCACGTGGATCGTGTTCCTCGGCGAACAGGTGGCCGCCGATCTCAAGATCATTTCCGGGAGAGCCTAGGTGACTGGTTCTGTCCTGACGCCCGGAATGGCGGCGCTGCTCCTGTTCGGCTGCTTCTTCTTCTTCATGTTCCTGCGCGTGCCGGTGGCGTTCGCGCTGGCGCTCGCCTGCCTGCCGATCCTGGCGATCGAGCCGCGTCTCGACACGATGAATCTCGTGCAGGAGACGTTCAACGCCTACAACTCCTTCATCCTGCTGGCGGTGCCGTTTTTCCTTTTGACCGCGAACCTGATGAACGTCGGCGGCACGACCGATCGCCTGCTCACGCTCTCGCGCACGATGGTCGGACATTTCCCCGGCGGGCTCGCGCAGATCAACGTGGTGCTGTCGATCTTCTTCGCCGGCATTTCCGGCTCGTCCACGGCGGACGCCGCGAGCCAGTCGAAGATCTTCATCGAGGCGCAGACCAAAGAGGGCTACGACCTCTCGTTCTCGGTCGCCATCACGGCCGTTTCCGCGGTGCTCGCCGTCATCATCCCGCCCTCGATCCTGATGATCGTGTGGGGCGGCATCCTCACCGTCTCGATCGGCGCGCTGTTTCTCGCCGGCATCATTCCCGGCCTGCTGATCGGCTTCGCCCAGATGGCGACCGTGCATGCCTACGCCAAGGCGCGCAACTATCCGACCTATCCGCGCGAGACCTGGCGCGCGCTGCTATGCGCCACATGGATCGCGGTCCCGGCGCTGATGACCCCGGGCATCATCATCGGCGGCAAGATCTTCGGCTGGTTCACGGCGACCGAGAGCGCCTGCATCGCGGTGCTCTACGCGGCGGTGCTGTCGCTGTTCGTCTATCGCGAGATGGACCTGAAGGGCCTCTACGCGGCGCTGCTCGACACCGGCAAGCTTGCCGGCATCGCGCTGTTCTGTGTCGGCACCGCGAGCGCGTTCGGCTGGCTCCTCGCCTACTACAAGATCCCCGAGGCGATCCTGACCGGGGTCAGCGCATGGGGCATGGGCTTCGCCGCCACCGGATTCTTCATCGCGTTCGTGTTCCTCGTGGTCGGCTGCTTCCTCGATGCGATCCCGGCGATCATCATTTGCGCGCCGATCCTCGAGCCGCTCGCCAAGGCGGTGCAGATGGACCCGGTGCATTTCGCGATGATCGGCATCGTGTCGCTGGCGTTCGGCCTCGTCACGCCGCCCTATGGGCTGTGCCTGATGATCTCCTGCGCGGTGGCGGGCATTCGCATCCGCGACGCCATCAAGGACACCGCGATCATGCTGGTGCCGATGCTGATGGTGCTGGCGCTGGTGATCGTGTGGCCGGAGGTGTCGCTGATCCTGCCGAAACTGATCTCGCCCGAGTTCCTGAAATAGCAAACGGCCCGAGCGGGCCGTTCACAGGCGCAGCGCTGCGGCGCGGCTTACTTCTTGGCGCCGATGCCGGCGAACTTCTTCTGGAAGCGCGAGACGCGCCCGCCGCGGTCGAGCAGGTTCTGCTGGCCGCCGGTCCAGGCCGGGTGCGACTTCGGGTCGATGTCGAGAGCCAGCGTGTCGCCCGGCTTGCCCCAGGTCGTGCGCGTGGTGAACTCGGTGCCGTCGGTCATCTTGACCGTGACGGTGTGGTAGTGGGGATGGATATCGGCTTTCATCGTTGATTTTCCTGCGCTTTTCGGGCGCGAATGTCCGGAAGTTGCGGGTCTATAGCGCAAGCGCCTGGATCGGGCAAGGTTCGCTGGCGTCCGTAATTGTCAGGGAGCAGGGGCTGTGCAATCTCAACGCCGATGAATGACGTGAGCAGCCGGGAGGAGACGCAGGCCGCTGTCGCGGAGGCGGCGACGCCGTCGCGACGGCTGCGCGTGCGGCCGCTGCTTGCGCTTATTCCCTACGTCATGCGCTATCGCGGGCAGGTGGCGGCCGCGCTGGTTGCGCTGCTGATCGCGGCGGCGGCCACGCTGGTGGTGCCGCTCGCGGTGCGCCGCATGATCGACTTCGGCTTCTCGGCCGAGCGCATCGGGCTGATCGACCAGTATTTCGCCGTGATGATCGCGGTTGCGGGCGTGCTCGCGATCGCCAGCGCGACGCGCTACTACCTCGTCACCAATATCGGCGAGCGCGTCGTCGCCGATCTGCGCGCCGCGGTGTTCGCGCATTTGACCGTGCTGGCGCCCGCCTTCTTCGATATCGCCAAGTCCGGCGAGCTCACCTCGCGGCTGACCGCCGACACCACGCAGATCAAGAGCGCAGTCGGTTCATCGGTGTCGGTCGCGCTGCGCAACATCGTGCTGTTCGTCGGCTCCTCGATCATGATGGCGGTGACCAGCCCGCGGCTGTCGTTCTTCGTGATCCTCGCCATTCCGATCATCGTGCTCCCGCTGGTCGCGTTCGGCCGCCTGGTGCGGCGCCGTTCGCGCTCGGCGCAGGATACGCTCGCCGATGCTTCCGCCTACGCGGCCGAGCTGATCGGCGCGATCCGCACGCTGCAGGCCTTCACCAACGAGCGGCTGGCGCAATCGCGCTTCGGATCGGCGGTCGAGCGGGCGTACCTCGCGGCGCGCGATTCGACGCGCGCGCGTGCATTGCTCACCGCCATCATCATCTTTCTGGTGTTCGGCAGCGTCGTGGTGGTGCTCTGGGTCGGCGCACAGGACGTGCTCGCCGGGCGCACCACGCCGGGCACGCTCGGGCAGTTTATCCTCTATGCGGTGTTCGCGGCGAGCGGATTGGGACAATTGAGCGAAGTCTGGGGCGAGCTGTCGCAAGCCTCCGGCGCGGCCGAGCGGCTGATGGAGCTGATGGCGGTCGAGCCCGCCATCAAGGCGCCGCCTCACCCGAAAGCGCTCCCGCAACCGCCGCGCGGCGAAGTGTCGTTCGACAACGTGCGCTTCGCCTATCCGACGCGGCCGGATGTGAGCGTGCTCGACAGCGTGTCGTTCTCGGTGCGGCAGGGCGAGAAGGTCGCGATCGTCGGGCCGTCCGGCGCGGGCAAGAGCACGATCTTCCATCTCGTGCTGCGCTTCTACGATGTCGCCTCAGGCAGCGTGACGTATGACGGCGTGCGCGTGTCCGACTGCGATCCGCACGATCTGCGCCGCCGCATCGCGCTGGTGCCGCAGGATGTCATGGTGTTCGGCGCCAGTGTGGCGGAGAACATCCGTTTCGGGCGGCTGGACGCGAGCGAGGCGGATGTGGCGCGCGCCGCGGAGCTCGCGGGCGCCGTCGAGTTCATCAACCGATTGCCGCAGCGCTACGAGACGCCGATCGGCGAGCGCGGCGTCACGCTGTCCGGCGGCCAGCGTCAGCGCATCGCGATCGCGCGCGCGATCCTGCGCGATGCACCGCTGCTGCTGCTCGATGAGGCGACAT
>Ga0207691_10001935_pt1 | contig 20209 bp, 14 predicted proteins | sample KBSM13metaG_FD_184327 | JGI IMG/M metagenome (GOLD analysis project Ga0207691, IMG submission 184327) | Miscanthus rhizosphere microbial communities from Kellogg Biological Station, Michigan, USA - KBS M1-3 metaG (SPAdes) (version 2) | ecosystem: Host-associated > Plants > Roots > Rhizosphere >... | reverse complement strand
GGATCTGATACAACCTCGGTCGCGTTCCTGAGTGGCGGACTCGACTCGCGATGCCTCGTCGCCGAGCTCGTTGCCCGCGGCGTCAAGCTGCACACGTTCAACTTCGCCACCGACGGCACGAAGGATCAGATCCTCGGTGACGCGTTCGCGGGTATCGTGCAGTCCATACACACACGCATACCGCGGCCCCCCGATCCCGTCCGCTGGTCGATGACGATGGCTGATGTCTGGGGCGCGTCGACGAAGCGAGCGACGCTGCCGCCCGAGCGGCCCGGCCTGATCTGGTCCGGCGACGGAGGCAGCGTTGGTCTCGGGTTCGTCGGCGTCTACGCGAGCGTCATCGCGTTGCTGCGCGCGGGCAAGCGCGACGAAGCAGTCACCAGGTATTTCGCCGAACACGAGATTGCCGTCCCGATCCGTGTCTTCCGGCGCGACATGTCCGCCGCGGTTCGCGACCTCGTGCACCAAGGTACGCGTGAGGCGTTCGACGAAGTGCGATGCGAGGCAGAGCCTGGCCGCGAGCTCTACTTCTTCCGGATGGTTCACGACCAGCGTCGCCATCTCACGCTGCATTTCGAGGACGTTGACCTGCATCGGCTGGAGTTCCATCTCCCGTTCTACGACTACGAACTGATCGAGGCGGTGGCCGCTGCTCCGGCAGACTTCGGCGTGGGACACCGCCTGTACAACGAGGCCCTGAAGTTCTTCCCGTCGACCATCCAACAGGTCGCGTGGCAGACCTATCCGGGACACGAGCCATGTCCGATCCCGCTGCCTGCCAGTGCGATCGATCAGTGGGGCGATCGCCAGAAGGACATCGTGAGACGGCAGCGTCGGCGCAGCATCGTCGGCGAGACGGCGCGAGTGCTCATGTCGGGCACGTTCCCCACGCCACTGCTCGATCGACGCTATCTCCTCGCCGCGTCGGTCGCGCATTGGCTGGGGGTGGGCGATTACGCGTATGCCGTGGACTACGCCAACGCGTTCACGGACATGTACAAGGTCGCGAACGGTCGATGGACGCTCACGCCTAACGCTGAGGGCGGCGGATGAGCGCGCCGCAACCGCCGTCGATCGTGACCACACCACCGGCTGGCACGGCCGCGACACCGCAATCCAGCGACGCCGACCTCGAGGCGCGGCGGACTTACGATCGCGCGACGTTGGACCGCAGCCTCGTTCGCGGCGTTGCGTGGACGGGGGCCATCAAGTGGGTCACGCAGATCGCGGCGTGGGTGTCGACCCTGGCGGTCGCTCGACTGTTGTCGCCGGAAGACTACGGTCTCGTGGGCATGGCGGCGGTGTACCTCGGGCTGCTCACGATGATGAACGAGGCAGGACTCGGAACGACGATCATCGCCATGCGTGACCTGCGCGGCGACCGACTCGGCCAGATGCACTCGCTCTCGACGATCATCGGCGTGGCGGGCTTCATCTTCTCGTGCATCATCGCCGGACCGATGGCGGCGTTCTTCAAGGCCCCCGAACTCCGGTGGGTCGTGATCGTGTTGAGCGGGAATTTCGTCATCATGTCGCTCCGCACGGTGCCCCAGGCCGCGCTTCAGCGACAGCTGCGATTCGGCCGCGTCGCGTTTCTCGACGGTGTCAACAGTCTCGTCACCGCGACAGCGTCGATCACGCTGGCGTTCGCCGGACTTCGCTACTGGGCGCTGGTCCTCGCCGCGCTGCTCGGCAGCAGTATGGCGACGGTCATCGCGCTGACGTCGTTGCCGCTGCCATTCCGACGCCCGAAGTTCGACGAGCTTCGAGGTGCGCTCCATCTCAGTCGCGATATCATCATCGGGTCGATCGCGTGGTACGTGTTCCAGAACGCGGACTTCTTCGTCGCCGGGAAATTGCTCGGCGCAGCCGCGCTCGGTGCGTACACGTTTGCGTGGAACCTCGCCTATTCGATCGTCGACAAGGTCACGAGTCTCCTCACGGGGGTGACGTCGTCGATCTTCTCGGCGGCGAAGCATGACTCGGCGCTGCTCACGCGGTACCTCACGCAGATCACCGGGACGCTCGCGCTTGCATTGCTCCCCGCGACCATGGGGCTCGCGCTCGTCGCCAACGATCTGTTGGCGATCGTGGGCGACAAGTGGAAGCCGGCCGTCACGCCGCTGCGCCTGCTCGTGTTGTACGCCGGCATCCGCTCACTCACACCGATCCTCTCGCAAGCACTCACGATTACCGGCGACGCGCGCTACACGATGAAGCGGAGCGTCATCGCGGCAATCGTTCTCCCGTTAGGCTTCGCCGTCGGGGCCCGATGGGGTATCAATGGAATCGCCGCCGCGTGGATCGTCTGCCACGCACCGATGGTCATGTTCCCACTGCTGCGGCGGGTGGCGACGCACCTGGGAATCGGGCCGCGATCGTACCTGCCGGTCCTCCGCCCCGCGCTCGTATCGACCGCCATCATGGCGGTCGGTGTGCTCGCGATCGCCCTCGTCATTCCGCCGACGACGCCGCGGCTGGCGACGCTCGTGATCAAGGTCGTGGCGGGTGCCGTCTGTTACGCGGGCGCGCTGTGGTTCCTGTTCCGCGAGCGTGTGCTCGCGCTCGTGCGTGTCGCCATGCAACTTCGAGGGAACGCGCCGGCGGCGGCTGCCGCGGCGCCCTGACTCGACGGACGCCCATGGATACGAGCACGCCACTGTCAGGCACTTCCTCGATGACGGGCGATCTCACACCATCGCTCACACCATCGCTCGCTGCGGGAACCGAGCCGAGAGCCGAGCCCGTGCTCATCTCGCTCGTTATTCCCGTGTTCAACGAGGAAGCGACGCTGGACATGCTCTTCTCGACCATTCGCGACCGACTCGCGACGCTCGGCGTGTCGTATGAAGTGGTGTTGATCGATGATGGTAGCCGCGATCGCACGGCGGAGATGATCGCCGAGATGACGCGGCGAGACCCGCGGTTCCGGAGCGTGCATTTCTCACGGAATTTCGGCCATCAGGCGGCCGTCACGGCTGGGCTGCACTTTGCTCAGGGAAGCGCCGTGGTCGTCATGGATGCAGATCTCCAGGATCCCCCCGAGCTGCTGACGGTCATGATCGCGCGGTGGCGCGAAGGCTATCACGTGGTGTACGCGCAACGCGTAGCCCGTCGCGCGGAAGGTGCGTTCAAGCGCGGGATCGCGTTCACGTACTACCGGTTGCTCCAGCATCTCACTGACGTCGAGATTCCCGCGGACACGGGCGATTTCTGTCTCATGGATCGGCGCGTGGTGGACCTGCTGAACCGGATGCCCGAGCGCAATCGATATCTGCGTGGGCTCAGGGCCTGGCTCGGATTCCGTCAGACCGCGGTGCAGTTCGAGCGGCCGCCACGTTATGCGGGGGAGCCCAAGTACACGTTCTGGAAGTCGCTCGCCCTCGGCATCAATGGGATCGTGTCATTCTCCAAGGTCCCACTGCGCGTGGCCACCTATCTCGGCCTCACCGCGTCGACGATCAGCCTCGTTCTGACCGGATGGGCAGTGTATCAGCGGCTGGTCGGTGCCGATACCGTGCAAGGGTGGGCGTCGACGCTCGTGGTCATTCTTCTGCTCGGCGGCGCTCAGTTGCTCATGATCGGTATCGTCGGGGAATACCTGAGTCGCATCTACGACGAAGTGAAGCAGCGTCCCATGTACGTGATCGACGAGCTGCGCGGGTTCGAAGGCGGCACCGGCGCCGATTACCTTACGACCCATGCCGCCGACGGCGTTACGGCGCGCTCCAGTCCCGTCGTTTGATGGCTCCCGCGCCGAACTCTCCTTCAAATCGATTTTCGATCGATGACTGCAACGACCGCGCATCCGCCGCTCACGATCCTCTCTGAGGACGAGCAGATGTTCCGCGACGCCGTCGCCGGCTTCGCGAACGACGAAGTTCGCCCGCGCGTGCAGGCAATGGAGCGTGCGTCGAAGATCGATCCGGAGCTCTTTCCGAAGTACTTCGAGCTCGGCCTCATGGGGATCGAGGTTCCGGAGCAGTACGGCGGCGCCGGCGGCACGTTGTCGATGGTCGCCATCGCGGTGGAGGAGATCAGCAAGGTCGACGCGTCGGCGGCGATCGTGTGCGACGTGCAGAACACGCTCGTGAACTATCCGATTGCGCGATACGGCAACGACGCGCAACGCGCGAAGTACCTCCCGCGGCTCGTCGGTGACACGGTGGGCGCCTACGCGTTGTCGGAGCCGTCGTCCGGATCCGACGCGTTCGCGCTCGCGACGCGCGCCGAGAAGCGCGGTGACCGCTACGTGCTCAATGGCCGCAAGATGTGGATCACGAATGGCGCCGAGGCCCAGATCTACGTGGTGTTCGCGAACGTGAATCCCGCCGCCGGATACAAGGGAATCACGGCGTTCATCATCGAGCGCGAGTTTGCCGGGTTCGCGGTCGGGAAGAAGGAGGACAAGCTCGGGATTCGCGCGTCGAGCACGACGGAGCTGATTCTCGACGGATGCGAGGTGCCTGACGAGAACGTGCTGGGTCCGGTGGGCCAGGGGTACAAGGTGGCCATCGAGACGCTGAACGAGGGCCGCATCGGCATCGGCGCGCAGATGATCGGCGTGGCGGCCGGCGCGTTAGGCGTCGCGGTCGACTACGTCCGGGAGCGAACCCAGTTCGGCAAGTCGTTGGCGGAGTTCCAGGGGATTCAATTCCAGATCGCGCAGGCGGCGACGGAGCTGGAGGCGGCGCGGCTCATGGTGTACAACGCGGCGCGGCTCAAGGACGCCGGCCACGACATCGCTCGCGAAGGGGCGATGGCGAAGCTGTATTCCTCGCAGGTGTGCGAGCGCGTGACGTCGCTCTGCGTGGAGCTGCTCGGCGGGTACGGCTACACGAAGGACTACCCGGTCGAGAAGTTCTACCGGGACGCGAAGATCGGGGCGATCTACGAGGGCACGTCCAACATGCAGCTCCAGACGATCGCGAAGCTGCTGCTGCTGCGTTAGGCGCTCTCGTGATGTGACGGCAACGACAACCGGCAGTCACCGCCGAGGACGCCGAGGACTGCGCCAACAAGCATCTCAGACGAAGGGGCAACGGATTCGTCTGATCTGGCGGATTGATTCCCTTATCATCACGCCGAGCGCGGAACCCGCCGCGGGCGGGTGCATGACGAGGGATGACTGACAATCGCTGGCGCTCGGGATGACACCGCATGCGCGAGCCCTCGTCTCGTGCATGGAGTCGATCCGTCAGATCCCCGGCATCCGTTCGTTATTCGTCTGAGATGGCTATAGACGGCCGGGGCCGATTGCCTTGGGGAAGGCACGAGGCCATCCTACGTTGACGGGCTGCCGCGCCGACTGCGGTGGGCTTGGGCTCACTCCCTCAGGGTTCTCGATGGTTGCTCGCGACTCCCGCTCAGGCGAAGCTCCTGGCCCCACAGAATCGGCGGATGGACGTCCGCAGGCAGTCGCTCGCTGGGAGCGCACGCGGGCCATGGGGCGCTCCACGTTCATCTGGCGGCGCGGCGTGTTCGGCTGGGGCATCCCCGTCGCGCTCGTGACCATCGCCTACCAGGTCGTCCAGGAGCAGGGCTTCGTCTGGCGGCTCGTCATGACGCAGCACCTGAAGACCGGCATCGGGGTCGCCATGCTCGTCTTCCCGCTCTGCGGGTATCTGTTCGGTCGGTACCTGTGGACCACGAGCGAAGAGAACTACGAGCGCATGGTGGACAGCCGCGCGGCCCGGGAAAGAAACAGCCGGGCTGGCGACCGGACCGACCATCCCGGGTAGCCTGAAGATGGAGGTCGAGACGGGCGTCCCACGTCGGCTCGACCTTTGCACTCCCCCACCGAGCGTGCCCGGGGCGGCGGGAACCGTCCGACCCGGAAAATCGGCCGGTCCACTCGTCCGCTCCGCGGCCGCACCAACTCGTCTCCATCAATGACGCTCGCCTCGGTCTGATTCCCCGGCGGCGTCAGTCACATCGTACCCCTCCATGCCCCTGAATGCCGGTCCCACGCGTTGCCTCGCCCAGTCCTGCCTCCAATGCGGCCTCGAGATCGAGTCGAGGCCCCGTGGCTGACGCGAGCGGCAACGTGTTCTCCGTGGACGTGGAGGACTACTTCCACGTCGAAGCGTTCTCGGACGTCGTCGATCGACAGCGCTGGGAAAGTTACCCGTGTCGGGTTGAGGCGAACACGCAACGGTTGTTGGATCTCCTCGACGAAACCGGCGTGAAGGGCACGTTTTTCATTCTCGGTTGGGTCGCGGATCGGTACCCGAAATTGGTCCGGGACATCGTCGCCCGAGGACACGAGCCTGCCTGTCATTCGTACTGGCACCGGCTCATCTACAAGCTCGATCGCGAGGAGTTTGCCGCCGACACCCGGCGCGCCAAGGACGTGATCGAGCAGGCCGCGGGCGAGGCTGTATTCGGCTACAGGGCGCCAAGCTACTCCATCACGATGAAGTCGCTCTGGGCGCTCGAGGTGCTCGCGGAGGCCGGATTCACGTACGACTCCAGCATCTTTCCCATTCGGCACGATGTCTACGGCATTCCGGACGCGCCAAGGCAGCCTTTCCTCGTTACGACCCCTGCGGGTCCAATCGTCGAGTTCCCGATCACCACGTTCCGGATGGTCGGTGAACAGAATTTGCCTGTAGGCGGGGGCGGATACCTGAGGATCTTACCCTTCTGGTACACGAAGCTCGGCTACCGGCGGGCGCGGGCGGAGAACCTTCCGCTCATTGCCTATATCCACCCGTGGGAGGTCGATCCCGACCAGCCACGTCTTGGCGGGCGCAGGCGTTCTCGCTTGCGCCATTACACGAATCTCGGGAAAACGCACGATCGGTTACGTCGCTTACTCGCCCTCGGGCGTTTCTCGAGCTTTCGCGGCAGCGGGCTGGCTGATACCGCCCGCGCTGTTCCCTTCCCTTCGACTGTTTGAACCGCCCAATGAAGACCACCGAGGACATCAAGGTCGCGCAGTACTGGAACAACGTCGCCAAGGACTTCGACGCGATCTATACCGGCGAGAACAAGAGCGCGTTCGCGCGATCGCTCGACAAATGGCTGCGTCGTGACATCTACGAGCGATTCGACTGGGTCATGCGGAAGTCCGGCGATCTCACGGGCAAGACGGTCTGCGACATCGGCTGCGGGTCCGGGCGGTTCGTGGCGAGCCTGGCGAAGCATGGCGCCACGCGCGTGATGGGCGTGGACGTCGCGCCGGAGATGCTCAAGCTCGCGCGCGATCTCGCGAAAAAGGAAGGCGTTGCGGGTCGCACGGACTTCGCGCAGATGGACATCGTCGACTGGAACCGCAGCGACGTGTTCGACGAGACGATCGCAATCGGGCTGTGGGACTACTTCGCGGACCCGACGTCGCGTCTCAAGATGATTCGCAAGATGACGCGGGGGCGGTTCCTCTCGGCGTGGCCGCGCCTCTGGACGTGGCGTGCCCCGATCCGGAAGGTGCGCCTCACGGCGTTAGGCTGCCCGGTCTACTTCTTCAGCAAGACGGATGTGAACAAGTACATGCAGGCGTCGGGCTTCAAGGTCGTGTCGATCGAGACGATCGGGAAGCTGCACTGCGTGGACGCGGTTCCTGCCTAACGTGCTGGTGGCGGACCGAGCGTCCTTGTCATTCCGAGCGGAGCCGCGAAGCGGCGCGGGTGCCCTCTGGGGCGGGCACCCGGCTGACGCTCGCTCGGAATGACAGCCATTTTCTGGGCGTCCGCGGCGCTCGCCGTGTACGTCTACGCGGGCTATCCCATCCTCCTCGCCGTACTCCGGCGCGTGGCGAAGCATCCCGTCGCCAAGCGACCCATCGAGCCCACCGTGTCGCTGCTCGTCGCGGCGTACAACGAGGCCGATGTCATCGAAGCGAAGATCCGGAACGCCCTCGAGCTCGACTATCCGGCCGATCGCCTCGAGATCGCGATCGCGTGCGACGGGCCTAACGACGGCACAACAGCCATAGCACAGCGCGTCGCTGCGCAGATCGGTGGCGGACGCGTTCGCGTGTTCGCGTATCCCGTGAATCGCGGCAAGCTCCACGCGCTCAACGACACCATACCGCAACTCACGGGCGACATCGTCGCGTTCTCGGACGCGTCGAGCATGCTGGCGCCTGACGCGATGCGGCTGCTGGTGGCGAACTTCGCCGACGAGGACGTCGGTGCCGCGAGCGGCGTCTACCGCGTGCTTCGTGGCGACGAAGCCGCGCTCGGCAAGCAGGAAGACTTCTACTGGAAGTACGAGACGTATCTCAAGCTCGCCGAAGCCGACGTTGGCTCCATTCTTGGCTGTCACGGCTCGCTCTACGCGATCCGACGCGCGCTATACCCGTTCCCGAAGCCGGGCACGATCAACGACGACTACGTGATTCCGATGCGCATTCTGTCGCGCGGGTATCGCGTCGCGTACGAGCCTGCGGCCGTTGCGTACGAGGAAGCGGCCGAGATGGGCGGCTTCAGCCGTCGCGTCCGCATCATGACCGGGAACTTCGAGCAGTTGCGGGAGATGAAGGCGCTCATCCGCCCACTGCGACCCGGCCCGTTGTTCTTCTTCCTGTCCCACAAGGCGGGACGTCTCGTCGTGCCCATTGCGATGCTCGCGATGCTCGGCGCGAATCTCTTCCTGCTCGACCGGCCGTTCTATCGCGCGCTGTTCGCGCTTCAGCTCGCGTTCTACGCGTTGGTGCTGCTGGGCGCGCTCGTTCGCCTCAAGCCGAAAGTGCTTCGCCTGCCGTACTACTTCTGCATGATCAACGCGGCGGCGTTTCTCGGCATGTACCACGCGCTGCGGGGCGGTCGGACACTGGCATGGAAGCGGGAATAACAACGCAGACCGCTCTCGATGGAACCGGCTTCCGCCCAGTAGGTTAGAGAGATCAGGTCAGATCGTTCAGATCCCGGGGGTCAGACTCCAATTCGATCACGTGGAGGCGCCCAGCAGGGTGGTCTCGCGAATTGGAATCTGACCGCACTGTGGAATCTGACCCCACCGGAGGACTCTCGTGCGGCTCCGTCTTTCTCTCGCATCGCTCGGTCTCGCCGCTGCGATCTCGTCGCTCGGCGCCCAGGTTCCGGCAGCAGAGTATGCGCAACGGCGCGCGGCACTCGCCGCGAAGATGCAGGACGGCGTACTCCTCGCGATCGGGGCGCAGGAGCCCGCTCAGGACTACCTGTCCTTCTATCAGAACGAGCCGTTCACGTACCTCACCGGCTACAACGAGCCGAACGCCGCGCTCGTGATCGTGAAGCGCGGTGGCCAGACGTCTGCGACGTTGTTCGTCGAAGATCGGAACCCTGCAGCCGAGGTCTGGACAGGCAAGCGCTTCGGACTCGACGGCGCGACGAAGGCAACCGGCATCGCTGCTCGACCGGCTGAACAGCTTCGCGTGGTGCTCGACTCGCTGCTGAGCTCGACGTCGCAGTTGTATGTGGTCGGCGACGTGCGGCTGGGCCAGCGTCAGGGTGAGGAAGCGGCCGTTCTCAGCCGCGATGATCAGTTCGTTCGCGCCCTCGCGGCGACGCACCCATCCGTGAAGCTCGCGTCGGCGAACCAGTACGTGATGATGCTTCGCGGGACGAAGAGCCCGGCCGAGCTCGACCTTATTCGTAAAGCCGTCAGTGTCACGGTCGACGCGCAGAAGGAAGCGATGCGCGCGATCGAACCGGGAATGAACGAGTTCGAGATTCAGGGGCTCATCGAGTACACGTTTCGGCGAAACGGAGCGGACCGGCCGTCGTTCGGCACGATCGTCGGCTCGGGTCCGAACTCGACGACGCTCCACTACAACGCCGACGATCGGTTCATGAACGCCGGCGACGTCGTCGTCATGGACATTGGCGCGTCGTACCGCGGCTATGCGGCGGACGTCACGCGCACCGTGCCGGTGAGCGGCACGTTCACAGCCGACCAGCGCGCGATCTACCAGATCGTGCGCGACGCGCAGGCGGCCGCGGAGCGTCAGGCAAAGCTCGGGGCCAAGGCTGCGCTCATGTCCGACTCGGCGTCAGCGGTGTTGGCCGCGGGGCTCGCGCGCGTCGGCCTCATCGAATCACCCAACGCGACCTACGACTGTGGCTCGGCCCAACAGCCGCAGCAGTGCGGACAGCTCGAGCTGTACTACATGCACGGGCTGGGGCACGGCATCGGACTCGAGGTGCACGACCCGGATCAATTCTATTTCACCGGTACGATCGCCACCGGCAGCGCGTTCACGATCGAACCCGGTATCTACGTGCGTGAGAACCTGCTCGAGATCCTGCCGAAGACGGCGAAGAACGATGCGCTCATCGCGAAGCTCCGGCCGGCGGTCGAGAAGTTCAGGAACATCGGCGTGCGCATCGAAGACGACTACATCGGCACCGAGCAGGGCGTCGAGTGGATTTCTCGGGCGCCAAGGGAGATTGCCGAAGTCGAGGCGATGATGAAGGAGACGTTGGCCGCCGGAACGAAGCGCGACCAGACCAAGGTGGACTGGTACAAGCGCACTGCCGGACCGCAGGCTCCCTGACGGATCGGCCTAACGACCGGATAAACGACCGGAGCCGCTCACACGCGGCGACAAGGAAGACTCGCGATGACTGTACGATCGCTATTCGTTCTCGCGTTGTTCGCTCCGGGCACGCTCGTCACGACGTGTGTCACGACGCTCGGCGCGCAAACACGCCGTCCGATGACGTTCGAGGACTTCGCGGCGATAAAGTCGGTGTCCGACCCGCAGCTGTCGCCGGATGGGCGGACAATGCTGTACGCGGTGCGGACGACCGATGTCGAAGCGAATCGACGTTCGGCAACCACGTACGTCCAGACGTTAGGCAGCTCCGCTGCCCGAGCGTTCCCCGACGACACGACGCACGCCACAGAGGCGCGGTGGTCGCCGGACGGGCGCCGCGTGGCGTACACCGCTGGTGGGCAACTCTGGGTGGCGAACGCCGACGGCAGCGGGCGCCGCAAGCTCACGACGCTCAACGGCGGAGCCAGCGGCCCCGTGTGGTCCGCAAACGGCGAACGTCTCGCGTTCGTGTCCGCCGTGTGGCCTGACTGCACGACCGACGCGTGCAACGCCGAGAAGGACAAGGCGAAGGAAGCAAACAAGGTCAAGGCGCATGTCGCCGACAACCTGCTCTTCCGCCACTGGAACGCGTGGGATGAAGGCACGCGCTCGCACCTGTTCGTCGTCGGCGCTGATGGTGACGACCCGCGAGACCTGACCCCGGGCGCAACGTACGACGTGCCGCCCGGTCCGTTCGGTGGCAGCGAGGGCTACGCGTTCTCGCCTGACGGCCGAGAGATCGCGTACACGGCGAAGGACCAGGGGCGCACCGAGGCGTGGACGACGGACGTGAACCTGTACGTCGTTCCTGTCAGCGGCGGCACCGCGACGGTGATCACGAAGTCCAACGTCGGCGCGGACCAGAACCCGGTGTATTCGCCGGACGGCAAGTACATCGCGTACGGATCGCAGAAGCGTGGCGGGTTCGAATCGGACCGATTCCGGCTCATGCTCTACGATCGAGCGAAGAAGACGTCTACCGAGGCGTTGCCGAAGTGGGATCGGAACGCGGACGGGTACACGTTTGCGCCCGATGGCAAAGCGGTGTTCGTGTCGACGACGGATGCCGGACGGGACAAGCTGTATCGCGCTACGTTAGGCGCGGATGGCGTCGCGACCGGGGCACCGGCACTCGTGATCGGAGAGTCCAATAACCTCGGGTTCTCGTTCTCGCGTGATGCAAAAGCGGTCGTCTGGTTGCGCGACGCGACGAACCGGCCGCCCGAGGTTTATGCGGCATCACTCGATGGCGCGCGAGTAACGGACACCCGTCAGGCGACGCACGTCAATGACTCGCTCGTCGCGCAGCTCGCGCTCAATCCGGCCGAGGACTACTGGTTCAAGGGTGCGGGCGGCGACAGCGTGCAGGGCTTCGTCGTGAAACCGCCGCAATACACGCCAGGGCGGAAGTATCCGGTGATCCTGCTGATCCACGGCGGACCGCAGGGCGCGTGGCTCGACAACTGGCATTCGCGCTGGAACTACCAGATGTTCGCGGCAACGGGCTCAGCTCTCGTGATCATCAACCCGCGCGGGTCGACGGGCTATGGGCAGAAGTTCGTGGACGACGTGTCGAAGGCGTGGGCGGGCAAGGTCTACACGGATCTCATGAACGGCCTCGATGCCGCGCTCGCTCGCAACACGTGGATGGATTCGACGCGGCTGGGCGCGGCCGGCGGATCGTTCGGCGGCTACATGGTGAACTGGATTGCCGGTCACTCGACGCGCTTCAAGGCGCTCGTGTCCCACGCGGGCCCGTTCAACCTCGAGAACATGTACGCGGCGACGGAGGAGCTGTGGTTTCCGGAGTGGGAGTACGGCGGCCCGTTCTGGGACCCGAAGGCGATGCGCGAGCAGTACCGCGTGTACTCGCCGCATCTCTACGCCGGGAAGTTCAAGACGCCGACGCTGGTGACGAACGGCGAGCTCGATTACCGGGTGCCGTATACGGAGGGCCTGTCGATGTTCACGTCGCTCCAGCGGCAAGGCGTCCCGAGCCGTCTCGTGGTCTTCCCCGATGAAGGTCACTGGATCGGGAAGCCGCAGAACCAGCGTCTGTGGTGGAACGAGGTACAGGGCTGGCTGACCAAGTATCTGGCGCCGAAGACAGCGAGCTAGCTCGAAAATGGGCCTGAGGAAGGAGGCCGACGGGCAGGCCTTAGGAAGGAGGCCTTAGGAAGGAGGAGGGCGGAAGGCGGGTGGCGGAGAAAAAGCGTGTCATCCCGAGCGACAGCGAGGGATCTTCTCGAACGTCATCGTAGCCAGTCCGGCCACGATGCCATCACAGAAGGTCCCTCGCTGACGCTCGGGATGACCGGCGCCTAACGAGCCTTCCTCTTCTTCGCCGCAGCGGTCGTTGGGTATGCGACGTCAGGAGGCGCATCACCCTTCGGCCAGTCACGCGCTTTACGGGCGAAGTCCGGGCGCGGGCGCGTGTTGATGAACGTGGCCACGTCGAACGCCTCCTGCGGCGTGAGCGTGCCCGGTTTGTCGAACGGCATCGCGACGCGAATGAACGCCGCCGCCGTGCGGATGCGCGCCATCCCCGCGCCGATGTTGTACGAGTGCGGTCCCCAGACCGGCGGCGCGGCGTTCGTGCCCTGGCCGTCAGTCCCGTGGCACAGCGTGCAGCGGGTCGAGAAGACATCGCGGCCCCGCGCCGTGTCGCCAGTCAGCGGATCGAGACGCGGTAGCCCCTGCCCCTCGACCTGCATGCCCACCGGGACGCCATACGACAGGAACGCGAGATACGCGACAATGTCCCGCATCGGGCGGCTGTCGCGCGGCAACGCCTTGCCGTTCAGACTCCGCTCGAAGCAATCGTTGATCCGGTCCTCGATGATCTCGACAGTCGCGCTGCGCGTGCGGTACTGCGGGAACCGCGCGTAGACACCAACGTACGGCATCTGATTGGCCTTGAGGCCGTCGCCGAGGTGGCAGCTCACGCATCGCAATCGGCTGCCGACGTTCGCGGGCAGGCTGTCGCGTGTGGCGAGCAGCAGCGCACGACCTCGTCGCACCGCCGCCAACACCACAGTGTCCCGGATCTCCGACTCCGCGGGCACGCGGAACGGAACGCTGACGCCACGCGTGGCGAGTACCGCGGCGGCTACGGCCTCGGGCCGCTTCTTCGCCGTGTCAATTGCTGGACGCGCGGGCTGCTCGCGCGAGCACGCGAGCGCGACGAACGCCAGCGAGACCGGCGCGACCGAAGCGAACGTCCGGCGACGCGTACCAAATTTCGAATTCCACACGCTGATCAGTGTCGCGCCGGAGGCTCCGTCTGTCCAGCGGGCTTCGGGACGGAGCCGGCTCGCTCGCCCCACGCAGGGGCTGGATCTCGTCGAACCGGTACCGACGGCGCGGCAGCGGCCGAAGAAGCCGCACACGACCGACGATGGGCGACGCCTACTTTTTCACCGGACCGACGAGCGGCAGCTCGCTCCGTCCACTCCAGTCCTCGAACGATCCGTCGTAGAGGCTCGTCTGGTAGCCTGCATAACGCGACGCGAAGTACAGGAGGCTGCCCTGCTGTCCGATGTGGCAGTACGTGACCACGCGATCGCCCTGCTTCACGCCGGCGGAGGCGAGCATCTCGCTGATGGCTTCACGCGACTTGAGCATCCCCTTCTCGTCCACCAGCGACGTGAACGGCACGTTGCCGGCGCTCGGGATGTGCCCGGGCCGCGGCATGCCGCCGCCCTCGCCGTTGTAGAAGTTCGGTGTGCGCGCGTCGAGGATCTTCACTCCAGACTTGTCGATGTTCGCGTTGACGAATTCGGCGTTCACCACCGCTGACGCGTTGAGCTTCGGTGTGAACTTCGCACGCTTGACCGTTGGCGTTTCGGTGCTGACGGTCAACCCTCGTTCCTTCCAGGCACTGAATCCGCCGTCGAGCACCGCAGTACGGTCGCCCAAGCCGAGGTAGTCGAGCGTCATGTATGCGCGCCCGGCGGCGGGGTTGAGCGCCGAGGCGTAGACGACGATCCGTGAGTTGTTCGAGATCCCGAGTGACTCGACGATCGAGTCGAGCTGCGCGAGCGGCGGAAGCTCGGTCGACAGATCGGGGTTGCCGGGCGCGAGAGCGCCGAACCACACCATGCGCGCCCCCGGAATGTGACCACCCGAGTACTCACGTCGATTGCTCACCACGTTCACGATAACGAGATCGGGGTCGTTCAGATGTTGCGACAGCCATTCCGGCGAGACGACCGGGCTGTCGAACGCAGGCGACTGCGCGAACGCCGTTGGGGCGACGAGCGCAGCAGACAGCGCGATGGCCGGCGCGATGGCTGACCAGCGGAGAATGCGAAGACGATGCATAACGAGCCTCATGATTCGTTCAGGGATTGAAGCGGTAGCCAACTTTCCAGATCGTGATGAAGTGCTTTGGATCCGCCGGATCGTGCTCGAGTTTCTTGCGCAGCTCGGCCATGTGGGAATCGACGGTGCGCGTGAGCACGATCGCGCGATGATCCCACACCTCGCGCAGCAGCTCGACGCGCGTGGCAACGGCGCCCTTCCGCTTGATGAGCGCCATCATGAGCTCGTACGCTTTCGGCGTCAGGCTCACAGCCTCGCCCGATCGCATGACCGCTCGTGACGCTGGGTCGATACTGACGTCACCGAAGGTGACGTGTCCCACACCTGCTCCGTTCTCGCTCACGTCGCTGCGCGCTCGCGTCCGACGCAGCAGCGACTTCACACGCTCGAGGAGCTCGATCAGACCGAACGGCTTCGTCACGTACTGATCGGCATCGAGCTGGAAGCCACGAACCTTGTCCGACTCTTCGCCGCGAGCGGAGAGGATGAGCACCGGCGTCTGACGTCCGTCAGCCCGCATCGACCGCAGCACCTGATAGCCGTCGATTCCCGGCAGCATCAGATCGAGGATCACGAGGTCAGGGTCCCATTCGCGCGCGGCCGCCAGGCCGGTGTTGCCGTCTTCGGCAACCTTCACCGAGTAGCCCTCGAGCTCGAGATTGAAGCGCAGCCCCTCCGCGAGATCGCTCGAGTCCTCGATCACCAGCACGCGCGTCATGATGGCCTGAGCGTCAACGCGGGCTCTGCGTGTTCCACCGACGACGCGCGAACCGCGACGCCCGGCAACTCGATCTGGAACGCCGCGCCGTGGTGTGAAGGCACAATCGCTATCCGACCACTCATCTGTGCGACCAGGCCTTTCACGATCGCGAGGCCAATGCCGCTGCCACCCGCGGCCTGTGCGGCGGCGGCCTGACCACGGAAGAACGGCGTCCAGATCGCCTCGCGCTCTTTCGCCGGGACTCCCGGGCCCTCGTCGGTGACCATCACGCGCGCCACCGCGCCGCTGACGGCGAGGGACACTCGCACCGTCTGTCCCGAAGGGCCGTACTTCACCGCGTTGTCGAGCAGATTCAGCAGCACCTGCCGGAACGCCTCGCGCTGCAGTGGCACGACGACGTTAGGCGCGAGATCCAGAAGAAGTGCGGCGCGGCGTGACGCGGCCAGTGGCTCGAAGGCCCTCGTGATCTGCTCGATCTCGACGGCGAGATCCGTCGACTCCGGTGTCGCGGGTGTCGACGGAGCTCGGCCCGCGCGCGCGAAGTGCAGGATGTTCTCAACGAGCTGAGCGAGACGGTTCGTCTCGCGGTCAATGTTGTCAAGCGACCACTTTCGCTGCGCGTCGGTGGTGAACCGGCCGAGCCGAAGCGTCTCGAGGAAAAGGCGGATCTGCGCGAGCGGGGTCCGCAGCTCGTGCGACACGCTCGACACGAAGTCCGAACGCAAGCGCGCGAGCTCCTCTTCGCGACGTAACTGGATGACGGCGACAACCGCCAGTGCGCCCGACACGATCAGCATCCCAATCAGCAGTGGTAGCCGCGAGCGCGGCAATCCACCGATGACCAGCTGATTCGCGTACTCCGGCCGGATGGCGGCCTGCACGGTGAGTCCACCGAACTGCGGTTCGAACTGCAACGAGCCCACGTACGGCGTGTTGGGCCAGTTCGGTGACTCGAACAGCGGCAGCGATCCGGGCCCGACGATTCTCACGCCGAGTAGGTCGTCGTTCTTCTTGCCGAGCATGAGCGCCTTCGGGAGCAGCGGCGCGTAGGCGAACGCATCGCGGAAGATGTGACGCGACGTCCTGGCGCCGAACTCCACGCCATAGACCATCGTGTCACCGTACGCCGTCGGCATGAGTGCGTACGCGATCATCCGGCCGGTGCCAAAGCGCGGCGACACGAGCACTTCGTAGTTCTGTTCGAAGCTGTGCACACGCCGGATGTGCGTGGTCAGCGAATCGACGAGCCATTTCCGGTCAGCCGCCGGTGCGACCTCGAGCCACGCATCCGCCTCGGGCGCGGCAGCACGAGGGGCCACGCGCAGCGTGTCGGCCCCCAGCGCAAAACCGAAGTAGACGGAGGGAGGGAACGACTCCGGGCACTTCCTGGGCGTACAGAATCGCGTGGTGTAGCGCTCCCGATTGTTGTAGTAGCGCCAGAGGTCGTCCGCGTTAGGAATCGGGCCATAGCGCGGCCTGCTGTGCAGCTCGCGCCCGTGCATGATGTCCTGCAGCGACGCCATGACCGCGCCCTCGAGTGTCCCGATCACCTGGCGTTGCGACGTCCACGCCGTGAACGACGCGTAGTCACTCAGCAGGCGCTCCGCGGTTCGCTGGTGCGACCGGACCGCGCGCTGGGCATTGAACGCAGCAACGGTGGTCGCGCCGACGCTGGCCAACAACAGCAGCAGCGGCCACGAGAATCGAAGCGGGAGCCGGACGCGCCCGGCGGGCCGGGAAGACCGCACGAGTAGTGGTTGGCGTGTTCAAATGGTGATGGCAGGCGAGGCCGGCCCTATAGCCAGAATTGGCAAAGCGGAAACCTCCCGTGACAGGCGAGATGCGTGGCGCATTTGCCAATTCTGGCTCTGAGGCCGGAATCGCCTGCCATCACCATCTCACACCTCACGCTCTACGATGCGCCCATCGTCGTAGGCCCGGCAACAGCAAATTGTGTGAGATCTGTGGAAGACCGGTCGCGATTTGGTGGCTACCGGGACACGAAATCGCCACACAGGCGCGACCAAACGTTCGCCACCGCCGGCTCCGAGGCCTGTACGCTGAGCGCACCACGAGAGGAGCCATCAAGTGCAGACCGTCCTACAGGACCTTCGATACGCCGTGCGCACACTCGGTCGCGCACGCGCCTATACCGCTGTCGCCGTGTTGACGCTCGCGCTCGGGATCGGCGCGAACACGGCGATTTTCAGCGTCATTCACGGTGTGCTACTCAAAGACCTTCCGTTCGCGACTGGCGACCGGGTCGTCCGCATCCAACAGCCCATCACGCTGGGCCAGATCGCGGACGCCGGGTTCTCCGTCCAGGAGCTCGCCGACCTGCGCGCGAAGACGCGCTCGTTCGACGCACTGGCCGAGTATCACTCGATGTCGTTCAACCTTCTGCGGCGCGGCGAGCCGCAGCGCGTGCAGACTGGCGTTGTGTCCGCCAACTACTTCGATGCGCTCGGCGTGAAGCCACTGTTTGGCCGCACGCTTCGCGTTGGTGACGATCAGTCCGGCGCGAACCCGGTGATCGTGCTGAGCTATCGGTTCTGGCGCGACCGGATGGGCGGCGACACCGCAATCATCGGCAAGACCGTCGAGATGACAGACCGACTCCATACCGTGGTCGGCATCCTTCCGCCTCTCCCGGATTTTCCTAACGAGAACGACGTGTTCATGCCCATCTCGTCGTGCCCGTTTCGAACGTCGGACGCATGGCTGACGCGTCGCGAGCTTCGGCAACTCAGTGTCTTCGGCGTCGTGCGACCGGGCGTTGGTCTGGAGACCGTACGCGCGGAGCTCGAGGGAATCGCGACGCAGATGCACGCCGAGCATGCCGAGAGCTACCTCGCCGCGAAGGGCTTTGGCCTCGGAGCGAACTCGCTGCTCGAAGAGCTGTCTGGACCAGCGCGGGAGACGTTCATCCTGCTGCTGGCGACGTCCGGCTTCGTGCTTCTCATTGCCTGTGCGAATGTCGCGAACCTGACGCTGGTGCGCCTGGTCCATCGCCGCGCGGAATTGGTGGTCCGCGCCGCGCTCGGTGCCGGCTCCGGCCGGCTCGCCCGACAGCTGCTCACCGAGAGCATCGTCGTGGCGGTTGCCGGCGCAATGCTGGGCGTGGGGATCGCGGCGGCTCTGCTGCGGCTGCTCGTCCCGTACGCGGCACGCTTCACGCCGCGCGCGTTCGAGATCGGGCTGAACGCGCCGGTGCTTGCCTTCACGTTAGGTGTGTCGGTCGTCGTCGGCATCATCTCCGGGACGCTTCCCTTGTTGGCGGTGACGCGCGACCTCGCGAGTGGGCTGCGTGCCCGCGGCGACGCGAGCCAGAGCGGCGTCCGACGCGGCCGCGCCGAACGTGCGCTCGTCGTCGCACAGGTCGCGGTGTCCGTGGTTCTCCTCGCGGCAGCCGGCCTGTCCGTCCGCAGCATGATCGAGCTCAGTCGCGTCGATGCCGGATACCGCTCGGAGCAGGTGCTGAGCGTTCGGTTCACGCCGTCGCGGGAGCGGTATACGAACGGGCCGTCGCAGCTCGCACTCGGACAGCGACTGTTTAGCGCCGTGGAGCAACAGCCTGGCGTCACCTCGGTGACGTTCACCGCCAACGTGCCGCTAACAGAGGGCCACCGCATGTCGTTCGGCTTCATCGCCGAGGGACAGCCAACGCTCGATACTGCCACGGCACCGCAGGCGCAGATGCGTATCGTGACGGGGTCGTTCTTCAAGACAGTCGGCGTGCCTCTCCTGCGGGGGCGGACGTTCGACGATCGCGATCGCACGGGGACGGAAGAGGTGGCCGTCATCAGCCGCTCGTTCGCGCGCCGTTTCTGGGGCGATGCGGATCCAGTCGGCAAGCGCATCTCCGGGGACGCCGGCGCGAGTTGGATTCGCGTCATCGGCGTGGCGGGCGACGTGCGCGATCAGGCGTTGGACAAGGAGCCGACCGACGTGTTCTACGTGCCGTTCGGTCAGTACCCGACCGGTGGCAACCTGCTGATTCGCAGCAGCGCGGACCCACTCGTGCTCGCGCGGAACGTCACCGCCGCGGTGCACGCGATCGACCCCGACCTTCCGGTGGACGCCATTCGGACGCTCTCGGAGATTCGACTCGATTCGCTCGCGCCGCGCCGGCTCACGGCGTCGCTGCTGACGTTGTTCGGACTGCTCGCGCTGCTCATCGCGGCGACCGGTATCGGCGGCGTGCTCGCGTTCTCGGTGAGTCAGCGCACGCGGGAGATCGGTGTGCGGCTCGCGCTCGGAGCCCAACGTGGCGAGGTGTTGTCGCTCGTGCTCCGTCAGGGCGGAACGATGGTCGTGCTCGGGTTGGCACTGGGAACGATAGGGGCGCTCTGGCTGTCTCGGTTCATGCAGTCGCTCGTGTACAACATCGAGGCGCGTGATCCGCTGACGCTGGGCGCCGCGTGCCTAACGTTGGCGGCGGTCGGCGTGATCGCCAGTCTCGGTCCGGCGCGGCGTGCGACGTCGGTCGATCCGGTCATTGCGCTCCGCAATGGTTGAGGGCTGCCGAAGGGCGGGGACTGGGGACGGGGACTAGGGACTGGGAACGGCGGCTGGTTGCTCGGTGGTCGTGCTGGGTGACGCTGGGTGTTTAGCTGATGGCTGATGGCCGATGGCTGGTAGCT
>Ga0207691_10001934_pt1 | contig 20211 bp, 26 predicted proteins | sample KBSM13metaG_FD_184327 | JGI IMG/M metagenome (GOLD analysis project Ga0207691, IMG submission 184327) | Miscanthus rhizosphere microbial communities from Kellogg Biological Station, Michigan, USA - KBS M1-3 metaG (SPAdes) (version 2) | ecosystem: Host-associated > Plants > Roots > Rhizosphere >... | reverse complement strand
CCATGCAATCGGCTGACCGCTCTCGGCGAGTTCCCCGCATGGCGGCTCTGGACCGATTGCCGACCTATGCCCGGCGGCGGAGAATTGCCGTCAGGTGACCCTAACGAAACTCGACGATCGTCGTCTTGGAGATCGGATGCTCTCACGCATGAGTCTATGTCTTTGCATGGTGCTCGTACCAATATCCGTCCATGCGGGCTGGCAATACGCGACATGGGGCATGTCCCCGGAGCAAGTTATTGCCGCGTCGAAGGGCGTTGCGGCGCGCGCGGAGAACCCCGCTGTTGCACGGAACGGCGAGCGCGGATTGCTCACTGCCCCCTACGCGACGAATAACATGTTGTTCGCCGTTCATTTCTGGTTCGCCGTGGGCGAGCCGAAGTTAGCCCGGGTCAGCCTTGGCACACAGTACGCCGAAGACTGCCCGAATGTGCGGTCTCTCTTATTCGGTATCTACGGCGCGCCGCAGCTCTCCGATCCCGGGCCGCCCTCGTCCATACGCTGGCGCAGCGACGCGACTGGCAATTTCATCGCGTTTTCGCAGTACACCGATATGCGTTGCGTCCTCGATTACTACCCGATACCGATTGCCGGTGCGCCCGGCCTTTAGGAACGCCGAAGGCGGATAGCGTTCGCCGGTTGCCAAGGCCGGCAGCATGCGTGAGCAGGTTCCTGCTCCGGTACGTCACTTCCGCGTCGTCGGACGGACGTGTGGCACAGCCGCCCTGACTCCACCTGCTTAATCTGGTTCCACAATCGGCACCAACGCTATCCAACGTCCGCTAACGGGCAATTGGTCGTATGACGGCTCGTGGCCGGTCAGCGACCGTCGAGTCCGAATGCGATCGGTTGACCACGGTCGATCGACGCGTTGCTGACTGTCGCGCGATAGAAAGTGCGTCTGATGGCCGAATCGCATTCAACCTAGACGCAGGGTAATGGAAACGGTCTCGGCGGAACCTGCAACGGTGACTCGGGCGGACCGGTTTTCCTCGGCCCGTACCCCTCGGATCTGATCGTCGGCGTTACCTCGTTCGGACTGAACGAGCTGTGCCGCGGGACGGATTCGCGTTCCGGATCGACCGTCACGAAGTGCTCGATTGGATCAACGGCTTCCTGCGATAACGCCTCGCATCAGCGCAACGCGTTGTCTAGGAATAGAACCAGAGCGGCAGCAATGGCGGCGTAGTCAACCGGGTCAAAGTGCCGAAAAAACGTTTTGAGGGGTCTCATGCATCTCTCGCGTGTCTGAAGGTGGCGAGTGCGCCTGAACTGGCACGCTAGTGGGAGGGATTCCACCGCCGGTACTGGTGCAGCGCGCTCGCCACCTAAGAAAGAGCAAGGCTCATGCCAAATTCGCTCCGACCGCGACGTGTGTCACGACTGGAACACTACAATGCAATGAAGCGCCCTCGACCTCGCGGCCAGTGACGCTATCATGGCGACCATGCCCGATGGGCTGCTGCCGGTTCGGTGGACGTCGACCTAAGCTTCTCTAGCTTTCTCGAATGCTATTGGGCTGACGTAGCCGAGTGTTGAATGGCGTCGTGTGAGATTGTAGAACCGCTCGATGTAGTCGAACACCTCGGCGCGTGCTTGCTCCCGTGTCCGGAACACCTTGCGTGCCGTACGCTCGGTCTTCAAGGAGCTGAAGAAGCTCTCCATCGCTGAGTTGTCCCAGACTTCGCCAGCGCGGCTCATGCTGCAGGTGATGCCTTGTTCCTTGAGCAATTCCTGAAAGTGCTCGCTGGTGTATTGGCTCCCTTGGTCCGAGTGATGCAACAGCTCGACCGGCTTGCCACGCCGCCAGACGGCCATCATCAGAGCATCGGCCACCAGCTGGGAGGTCATGCTCGACTGCATCGACCAGCCGACGATGCGGCGTGAATACAGGTCGAGTACAACGGCAACATACAACCAGCCTTCCGCAGTCCAGAGGTACGTAAAGTCGGCGACCCACTTCTGGTTGGCTGCATCGGCCTGGAACTGCCGGTCCAACAGGTTATCCGCCAGGATACTGCGCTCACCCCGGTCCGCTGGGAGCCTGCGGCGTCGTGGTCGGGCTCGCAGCGCCTGCAGCCGCATGAGGCGCTCGATGCGATGCAAGCCGCAGCGCTGACCCAGCGCCAACACGTCATGCCAGACGCGGCGAGCGCCGTAGGTACGGTCGCTGCCCACGAAGCTGTGATGAACTTGACCACCAAGGACTTCGTCGTCGAGGCTGCGCTGGCTTCGAGGCCGGCTCATCCACGCATAGAAGCCACTGCGCGAGACACCGAGTGCCTCGCATAACAGCACGGGCCAGGCCCCTCGGTGTTTCGCCACGAAGCCGAACTTCACATCGACTCCTTGGCGAAATAGGCCGCGGCTTTTTTCAGGATATCGCGCTCCATCTTGAGCTTCGCGACTTCCTTCCTCAGACGGTCAATCTCCGCCTGCTCGGGTTTCATCACACCCTTGCCGGGGAATGCCTGCTGCGGATCGGCCGCCAGTTCGCGCACCCACTTCCGCAACACGTTCTCGTGCACATCGAGGTCGCGCGCAGCCTGCGCTGCCGTCACACCCCGTTCCTTGACCAGTTTCACCGCCTCACGCTTGAACTCCCGACTGAACTCCCGTCTCGTTCCCATGAACCACCTCCGGTTTCGGATTCCACCCTAACAGAGTGTCCTCGAAACCGGCAGCAGCCCAAAGCTCCATCGCGCCGCATAGCGGTCACTTACCGACCCCAATCGACTTGGAGACGTCCGAGAGGCCAAGGGCAACCTTGCGCGAGTAGAAGCGAAGAGAAGGTGCACTTCGGGACTTTGAGGTACGGTTGCGCGTCAGTCGACGCTATCGGTGGTACGCAAGCGTTCACATTGAACATGCGATGTCCACTGAGGTTGGCTGCACTGCATTTGCATGCAGCGATACAGCGAGAACTGCGTACGCACACCACAGACCTCGCGCGGGCTGGTCGGGGCGCGCGAGGCATGTTGCTGCGTTACGCGCGTTGCGGGCGGGGTGGGGGCGGGCGGCTGGGCGACTTCAGGCGGAGGGGAGCTGGCTGCGCCCGCCAGCGTCGCGCGGTTGGGGCTGGGGGGAGGCGCGATGGCGCTCGACGGTGGCTCTGTGGCAGTTGGTTCCGTCGGCATCGAATTCGCGACCCGGTCGTCCGCGCCAATCGGTGGTGTCACTGGCACCGCAGCGCCCATGGCGGGCGCGGACGCAGCCGCGCTGTCCCGGTCGCCAGTGCCACCGCTGATGCCAAGGACCTGGAGCACTCGCCCGACCTGGCGTTCAGGGTGAAACTCAAGCATGCCGATCAGCAACAGTGCCAGTAGCACCAGCGCGGCGCCGCTCCACATCCCGATGCGTCGTCGGCGCCTGGGCACTTGGTGTGCGAAAACCGTCCGCAACGCCCGATCATCGGCAATGCGAGCGACGTCGGAAGTTGCCAGGGGGTCGGGCGCCAAGGCCATCACGGCATCGATATCTTGCGCCACGCGGGCAGGTGGCGCGGGCGGAGGGACTGTCGCCGGCGGCGATCGCACGGCTTCGTTCAATATAGGGGCAGCGGTCCATGCCGTGCTGTCGGGGTTACCTGCGGTCGGAGGTCCGGTATCTAAGCGCGCGCGCATCTGCGCAACGGTTTGGGGTCGCTCGGCAGGATAGATTGACAAGGCGCTGTCGAGCGCGTCCAGCAGGGTTGCACTGTAGTGTAGCCGCGGCCACGTCAGACACAGCCGTTGCGCCGTGTCTGCGATTTTTTCTCGCCGTGCGGCGCTGGGGGCGCCGAAGGCTGGCGCGGGCAACTGCCCGCTCATCCAGTAGCGCGCGACGCCGGCCAACGCGTACAGGTCGACCGAGGGTTGGAGCGGAATGTCGGGGTCGACAATCTGCTCGATCGGCGCGAAGCAGGGTTCCACGCTGGTCATCAGCGCATCGATTTGGTCGCTGGCGATTGCACGGCTCGCTGCACCGGGACTCAGCAGCAGCGGTCGATTGTCGGCCAGCAGCAGAATATTAGAGGGCGTGACGTTGCCGTGATATCCGCCTGCGTGGTGAAACGCCAGCAGTGCGCCTAGCAGCGCGTCAAGGAACGCGCGCAGTGCCTCCTCGTCGGGTGGTTCGTTCATGCCCTGGCGGACCTCGAGCAGCCGCCTAGCGGGGTAGCGCGGCATGACGCGGTACGCTGTTGAATTGGCTTCACAAAGCCGCATGATGCTCACCAGCGAGGGATGGTCGCATCGGGCCAGCGTGCGCGTTTCATTGATGAAGGCCTTCAGCCCTCTCGCAAAGGCATCGGCCTGCGCGAAGGTGCGTGGCGTGACCTGCGCTTCATCGTCACGCCACGCAAGCCGCGCCGGCATGTATTCCGCGATGGATACCGGAACCCCGAGCGCGCGGTTCGTGGCCGCGTAGACGATCGCGACGGTGCCCGAGTGGATGATTTCTTCAACCTCAAATTCGTCCAGCCGAGCACCCGGGGGCAAAGCGCGGGCAGCGGACGTGATGGGGCTGTCAGTCAACTTTTCGTTCACTGCAGCGGGTGTTGGCTCTCCAAGCTTCATGCGAATCCGCTCGTCACAAGACTTGGATTCAGCTTAGTCCAGCTTGTTTCGGCGGCATGCCGTGCGGGAGCTACAAATTTTTCTGTGTCTAAAGGGGCCATGCTTTCGCAGCGCGACCTCACAGTCCTAGCAAAAACCTCGGAACTAACTTCCCGAGGATTGACGGATCCATGGTGGAATTCTCGTGACACGGCATACCGTATGGCCAACCCATTGGCCCGACTTCCCCCCTCACTCCCCGGGGCGAATGTCGGGTTCGGTTCCGCACTGGGACCATCGCAGCTTTGTTCTCAGCACGAGGTACTTCGTTCCTGGTGGTAAGAACTTCGTACGAAGCAGACGTGGCGACTTGATGATCGCCGAGTGCATCTAACTCATACCGTACCGTCGACCCGGCCTTGCCAACGCTAGTAGACCGGCCGCTCAGACGGATTGCAGCCAGTGACGGCGCCGGATTGAACTGGCGCTTGCGACCCGTTGCTGGTATTCGCTTGAGCGCCAAGCAGTCATCGGAATTGCTCGAAGCCGACATTCCGAAAAACGAAGGGCGCCGTCAAGCACCCTTCGCCGGAACCGCAGTTACGTTAGAAGAAGCGCGGATACAACCCCATCAGAACGGCAGGGGGTGGTGATCCGGCGGTGCCGCCGCTCTGGCGCCAAGTAACCCATGCCTCGAGCGCGTCGAGTTGAGCGGCCAGAGAGGCGTCATACTCGGCTCCGCCGTGACCCACTCCCGGGATGAAATACACAGCCAGCAGGCCGCGAAGTCCTGCCTGCGCGCACAGCCCTAGCCGACGCGCCGCTGAGTTGCAAGTTGAGCACGAAGTTCCCGTACTCGCTAACGTTGCCCGATCTACTGCACCGCGAAGTTCACGTCGGTGCTCCAGGTGATGTCGACCTTGTCACCCGCCTTGACCTGATCGAACACGTTCGGATCGACGACCCGACGGCTGTATTTCCATCCATTCGGGCCGACAAACGTCATTGACGACGTGCTCTTATCGATATCAGCGATAGTTGCCGTCATCGTTCGCACCGTCGACGCCGTGCCCCCGGGCCGCGCTTCCTTTCCCATGGTAGACGCCGTGTCTGCGGTATCGACCGCGGCCTCGCCCGCCGGCTTGAGGCGCACCATGACGTTGTTGTTGTACGCGACGCCCACCTTGTCCCCGACTTTGAGCTCGTCGAAGCGCTTGGCACTCGCGGGCACATCGATGGCGGCGAACTTGCCATCGGCCGTTTTGATGTTCACCGCGCGTCTGGTCTTGTCGATCGTCTCTACGGTGCCCGTAACGGTGACGGTCTCTTTCGGGAGCTCTTTGACCTGCGCCCAACCAGCCAGGGGGAGAGCCAATGACACTACGAAGGCGCTCAACATCGTCGGTACTCGCTTCATGTTCGCTTCTCCATTTGCGTTGTCCATGCCGAGGGTGTGTCCTACTAATGCGTGTCCTGAGTCGCATGGTGCGGCAAAATGCGCCCCCAAGGTATGCCATCGTCATAGTTAGATGGGGCTTTGTCAAGTACTTGCGGCGTCCCGTGTATTCATACTGTCCTGAACTGGAGATATGGGCTGCGCCAGTTTCGAGGACACTCTGTTAGGGTGGAATCCGAAACCGGAGATGGTTCATGGGAACAAGACGGGAGTTCAGCAGGGAGCTCAAGCTTGAGGCGGTAAAGTTGAAAGCGGCGGTGGGTTTCGCCAAGGAGTCGATGTGAAGTTCGGCTTCGTGGCGAAACACCGGAAACACCGACGGGCCTGGCCCGTGCTGTTCATATGCGAGGCACTCGGTGTCTCGCGCAGTGGCTTCTATGCGTGGATGAGGCGGCCCCGCAGCCAGCGCAGCCTCGATGATGAAGTCCTTGGTGGTCAAGTTCATCCCAGCTTCGTGGGCAGCGACCGGACCTACGGCGCGCGCCGCATTGGCATGACGTGCTGGCGCTGGGTCAACGCTGCGGCTTGCATCGCATTGAGCGACTCGTGCGGCTGCAGGCGCTGCGGGCCCGGCCACGACGCCGTGGGCTTCCCGCGGATCAGGGCGAACGCAGCGTCGTGGCGGATAACTTGTTGGACCGGCAATTTGGCTGCTATCCTTTTCAAGTAAATGCCAGGGGGAGTCGATTACCCACAAATGACGGCGAATCGTGGTCGACGTCGTTTCGAAGCGGAGTTGACCATCACGCTCCCGTGAGGCGCCGGCCGACGCATTAGAATTGCGGGGATCGAGTCGTGCGGATTCCGGTAGTGGTCACTGGAAGCGCTGCGCGAGTTTTGAAAGTCCGCGCGCGACTTTCGCGCGACTTTTCGCGAGAACGATATTGAGCCATAGGGACGAAAACGCGCGCCGGGGCGTTCGCCACCAATAAAATCAACTGGTTAAAGACATCTTGTGTAACTACGGACCAGGGGGTTGTGGGTTCGATTCCTGCCGGGGCGCCAAATAATCACGGGGTTGCAGCGATGCAACCCCTCTTAATTTTGGGCTGGCTAATGCTGGGCTAAGGTCAGGGCCGGTCGCGTCGACCGCAGGAATCGCCCCGTGCCCGACAACCCCAATCCGTTCGAGCTCGAGCTAGACGGGTTCTATACGAGCGGTATCTGAAGACGTGCGAGATGTCCGGCGTCCCTCCCGTGTCCCGCGAGCGGGCGCTAGGCTGCTCCAGGAATGGAGTGAGGTGCTTGCGGGGCGCCCGGAGCCGACGGCGCACTAGCACCGCGACCGATCATGCGTGATCGGCGAATCAACGGAATCAGCGGGAAGCGCGCGACGTATCGGCGGACTGGGTGCGATCAGGACCTAAATAAATGTTTGCTCTAAACGACGCCCAAATTGATTGGGGAAAAGCCAGCGTCACTGAAGACGGGAGACGTGTCCGAAGACGTACTGTTTACGGCCGTAGGAAAGGCATTGACCGCTTGGGAGTACGTAGAGGAACGATGCGCTAGCCTGTTCGCATTATTCGTCGAGAGTCGTTCTCACGCCGCAGCGCGGTCGTACGGATGCATTCGTAGCACTAGCTCCAAGATGGAAGTGCTTGGTTTTGCGTCCGTGGAGTTTTTCTTTTCCCACGAAGTAACCCCAGCCGACAGCGGGCCATGCAAACGCATTCACCGCCACGTAAGCGACGGCGCGACGAGAAGGAACGAATCGCACATGGGATGGTATGCAGGTTTGCCAAACCACCGGGCCATACGCAGTACTTCCTGATGTCTGGCAGGTATAACACCCCCAAGATCGAACCCCCTCGCCCACCCCCGAAACCCCGAAGGTGTTGCCCAGGGATGTGTGGTTGGACCCAACATGGGCAAGGCCCGATAAATACCGGTTTACGGCGGAGTACATTGACCGCTATACCGCTAACTTTCGCTGGCTGGAGGCGCAGCTGGCGGGTACGGGCATTTTCTCGAACAGCGCTACCGAGCCCGCTGATCTCTTTCGAAAACATGTCAAGAATTCGCTCAGCAATGTTACGGGCCATATACGAACCTACTGGTCCGTCGCTCTCGATCCACTCTGCGGCGCGATCGATCGCGGCTTCCCAAGAACCGCTGGAGGTTGCGCTTAATAACGATGTGAAGCTCCCCGATCATCCGCATGATTTTCTGTACCCGAGTATTCAGCAGTCGTTTTCATTGGCTCCCCTTCGGTTGCAAGGTGTCGGCGATTGTCTAGCTCATCCGAGAAAGACAATTTTGCCTTTGCGCGCGGGATCAGTGGGACCGCTGTCGGCGTCGCATTCGATCTCTTTGACCACCTCGGGCAAGCCATCGCAACCATCGCGTCACCGTGCGCACCTTCTCGCGCCGCGGCTTGGAACGCGCGGTGATCGCCTGCACGGTAGTCAAAACGCCACAGGCATTCAGCACCAGTTGGCGCGCCTCGTCCCAAACCGCCTCGCCGATCGCCCGAGGATCTCGTCGGGAATCTTGGCGGCATCGCTGAGACTTCGATCAAGGGCGGGGATGCGAGCCACAACCTCATCATGATCATGATGCCGGAGGCAATCAAAAGAACGTGACCGTCACTGGGTTAGCTAGTGGCCATCTTCACCGTTATTGGGACACAGTGTTCGTAGAAATGCTTGGCACTGATGTGTTTGTCGTGGCCGATAACCTCGAAGGTCACCACCGCACAGGCGTCACAGTGGTCGAAGGGAATGCCGACCGACTTGGCGAAGGAATCTTTCGAGGCGCGGAAAGCGCGTGCTTACCCTGCCCGCCCCGAACGCTCAAGGTCGATATCACCTGAGCATGCAACATCATCGATGCCAAACGAAGACCATCGGTACGCAACTGAGCAGAACAGGAGTGCGGCTCGCATCAATGCTGAACGGCATTTTCGACCCACAACATCATCGAGCGCCACGCATGTCGTCAATGGAGGAGGGCGCATGACGAACGTAATTGTGGTGATAGGTGCGGGACAGATCGGCCAGGCGATTGCACGGGGTGTCGGGGTGGCCAAGCACATCTTGCTGGCCGATCTGCGTCTGGAAAGCGCCAACGCGGCGGCTGAGGTGATGACGAACGCCGGATATGAGCTCTGTGTCGCGACCTGCGACCTATCGTCCCGACAGTCAGTGTATGCGCTCGTCGATGCTGCGACCAGCGAGCCGCGGTCACCGGGCTGATCCATGCGGCCAGCGTCTCGCCGGCGCAGCGCGTCCCCCGGAACCATTCTGAAGGTCGACCTCTACGGCACTGCATTGGTGCTCGAAGAAGTTGGCAAGGTGATCGACGAGTATGGTTCCGGCGTCGTCATATCTTCGCAGTCCGGACACCGGCTTCCCGCGCTTTCGGTTGAGCACAACCAGGCGTTGGCCACGTCGCCCGTCGAGGCCCTGCTCGCGCTTCCCTTCCTGCAGCCCGGTGAAATGAGGGATTTGCTCCACGCTTATCAATTGTCGAAGCGAGGCAATTCGCTGCGAGTGATGGCGGAGGCGGTACGTTGGGGCAAGCGCCGAGCGCGGATCAATACCACAGCCCGGGCATCGTAGTGTCGCCGCAACAGCCGCTCCTGTGACGGCAACCCAGACGGCGATTCGGAAGGCCAGCGGGGGAAAAATCGGCCTAGGTAGATTGTTCGGGGTCAAGTCCGCCGATCAAGACTTTTCAACGTCGCGTGAAAATCCCGAAGTAGACGTTGGGCTCGTCCAGCCCTACGCCAGGACCCGACCCCAAGCCGCTCGACAGCGTGCTCGGAAGCGGTCGCTGAAATCAGACCCTTGACAAAGCTAAACGTACCGTCAATCATCGACAAACGCAATTGACGGTAGTGTTAGATGCGTAATTCCACAGCATCGTCAAATTGAATGGCGCCCCTTCGCGTGCGAACGGAGTTGTGGGTTCCTATTCCCCGCTGCAGAGGAGGTCTTAACACATGAATGCCTCGAGATCGTTTGCCAAGTGGAATCAACGCCTGTGGCTCATCGCTGCAGCGGTTGCAGCGGCGTTTGTTCAGATACCCGCACACGCCCAGGGTCAGTCGTGCGAATCATTGGCAGCGCTGGTGCTGCCTAACAATACGACCATCACCGGAGCAACCAGCTTCGCTGCGGGATCCGCCACCGTCACGGTGTTGGGCAGATCCACAACGCTCACCGGGACGCCGGCATTTTGCCAAGTGCACGGCATCACTCGGCCAGGGCCGAACTCTTCGGTGAATTGGGAAGTGTGGATGCCCGTAGGCGCGGCTTGGAATGGTCGTTTCGAACAAATCGGCGGTGGTGGCATCAATGGCTCCATCAGTGCGACGGCGCTGGGCGGCCTTGTCACCCTTGGCCTTGCCGTGGCGGCCACCGATGGCGGTTCAACGGGCCAATCCGCTGGCTTCGTCAACAACATCGATCGCCAACTCGACTTTGCCGAACGTGCCTATCCTGCCACTCACGACAACGCGATTCCGCTGATCACGGCTTTCTACGGACGACCGCCGGACAAGAAGTACTTTGTCGGATGCTCGGAGGGTGGTCGCGAAGCCCTCATAATGGCGCAGCGCTATCCGACCTATTTCGACGGCATCCAAGCGGGCTCGCCTGCCAAGAACCCGTCGCACATGTGGACCGGCAACAATATCTGGCTCGACCAAGTCTTCTCGGACCCAGCAAAACAGCTGTCAGCGGCGCAGCGGACCTTGATCCAGAACTCGTCGACGGCTGCCTGTGCGGACCCAGCCACGGGTGTCGTCGCGGATCCGCGCCAGTGCAATTGGGACGTTTCTTCTCTGTACTGCACGGGCAGCAACACCCCGGACACCGGCACGTGTCTCAGCGCCACCCAGGTCTCCACTTTGCAGCAGGTATTCGGGCGCTACGGCGGCGCTCACAATCCAGTTACCGGTAAGCAAACCTTCCCCGGTATGAATCCGTTCTCGGGGCTCGCCTTGCTGGCGTCGAACCCGAACGACGCCCACATCGGCTACCTCGGTGGGCTTTACTACGATAACCTCAGTTGGCCTTGGCAAACCTATAACTTCGCGTCTGATCAAGCAGCTTTGGATGCCATGCCGATAAACGCGCGCTTGTCCGCGATCAACCCCGATCTTTCGGCGTTCTCGACGAACGGCGGCAAGCTGATCATGTGGGTGGGCTGGCAGGACGAGCAGATCTTCGTCTGGGATACGGTCAATTTCTTCGACTACATGGTTCGCCACAACGCTACCCTGAACGACGGCAAACTGATCGACATCAGCTTCGAGAACCCGGAATACCCTTACGGCAACACGACGCTCGCTTCGACTCTCAACACGACGATGAAGGCCATTTTCGCCGATGCCAGCAAGGCCGCATACGGCCGGGCCTTGGCGGCGACCAACAACACTGCCAAGCTTTATATGGCCGCCGGACTTGGCCATTGTGGCGGTGGCGTGGGTGCGCAGAGCTTCATCCAGAATGCCAACTACGGCGAACTGACCCAAGCGTTGGTGAACTGGGTCGAGAACGGAGTCTCGCCGCCGGACGGTTTCCCCATCACCAAGCGCGCGAACAACAGTGCAACGGGCGCCGTCCAGTTCACGACACTAATGTGCTCGTATCCGAAGACGCTGGTTTACAATGGCACTGGAGACAAGCTGAGCTCGAGCAGCTACGCCTGCCAATAATTAGGCTAACGCAGTCGAATTGGCGAGGAGGCGATCAATCGCTGTCCTCGCCTTTTTCTGTCGCGCTCGATCGCAGTACGGGGTGTCATCGACCATTTATATCCGGTTCGGGACGGCGGGCCGGATATTGCGAACGTCCCTTCTTCACGACACGAAAGACTCCAACGGGCGGAAGCGGCGCCGGTTTGCACAGCTTTCAGATATGCTGGGGCAGGCGGGGGCTTTTGTCCCCATTCACTCTACGCTAGGAAACAAGAATGAAACGAATCAGAACACCGTCCTTCACTAATCCATTTCTGGTCTGGACCCATCTCGCGTGGAAAACCGGCGAGATGATGCTGGCCTCGGCGCACGTCATCCAGCACCGTACGGGCCGCATGGCTGCGGCGGGGGCCAAGCCAAGCGCACGCGATCGCCGCGAGTTCGCCTTGATGGGACAGGAAAAGATCGAGGCTGGCATCGAATCGGCTAGCGCCATGGCCGCGCAGATGATGGCGATGAATCCATTGCTCGGCACGCGGGCCGTTAAGAACATGATGGCGGGAACGGCAGCGTTGATGTCGCTCGCGACAAGCCAGACTGCCAGTCAGGCCATGGCTCGGCACGCTAAGGTAGTCCGCATCATGGCGCAGTCGGCGGGCACCACCGCGCAGGTTTCCGCCGCCGCCGCCCGACTCGCCCAGCACGGGCTCAAACCAATACATTCGCGAGCGACGGCCAACGCCAAGCGGTTGGGTCGGCGTTAGCAGCTGTTGCGTAGGTTGGCTTCAAAGGATTTGAATCCAAGACCGTCTCAGCTATGACGCCGCGACCAACACTGTCTACATGAACTATGCTGGGCTGCGCGTGCGGGAGGTAGGCGATATCGAAGCCGTAGGCGACCCGGTCGATAAATTGCTCGCGCCACTCGGAGGGCGGGTTCATTCCATAGAGATCTACAAGCGCTTCACGTGTGACGACGACGTATTCGACGAGTACATGGAACTCGTGAAGCGTGTCGAGCAGACGTACTCCCTCAGCGTGAAACGGTCTACCAGCGATGCATTGCTGCGCCACAGCTTGGAACCGAGCTCGCCAAGCGGGAGATCTCGCCCTAGGTGATTGATCCCACCAGGCGCAATGCGCGGTAGCGTGAACCCTCTGACACGCTCACCAACCCGGTCTGATTACACGACGAGACCGAAGTCGGATTGATGCGCGTTACCGTGTACATTGCCGCACGGATTGCGGTCCGACAGATCGGCTCAAATTGGACTGCGGGACTGGATGCACGCGGTTACTGTTAATGCGGCGAAAAATACTCATTCAGAATCAGCCGTCGGATGCCAAGGTCGTTCGGGAGGCGGTGATCGGGTCGACAGATGGACCCTTCCAAGTCGAATGGGTCAGAAGCTGCTCCGACGGTCTGGAGCGACTGGTCAGCGAAGCAGAGCAGCAACAGCGAAGACCGGATGCCATAGCGGCAGTGCTGGCTGACCTCTTCCTGCCCGACAGCCACGGCATCGACACCTTCGATCGGCTCTTTCGCGTCGCACCTCATATTCCCATCCTGGTGCTCACCACGTCGGAAGACGAGGGATATCGCCAAGTTGGCGGTACGGCATGGCGCGCAGGACTATCTCCTGAAGAGCCGGCTCGACGACTACCTGTTGCCGAAAGCCTTGCCCAGCATGCTCGAGCGCGCCGTGATCTCGGAAGTGCTGTTCGAAGAGCAGGAGCGCGCACGGGTAACCCTCAACTCTTTGGCGACGCGGTCATGTGCACGGACGTTCGGGGCTACGTGACGTATCTCAACGTCGCCGCTGAAAGCATGACATGCTGGTCGCAGCGGGAGGCCGCAGGCATCCGATCGAACAGGTGTTCAGGATCATGGATGCCACCACTCGCGAACCCGCGCCGAATCCCATGGCGTTGGCGATTCGACACAACAAGACGATGGGACTTACTGCCAACTGCGTTTTGATCGGGCGCCATGGAGGAGAGGTCGCCATCGAGGATTCCGCCGCGCCCATCCATGACCGCCGAGGACAGGTGACCGGCGCTGTCATGGTGTTCCGCGACGTCAGTACGACGCGGGCGATGTCGCTCAAGATGTCTCATCTGGCCCAGCACGACAGCCTTACCGACTTGCCCAACAGAGTGCTGTTGAACGACCGACTGACACAAGCGATAACGCTGGCGCACCGTAACCGGAAGAATTTGGCGCTGCTATTTCTCGACGTGGACCGTTTCAAGAAAATCAATGATTCTCTGGGCCACAACATCGGCGATCACTTGTTGCAGACTGTCGCGCAGCGCTTGCTTGCCTGTGTCCGCAGACGGACACGGTCAGCCGGCAAGGCGGGGATGAATTCGTGGTTCTGCTCTCGGATGTGGCGCATGCACAGGATGCCGCCGTCAGTGCGGACAAGATTCTTGTCGCGCTGAGCGCGCTGTACACCGTGGATCAACACGAACTGTACATCACGGTGAGCATCGGTATCGTGACCTACTGCCGCCAAGCCCGTGCCTGGCAGGATGCGGGACTGCCTCCTCTCCGCATCGCGATCAACGTTTCGGCGGTTGAATTGCGCGCCAAGGACTTCGTTCAAGGGTGCAAGCGATCCTGAGCGAGACGGGCTTGGAGCCGGGATATCTCGAGCTCGAGCTGACGGAAACGTTCCTGATGCAGGATTGGACGTCCACGTCGGTAGTTCTTCAGGCCCTCAGGGTAATGGGTGTGCAGCTCGCACTCGACGACTTCGGCACTGGTTACTCGAGCTTGAGCTATCTGAAGCGCTTTCCGATCAATACGGTGAAGATCGATCGGTCATTCGTGCGCGATCTCATCACCGATGCTGATGATGCCAGTATCGTCAGCGCTGTGATCGGGATGGGTTAACGGTTGCATATGCAGGTTGTGGCGGAAGGCGTGGAGACATGCGAGCAGCTCGCGTTCCTTCAGGAGCAGTGCTGTCCCGAAGGACAAGGCTACTATTTCGGTCGACCCGTGGTTGCCGAGGAGTTCGCGATATTGCTAGGGCGCGGCCGGCCCGCTGGCGCGCAGTATTTACAACCGCAAACATGATCGAGTGACTGGCATGGGACGGCGATTTTCGCCGCTTGCACGGGGGCGACGCCGCCCCCGCTTTGCGCGGCGCGCGCTCTCATCTCGCTCCTGACGGATGCGATGACGACTCCTGTCACTTCGAAGGGGCGTAACGGCTTCTGACCGAGTAGAATGAATATTGGGAAGAAAGTCGGTGCCCGCGCCTTTGAGAACAAGTATGCGACCTGCGTCTGCGCTCATTGCCGGAACACTGTTGTTCAGCATTGCGACAGCGGCATGCGATGCACATGCCGGCGCCTATCCCGAACGTTCAATCCGGCTAATTGTCCCGACCACGCAGGGCAGCGGGCCTGACCTCGTCGCCCGCCTTGTCGGCGAGCGACTAGCGGCTTCGATTGGGCAACCTGTAGTGATCGAAAATCGCCCCGGCGCCATCGGCACAATCGGGCTCAACGCCGTCGCCAAGGCGCCGCCCGACGGCTACACGCTCGGCGTCCTCACCACGGCGTACCTGGCGGCGCCGAGTCTGATCGCACAGATGCCCTACGACACCGGACGCGATTTGACTCCGGTCGCCGTCCTGAGCTCGGGGTTTCAAAACTTGAACGTCCGGGCGACGCTACCTGTGTATTCAGTGTCAGAACTGGTGTCACACGCCAAGGCCAAGCCGGGCGGTCTGAAATATTCGACCCAGGGCAACGGAACACCGGCTCATCTCATAATGAAGCATTTGGAACAGCTGATGGACATCGATCTCATCCACGTTCCGTACAAGGGCGGACCTCCCGCCACGACTGCGCTGGTGCGCGGAGACGTCGACGTCTGCATTGCCGGGATGATCACGATGGCTCCCCATATAAAGTCCGGCGCCGTGCGCGCACTTGCCACATTCGCCCCCCGGCGCTTAGCCGCCCATCCTGAATTGCCAACGATCGCCGAACTTGGATACCCCGAACTGGAGTTCAGCGGATGGGTAGGCGTCGTGGCACCTGCCGGGACATCGTCCGAGGTGATCGAGCGATTGAGAATGGCGTTGACCCAGATCGTTGCCCAGCCCGACATGAAGGAGCGTCTTGGGCAATGGGGCATGGAGCCCGCCGGGCTTGCGCCGTCTGAGTTCATGCGGCTGGTCGACAGCGAATTAAAACGGTATGGCCGGCTGGTGCGCGAAGCCCGCATCACTGTCGATTGACACAGCAGCCAGCTAGAGGTGCCGGGCACGGGCCTCGGCTTCAAATGCCCGTTTCCCATGGCGGCACGGGTGAATAGCGGGCCTTCAGGAACGTGAGCAGAGTCCGCACGCGCGGAAGGTTGACTCGGTCCTCCGGTACGAGGGCCTTCATCCACGCCGTTGGGACGGTGAATCCCTCGAGCACTCGAACGAGAGTGCCCGCGCGAAGTCCCGCGACGACTGCGTACGCCGGCAACACGGCGATTCCATTTCCCTCCAACGCAGCGGCCGTCGCCACAACTACGTCGTTCGTGCTCATCGTCGGAAGCAGATCCACGCTGACGACCCCATCCGCGCTTTCGAACAGCCAAGTTTTGCCAGTCGGGAGGAAGACGAGACAGTCGTGCTGCGTCAGCTCGGACGGATGTCGAGGCGCCCCCCGCTCCTTGAGGTAGGACGGCGCGGCGCACGCGAACCGCTGCAACGGACAAATCGGCTCTTCGATTACGCCCGTAAACGAAATGGGAAGCTCGCCAACCGCGATATCGAAGCCCTCCGCGCCGGGGTTCACACGGCGGTCGCTGAGCACCACCTCAAGACTCACCAGCCGAAACTCCAATTGGAAATCAGCGAGCGTTTCGGCCAGATGGCCGACCGTCATCGACGTGGGGACGTTGATGCGGATGTTGCCTTCGATCTTGTCGGGCGAATGGCCCATTTGCGCGAACACTTCGTCGTAGTCGTGCATCAAGCGGCGCGCTGAAGACAGGTAGCGGGAACCCATCTCTGTCAGCGCCAGGCGCCTCGTGGTTCGGGTGAACAAGCGCGCCCGCACTCGCGATTCGAGCTGGTCGATGCGTTTCGTCACGACGGCAGCGGCGACGCCCAACGTGCGTGCCGCGGCCGACAGGCTGCCGGCATCGGCCACGGCGACGAACGTTCTCAGGTTTTCGATTCCGTCCAACTGATTCCGAAAAGTTACAGCGCGTTCAGCTTTCCCTGTCCCATGGTGGTACGGGGGCATACCGAGCCCTCAGGAACGCGATCAAGGAGCGCACCTGAGGCATGCCCGCACGACTCTCCGGCACGGTGGCCTTCAGCCAGTGGCTCGGTACGGTGAACCGAGGAAGCACGCGTACCAGCGTTCCCGCGCGGAGTGCGGTCGATACGGCGTAGGACGACAAGAGCGCGATGCCGTTTCCCTTGATTGCCGCGACGGTCAGCACGAATTGATCGTTGGCGCTGAGCTTCGGCTTCACGTCGACGAGGACCGGGAGACCGGTGGCGCTTTCGAATTGCCAGGTCCTGCCGAGGGACTCGAAAAGCAAGCAGTCGTGTCGCGCGAGTTCACGCGGATGTTGCGGCATGCCTCTTTGTTCAAGATAGGCGGGGGCGGCGCACAACCACTTGTGCAAGGGGCAGATCGTTTCGTCGATGACCCCGGGAAACGTTCGGGCGCCGCCCGAGATGGCAATATCAAACCCCATTTCGCTTGGGCTTGGGGCACCGCCGCTCGCTACTCCATGATCCTGCACCACTACGTCGAGGCTCACGCGTGGATGCTGCCGTTGAAATTTGGCAAGCGCTTGCGCCATGAAGGCTATCGCCATGGTGGTCGGGACCCTGATGCGGACATGTCCTTCCACCTGTCGCGGTGACCGGCTCATTTCCGCGAACACTTCATCGTAGTCGTGGATCAACCGCCGCGCCTGAGGCAGGTAGCGCGCGCCAAACTCAGTCAACGTCACTCGCTTCGTGCTGCGTTTGAACAGTCGCGTGCTTACGCGCGATTCGAGCTGGTCGATCCGTTTGGTGACCACCGACGCGGCGATATCGAGATGACGCGCGGCGGCGGCAAGGCTGCCTGCAGCCGCCACAGTGACGAAGGTTCGAAGGTTTTCGATCCCGTCCATGATTCTTCGCGAAACGCGAATTGTAACCACTCCGAATGATGGATTCCATTCGGTTCACCAAGTCATTAGATTCACCGCACCGAGTACCGAAGTGGATCTTGCATTCCATCAGGTCGCACGGCGACCGCCCATAAACAGCGCCTTCCTCAACTTCCCCCAAGAGATGATCATGCAAATGGCCAAATGGGCTTTCGCGGCAGGAATGTCTATAGCGGTGTTCACTACTCACGTATCCGCGGCGTTGATTTCGGATCCGACTGGGGATTTTCTGCCCACCTATATCGGGGCGCATACGCCGGACCTCGATGTCGTGAGCGCGACCGTAATCTTTGATGGTACGAACTTCATCTTCCGTTCGGTTCAGGCCGGTGCCGTGGGTACCACGCCAAGCGCTTTCTATGTGTGGGGAATCAACCGCGGCCAAGGCACTCCGCGCCTTGCACTTATCACCGGTGGAGGCTCTACGTATGATGCATCCAATGTTCTGTTCGACTCGACCCTGGCTATAAGGCCGAATGGAATCTCCACCGTGTCCGATCTGCTTACCGGTCCGCCGACAGTAACCACGATCCTTGCCGCGAACATTCACGCGACCGGCAATGAGCTGGTGGCGACTATACCGGCTTCATTATTCCCTTCTCGCGGCTTCAGTTTCGCCGAGTACGGTTTTAACCTATGGCCACGCGATGCGAATATCGCAGGCAACGTTCAGATTTCTGATTTTGCGCCCGATAATTCGACATTCTTAGCTACGATCACGGTTCCGGAACCCGACACGCTTCCACTGGTGGTTCTCGCTACGGGTGTTAGCTTTTGGTTGCAGCGAAGGCGAAGCCCGCAGACGGGTTGAGCAGGTTCGGCCGCTTCATGTGAACTGTCTACCGTATCGGCTGGCGAGCCTCGCTTGTGGGCTTGCGCTCACGCTGTGCCCGGGCGCTGTCTTTGGCGGGCTTAAATGCCCAGGGTCCTTGCGACCGCCCTCGACAACCCACGCGGTTTGTCATTCGGACCCGACGGGGCTCTGTACATCGCGGAAGCCGGTGTTGCCGCAGGCACGGGACCGCGACCGTTGTCTGAGGTGTCGCTTTCGCCTACACGGAGCCGGTGTGAGTACCCGCCGATTGGACTTACCCCCGTCACCGTCCAATTGGACGCTTGCCCGGGCAGATCCTCCATTCGTGAAGCTGATGAAAGGCATCACACAATACGATTGGTTTTGCTGGCGCGGTCCGATTACCTTCTTCTCTTGAGGGCCAAATAATTGCCCGCATTCGACGCAGGGCATGGGCTTGTGGCTCTGGATCGAGAGGATAGCCCGTCGATGAAGACAGACACCGCGGCCAGTCTAATCCCCCAAAAGCGATCGCGTCTCCAGAGCGTTATCGCGCAACGGCAGATTACGAGTCGAGTTTCGCAACGAGAGACAAGCGCCAATCGCGATCGAACACAGACAGCGATTGGCGGCGTAGCCGCAGTCGATCGGGCTCTGGCCATATTGGGCGCATTCCGACCGGGCGACACGGCCCTCCCGCTGTACGAAATTGCGCGACGTTGCAATCTATATAAAAGCACCGTCCTGCGGATCGCGCAATCTTTGTTGCGCCATAATTACCTGCAGCGTTTGGAGAACGGGTCATACCAGATTGGGCCCGCACCTCTGATTCTCGGTGCCTTATATCAGCACAGCGTTAAGCTAGGGGACCTTCTGCTGCCGCTCATGCGCGAGCTCGTCGATCAGACAGGCGAGAGCATGTCGGTCTACCTCCGCAATGGAGATGTCCGCGTCTGCCTTCACCGGGTTGATTCTCCGCACGCCGTACGCGATAACGAACGCGAAGGGGACGTGCTACCGCTCGAGCGCGGCTCCGGAGGACGCATTCTTCTCGCGTTCACCGGCGTCAAAGGTGAACCCTACGACACAATCCGCACGGAATACTGCCATACCTCAGTTGGAGAGCGGGACCCCGACACGGCCGGGATTTCGGTCCCGTTCTTCGGACCGGGCCAGGCGCTCGTTGGGGCGATGTCCTTGACCGGCCCACGCTCACGTATCGACGAGACTTTCATAGCGAACGCTCGTGTGCTGCTGTTGCGTGCTGCTGCGCGCGCGACCCATTCATTGGGCGGGGACGCATCGGCCATTAATCAGTCTCTCGCGGCGACGTTGGCGGGCAAGCAACGCAGCGCTCGCATTCCCGCATCGATTCCGCGGAGTCGGTGGTCCTGAGACATCAGGGTCGACAACTGCCCGGGACGAAGGCGACCCGCGGCCACAGACCGGTCACATTTCCACCGGGCCGGGCAAAGCTCGCAATTCCGAGCGTTGCTCTACGTACTACTCCCCGTGGGCGAGCAATCCGCTGGCGCTTTGCGGTATCGGAGTTTGACCCAGTGACTGCGATTCCAAATGTGACGCCGATGT
>Ga0207691_10001933_pt1 | contig 20218 bp, 20 predicted proteins | sample KBSM13metaG_FD_184327 | JGI IMG/M metagenome (GOLD analysis project Ga0207691, IMG submission 184327) | Miscanthus rhizosphere microbial communities from Kellogg Biological Station, Michigan, USA - KBS M1-3 metaG (SPAdes) (version 2) | ecosystem: Host-associated > Plants > Roots > Rhizosphere >... | reverse complement strand
TCTGTCCGCTTTCCAGGGGAAAAGGCTGGTAACGATGAAATTCCTCCATGCTGCAGCTTCAAAAATTTATGAGTGCAAAATAAGGGCAAGCATGAATTACCTTTGCAAAAATCTTTCTATGATCCATGTAGAAGTCACCCGGATCGCCAACGATTTTGGCTTCGAAGGTAAGGACAGTCACGGGCATACGGTGAAAATGGATTCCAGTCCCGAGTCCGGCGGACACAATTTCGGAATCCGGCCGATGCAGATGCTGCTGATGGGTCTTGGCGGATGCAGCGGCATTGACATCGTTTCCATCCTGAAGAAACAAAAACAGCAGGTAGACGGGTTCCGCATCCATATTGATGGGGAGAGACAGGCTGGAAAGGACCCTTCACTCTGGAAGGAAATTCACCTGGTTTTTGAACTCAAAGGCCCTATCGATAAGGAAAAAGCCCAGCGTGCCTGCGCGCTCTCCGTTGAAAAATATTGTTCCGTGGCAGCTACCCTGATGGGTGCAGGATGCAAGATTCACTGGAAGGCCCACGTCATATCCTAAACAAATCATATATGTCCATGCACCGTGTATCCCGCATGATCCGTACCCGCGTAGAGCAGACCAACGAGATGGAGCATTCTGCGCCGGTTTTTCTCACCAGCAGTTTCAGTTTTGATAATGCGGAGGAAATGCGCGCAGCATTTGCCGACGAAACCGACGACAATATATACAGCCGTTTCTCCAATCCCACGGTAAAGGAATTTACCGACCGCATGTGTGTTCTTGAAGGTACTGAAGCCGGTTTTGCTACTTCTTCCGGCATGAGTGCGGTGTTTGCGACGATGATGACCATGTTGAAGAAAGGGGATCACCTGCTTTCCTGCAATGCCATCTTCGGAAGTACGCATTCCGTGATCACGAAGATCCTTCCGGGATATGGCATTGAATACAGTTATGTGCCGGCCACCGATCTTTCTTCCTGGGAAGCATCTATCCGTCCAAATACCCGGATGATATACCTGGAGACGCCGACGAATCCCGGGCTTGACATCATCGACCTGGACGCCGTGGGAAAGCTGGCAAAAAAACACGGGATCCTATTCTGTGTTGACAATTGTTTCGCCACCCCTTTGGGGCAACAGCCCGTAAATTTCGGTGCGGACCTGATCATTCACAGTGCCACCAAGTGGCTCGACGGACAGGGCCGTGTTTTGGGTGGCATTGTTCTGGGCAAGGAAGAACTTATACATGATATCTACCTGTTTTGCCGGAGCACCGGGCCTTCGCTCTCTCCTTTCAATGCCTGGCTGCTCAGCCGCAGCCTTGAAACACTGGAAGTACGCATGGAACGGCATGCATCGAATGCCGCCTGGCTGTCTGATAAACTTCAGGACCATGCGGCCATCCGCAGTCTTCGGTATCCTTTCCTGTCTTCGCATCCGCAATATGAAATTGCGAAAAGACAGATGCAGAACGGAGGAGGATTGTTTTGCTTTGAACTGAAGGGAGGACTTGCCGCCGGAAGGGATTTCCTGGACAGGATAAAAATGATTTCCAGAACGGCTAACCTTGGCGACACGAGGACGATCGCTTCCCACCCGGCCAGTACCACGCACGCTAAACTATCAGAAGCAGAAAGGGCGGCCGTCAATATAACGCCCGGGCTTATCCGCATATCCTGCGGACTTGAACATAAGGAGGATATCCTGGCGGACATCCTGCAGGCTTTGTAAGGTTTTTTATTCTCCCCAGATCTCTTCTTTGCCGGCGATCCAGCGTTTGACGGATTCAGTAGTAACCGATTTCGGTCTTTCCAGGGAAGCGCCGAGGGCGCGATCCCAGCAAAGGCTGGCCAGCACACCGAGGGAGCGGCTCACGCCAAAGAGAACGGTGTAAAATTCGTATTCGACAAGGCCGAAATGCACGAGCAGCGCACCGCTGTGGGCGTCTACATTGGGCCATGGATTCTTGATCTTTCCGAGCGACTGCAGCACGGGAGGTACGGCTTCATAAATATTCCATACTGTTCTCACCAGCGGATCGCTGGGAAGATGTTTCTTTCCGAATTCCATCTGCGCGGTAAAGCGCGGGTCCGTTTTGCGCAGCACAGCATGGCCGTATCCCGGCACCACTTTCCCTTCACCAAGCGTCTTTTTTACATAGGCGACGATCTGGTCTTTGGAAGGAAGTTCTGTGTTAAGTTCCTCCCTCATTTCGAGGATCCATTTAATCACTTCCTGGTTGGCGAGTCCGTGCAGGGGACCGGCAAGGCCGTTCATTCCTGCGGCAAAGCTGAGATAGGGATCGGCAAGCGCGGAGCCTACGAGATGCGTGGTGTGGGCACTCACATTGCCGCCTTCGTGATCGGCATGAATGGTCATGTAAAGGCGCATGAGTTCCTGGAAAGTATCATCCTTGTAGCCCAGCATATGGGCCAGGTTTCCTGACCAGTCAAGCAGCCCGTTGGGCTGGATATGTTTGCCTTCTTTGTATTTCCGGCGGTAGATATAAGCAGCCACGCGCGGAAGGCGGGCTATAAGGTTCATCGAGTCGTCGAAAATGCATTCCCAATAGTCCTTCTTATTCATGCCGTCCGCATATTTCTTAGTGAAAATGCTTTCGGTCTGCAGCGCCATGATGGCCACTACGAACTGGGTCATGGGATGCGAACTCACGGGCAGTGCTTCAATGGCGTCAAACACATAGTTCGGTACATGGCTGCGGCGTTGCCAGTTCGCACTCAGTTCCTGGACGTCATTTTCGCTGGGGAGTTCGCCCAGGAGCATGAGATAAAACAATCCTTCGGGAAGGGGTTCGGTGCCACCGGGTACCTTGGGTAATTTCTCCTGGATCTCAGGGATGGAATAGCCGCGGAACCTGATGCCTTCCTGTGGATCGAGGAGGGAGGTTTCCGTTACCAGGCCTGTCATCCCGCGCATGCCGCTGTAGATCTGTGACAGGGATACTTCGCCTATCTTTTTAGAACCGTGTTCTTTCAGGATGTCCTTAATTTCTGCACTGAGGCTTTCTGCTTTTTCCTTAAACCTTTCTTTAATCGGCATACCGCGCGTTTAAGTGTTGATCTGATAAAGATAATTTATTATGGTTTATGGTAAATGGTTTATGGTTTATGGGAATACAGAAAATCCATATACCATAAACCATACACTATTCACTTTATACTGTCATCCGACATCCATCATCCTCACTTCGGCGCCTTCCAATAGAGCCATGCAGCCACGAAACTGAAAATAATATTGGGCATCCAGGCAGCGAGCATCGGCGGAAAATTTCCCTTTGTCGCAAAGGTGACGGAGAACTTATCCATGATCACAAAAACGGCGGCCATGACGAGGCCGATGGCCAGTAAAAGGCCGCTTCCGCCCCGGACTTTCCTTGTGGCGATCACCGCGCCAATAATCGTCAGGATGATGACCGAAAAAGGACTGGCATCCCTGTGATACCGTTCTTCCTTATACGTATTGAGGCCTTCGGATCCTCTCACTTCCTCGCGGCGGATAAATTCTTTCAGCTCGGGCGTCGTAAACTTATCTTTCAGATAATCATCGCGCCTCAACTCCTCGGGTTTTACATTCAGCTCGAGATGCATGCTGGGGATCTGCTTTACGGTTTCGTGCAGTCCCTCATTGGTATGTTCAATGACATTGGTCAGCAGCCAGTCTTTTTTCGCCGTATCCCAGCGCATGTTTTCTGCGCGCAGATTATAATAGATCCGGTTGTTTTTAATCTTCTGCAGGAAAAACCCGCCAGCCGCCTTCCGGGAAGTGTCGTAGTATTTCATTCCTACGTAAGACTCGGCATTCGCCCGCAGATAAAAATTATTGGTGCGGTAGGGATCCCCGTTATAGGAGCTGCGCGGATCGATATAGGTAGCCTGGAACTTGGTTCGGACTTCGTTTGCCCGCGGAACCCAGAACTGACTGGCGTACCAGAAAAGGCCAGCCAGCAGGACGGCACCCACGATAAAGGGCCGGAGCATGCGGTTATACCGGACGCCGCCGGCAAGAATGGCAATGAATTCCGACTGGCCGGCCATTTTGGAACTGAAATAGATCGTGGCGATGAATACCATGAGGGGATAGATCATCGACATGATAAAAGGGACAAAGCCAATAAAATAGTGGGTAACGAGCTGCCAGGAACTGAGCCCGGATTTTACAAAATCGTCCGCTTTTTCGCTCGTATCGATCACCACGGCAATCACGGTGATCGTGAGCATGGTAAACACAAAAGTGACCAGGAATTTCTTCAGTATGTACCAGTCAAGCTTTTTCATCATCCGGTGCGCAAATTAACTTTTCCCCCCCGAACCACCAGTCATATTTAGGTTTTCAAATACAGATTAGCCATTATCTTCGCGGGTTTAAATCATTTTAAATGTTTGTTAAGAAAGGCCTGGTTTTATTTTGTTGCAGCTTTTGTATTTGTCTTACGGGGTTTTCACAGCAGATAGGGAATTACGACCAGCGGGAAGCATTTTCACCCATATTTTATCCGGCCTTTGGAGATGAAGTGAGAACGGCCGCCGGAACGCCCGGACCTAAATACTGGCAGAATGCAGCCGACTATAAAATACAGGCCGAGCTGGATGACGTAAACCACAGGATTACCGGGAAAGTCAGTATCAGCTACCATAATAACAGTCCCCAGTCCCTGCCTTTTTTATGGCTGCAGCTGGATCAGAATATTTACCGGTCTGACTCCAGGGCGGAATATGCCACACCACCTGAAGGTGGCCGTTATGCCAATCCGGGTTTTGAGGGAGGTTATACTATCCGGTCGGTATCGGTGGACTATGCAGGAAAAACACAGAAGATAAATTACCAGGTTTCTGACACAAGGATGCAGATTTTCCTGGAGCAGTCTCTCGCGGGAAAAGGCGATTCCCTGAAAATAAATATCGACTACGCATTTGATGTTCCTGAAAAGGGGACGGACAGGATGGGCAGGCTGAAGACATCCAATGGATGGATCTATGCCGTAGCGCAATGGTTTCCGAGAATGTGCGTGTTCGACAATGTACTGGGCTGGAATACGCAGCCTTATCTTTCAGCCGGCGAATTCTATCTTGAATACGGCAATTACGACTATACGATCACCACTTCATCCCGTGAACTGGTTGTTGCCTCCGGGGAATTGCAAAATCCTTCTGAAGTACTGACGCCGGAACAGGTAAAAAGACTGAATGCCGCGCGCAACAGCGACCAGACGGTGATGATCCGTACGGAAGAGGAAGTGAAAAAAAATACGGGCAGGCTGCAGAAAGATAAACTCGTCTGGCATTTTAAGTGTGACAACGCGCGGGATGTTGCCTTCGGCGCTTCATCGGCCTTTATCTGGGATGCAGCAAGGATCAATCTTCCGGACGGAAAAAAATCCCTGGCCATGTCGGCCTATCCTATAGAATCGGCAAGGGACACGGGCTGGAAAAAATCTACCCAGTTCATCAAGGGATGTGTGGAAGGATATTCTAACCGCTGGTTCCCCTACCCTTATCCAACTGCCGTCAACGTGGCCAGCAATGTAAGCGGAATGGAATATCCGGGTATCGTCTTCTGCTATGCGACAAGTTTTGGCAAGGAACTATGGGACGTGATAAGTCATGAGTTCGGACATACCTGGTTCCCGATGATCGTAGGATCAAATGAAAGGAGATATGCCTGGATGGATGAAGGATTCAACACATTTCTGAATTCGGTGGAGGACAAGGATTACAACAAGGGGGAATTTTACCGGTTCAGGAGTTACAGGGACCGGTCGATGCGCTATTTCCAGTCGTACACGGATCCCATCATGACCATGCCTGATGTTACGCAGCCGCGCAACCTGGGTACCAATGCGTACAATAAACCGGGCATGGGACTCGAACTCCTGCGCAGCAGTATTCTCGGGGAAGCGCGTTTTGATTCAGCCTTCAAATATTATATACGGAACTGGGCTTACAAACATCCGACGCCCTGGGATTTCTTCCATGCCATCGAGAACGCCAGCGGTGAAGACCTCAGCTGGTTCTGGAAAGGATGGTTTTTATATAACTGGAAGGTCGACCAGGCTGTCACTGCCGTAAATTATATACAGGGTAATCCCGCCAACGGCGCCATGATCATTATTCAGAACCGCGAAAAACTTCCTATGCCCGTTACACTCGAAGTAGTGGAATCCGGCGGCAAAAAAGGCAGGATCAGTCTGCCTGTGGAGATCTGGCAGCGCGGCGGCGAATGGAAACTTTACTACCCTTCCACGCGCAAGATCGATTCAGTTACAGTGGATCCCGACCGCATGACACCTGATATTGACGACAGCAACAATGTGTGGAGAGGAACTAACTAAAGACGTTCTCTCAGCATCATAATCTGACGGGATTTCCATTCTGAAAAATCTCCGGCGAGGATATGTTCTCTTGCCTGTTTCATCAGATGAAGATAGAATGCGAGGTTATGCACACTGGCGATGGTGAGCGCAGTGAGTTCCCTGCTCTTGATCAGGTGGCGCAGGTAGGCTTTACTATAGAGGTTGCTTACTGAACAGGGAATGCCATCGTCGATCGGCGAAAAATCCTTTTCCCATTTTTTATTGTCGATGTTGATGACACCTTTCGAAGTAAAGAGCATACCGTTCCTGCCATTGCGGGTAGGCATGACGCAGTCGAACATATCAATCCCGAGACCGATGCATTCCAGCAGGTTCCAGGGCGTGCCCACACCCATCAGGTAGCGCGGCTTGTCGTGGGGCAGGTTTTCACAGCAGAGCGCCGTCATGGAATACAGTTCTTCGTCGGGTTCGCCGACACTAAGGCCTCCGATGGCATTGCCCGGAGCGTCTTTGGAGGCGATGTATTCGCATGATTTCTTTCTCAGGTCTTCAAATATTCCGCCCTGGACGATGGGAAAAAGATTTTGGGTGAAGCCATATTTATCGGGCGTTTCATTGAATCGTCTGATGCAGCGGTCCAGCCATCGGTGCGTAAGGTGCATGGATGACTCCGCGTACTCATACCCGGTGCCGAAGGCCGGGCATTCATCGAAAGCCATGATGATATCTGCGCCGATGCTCCGCTGGATGTCCATTACTTTTTCAGGACTGAACATGTGAGGTGAGCCGTCGATATGCGATTTGAACATCACGCCATCTTCTGAAATCTTGCGTGTGCCGGCGAGGGAAAAGACCTGGTATCCACCGCTGTCGGTGAGCAGGGGAAGATCCCAGCCGATAAAAGCATGGAGTCCGCCTGCCTCTTCCAATACCGTTGTGCCGGGACGCAGATAGAGGTGATACGTATTTCCCAAAATGATTTGTGCTTTCACGTCTTCGATCAGCTGCCGGCCCGTAACGCCTTTCACACTGCCGGCGGTTCCGACGGGCATAAACACAGGCGTGGCGATTTCTCCGTGACCGGTGCGGATCAAACCTGCCCGTGCTGAAGAAGAGGGATCGCGGGAGACAATATCGAAGCTCAGTTGCGCCATTGGCGCGCAAAGATAAAGGTTTATGAAAGCAGACTGCCACCGGTAAGAGAGGCGTTCCTATGCCTGCGGCCTGCCCGGAAACAAAGTATTACATTTGCTCACCCTAACTGCTCTTGATGATTAAACTGCCCCCCTATCTGACATGGAACGAAATCTGGTTTGGACTTTTCTGCCTTATCACCGCTCTACAGGTTTTCTACTACCTGTGGTTTTTCCAGCGTCTTGCTTTTTTTCGTAAATCAACAAAGGATCGTTCCCAGCAACATCCCGTGAGCGTTGTCATTTGTGCGCGTGACGAAGCCGCCAACCTGGCTGCCAATCTTCCGGGTTCCCTGTCCCAGACCTATCCCAGTACGCATGAAGTGATTGTCGTAAACCACAACAGCCAGGACGACACGAGGTTTCTTTTGGAAGAATTCAAAAAGACTTTCCGTGGATTGCATATCGTGAACCTGGAATATGAAGCAAAGGGCATCCCCGGAAAAAAATATCCCCTGAGCATGGGCATCAGGGAAGCAAAACATGAGATCCTGCTGCTGACGGATACCGACTGTCTCCCTGCCAGCGAATTTTGGGTGGAGAAAATGCAGGACGGCTACCACGACGGGACACAGATTGTACTTGGTTATAGTCCTTACAGAAAAAAACCGGGCGTGCTGAACAAGCTGATCCGCTTTGAGACCTTTCATACGGCGCTGCAATACCTTTCCTATGCGCTGGCGGGAACGCCTTACATGGGCGTCGGACGCAATCTCTCCTATAAGAAAGAATTGTTTTTGCGCAACAAGGGTTTCTCTTCCATCAACCACCTGCCGGGTGGTGACGACGACCTCTTCATCAATAAAGTCGCGCATGGCCGCAACACAGGCATCGTGATCGATCCTGAATCGTTTACTTTTTCCGAACCGAAAAAAACATTTAGTGAATGGGTGCGTCAGAAGACGAGGCACTATACGACAGGAAAGTATTACCGCGGCAAACACCGGTTCCTGCTGGGGCTTTACGCCATTACGCATATCCTATTTTATCCCGCCTTTGTGGCCAGCCTGATTTTTTCCAGCGCCATGCTTAGCCTGGCGGTGTTTGGGGTCCGCTTCCTGGTGCAGGGTTTTATTTATTACCGCTGTATGAAGCGGCTGGGTGAACAGGATCTTTTTCCGCTCTGGTGGCTCCTGGACATCTGGATGATTGGATATTATATCATCTTTGCGCCATCGATATGGAAGAAGCCGCGCGCGGAGTGGAGATAATCACCCGTTATTTTTCCGATTTCACCGAAAGGCAGGCCGGGCAATTCGGCTTACTGGAATCCCTGTATGCGGACTGGAACAATAAAATTAATGTGATCTCGCGCAAGGATATCGGCGGCCTGTATGAAAAGCATGTCCTGCATTCCCTCAGTATTGCAGCGGCATTTGAATTCACACCCGGACTGCAGGTAATCGATATCGGAACCGGCGGCGGGTTTCCGGGAATTCCGCTGGCCATTTATTTTCCCGATACACAATTCCATCTCGTTGACAGCATCGCAAAGAAACTTAAGGTGGTGGAAGCGGTAGCGGAGGCACTTGGGTTAAATAACGTCAGCATCGCCCATCAACGGGCGGAAGAGATCCGCGACAGAAAATTTGACCTCGCCATTTCCCGCGCCGTCGCACCGCTGAAAAATCTCTGGGCCTGGTCGAGACCCCTGCTGAGGCCGCGGAACCTGCCGCGTGATCAGGCAGCGGACGACATACCCTCCGGACTCATCAGTTTGAAAGGAGGCGATCTGTCGCAGGAGATTTCAGAAAGCGGCGCGCGTCCCACACTGATCGATATACAGGAAATATTTTCTGAAGCCTATTTTCACGAAAAATACATTGTTCATATTCCATACCAGCGTTTCCACTGATTCCGTCCCGGCTTTTACATTTTATTTCTTCTTTCCAAACCGTTTTTCCCTCATTGCCCTTTTTGCTGTCCCGTTAATTTCACCATCTGTAAACGGAGCACACTTTCATTGACTTTTAAGCTTTGTCCATTGGCTACCATTGCTGTTACTGTTGTAGAAGAAAACGATGCGCTGCGGGCTGCGGCAGAGGAGATGATCCGCAGTGCGCAGGGATACGAACTGAACGGGAGTTTCGGCGATGCGGAGGAGGCGACGATTCTGATCCCCTTCATGAAGCCTGATGTGGTGCTGCTGAATATTGATGGCGTAAACGGACATGCAGGCCTGGAATGTATCCGGAATCTCAGGCCCTTTCATCCGGAGATCGCCTTTATTGTATGTACAGCGCAGGATGACGATGAAAAAATATTCGAAGCGCTTTGTGCGGGAGCCGGCGGCTATATGCTGAGAAGATCTTCGCCTGCCGAGCTGCTGCGGGCCATTCGCGAAGTGCATGAGGGCGGGGCGCCGATGAGTGGCGGCGTTGCCCGAAAAGTAGTAAGCGTGTTCCAGGTCAACGACAGTGGCGGGGAGGGCTGGAATCCACTGCACGCGCGGAGGGGAAAATCACTGCCCTCTTTGTCCAACAGGGAGAATGAAATACTGCAGCACCTGGCCGCGGGCCTGCTGTATAAGGAAATCGCAGCGCAGCTTTTTATCAGTCCGGAGACGGTGCGCAAACACGTATACCATATTTATGAAAAACTACAGGTCGGAAACCGGGTGGAAGCGATCAACAAATTTTTTCGTCGCTCATGAATCCGTCCCGGCTTCACCACTTCAGTTCGATCCGGTTGTTGTTGCGGTTGACGTCGGCCATCCGGTGGGAGGCGTCGATTTCTATGACGCGCAGATCGGTGAGTTTATGGTTCACCTCAAATTCATATGTCGGGCTTGTCCACTTCCAGGCATCCTGTTCCGAGCGCGGGATGCCGGAATTCTCCGGGGGCTTGGAACCGAACATGGAATAGAGGGGAATATAAGCGAGCTCACGTGAGCCGTCACTGAACTGGAGGTTTACGTCGATGGGCATGGGAACCTGACCCAGGTTGCGAAGCCTGACCCGCATTTTTCCGGGACTTGTTTCCCATAGACTGTCGATGCCGTAGTCGATCTTTTTGATACTCTTAATCCAGAAATCCTGGTACCAGGCAAGCTGCATGTGACTTACTTTTTCTGCCACCCGGAAGAAGTCATCGGCATTGGGATGTTTGAAGCGCCATTCCTGATAATATTCCAGCAGGATCTTATCGAGGTTCTGGTCACCGACGATATATCCGAGCTGCACCATGAAAACAGCGCCCTTGTAGTAGCTCGAGAGACCGTAGCCCATATTGGTGCTGTAATAATCAGCATAAGTGGTCAGTGGTTCCTGATACGTGGATTTGGCCAGACCAAAATAATTGGTGTATTCTCTTTTGTAGGTCTGATCGACGGACGTATCCTGGTTAAGCCAGCCCCAGTTTCTGGCGGCAGCATATTGGGTAAAGCCCTCATCCATCCATGGATATTCCAGTTCATTGGTGGCGAGCATGCCCTGATACCAGCTATGCATCCATTCATGCATCCAGCCGCCGGAAGTGGACAGTAAGGTAGCCATGGGATATTCCATGCCGCCGTCGCCGCCGTGGATGAAAGAATACTGTTTGTAAGGATAGGGACCATAGGTTTTTTCGATATAAGGAAGCACTTTGGGGGCTACATCGAGGATGGCAAGCCATTTTTCTTCCTTTTCGTTGGTGGTTTTGTACAGCAGGTGCAGGGTGAGGTCGGGGCGGATTTTTTTGCTGATGTGTTTGAATTCCGGGTCTGCGGCCCACATGAAGTCGTGCACATTGGGCGCAACAAAATGCCAGTTGAGTTTGGGACCCGAGGGACGGTTAAGTTTACTGCCTGCTGTTTCGTAACCATATCCGGTTTCCTGCGGATTCTGCAAATAACCTGTTCCCCCGAGGATATAGGATTTGTCGATATGAATGGTGACGTCGAAGTCGCCCCATACGCCGTAGAATTCGCGGCCGACATAGGGCGTGGCATGCCATCCTTCGTAGTCGTATTCACAGATCTTGGGATACCACTGGCTCATGGAATAACGCACTTTCGTGTCGGGGTTATCCCTGCCCGACCGGCGGATCTGGAGGGGAACCTGGGCTTCAAATTCCATCTCAAAACGTACCGTAGTATGGGGAAGAATCGGCTTTGTGAGGTTTACGACGAGGATGGTCTCTTCCATACGGAAAGGCTGACTCGCGCCGTTCATTTTCAGCGAGAGGATGTTCTGGTAGCCGATCTGGTCCGGCGTGAGATGCTGGATGCGGTCGCGGACGCGTTCGTCCCAGTCGGGGGAATTTCTGATCATCACCTGACCCAGTTCACGGCTCCGGTTATCCATCATGCTGTTCGGCTGAAAGGCATTCCAGAAAAGGTGATAAAACACCTGGGTAAGGGTATCGGGTGAATGGTTGGAATATTCGAGGGATTGCTTTCCTGTGAACCGGTTCGTGGTGACATTCATGTCGACGTCCATGGAATATTTCACGCGTTGCTGCCAACGGGAAGGTTGGGACATGGCCTTTGGAGCCATCGCGAGCAGGACAAACGAACATATCACCAGGCGAAGCCAGTGAAGTTTTATAAACCGGATACGTCTATTCAAAAATCTATCCTTCATAGTCAAAAAGCACTTTATGTTTTTAGATCAATTGATTTATTTCCACTGTATATATCTCAATCTTTCCCTTCCACCACCAGGACGATTTCGCCTTTCACGCCCTTATCTTTAAAGTGGAGGTACAGTTCTTCCAGGCTGCCGCGTACATTCTCTTCGAAGACCTTACTCAGCTCACGGCTTACGGAAGCTTTCCGTTCTTTGCCAAAATACTGTATAAATTCTTCGAGGGTTTTCACCAGCCGCAGGGGTGATTCATAAAAGACCATGGTCCGCGGTTCTTCGGAAAGGTTTTTCAGAAGAGTTTGCCGTCCTTTTTTCTGGGGCAGAAACCCTTCAAAACAAAAACGGTTGATCGGCAGGCCGCTGTTTACGAGCGCGGGCACAAAGGCCGTCGCACCGGGGAGGCATTCAACACGGATATTCACTTTGATGCATTCGCGGATCAGGAGAAAGGCCGGATCCGAGATGCCCGGGGTGCCGGCATCGGTCAGAAGTGCCATGATTTTTCCCTGCAGGAGCTGGTCTACCAGGTGCCTCAGCACTTTGTGTTCGTTATGCTGATGATAGGGCGTGAGAGGTTTTACGATCTCATAGTGATTCAGCAGTTTTACCGAAGTACGGGTGTCTTCTGCCAGGATGAGGTCGGCCTTTTTCAACACCTCGACTGCCCGGAAACTGATGTCCTGCAAATTACCAATGGGGGAAGGAACGAGATAAAGCATGGCCTGGGGCTGTAAGGAAAAATGGCCGGTCGCCGACCGGAGAAAAATGCCGGTCACGGTTCACACAAAATTCCTGTCGCCCGGATTTAATTTTTGATATACTACTGAACAGAGATTTCAAAATATTCCATCACCGGATTTGCAAGAAGCTTTTTGCTGGCGTCTTCGGCGATTTTCTTTGCCTCATCCGAGGAAGGGGCTTCTACCTGTAGCTGGATGGTTTTACCGATCCTGACGTCCTGAACGGAACCGAGTCCCAGATTTTTCAGACCTCCGAGAACGGCTTTTCCCTGCGGATCGAGCAGTTCTTTGAGCGGCATCACCTTAACCTGTATGGAAAAATTCATGCAAACCTTTTTTTGAAGACCAAAGATAACACAATGTAAAAAATGAAGATAACCGGAATGGCAAGCCATTTCAGTAACACCACTGCGATAAGGGCTAACACAAGGAGAATCAGGCGTGGTAACTGCTGGGGATCGTTTTTCCCCCCGATTTTTAACGAAAGCATGGGAAAACGGCTGACCATTCCAAAAGAAAGAAGGAAAACGATTGCGTAGAGTACCCATCGATTGAACAGGAGGTCGACCACCAGATCACTCTCTCTTGTCCAATAGATCAGGGGCAGGGATGCCACGGTGATGCCTACGGCCGGCACCGGTATTCCCCGGAAGCTGGTTGACTGCGTCGTATCCAGGTTGAAAACCGCCAGCCGGTAAGCCGCGGCGCAGGGAAGAATCAGGGCGGGGACCAGCCAGAGCATGGAGACGTCCGCACCGTTTTCCATACGCATGAAGCTCATGCGCAGAAACTGGTAGATGATCATGCCGGGTGCAACGCCAAAACTAACCACGTCGGCAAGGGAGTCAAGTTCCCTGCCAAGCGGAGAGGATTGTTTCAGCAGTCTTGCTGCGAGCCCGTCGAAGTAGTCGGCCAGTGCTGCCAGGCCCATGAAAAGGGGCGCGAGCCAGATTCGTTCGGGCATATCAGCGTACTGGGATCCGTCAGCGGAATAGACAATGGTAATGCCATTCTGTAGAATGAAAATAATGGCCAGGGATCCGAAAAAAAGATTGAGCAGGGTAAAGAGATTGGGGATATGTTTCATGTTGATCGGATAGCTATTTACGCTTCATAAGGCTTTCGATATCCTCAGCCGTGATGGGAATATCCTTCATCAGGTCCTTATTGCCATTACGGGTGAGCCAAACATTGTTTTCAATCCGGACGCCGAGGTTTTCTTCCTGAATATAAATGCCCGGTTCCACCGTGAGCACCATGCCGGCCTTCAGGGGCTCGGTGCGAGTACCGAGGTCGTGTACATCCAGGCCGAGGTGGTGTGAAATGCCGTGGTAAAGATATTTCCAATAAGCGGGTTGTTCCGGACTTGAGTTTTTCAGATCAGACTTGCTGAGCAGCCCGATTTTCTGAAACACGATATCTGCTTCCTTACCCACACGCAGGTGATAGTCGTTGATTGTGATGCCGGGTTTGAGCAGGCTTTTGGCAAACTGGTGCAGGTGCAGGCAGGTATTGTAGACCTGTTTCTGACGCCGCGTGAATTTACCGTTGACCGGAATGGTGCGCGTGAGGTCGGCATTATATCCGCCATATTCTGCGCCGAAATCCATCAGGATCAGGTCGCCATCGCGGCATTCCTGATTATTGGATACATAATGAAGAATACAGGCGTTGGCGCCCGAAGCAATGATGGAATTGTACGCGGGACCGGTGGCGCGCTGGGAAAGAAAGCTGTGCTGGATCTCTGCTTCGACTTCATATTCGTGGACGCCGGGGCGCATGAACTTCATGACCCGTTGAAAAGCGTTTGCCGTGATGTCGATCGCCTGTTGGATAACTTCCACCTCCTCCGCGGTCTTGATGCTCCTGAGCTGCTTGAGAATGGTGGCGGCACGAAGAAACTGGTGGAGCGGGTACCTTTTCTTCATTTCATCAATAAAACGGTAGTCGCGCGTTTGCACGAGGCTCGCTTTGCGGTCGTTTTCGTTGGAGTCGAGGTAGATATTTTTAGCGAGGTGGACCCAGACCTGCAACAGGGCGTCGCTGGCATCGAGCCAAATAACCGTCCCGATGCCTGAAATCTTTTTACCTTCTTCGGCGCGCAGTCGTTTTCCGTCCCATTTTTCCTTGAGCTCGTTGGGCCTGACCAGGATCAGGACTTCCCGGTATTTGGGATCGGGATGGTCGGGGAAGAGCACAAGCATTGTTTCTTCCTGCACGATTCCGGTAAGCCAGTACAGGTCGCTGTTCTGGCGGAACGGATAGAGTGCGTCCCCATTGGAGGGCACTTCATCATTGCTGACAAAAATGGCGATGGAATCCGGTTGCATTTCCGCCACGAAGCGTCGGCGGTTCTGGACAAATATCGCGGGGTTTAATGGTAGAAATTTCATCCTTAAAAGTAGACCGGATCGGGCAAAACCGGGGTTTTATGGTCTAAAATCGGCCCCGGCGCAGGAATTAGAAAAAAAATTAACAAAAACTTGTTTATTTAGAAATATTTTCGTCAACTTGGCAGCCAATTGTAAATCAACTAACGACCTCTAACTTTGTTTGCTATAAAAAGCTCCTTCGTCAAGGGGCTTTTTTAATTATTAATTATCAATTAATAATTCATAATTAATCATTGATAATTAGAAAAGTCCATACAGCTGCGCGTCGATCCGGCTGATGATCTCGCCCAGGTGTTCTTCGTTCTCCGGAAATTTATTTTTGTCAACGTCCACCACCAGCAGGCTGCCTTCCTTATATCCGTCGATCCATTTGTTGTACAGATCGTTTAATCTCTTCAGATAGTCAAGCCGGATATTTTCTTCATACTCTCTTCCCCTTTTTTGAATCTGTCCGACCAGGGTCGGCACGGAAGCCTGCAGGTAGATGAGCAGGTCGGGCGGCTGAACCATCCGCTTCAGGGTCTGAAAAAACTGAAAATAATTATTGTAATCGCGTTTGCTCATCAGCCCCATATCGTGCAGGTTGGGAGCAAAAATATGGGCGTCTTCGTAAATCGTCCGGTCCTGAATGACGGTTTCTGTGCCGCTGTAAATTTCCAGCAGCTGATTGAGCCGTCCGTTCAGAAAGAAAACCTGCAGGTTGAAACTCCAGCGTGGCATATCTTCATAGAAATCATTCAGGTAAGGATTATGGTCAACGTCTTCGAACTGCGGTATCCATTTGTAATGTTTGCTCAGCAATTCCGTGAGGGTGGTCTTTCCCGCACCGATATTGCCGGCTACCGCGATATGTTTGGGTTTCTTAGACTTTGCCATTCCTAAATGTAAATTCTTATGTCGGAACTATAAAATGAATCAGCCTTTAGCTGAGGGGATGAAATCCTACGGCCACGCGCACTGCGCGAAGGGTGGCAGCGGCGCTTATCCTGGCTTTCTGTGCTCCTTCCTGCATGATCCTGTCGATGGTTTTCGGATCATCCTGTAATGTTTTTGCTTTTTCGCGCATCGGACGTATGAAGCCCACCATGTCCTCCGCCAGTTGCTTTTTTAAATCACCGTACCGGATCCGGCACTGATTAAAATCCTCCTCGTATTTTTTAACGATGTCGGGGGATGAAACCACGCCGAGCAGGGTGAAAAGACCCTTGATATAGTCGGGCATTTCGCTATTCGGCTCTGTCGGGCCTGCATCTGTCTTGGCCCTCATGATTTTCTTTGTGATGAGGTCGTCGTCGTCATTGAGATAGACAGTGCTCATCTGGTTGGCGCTCTTGCTCATCTTTCCCGTTCCGTCGAGGCTTTGGATCTTGACGAGGTCGCCCCCATAATTAAACGCTTTCGGTACGGGAAATACTTCTCCGTAACGGTGGTTGAAACGTTCCGCGAAATTCCGGGTCATTTCGATATGCTGTTCCTGATCCTTGCCTACCGGAACATAATGTGAGCGGTGGATAAGGATATCGGCTGCCTGGAGTACGGGATAGGTTAGCAATCCTGCATTGACGTTGTCGGGCTGCTGGCGGACTTTTTCTTTAAAGGTCACGGTCTTTTCAAGTTCTCCCTTATAGGCCAGCATATTGAGATAGAGGTAAAGCTCGGCGATTTCCGGAATATCACTTTGCGCATAGATCGTGCATAGTTCCGGATCAAGTCCGCCCGCGATCAGCTCGGCCACGAGCCTGCGGGTTGTGGTGGTCAGATCAGTGGTATCGGCGTGCGTGGTAAGGCTATGCCAGTCGGCAATAAAGAAAAAGCAATTGTACTCATGCTGCATTCTTACCCAGTTACTTAAAGCGCCAAAATAATTTCCGAGATGAAGAAAGCCGGTAGGCCTGATGCCGCTTAAAACAATTTCCCTGTGGTTCATCATATGAGGAAGGCGAAGATAACGAACAGGCATGCAAATTCTCCCCGAAACCGTTATTTTTGTCTATATCCCTTTTCATGGAAGTAAACGACACGTTGGTGGAAGATCTCTGCCGGCTGGCCTGCCTGGAATTCGATCCTGCAGGAAGACAGGAGATCAAGGAAGATCTGCAGAAAATAATCGGCTTTGTGGAGAAGCTGAATGAGCTCGATCTGGAGGGCGTTGAACCGCTTTTAAATATGGGAGATGAAGTAGATATTTTCAGGGAAGACATTCCAGGAGAATCAATGTCAAGAGAAGCGGCATTAAAAAATGCGCCATGGGCTGACGAACAATATTTTAAAGTACCCCAGGTGGTAAAAAATCCATCCCCAAACAGGGAAAGCTAAAAGAACACGGCGTATGAAACCTTCGGCCATTATACATCTGGAAAGAATTGTGAAGAGTTATTTCATGGGTAAGCAGGCCGTTCCGGTCCTGAGAGGCATCAGCCTGGATATTTTCAAAAATGAATACGTCGCGCTCATGGGGCCTTCGGGTTCCGGAAAAAGCACGCTCATGAATATCCTTGGATGCCTGGACTCACCTACCGAGGGACATTATATTCTGAACGGTCAGGATGTAAGCAAGATGCCGGATGATGACCTGGCGGACGTAAGGAATAAGGAGATCGGCTTTGTATTTCAGCAGTTCAACCTGCTGCCGCGACTCACCGCAGCGGAGAATGTGGCGCTGCCCCTGGTTTATGCGGGCCTTTCCAAAAAAACGAGAATGGACATGGCCATGGATGTGCTGGAGAAAGTGAGTCTTACTGACAGAAGTCATCATAAACCCAATGAACTTTCCGGCGGCCAGTGCCAGCGTGTTGCCATTGCAAGGGCCCTTGTCAATAACCCTTCGATTATTCTTGCCGATGAACCCACAGGAAACCTCGATACGAAAACCTCCGTGGAAATCATGGAAATCTTCGGCAAGATTCAGGCGGCAGGAAATACCGTCGTGCTGGTAACGCATGAAGAAGACATCTCTAACTATGCCCATCGCGTGGTGCGGTTGAGAGACGGGATCATTGAATCGGACAGGAGAAGGGAAGGCAGTTTTCAGCCGGCCGAAATGTCCCGATAGGGCGAACCGACGCTTATCATGTCTCAAAAAATTTATACTAAAACCGGGGATGCCGGGAAGACGGGTCTGCTTGGCGGAACGAGGGTTTCCAAAAGCAGTCTCCGCATTGCGGCTTATGGGGACCTGGACGAACTGAATTCCTTTATCGGTTTGTTGATAGACCAGGGCCCGGAAGAAGAAAGCGGAAAAATTCTACGCGAAATACAGGACCGCCTGTTTACCATCGGCTCCTCGCTGGCAGTGGATCCGGAAAAAGAACTTACCATGAAGATTCCCGATCTCCGGGAATCGGATATCCACCTGCTCGAAACCACTATTGATTCAATGAATGCCGGGCTGCCGGTGATGAAATCATTTATCCTCCCGGGAGGTCATCCCATCGTTTCCCTTACCCATATCTGTCGTACCGTCTGCCGCCGGGCGGAAAGGGCTGTCGTCGCGCTGGATGCGCAGGAAAAGATTACCCAGCCTTTCATTCTCCCCTATCTTAACCGGCTGAGCGATTATCTCTTCGTCCTTGCCCGCCATCTGGGGCAGAAAGCAGGGGCGGCGGAGATTGTCTGGAAGCCGAGGGTGTAGTGGACGGTTGACAGTTGACGGTTGACGGATGACGGATGACGGAGTCGTTGGCCGTGGGCCGTTAGCCGCTGGCCGGAGGACGTTGACGGTTGACGGTTGACGGTTAACGGAAAAAGCAATATCTCCTAACGATCAAGCACTTACGATCAACGATTTACGACTAACGACCCACGGCCAACGGCTAACGACCAACGGCTAACGATCAACGGCTAACGATCAACGATTTACGATTAACGACCCACGGCTAACGGCTAACGGCCAACGGTTAACGGCCAACGATTAACATTCTAAGATTTTATCATTCCATCCTGCATATGCAGCACCCGGTCGCTCATTTCGGCGAGGGCTTCGTTATGGGTGACAATAAGAAATGTCTGATGGAATTTTTCCCTTAGTTCAAAGAAAAGCTGGTGCAGCTCCCGGGCGTTGGTCGTATCGAGGTTACCCGTGGGTTCATCGGCAAAAATGATGTCGGGGCTGTTAATAAGCGCCCGGCAGACGGCGATCCGCTGCTGTTCGCCGCCTGAAAGGGCAGAGGGTTTGTTCTCCATGCGGTGACCGACTCCCAGAGTGTGGATAAGTTCACGGGCCCTGCTTTCCACCGCGGACTTGGGGATTCCGGCAATCCAGCCGGGAATACAGACGTTTTCAAGGGCCGTAAATTCAGGTAAAAGGTGGTGAAACTGGAAGACAAATCCGATATGTCGGTTACGGAAAGCCGCGAGGGATTTCCCTGCCAGGCTTTGCAAAGCCCTGCCTTTGAGGAGGATTTCGCCTTCGGCGGGCTCGTCCAGGGTCCCCAGGATGTGCAAAAGGGTGCTTTTACCTGACCCTGAGGGGCCTACCATGCTGACGATCTCACCCGCGTTGATTTCAAGGTTTACCCCCTGGAGAACGTGCAGCGAACCGTAGTATTTATGAATATTTTTTGCAATAAGAATCGGCTGACCGGCCTCGTTCGGGATCATTCACAAATATAATGACCCTGACCCTGCGGGAGGGGTTTCCAGGCTTATAAATGGTATTTGGTCGTTTCATTATAAAAATTACTTTTGCGAAAAATTAAACCCCCGGGAATTCCGGCGTTTAATCTTTCTCCCAAGTCAATCTGACCTTATCATTACATAGACTCTAAATAACGGATCACGATGTTTTGGACACTCGAATTAGCCAGTTACCTTGAAGACGCACCCTGGCCGGCCACTAAAGATGAACTCATCGATTACGCTATCCGTTCGGGAGCGCCGATTGAGGTTGTCGAAAACCTCCAGGAACTGGAAGATGAAGGTGAAATCTATGAAGGCATCGATGATATCTGGCCCGACTATCCCTCTCAGGAAGATTTTTTCTTTAACGAAGACGAATACTGATCACTGTTAG
>Ga0207691_10001932_pt1 | contig 20222 bp, 17 predicted proteins | sample KBSM13metaG_FD_184327 | JGI IMG/M metagenome (GOLD analysis project Ga0207691, IMG submission 184327) | Miscanthus rhizosphere microbial communities from Kellogg Biological Station, Michigan, USA - KBS M1-3 metaG (SPAdes) (version 2) | ecosystem: Host-associated > Plants > Roots > Rhizosphere >... | reverse complement strand
GCGTAGATCGCCGCCGGCATCGGCCGCACCTTCTTCTCGTCGATGTAGCGGAAGATGTTCTCCAGCACGACGATGGCGTCGTCGATGACGATGCCGACCGCCAGCGCCAGCGCCAGCAAGGTGATGGTGTTCAACGTGAAGCCCATCCACCACATGCACATGAACGTGCCGACGATCGACGTCGGGATGGCGATGGCGGCGATGAACGTGCTGCGCAGGCTGCCCAGGAACAGCAGCACGACCAGCGAGGCGAGGACCGCGCCCAGACGCAGGTGCTCCGAGACCGCGCCCACGCTGGTGCGCGTCGTCTCCGTGTTGTCGCGGATGACGGACAGCTTGTAGCCGGGCGGCATGCGCGGCGTGAACTCCTTCATGCGCTCGTTGAGCGCATCCACGACCGCGACGCTGTTCTGTCCCGACTGCTTGCGGATCGACAGCACGACCGCCGGCTGGCCGTCGATGCTGGCGGCTGTCTCGGGCTCTTCCTGGCCGTCGATGACGTTCGCGACGTCGGCGACGGCGATGGGGTGACCTTCGACAGCGCGCACGATGATCTCGCCGATCGCGGTCACGCTCGGCACCCGGCCGCTCACCCGGAAGGTCAGCCGCTGCGGGCCGGTGTCGACTGCCCCGCCCGGCGTCGTCACGTTCTGGGCGACGATGGCGCGCTGCACGTCGACAGCGGAGATGCCCGCCGCGCGCAACTTCACCGGATCCAGCACCACCTGGATCTGGCGCTTGCGTCCGCCCAGGATCGTCACCTGCCCGACGCCCTCCACGTTCTCCAGCGCGGTCCGCAGCTCGTGCTCGGCGAACTCGGTCACGTCGCGGATCGGACGCTTCGATAGCAGCGCCACGAACAGCACCGGCGCCGCGTCCGGATCCAGCTTGGTGATGACCGGGTTCTTCGTCCCCTCGGGCAGGTTCGGCAGCGCCGTCGACACCTGGTCGCGCACCTCTTGCGCGGCGACGTTCACGTCCTTGTCGAGGTTGAACCGGACGATCAGCTGAGACACGCCCTCGGTGGAGATCGACTGCAGCTCCTCGAGGCCGCTGATCGTGTTGACGGCCTCCTCCAGCTTGTCCGTCACCTCGGTCTCGATCTGCTGCGGGGCCGCGCCGGGCAGCACGGTGACGACCGTGACGATCGGGAAGTCGACGTTGGGGAAGCGATCGAGGTTGAGGCTCTTGTAGCCGATGATGCCGACGACGACGATCGTCAGGATCAGCACCGTCGCGAAGACGGGGCGCTTGACGCAGACGTTTGCGAGCCACTGCATGGCGCTACTTCACTTTCGCGCCGTCGCGGACGTCGGGCGTCAGCTCGGCGACCACCTGCTCGCCCGCCTTGATCCCGCTGACGATGGGAATCTCGCCGCTGCCGGTCGGCTCGGCCGCTTGCACCAGCCGATCCTCCAGCCGCCCGGCGGTCGCCACGAACACGTGCCTCAACGTCCCGTCCTCCTTCACCGCCTTGACGGGCACGGCGGGCAGCGTCTGCTGGCCCAGCGCGAGCCGCGCGGTCACGAACATCCCCGGCCGCAGCTCGTGGCTATCGTTGGTGAACACCGCCTCGACGATCGCGTCGCGGCTCTGGCGCCGCACCGACGGACCGACGTAGCGGATCTTGCCGCTGTAGACCTTGGACGACCCGCTGATGCGGAAGTCGACCGCCATCCCCTTCCGGACGCTGACCACGTCCGCCTCGGGGACCGTGATCTCGACGCGCAGCGAGTCGGTGTCGACCAGCGTGGCGACGCGCGACGCGGGCTGCACGTATTCGCCCGCGCTGACCGCGCGATCGACGACCATGCCCGAGAACGGCGCGCGGATCTCGGTGTCGCGCACCGCCTCCGCGGTCAGCGTCTTTCGCGCCTCCGCCGACGACACCGTCCACTTGCTGCTCTCACACTGCGTGTGGGCCTTGTCGTAGTCGGCCTTCGAGATGGCGCCCTTCTCGAACATGTGCTCGGTGCGGTCACAATCCAGCTTCGCCTGCTGCGCCTGCAGCTTCGACGCCTCCGCGTCGGCGGCCGCCTGGGCGGCCTGTGCGGTGACCGCGCGCGAATCGAGGCGCACGAGCACCGTGCCCTTGCGGACCACCGAGCCGCGCTCGACGTACGTCGCGATCACCTTGCCGGCGGCGCCCGCCGCGACCTGCGCCTCCTCGGAACCGGTCAGCGTCCCGGACAGCGTCACGAACCGCGGCGTCGTCACGTCGCGGGCCGCGACCAGCGACACCGCGACGGGCGCGTCGGCGTCGTGGCCGCCCGCCTTGGTGGTCTCTTCGGGTGGGGGCTTCTTACATCCTGCGGCAGCGAGCGCGATCAGCGCGGCGCCGCCAGCGATCTTGCAAATTGAACGGGTCATTTGAACTCGGCCATATTCGTACTCGATGATAATTTAGGTTGTCAACCATTAACGACTTCGAGCATTATGTAGAAACGTGAAGGACGACAACCAAAACAAGGCCGAGAATTTCTGGCCGACGCTGGTGGAATTCCTGTTTGCGACGCGCAGCTGGTGGGCCGGCGTCTGCGCCGAGTTCGACCTGACGCCCGCGCAGGGACAAGCGCTGAAGGTCCTCGACCCGGCCCGGCCCGTCCCGATGAGCACTCTGGCCGAGGCGCTGTTCTGCGACGCCTCGAACGTCACGGGGATCGTCGACAAGCTGGAGACGCGCGGCTTCATCGCGCGGCAAGGATCCGATCACGATCGGCGCGTGAAGCAGCTGGCGGTCACGGAGCGCGGCCGGAAGATCCGCGACAAGCTGATCGCGGCCGTCATGACCCCGCCCAGCTCGGTCGCCGCCCTGCCCGGCGACGTCAAGACGCGCCTGACCGGCATCCTCCGGACCCTGCTCACCGAGCGCGGCCTCACCCGCGGCTGAGCCGCGCGCGCCGGTTCAGTAGATGCTGATGTCGTCGACGAACCAGAGCTTGCTCTCGTCGTTCGCCCAGCTGGTGGGGAGCTTGCACATGATCCACATCCCTTGGATCTGCGTCTCCATGCTGGTGGTGCCGAACGTCCCTTTGAGCTCGAACCACTGATTGGCTGGCGGCTGCATCTTGGTCGCGGTCGATTGCGCAAAGAAGTACTCGTAGGGAGCAGTCGAGGTCGACCCCTGGAGCCGACAGTAGTCGGTCGCGACCGGCGTCTGAGCGGCGACGTAGACGTAGGCCGAGAACGTCTTGCCGCGCACGTCAACGTAGCCCAGGTCGTTGTTGGGCGGCTCGCGGAAGTAGTAGTCTGTGTACGCCGGGTACATGTCCAGGTCCGACGAATAAAGGCCGGCCGACCAGTTGCCCGAGTTCGGCATGTTGAGGCGCCTGATCAGCGTCTCGTTACTGTTGCCCCAGCCGTCGATGCCGATCAGGCTCGTATCCGGGTTCTCGAAGTCCCACACCGACTTGCGGCAGCTGCGGACGGCGTTCGGGCTGGTGTAAAGGACCACGCCCGAAGCGTTGCACTTGAAATCGCACCCGCCGTACAGGCACGCGCGCGTCGTTCCCGGCGGCGCGCCGCTGGACGGGCAGACACGGCCACAGGTGCCGCAGTTGTCGGGATCCGTCTGCAGGTTCACGCACGCCGTCGGGTTCGTGGTGGGGCAGGCGCGTGTGGTAGCGCCCGTCCGCGGGCCGCAGGTTCCGTCCGTCGAGCCGGTCGCGGCCGAACAACCCATGCAGCTACCCGCCGCAGCAGCCGCGAGCGCGCACGTCGAGCTGCAGCAGACGCTGTCCACGCAGGCGCCGCTGGTGCATTCACCGGCGTTGCCACACCCGACGCCGACGCCCTTCTTCACGACGCAGACGTTCTGGTTGCAGTAGTACCCGCCCGCGCAGTCGGTGCTGGCGGCGCACGACGTACGGCACGCGGACCCGGAGGCTGCGCAGGCAAACCCGCCTGGGCAGTTCCCGGGCGTCCCCGGCCGACACGCGTTCGCGCCGTTGCACGCGGCGGCCGGCGTCAGCGTCGATCCGCTGCAGGTCGCGGTGCCGGTGGCGGTGCATTCGTTGTCGGGATTCTGTCCGTCCGGGATCGGCCGGCAGCGGCCGCTCGCCTGATTCGTCTTCGCCATCGAGCACGCCGCGCACGCGCCGGTGCATGTGGATTCGCAGCACACGCTGTCGACGCAATACGTGGACTGGCACTGCATTCCGGCGGTGCAGGGCTGGCCGTCGGCGAGCGGCGCCCCGCCCGATCCGCCGGTGCCGCCCGCGCCGCCGCCACCGCGTCCGCCCGGCATTCCGCCCGTCCCGGCCACGCCGCCGGTGCCGCCGATGCTGCCCGCGATTCCACCGGTCCCGCCCGCCGCGGAGGTGCCGCCGCGTCCGGCCACACCGGCGGTGCCCGCGCTGCCACCGGTGCTTCCGCCAGTCCCCGCGCTACCGCCGGTGCTTCCGCCGGTCCCCGCGCTGCCGCCGGTGCTTCCGCCAGTCCCCGCGCTGCCGCCACTTCCACCGCGGCCTGCTTGACCGCCGCCGACGCTGCCGCCCGCGCCGCCGCCAGCCATGCCCGACGAGCCGCCGCCCGCGCCACCACCGCGCCCACTCGCGCCGGCGCCGCCATCGAGCGGCGAGAGACGGCACATGTGGTCGATACAGTGATACGGCGACGGGCAGTTGCCCGCGGTCGAGCACGGAAACGGTTCGGCGACCTCCAGCTCGCGACAGCTGGCGAGAGCGGCCGCGATGGCCACCGCGAAGAACACACCGCCGAACGCGCGTGAACGCATCGACTAGAAACGCCCCGCGACGGTCAGCGCGCCGCCGCCGTCACCGGCATTCGGCGTGAACGCGACCGCGACCTTCGACGACTCGGGCGACGTCCGGTTGACGAAATAAAGAACGGTTCCCGCGACGACCGCGGCGCCGCCGGTCACGATCATCGCGACGCCGGCGCGGTCGAGGGTTTTCCAGTTGCCGTTGCTCTCGTTGTAAGGATCGCCGTTCTTCGCGTCGCGCGCGATCGCGTCCAGCTTCGAGGTCGCCGCGCCCCGCACGAAGATCCCGGCGACGCCCAGCGCCAGGCCGCCGCCGGCGATGCCGAGGCCGGCGATGCGCAGCCCGCTGCCCGAGTCTCTGTCGGCAGCGACGGGCGCCGGCGCCGGCGTCGTATCCCCCGACGGTGCGCCCGCGCCGGGCGACACGCCGCCCGCCGTCGCGCCCGCGCCGCCCGCGGCGGCCGTCGCCGGACCGCGGCCGGTGTCCTTGGCGGCGGCATCGACGGTGATCGTGGCGGTCTCACCCACGCGCACCGTCACGGTCTTCGTGACGGGCGACAGTCCGGGCGCTTCGATGCGCAGCGTGCGCTCGCCGGCCGCCAGATAGATCACGCGATCGCCGGGGATCTTCACGGGCGGGTCGCTGCCCACGCCGGCGGTCGCGTCCGCCGGCGCGCCGTTGATCTCGACCCGACCGAGCTTGCTTCGCACGAACGTGCGGCTCGACTCGAGCCGCTGTCGATTCGCATCGACCCACGGGTCGCCGCTGGCCAGCGCCTCGCCCAGGTGAACCTCGGCGTCCGCCCAGCGGCCCAGCGCGTGCTCGACCAGCCCGAGCTGCGCCGCGGACCGCGGCGTGCGCGCCAGGTCATACGCGCGTTTCAGATATCCGTACGCGCGCGCGTTGTCGCCCTTCTTGCGCAGCTCGATCGCCTGCTGGATCAAAGTCTCGGGCTCCTCGACGTCGGCGGCGCGCGCGATCCCGGTGACGAACAACCAGGCAAAAAACAGCGCACAGACCGTCGGGACCCTCCACCGCTGCATCCTTCGCCTTATATCACCGAGCCCCCGTGTTAGCGTGTGACCGTTGCCGCCCACGCTGCCCGATACGATGGAGGATAGTCTGCGGAACCGCGCCGACGCGGCCGTCGGCATCCGCCGCTACCTGTTCGTCGTGCTCGAGGGTCCCCGCCCGCTCGCGGGCGGCGCGCGCTTCACGCTCGAAGGCGTCGACGAGATCCATATCGGGCGCGGCGACGAGCGCGCCGCCACCGTCGAGGGCCAGCGGGGCGAGCGGCGGCTGACGCTCACGCTGCCCTCGCCGTCGCTGTCGCGGCTTCACGCGCGGCTCAAGCGTGCCCCGCTGGGCTGGTACCTCGAGGACGCCGGCTCGCGCAACGGAAGCTATCTGAACGGCGAGCGCGTCGAGCGCGGCCTGGTCGGCGGCAACGACATCCTCGAGCTCGGCCACGTGTTCATCGCGCTGCGCGACTTCGACGAGCGGGTCGACGAGCCCGCCCGCGATCTCGAGGCGGCCGACCTCGAGCGTGAGGCGGTCGGCTTTCGCACGTTGCTGCCGTCGCTGGCGGGCGGTCTGGGCCAGCTTCGCCGCCTGGCGCGCGCGAACGTGGGCCTGCTGTTCATCGGCGAGACCGGCACCGGCAAGGAGGTGCTCGCCCGCGCCGTCCACGAGCAGTCGGGCCGGACCGGACCGTTCGTCGCGGTCAACTGCAACACGCTGACGGAGGGCCTGGCCGAGAGCCAGCTGTTCGGCCACGTGAAGGGCGCGTTCTCTGGCGCCGTCGCCGATGCGCCCGGCTTCGTGCGCGCGGCCGACAAGGGGACGCTGCTGCTCGACGAGGTCGGCGACCTGGGCGCCAAGGCGCAAGGCGCGCTGCTGCGCGTGCTGCAGGAGCGCGAGGTCGTGCCGATCGGGCGAGCGCACGCGGTCAAGGTCGACCTGCGGTTCCTCGCGACGTCGCCCCGCGAGCTGGACATGGGACCGGGGCGCGAGTTCCGATCGGATCTGTTCGCGCGCCTGAGCGGTTACGTCCACACGATGACGCCGCTGCGCGAGCGCCGCGAGGACATCGGCCTGCTGATCGCGGCGTTGCTGCGCAAGGCGGGCGTGACCGGCGAAGACGCCCCGCGCATCGCGCCCGATCTGGGCCTGGGCCTGCTGTGCCATTCCTGGCCGCTGAACGTCCGCGAGCTGGAACAGCTGCTGACCCGCACGTGGCTGCTGGCCGAGGACGGCCTGATGAGCGGCGAACCGCGCTTCGTCGGCGGGACCGAGCCGGGCGCGCGGGCACCAGCCGCGCCTGTCGAGCTGTCGCCGGAGGATCGCGAGACGCAGCAGCGCCTGATCGACGCGCTGACCGCCGCCCGCGGGAACGTCACCGAGGCGGCGCGCGCGCTCGGCACCGGGCGGGTCCAGCTCCACCGCGTCATGAAGCGGCTGGGCATCGACGCCGAACGATTCCGCGACTGAGACTGTCAACGTCCGGCGCGTGATAGCGTCCTCCACCGATGGCGCCTGACACGGTGGTTCCCGTCGCGGAGGCGATCGCCTTGCCGCCCGGCACCCGCCTGGGCAAGTACCAGCTGGTGCGCCGCCTCGGCGCCGGGGGCATGGGCACCGTCTACGAAGCGATCCACGCCGAAATCGGCAAGCACGTCGCGGTGAAGGTGCTCGCGCCCGCGGTGGCCGCGATGGAGGGGGCGCGGGCGCGCTTCTTGCGAGAGGCGCAGCTGACATCGAAGGTTCGCCACCCGCACGCCGTCGACGTCACCGACATGGGAACCGAAGGCGATCACAGCTTCCTCGTCATGGAGCTGCTGTCCGGCGAGGACCTCGCGACGCGCATGTCGCGCGCCGGGCGCATCGAACCCCACGAGCTGGTCGACATCACGCTGGCGGTCTGCTCCGCGGTCGCCGCCGCGCACCGGGCGGGGATCATTCACCGCGATCTCAAACCGCAGAACATCTTCCTCGCCGAAGGCCCGCACGGCCTGGTACCCAAGGTGCTGGACTTCGGCATCTCGAAGGGCCTGGACTCGTCCACGTCGCGTGCGCTGACCAGCACCGGGTCCGTCCTGGGCACGCCTTACTACCTGGCGCCCGAACAGGTCGTCGACAACCGGATGTCCAGCCCGTTCAGCGATCAGTACGCGATCGGGATCATTCTCTACGAATGTCTGACGGGCGCGCGTCCGTTCGAGGGCGAGAGCTTGTTCATCGTCTTCCAGGCCATCGTCGCGGGCAGCCCGATCGGGCCGCGCCAGCACCGGCCCGAGCTGGACGCCGCCCTGGAGGCGGTGGTGCTGCGCGCGATCGAGGTCGATCCGGCGCGGCGCTTTCCGTCGGTCGAGGAGCTGGGGCGCGCGCTGTGGCCGTTCGCGGGCGAGCGCGCGCGTTTGCTGTGGCGAGACACCTTCGGCCCGCAAGCGGCCGGAGCGGGCCGACCGGCCGCGCGCAAGCCGATGGCGGCGGAGACGGCGCTGGATGTGACGCCGCGATCGGCGACGCCGCAGCGCCGGCCGCCCACGCCTGCCGCGACGCCGCCGGCGCCGCGGCCAAACCTGACGCCGGCCGCTGCGCCGCCGCCGAGCCTGACGCCGACCGCTCCGATGCCGCCGCGATCGTCGCGGCGGTTCGCCGTGGTGGGCGTGCTCGTGCTGGTCGCCGCCGGCGTGGGCGCCTTTCGTTTCCTGCGGCCCGACGACGCCAGCAAGCCCGCGAGCGAGTCGCCGCCGAGCGCCGCGCCCGCGGTCCCTCCGCCGCCTCGCACGTACGCTGTGTCCGTCACGGTGGAACCGCCGACGGCGCGCATCGCGCTGGACGGCGCCGCCAGCGGCGCCGGTCGCTTCGAGCGGACGTTCACGGCGGACGGCGCCACGCACACGCTCGTGATCTCGGCCGACGGCTTCGAGAGCCACACCGTCTCGTTCCGCGACGCCCCGCCCCCGGCCCACATCGCGCTGGTCGCGCACGCGCCAAAGGTCATCCCGCCACCGCCGGCTCCGCCCCGTCCGCCGCGCGCGCGCCGTGAACGCGCGCCGCGCGACACGACCACGCCCGCAAAGACACGCGCGCCGGCCGCGAATCCCGACGACGCGCCCGTGATCGAGTGAGCGCTGGGCTGTAGCTGATACAGCCTGAACGTGTAACGCCCGCAGCTGTTACAGCCGCGCGCGACGCCCGCGAATCGCGAATCGATCGCGAGCAGGCACGGCCGTTGCTGAAGGCACCCGCCGAGCGGCGGGCAAGGCAATCGCCCGCCGCCCTTTCGCGCAGTTTTTAATCGTTAGGAAGGTTGAAGAAATGAGGCCAAATGGTCCCTAACCCGAGCGAACCATCGAACATTCTGTTACTATCGCCGCCTCACGCCGCCGCTCCCCGGGGTGGGTCGACAAGGGGTCCCTCTTCACTGTGCCTGGAACAGGTTCGAGCCGCGGCGTGGTCGTCGCGGCTCTTGTGGCGGTGGTCGGTCCGGCGCTCGCCGGCTGCGACGCCCGCGTGCGCGAGGAGCGCAAGCTATGGAATCTATTCGGGATCCAAGCGGCGCTGAACGCGAACGGCGTGGTGGCGACCAGCGAAGAGATCCCGACCGGGATCCCGGCGAGCGAGCTGCTGACGCGGACCTCCAGCGGCGCGACGCTGAAGGTGCAGCGCGCCTTCGCGGAGGGCGCGCCGGCCGGCTTCGTGACGACCGAGATCTGGATGAACTTCTACGACGCGGTCTGGACACAGCCGCTCTATGCGCAGGTCATCGACGTCGTCCCGCAGGTGACGTTCGTGACCGATACGCGCGTGATCGACGTCGGTCCCGACAGCACCTTCTACAGCCCGTTCTGGCAGGTCAACCTCGCGGTGGTCGGCGACGTCGCCGAGGATCGTTACCAGTCGACGACCGCGTTGCTCAACAACGCGTCGCAGATCATCCCGGCCGGCGAGCGCACCTGCCCGATCCGCCCGGACGACGTCACCGGGACGCTTGCCCTGCCCGCGCCGTGGGACGCCTGGAACATCCCGCTGCAGACCGTCCCGCCGGCCAAGGCCGTCCTGGACGACGAGGGCACGATCGAACACTTCAGCCTGTTCGACTTCGGTCCCGACCTGTTCGAGCTGGAGGTCGAGGAACACGGCGCCATCGTCGAGGCGACGCCGATGTTCGTGTTCGCGAAGCCGGACGGAACGTTGAACACCGACGAGCCGCGCGTGCTCGGCGCGGGCGAGGTCGCGATGGACGCGTCCGGACCGAGGCCGCGCTACGGCGGCCTGTGGCGCCTGTACAAAGTCTTCCTGCCGGCGAGCGCGGGACCGTTTCACGGCGTCGATCATCCCGCGGCGCGCGACCGCGCGACCGATCCGCTGGCCTACGAAGGGCGGTTCGCGCTCGACGTGACCTGCTTCAACGACGACCGCTCTTTCCCCGACGGATGCGTGTGGCTCGACAGCCAGGCGCAGCTGGAAGCGGTGCTGGGCGACGGGCACCTGGAAGCCACCAACATCACGCAGACCGGTCCCATCGTCTTCTGGCAGAAGCAGGCCGTGCCGGTGAATCAGTGACGGGACGCCGCGCGGTCGCGACGGCGCTGGCGGCGTTCGGCGCCGGTTGCGGCGGTTGGTTGACGGCCGGCGTCCGCGCGGCGCGCGCCGCCGATGCGCCCGCGCCCGTGCCGGCGCTGACGGACAGCGCGGCCGCCGAGGTGGCGCCCCCGGCCGACGAGACGATCGCGCTCGAGGAGCCGGCCACGGGCGCGACGCCGCAGGTCGCCCCGCTGGTGGTGACGGGCTACGTCGACGTCGGCTTCGCGAAGGCTCAGGGCAACGGCACCAGCTTCCACCCCGCCGACAATCGATCGCCGCTGGACTACGGCGTCGACCCGTTCGCGCCCGCCGTCAATTCGCGGGGCGAGGCGGCGTCGACCGATCCGGGAACGGATCCCAACGGCTACCCGCGCTTCGTCAACGGCTTCCTGCCGCGCTCGGCGGGCATCGGCGGCACGCCGTCGTTCTTGCTCAACACCGCCAACGTCGACTTTCGCTACACCTCCGCCGAGGTGCCGGTGCTGGTGTTCACGCGCGTGCAGCTGGTCCCGCGGCTGGAGAACACGGGCGAGACGACGCGCCTCTTCCTCGAGCAGGCGTTCGGGCGCATCACCCCGATCAAGAGCGCCGAGCTGGCGATCAGCGTCGGCAAGTTCGATTCGGTGTTCGGCATCGAGTACCTCGAGAACCAGGCGAACTTCCGCATCGGCATCACGCCGTCTCTGCTGGCGCGCTACACGACGGGAACGTCGATCGGCGTGAAGGCGTTCTATCGCTATCAGTTCATCCCGATCGCGTCCGCGCTCAGCCTCAACGTGTCGGCGACCAACAGCGGCACGTTCGTCGAGGCGCTGCAGGGCTCGTCGCGCAGCCTGACCGGCGTTCCCGTCGTGACGGCGCGCCTCGGCTACGAGCTGAACCTGGCGCGGCTGTCGGTGAAGATCGGCGCCAGCGCGGAACGCGGCCCGCGCAACGATCAGAACGATCGCGGTGCCATGCAGACGCTGCTCGGCGCCGACCTGCGCGTGTTCGTCGCCGGGCTGTCGCTGACAGGCGAGTACGTGAAAGTCGACGAGGAAGAAGGCAACCCGAACAAGCTGACCGGGACCGGAACGTACACGTTCACCAGCGACTTCTACGCGCACGGCTTCTGGGCCCAGGCCGCCTACGAGCTTCCGCTGCCGATTCCGTCGTTCCGGGTCACGCCCTACGCGCGCTACGAACAGCGCCGCGGCGAATTCGTCGCGTTCGCGGCGATCAAGGTCGACCGCGTCACCGCCGGCCTCAACATCGGCATCGGCGACAACCTGATCGTGAAGGGCGAATACCTGATCAATCGTGAGCTGGAAGGGGCGCCTACCGTCGCTAATAACGTCGTGACATCGTCGGTGGTGTGGACATGGTGAACCGGCGCGCCCTCCTCGTCGGCGGCCTGGGCGCCGTGCTGCTTGCGGCGGCGCCGCTGCCCGCGGCCGAACCGCCCCGGTGGCTGGGCGACGATCTGCCGCTGCCGCTGTCGGTCAAGACGCCGGCGGATATCGGGTTCAAGGCGGCCGCCGAACGCCAGTACCTGATCTTCAACCTGATGGCGGGCGGCAAGCTCGCGTACCAGCGCGGCGACTATGCCGGCGCCGTCGAGAAATGGGAGACGCTGCTGCGGATCAGCGGCCTGGATCCGCAGATCGAGAAGGCGGTGACGCCGTTCCTCACCGACGCGCGCGCCAGGGCCGCGCACGGCGGTAACGGGGCGCACGCGGAAATCCGCCCCGAACCGGTCGAGGTGCCGCCGCCGCCCGACAAGAGCGAGCCGCGCGAGACGAAGGAACCGCGCGAGCGCAAGGCTCAGCCGGCGCGCCACGCCCCGAGCGCGGCCCAGATCACGGTTTCCGGGACGGTGAGCGGCGGCGGGCAGATCGGACCGGGGGGCGCCGTGCTGTGGCTGAAGCGGCTGGACGGTTCGATGCCCCGCATCGCGCCGCCCGCCAATCAGGTCGTGACTCAGCGTGAGAAGACGTTCTTACCCCACGTCCTCGCGGTTCCGGTCGGGACGACGGTGCAATTTCGTAACGACGACCGCATCTACCACAACGTATTCTCCATCGCGAAACCCAACGATTTCGACGCGGGCATTCGCGCCACCGGCGCGACGTACACGCGGACATTCAACAGCCCGGGTGCGGTCGAGATCTTGTGCAACATTCACTCAACCATGAGCGGTTACGTGTTCGTCGTCGATTCGCCGCTGTACGCGAAGGCGCAGGCGTCGGGCGCGTTCACCATCCGCGGCGTCGCGCCCGGACGTTACGAGCTGGCGGCCTGGCACGAGGCCGCGTCGAACATCACCCGCAAGACCGTCGTGGTCGGCGGCGACGGCGTGCACGACCTGTCCGTCACCGTCGGCGGTGACAAGCGTCCCGCGCCTTTCGTACCCGACAAGTACGGACACAAGCGGCAACCCCAGCTCGGCTACTGACGATGCGACGGCAGAGATCTCGCCTTGGCCCCGTGCTGGCGACATTCGCCGTGCTGACGTTGACGGCGGGCGCGGTGGTGCTGCTGACGCGGATCGATCGGCACCGCGCCGGCGAACGGGTTTCGGCCGAAGCGCAGGCGGCCGCCCTGCGCGCGGCCGACGGCATGCGCACGCTGGTCAGCGGCCTCGAGGGACACACCCAGAACGCGACCAGCAACCCGCGGCTGGTGGCGGCGCTGGACGCGAACGTCGATCAGGAGACGCTGCGCGATCTGCTGCTGACCGAGCCGTGGTGGGAACCGTTCCGGCGCGGCGTCGACGGTTTCGGGATGTTCGGCGACGAGAGCGCCGCGCTGGTGACGTCGCGCCTGCCGGCGACGTTCGACGCGCGGACCATGGTGCGCGACGCGCGCCAGGGCCATCACACGTCGTCCGGCTTGCTGCTGGTCGGCGGCCAGGTGCTGGCGGTGGCGGCCTGCCCGGTCGCGCTCAACGGACGCTCCGAATGGCCCGTGCTGGTCGGGACGAAGATTCTCGACGTCGGCGCGGTGTCGGGGATGGCGGAGCGCGCGGGCGGCGCGGTGGCGATCTCCGACGGGCGGCGGCTGCTGGTGGCGGCGACGACCAGCGCGGCGGGCGGCGCCGACGATCTTTCGGCGCTCAAGCAGGCGGTGGACCTGCAGGCGCCCGGCCTGCTGACGCTCGGTCATCAGACGGTCGCCGCGTTGCCGCTGTCGGGCGGCTTGCGCGTGCTGGTGGGCGTCGCCGCGACGACGTCCACGCCCGCCGGCTTGCCGCTGCCGTGGTCGGCGCTGGCGATCCTGCTCATCGGCGTCACGTTCGCGAGCGGCCTGTTCCTGATGCTGGCGCGCAGCGCGCGCGACGAGGCGCCCGCCGAGCCGGCGCCGGCGGCCGACGACGGCGGTGTGGCCACCGTGGGGCGCTACACGATCGTCGAGCGCATCGGCCAGGGCGGAATGGCGGAGATCTACGCGGCGGTCACCCAGGGCGACGGAAGCTTCCGGCGGCCGGTCGTGATCAAACGACTGCGCCCCGAGCTGACCATCGATCCAAACGCGGTCGCGCAATTCTGCGACGAGGCCAACCTGCTGGCGGCGCTGCATCACCCGAACATCATCGCCGTGCACGACTTCGGACGATCGCAGAACCAGTACTACCTGGCCGAGGAGTACGTGGTGGGCCGCGATCTCGGCCGTGTCATCTTGCGGCGCTTCGCGACCGCTCACCGGCCCGCCCCCGTCGAGGTGATTGCCTACGTCGGCGTGGAAATCTTGAAGGCGCTCGAGTACGCGCACGGTCTCAGCAACGAGATGGGGCACCCGCTGAACATCGTGCATCGCGACGTCTCGCCCGAGAATGTGATGCTGTCCGCGCGCGGCGAGGTGAAGCTGCTCGACTTCGGCGTGGTCAAGGCCGAGGGGCGCGTCACGCGCACCGAGGTCGGCGTCGTCAAGGGCAACGTGACGTACATGGCCCCGGAACAAGCGCGCGGCCTGGACGTGGATTCGCGCGCCGATCTGTTCTCGATGGCGCTGGTGCTGTTCGCCTTCGCGACGGGACGGCCGCTGTACGTCGAGGAGACGACCTACGGCCTGCTGATGAAGGCCGGCGCCGGTCCCAACGCCGAGGATCGCGCGGCGATCGCCGCGCTTCCGCCGCCGCTGGCGCGCGTGATCGATCGCGCCACCGCCACCCGCATCGAGGATCGCTATCAGAACGCCCGCGCCATGATCACCGACCTGCAGGCGGCGGTGCGCGGCGGCGCGGCCGCGACGGCGGGGCTGGTGGTCGAGCTTTTCGGCGCCGAGCTCCGCGAGGAATCGCACCGGATGGCGACGTTCTCGCCCCAGGACTCGACCCGGATCGCGGGATTGTCGTCGGGCTGATCGAGCACGTTTACGAAATCAGTACAGCACAGCTTCGAGCAGCATGGTCAGCAGGAACCCCAGCACCAGCCCGGCGGAGGCGGTGCCTTCGTTGCCGTGGCTGTGGGACTCGGGGATGATCTCGTTCGAGGTCACGTAGATCAGCGTTCCGCCGGCCAGCGCGAGGACGAACGGCATCGTCACCGCGGCGACGCCCGCCAGCGCCTGGCCGACCGCCGCCGCGATCGGGATCGTCAAGCCGGTCAGCGCCACGATCACGAACCCGCGCCGCGGCGACACGCCGCTCGCGCGCAGCGGCGCCGACATCACGATTCCCTCGCAGGCGTTCTGCACGCCGACCGCGATCGCCAGGATGATGCCGATGCGAGACGCGCCCGGAACGGCGAAGCCGGCGCCGATCGCCAGCCCCTCCGGGATGCGGTGCAGGCTGAGCGCGCCGACCACCGCGTAGGCGTGGCGGGCCGCCCGGCGGCGTTCGTCGTCGCCCGCGCGGTCCTCGGGATCGTGCACGTCGTGGCCCGGTTCGTGGCCCAGGTGCTGATGGTGGCCGCCCGCGTGGTGGTGCGGGATGAAGCGGTCCATCGCGGCTGCCAGCCCGACGCCGACGCCGAAGCCGGCGATCACCAGCACCAGCTTGGCGACGTCCAGGCCGCCGCCGTCGTGAACGCCGTGTACCGCCTCGGCCAGCAGACCCAGCGTCGCGGCCGCCAGCATCAGCCCGGCGCCCAGGCCCAGGATGCCGTCGTACGTCCGCCGCGCCAGATCGCGCACGAACAGGAACGGCAGCGCGCCCAGGCTGGTGGCCAGACCGGACAGGACAGCGGCCAGGGCTCCAGAGCTCACTGACCCGTGACTATCACATCCGCGTTGACCCCGTTATCCTGGGAGCGGATGGCCATCGCTTATCTGGGGCTTGGCGCAAACCTCGGCGAACGCCGCGAGACGATCGCCCGCGCCCTGGAAGCGCTGGACGCGGCGGGCGTACGCGTCACGGCGCGCTCGCCCCTGTACGAGACGGACCCGGTCGCGCCCGATCCGCAGCCGCCCTACCTGAACGCCGCGGCGCGCGTGGAGACCGACCTGCCCGCGCTGGTGCTGCTGGAGCTGTGCCTGGACGTCGAGCGCGTGCTCGGGCGCCGGCGACCGCCGGGCCAGCCGGCCGCCGCGCGCGTCATCGACATCGACCTCCTGCTCTACGACGACGAGATCATCGACGAGCCGCCGGACCTGGTCGTCCCCCACCCGCGCCTGCTCGCGCGCCCGTTCGTCCGCATCCCGCTCGCCGACGTCGCATTGCCCGGCCTCGTCCACCCGGTCAACGGCGCGCCGCTGGACCGCGCCGAGCCCGACCCGTCCGTCCGTCAGATCTGACCTCCCTCTCCCGCTTTGCGGGAGAGGGTCGGGGTGAGGGCCGTTCAAGTCGAACGGTCGGTAGACGATGATCTGGATCGATGCGGACGGTCGTCGTCTTCCTGGCCGGGCTCTCGCTGGCGGCGTGCGGTTCGGACGGCGGGGCCGCGACGACGCCGACGAACCCGCAGGACGGACCGCCCGCGGGCTATCCCGACGGCCACGCCGCCGTCCCGACCGCGGGGCAGGCCGAGGACGTGTCGTCGCCCACCACGGTCGTCGGAACCGGGACGGCTGCGAGCTGCACCGGCGACGCGTTCGTCGCCGCGGTCGCGAAGGGCGGCGTGATCACCTTCGACTGCGGCGCCGATCCCGCGACGATCGTCCTCACGCAGACCGCGAAGGTCTTCAACGACAAGGGAACCAAGCTGGTCATCGACGGCGGCAACAAGGTGACCCTGAGCGGCGGCGGCAAGATCCGCATCCTCTACATGGCCACGTGTGACCAGGCGCAGGTGTACCCGCCGGGCCCGGGCGACTGCAACACCAACCCGGGCGTCCAGCTCGTCGTCCAGAACATCACCTTCGTCGACGGAAGCGCGAAAGGGATCCCGGAGGGCGGCAACAACGGCGCCGGCGGCGGCGCCATCCACGCGCAGGGCGGCAGCCTCAAGGTCGTCAACGCCCGCTTCTTCAACAACGTGTGCGACGACCTCGGCTCCGACCTGGGCGGCGGCGCGATCCGCAAGCTCGACTACCTGGTCGCGGCCGGCGCCGGCCCGGCCCGCCCCGTCTGGATCGTCAACAGCACCTTCGGCGGCAAGGCGGGCCTCGGCAACTCGTGCGCGAACGGCGGCGCGCTCAGCAGCATCGGCGTCTCCTGGAACATCATCAACACGCTGCTGTCCGAGAACACCGCGGTCGGCCACGGCGCGAACGACGGCGACGGCGGCAACGGCGGCGCCATCTACAACGACGGCAACGAGATCGTCCTCGACGTGCGCAGCAGCCTGATCGAGAACAACGTCGCGAACGAGGGCGGCAGCGCGATCTTCTTCGTCAGCAACAACAAGACCGGGTCGATCACCATCACCGACTCGATCACGCGCAACAATCCGCGCGGCACCTTCGAGACGCCGGACCTCCCCGGCTTCTACGTGATCGCGAAGGGCCCGGCGGAGATCGTGAACTCGCAGATCCTGCGCTGAAGCGGGTGGGCCGCGCGCCCTCGGTGTGGCATCGTCAGAACATGAGCGAGGCACAGAAGCCGCTGACCACCGATGGAGCACTCGACCCCCTGGTCGTGGCAGCCGCTCGGGAGGTCGACCAGACGCTGCTCGATTGGGCGTTGAGCTTGTCGCCCCGCGAGCGCCTCCGAGCCTGCAGCAACGCAGCCATCACGGTCGCCAAGTTTGCGCATGCCTCATCCCGCAAGCGCTGACCACGACGGATTGGTCCAGGCCCTCCTCGGAAGCGGCGTCGAGTTCATCGTCGTCGGAGGGACCGCCGCCGTGCTGCACGGAGCGCCGATAACAACCCAGGATCTGGACATCGTCCACCGGCGCTGGACCCGCTGTGCCAGTTGCACGACGGGCGCGGCTACGAAGAGCTGTTGCCGCACACCGAGGTCCTCACCGACGGGGCGTCCGAGATTCGCGTTCTCGATCTCGATACGCTGATCGAGGTCAAAACAGCGGCGGCAAGGGCACGCGACAAGCTGGTGTTGCCGATCCTGATCGCGCTGCGCGATCGCGCGAAGCGCTGACGGGCGCCCCCGGGCCTGTCCGCGTACACTGAGCCGCATGTGCCAGCGCATCACGTGCAAGGACTGCGGCAAACCCGGCTTCGTCGGCTGCGGCCGTCACGTCGAACAGGTCCTTCGCGACGTGGCGGTCGCCGATCGCTGCCAGTGTGGCGCGCGCAAGGTCGAGGCCGCGCCCGCCGATGACGGTGCGCGGGGCATCCTCGACTGGGTGGCGGACTTGATCGGCCCGCGCAGCCGCCGGAACGACCGCTAGGGGCTCGCGCGGCGACCGCGGTACTATCGTCCCGCAATGCCGGCCCCCGACGGACGCCTCGCGACCTTCGTCTTCGCGCTGGCAGCACCCCTCGTCGTCGCGACCTGCGGCAGCAATGGCAGCACGCCCGGGAAAGACGCCGCCGTCGTGTTTGATGCCGGCGGGGATGGCGTGTCCTGCGCAGCCCTGCCCTGCCTGGCGGGCGCAACCAGTTTGATCGCTTTCTGCGCGCCGAGCGGGACGTGCACGGAGCACGCGACCGCGTCGGTCGGCTCGTCCGTCCAGACGAAGTGCTTCTCGAACGGCGTGACGATCGCGGTGACGGGGATGAGCCTGGCGTCCGGGGGCACGAGCTCGGTCATGACCGTCCGGAAGGACGGCGCGACCTGCTATTCATTCGCTGTCACGGCAGACGACGCGTCGGGGCAGACGGGCTCGGTCGTTTACGCTGACGGTACGGGCGTCGCTCTCATCACCGGAACCGTCTCCGGCGCGGACCTCACGTACACGTGTCCCGGTGGATCCCCGGTCGTCCCGGACTCCACCTGCGACGCCGCGCTGTTTGCGTTGCGTGGGCTCTATCCGTTCACGGACGCGAGCGGGACCTGCACCACGGGCACCTGTTCGCCCTAGCGACGGCTGGAGTCCGCTACGGCCGTCAGGCCGTGACGAGGGCCGAGTCCGCGTAGACGCGGCGGTTGCCCTTGGCGGTCCGTCCGGGCTGGCGCGCCCGCCCTTGCGGCGAGGCAGCCGCATCGAGCGCGCAGGGCGTGCCCGCCACGCGCGTGCTGAGCTCGCGCACCAGGAAATCGCGCAGCAGCGTGACCCGCGCCGGCACGTGGCGCAGCGGCGGCGAGACCACGGACAGCGCGGTGCCGCGCAGCGCGTAGGCGGGCAGGACGCGCACCAGCGTCCCGCCCGCGACGTCCGCGAGCACCACGACGTTCGGCATCAGGGCGATGCCGAGACCGGCCAGCGTCAGGAGGCGCACCGTTCCGAGATCATCGGCCGTGATCGGGCCGTCCACCGAGACACGTTCGAGCCCGCGCGGTCCTTGCAGCCGCCACGGCAGAATGCCCCCCGTCCCCGTCCGATGCAGAACGCAGTCGTGCTGCGCCAGGTCCGCGAAGCGGCGCGGCGCGCCCTGCCTCGCGAGGTAGGCAGGCGCCGCGAACAGGCCCAGCTCGGCGACCGCGACCCGACGGACGGCCAGCGTCGAATCCTCGAGCGGTCCGGCGCGCAGCGCGAGATCGACGGACTCGTCGATCAGGTTGACCCGCCGGTTCGTCACGATGAGCTCGATGCGGACCTTGGGATGGCGCTGCACGAACTGCACCAGCAGGGACGACACGGCGCCCTCCCCCATCTCGGGCGCGATGGTGAGCCGGACCAATCCCCGTGGTTCCTTGCCGAGGTCGGCCACCTCGCTGCTCGCCTCCGCGAGACGCGCCATCGGGCCGCGCACCTCCTCGATGTAGCGCTCGCCCGCCGGGGTCAAGCCCAGCTTCCGCGTCGTCCGCTGCAGCAGGCGCACGCCCAGCGATTCCTCGAGGCGCGACACCGCCCGACTGACCGACGACTTCGGCAGGCCCAGCGCCGCGCCGGCCGCCGTGAAGCTGCCGGTCTCCACGACGCGGCTGAACACGGTCACCAGATTCAGATCCAGGCCCAGATCGTTTGTTGTCGTCACAGCAACAAAGAATAGCAAAGGTGCTCAATAGTCAACAGAGCCTCCCGCGCCCATGGTTGCGGCCAGGAGGTTCCACATGACATTCATCGCTCGCAAGTTGCCAACGGCCGCCCGCATCGCCCTCGGCCTGGTGTTCTTCGTCTTCGGTCTGAACGGACTGCTCCACTTTCTCCCCCAGCCGCCGTTGCCCGCGTCGGCGGTTCCCTTCGTGGGCGGGCTGGCCAGCGCCGGCTACTTCTTCCCGCTGCTGAAGGTCATCGAGATCGCGGCCGGCGCGCTGCTGCTGGCCGGGGTGCGGGTGCCGTTCGCGCTGACGTTGCTGGCGCCGATCATCGTCAACATCGCCGCCTTCCACCTCTTCCTCTCGCCCGGGAACTACCCGATCGTCGCGCTGATCCTGGCGGCGGAGATCTACCTCGCGTGGACCCACCGCGCCGCCTTCGCGCCCCTGTTCGCGCGGGCGCGGGCGCGGACGACCGACACCGCAGGGGCGGCTGCTGCGCCCGA
>Ga0207691_10001931_pt1 | contig 20222 bp, 19 predicted proteins | sample KBSM13metaG_FD_184327 | JGI IMG/M metagenome (GOLD analysis project Ga0207691, IMG submission 184327) | Miscanthus rhizosphere microbial communities from Kellogg Biological Station, Michigan, USA - KBS M1-3 metaG (SPAdes) (version 2) | ecosystem: Host-associated > Plants > Roots > Rhizosphere >... | reverse complement strand
CAAGAAGCCCATCAACTGCGTCAAAAAAGCCGGGATGCATCTTCGCAAAGTCGACGGTTCCAAGATAAGCGACACCAGGCTTTCGCCCACGCGCGGTGCGTGGCGAACCGCCAGCAAATCCAAATCCGCTGTTAATCACTGCGATTTTCTTGCGCGCTCTTTCACCGAGAGCAGCGACCGACGGAATAGCGGCTTCCGTCCGCACCGCGCGATCGTCCGGCCGGCTAGCCGGGCGACAGGAGATAGCGGTCGCGCTGCGCCTTGGCGCACTCGCCCATCACCGTGAGCGCGCGCAGCACGGCGGGCGTTCCCATCACGAACGGGTTCGGCGCGCCCGGCGCGGCCGCACGCCGGCGCTCGAGCTTCGCGATCGCGCCGTCGAAGCCGGCGTGGTTCGAGATCAGCACGTCGACCTTCTCGCGCGCGACGACCTCGGCGGTGCGCTCGGTCGAGTCGATGTAGGCGTCGAGGCGGTCGAGCTTGCGGCCGAAGTTGAACGACGTGCCGCCCCAGAGCAGGACGCGGTGCACGCCGGTCGCGTCGCGCACGTCGAAGGTCGGCGAGACGGTGCCGACGGTGTGGCCCGACGTGACGCGGATCGTGACGGTCGTGTCGCCGAGCACGACCTTCTCGCCGTCGGTGACCGAGAGATCGCGCCGCGGCGGCGGCGGCCACAGCGCCGACTCGAAGTCGAGCTTGGTTTCCGTCATCGTCCAGTCGCGGTCGCCCATGACGACGCGCGCCTTGTACTTGTCGACGAGGTAAGGCACGCCGCCGTAGTGGTCGCCGTGGCCGTGCGTGACGATGATGATCTTGATCTGCGCCGGATCGAGGCCGAGCCGGCGCAGGCCGCCCTCGATCAGCGTCGACGCCTCGGCGGTGTTGTTGAGCGCATCGATCAGGATGATCCCGTCGGACGTCCTCAGCGCCCAGGCGCTCACCCACGCCGTGCCGACGAAGACCAGGTTGTCGAAGGCCTGCCCCGGAGGCGGCGCCGGCAGCGCGATCTGCGACGCCAGGGCGCTGATCCTGTGCATGTTCGTCGTCGGCACCGGCAGCCTCGGCTGGATGCTCGCGCTCGGCGCGCTGATGGCGACCGAGAAGAACGTCCCGGGCGGTGCGCGGCTGCGGCTGCCGATCGGCGCCGGACTGCTCGGCGCGGCGGGCGTCGTCGTCGCCGCCCACCTCTGACAACGGCTGCGCGGCGGCGCGAGCCTCCGCCGCCGCGCCGCGCAGCCGGCCGCCACGCGATCCGATGGTTCGGGCATCGCGACGCGATCATGCGCAGCAGCGGACGCGGCGTCGTTGCCGGCGCGCCGAACCGCTGCGCCGACACGCACGTTCGCTTCCCTCTCCTTGCGGATTCCGTTCGCGACAACGATCGATATCGTCCGGCTCCCCACGTACGCGCGAGCAAGGAGCACGCCGATGAGCACCAACGAACGCCGCAGCCACGACCATCGCAGCAGCGGCCGCGAGACGAAACCGCCCGCGCGGAACCCGTGGCCGAGCAAGGCCCGGCTCATGGTCCAGTTCGGTCCAGAGATCGAGCTGCCGGCGCAGGACGGCGCCGAGGAGCATCTCGAGCGCATGCAGGTCGGGCCGTGGCGTGCGCTGCGCGAACGCTATCCCGGCATCACCCTCAAGAAGGGCCTGCGCCACACCAAGCCCGAGACGCTGCAGGCGCTGATCGAGCGCGCGCAGCGCATGGACGAGAGCTATCGGCCCGGTCACTTCGCCGGCTACTTCTGGGTCGACACCGACGACCACGTCGACCTCTTCGCGCTGCGCAAGGACCTGCTGAGCTGGCCTGGCGTTCGCAGCGCCTACATCGACCGCCCGGTGCCCGACCCGCTCGTCAGCCCGGCCGACGACGTCCGCGAAGCCAACCAGGGCTACCTCAATCCGGCCCCCGACGGCATCGACGCCGAGTACGCGTGGGGCTTCACCGGCGGCGACGGCGCCGGGCAGCGCTTCATCGACATGGAGCGTGGCTGGACCTTCGGCCACGAGGACCTCACCTCGCACGGCGCGACGATGCTGCACGGCGTCCTGCTCGACTCCTCGCGTGCGCACGGCACGTCGGTGCTCGGCGAAGTGTGCGCGGTCGACAACACGGTGGGCTGCGTCGGCATCGTGCCGAACCTCGCGAGCGTGCGCACGGTCTCGTACAACGGCAGCACGCGGCCCGATGCGATCATCGCCGCGGTCGCGGCGCTCGGCTTCGGCGACGTGCTGCTGCTCGAAGCGCAGGTGACGGTCGACGGCGCCAGCCTGCTCGGCCCGATCGAGGCGTTCGACCTCGAGTTCGACGCGATCCGCCTCGCCACCGCGCTCGGCATCATCGTCGTCGAGGCGGGCGGCAACGGCACCAACAACGGCAGCACGCCGCCGCTGGCGATGGACACGTTCGTCGACCCGATGGGCCGCAACTTGTTCAATCCCGCCAGCGCCGACTTCCGCGACTCGGGCGCGATCATCGTCACCGCCGCGACCTCGAGCGCGCCGCACACCCGCATGGTGTGGGCGCCGCACGGCGCCCGCGTCGACGCCTACGCGTGGGGCGAGAACGTCAACACGACGTCGTCGAACAGCACCGGCAGCACGACGATGTACACGAGCATCTTCAGCGGAACCTCGAGCGCTTCGCCGATCGTCACCGGCGCCGTGCTCGCCATCCAGGGCATGTGCGAGGCGCAGCTCGGCTTCAAGCTCGGGCCGCGGCAGATGCGCGCGCTGCTGCGCGACCCCGCCAACGGCACCGCGCCCGCGGCGACGGAAGCGACCGCGATCAGCCGAATGCCGAACCTGCGCGCGATCATCGACGGCAACGCGCTCGGCCTCGCACCCGACGTGTACCTCCGCGACTTCGTCGGCGACACGGGCGAGCCGCACAGCGGCCCGATCTCCGCGAGCCCCGACATCATCGTCCGGCAAGTCGCGGTCGCGGCGCCGCAGGCGACCTTCGGCGCCGGCAGCGGCACCGAGAACAGCAACACGCTGAGCGATGCCGTCGAGGCCGGGCAGGACAACTTCGTCTACGTGCGAACGCTGAACCAGGGCGGCGGCGCCGCGACGAACGTGACGGCGACGGTCTACTGGTCGGAGGTCGCGACGCTCGTGTCGCCGGATCTCTGGCACCCGATCGGCAGCGTCGTGCTGCCGAGCGTCCCGACCGGCGAGGTGCTCACCGTGTCGGCTGCGCTGACGTGGCCGTCGGCACAGATCCCGGCGCCCGGGCATTACTGCTTCGTCGGCATCTGCGACCATCCGCGCGACCCGGCGCCGTCGCCCGGAGCGCTCCTCAACTGGACGAACTTCAACAACTTCATCCGCAACAACAACAACGTCACCTGGCGCAACTTCAACGTCGTCGACAACGATCCGTCGCTCGATCCGCAGGCCCCCAAGGGCTTCGTCGCGCTGCCGTTCCTCGTGCCCGGCGCGTTCGACGAGGCGAGACGCTTCCGGCTCGACGTCATCGCGCGGCTGCCCGTCGAGGCTCGTCTCGAGCTCGAGCTGCCGCTCGCGCTCGCCGCGCTGCTCGGCGAACGCATCACGCACGCCGAAGTCGATCGCAAGCGCCGCACGATGCGGATCCGGCTGCGGCCTTCGGGCTTGCAGGCGCTGCCGTGGCTGACGCTGGCCGCGAAGGCACGGCACCGCCTCCGCCTGCTCGTAGCCGTCCCCGAGAAGCTGCGCAAGCACCGCTACCAGGTCGCCGTGCGCCAAGTCTGGGAGGAGCAGGAGATGGGCCGCGTGACCTGGGTGCTCGCGCCCAAGGTCAAGCCGCACGGCTAGCCGACCGTACGCCGCGCCGCCCGATCGCGTCGACGCGCGCGATCGAGGCCGGCGCGAGCGGGCGAGTCGCGCGGCGTCCGGCTCGGCGAGCTGCACAGCGATCCGCTGCGGCTCCGCTGGCGCGCCGACGCACAATCGCGCGGCTCCAGCGAGGCCGTCCATGCGCATCCGATCGATCCGCCTTCTTGCGTCCGTGCTGCTGACAGGCTGCGTGTCCATCGCGAGCGCTGCCGATCCGGCTTCGTCCGCCGCAGGCGACGCAACGCGCCCGGCGTCCGCGGTCGCCTCGGCGGTCGACGCGTCGGCGCGAGCGCAGTTTCGCGTTCGTCCCGTCGACGACGCCTGGCGCGCCAGCCTGCCGCGCGCCGCCGACGCGGCGACGCAGGCCTACCTCGATCGCCTGCCGGCCGACGTCGTGGCGCGAGCGAACGACTACTTCGAAGGCGGCTACTGGCTGCAGCTGTGGAACTTCGTGCTCGGGCTGGTCATTGCCGTCGCCCTCCTCTCGGGCAGGCGCTCTGCGCGACTGCGCGACTGGGCACAGCGCGTCGGCCGCACGAGCTTCCTTCGCGACGCGATCTACGGCGCGACCTACGCGGCCGCGGCCTGGCTGCTCTCGCTGCCCCTGACGATCTACCAGGGCTACGTCCGCGAGCACCAGTACGCGATGGCGACGCAACGCTTCGTTCCGTGGCTCGTCGAGCAGCTCGTCGGCGTGGCGGTGGCGATGGTCGTGATCGCGCTCGCGGCCGCCGTGTTCTATGCCGTCGTGCGGCGCGTCGGCGAGCGCTGGTGGCTGTGGGGAACCGCGGTCGCCGTGGCGTTCATCGTGCTGCTGTTGCTGGTGGCACCGGTGGCGATCGACCCGCTTTTCAACACCTACAGGCCGGTCGTCGACGGCCCGGTGCGGCAGGCGGTGCTGGCGATGGCGCATGCCAACGGCGTCCCGGCGAACGACGTGTTCGAGTTCGACGCGTCGCGACAAACGACGCGGGTCAGTGCCAACGTCGCCGGCATCTTCGGTTCGGCATCGGTGCGCCTCAACGACAACCTGCTGCGCCGTTCGAGCCTGCCGGAGATCCGCGCCGTGATGGGCCACGAGCTCGGCCACTACGTGCTGAACCACGTCTACAAGTGGATCGGCGCGATGGCGCTGCTCCTGCTCGGCGGGTTCCTCTTCATGCAGTGGGCGATGGCACGCCTGCTCGCGCGCCACGGCGCGCGCTTCGGCCTGCACGGCGTCGGCGACGTCGCGACGCTGCCGCTCCTCGTCGCCGTCTTCTCCGTGTTCGCATTCGCGGCGACGCCGGTCACCAACACCATCACGCGCACGCAGGAGATCGAAGCCGACCGCTTCGGGCTCAACCTCTCGCGCGAGCCGCACGGCATGGCCGAAGTCGACCTCAAGCTGACCGAGTACCGCAAGCCCGATCCGGGCCCGCTCGAGGAGTTCGTCTTCTTCGACCATCCGAGCACGCGCTTTCGGGTCCACGACGCGATGCGCTGGCGGGAGGCGATGGGAACGCCTTAGCCTCGGCGGGAAATGCCCGCTGGAACCTCTGCCAGGACGAAGCCGCTAGGACGCCGGAGCGCACTCGGCTGCCGTCGACGCTCCCGCATGCACGACGGGCGGATCGCTGACGAAGCGGTGGCGCCGGACGAGCTCTCTTGCCGCCGCCACGTAGCCGGCGGGCACGACGATCTCGGAGATGAAGTCCCTGAAATGCAGACCGTCGACGCTGTGCAAGGCCCAGCATCCCTGAAGGTACGCGTCGTCGGCTCTTCGCCGCGCTGCACCGCTCGCGAGAAACCTCCTGAGCGCCTGCCGGCGATCGTGCATGCGTCGGGCAGCCGGATCGCGGTATTCGGGGTGCGTGCCGACGCCGATCCATTCGAGCCCGCGCCTGGTGTGAAAGACGAGTCGCCACTCGCGCTGGTTGAAGAACGCGAGCGGCGTGCCGTCGATCGTCGAATCCGCCGACTGATAAAGCGAGAGCAGCAGGTGGACAAAGTCGACGATGTTCCAGGCGGCGACCCGGTCAGTGTCGAAATACTCCAGCAGGTGCGCCGCGCTGCGCTGGTCCAGCCGTCGCAACCGCTGCTCGACCAGAGGCTCGAACTTCGGTCCGACGTCGATCTCGTCGAGCAACTCCGTCGGCAGCGCCCATCGCTCGTCGGGGCGCGCCCGCGCCTCGATGCGGCTGAGCACCGAGAACACCGTCGCGATCTCCATCAGGCGGGAGACGATCTGCGAGCCGAGTCCGGCGACCGTACCGCCGGCGACTTCGCCAGGTCGTGCGCCGCCGTGGACGTGCCGGTAGGTGTACGAGACGGGACAGATGCCGAGCGTGCGGCAGCGCACCGGATCGAGCCCGATCGCGAACGGGCCGAACACCTGCGCGTGCGACGGCGACGATCCGGTCGCCACGACCAATTCGTGCCGCTCCATCAGCGTGAAGCAGGCACGCGACTGGGTGACGGCGGTGTATGGCGCGTCGGCGCGGAGCGAGGCGAGCTTCTCGGCACGCTCCGATTGCGGGTCGGCATAGATCCCGAAGCGCTCGGGCGTGCAAAGGATTCCGTGCTCGAGGATCTGCTCGAGGACGCCGAATCCATGGCGCAGCTCTGCTTCCTGGTGCGGCAGCCACGCCACGCGCTGGCCGGCGACGGGCCGGTCGTGGCGGACCCGCGGGAAGGCGTGGAAGAGCAGCTGCACTGCGCGCGCACCCCTGCCGCGCCTGCTATCTCGCCGCGCAGACCGTCTGGACGTAGCTCGCGAACGCGGTCTTGTTCTGCAGCTTGAATCGTCGCATCAGCGCAGCGTTCTGGAAGAAGGTGACGTACAGGATCTGCTTGCGGTCCTGCTCGGTCGGAAACGCGAACGTCTCCACCTCCTCGAACCGCGGCGTCTTGCCGTCCTCGCCGATCGTCCAGTAGTAGCGCAGCGGAAGGCCCGCGAAGTCGACAAAGCGTCGCTCGCCACGCTTGGCAAGATGCGCCTGGTATGTGACGTTGAAGTCGGCATTCACGAAGGTCCCATCGCCAGGTGGCGCGAGCGCTCCGACGGACGCAAGCTTGCCTGCGGAGTCCGCGACCATGCGATTCATGCTGCCGAGGATGCCGTCCCTCACGCGCTTGTCGGCGATGGGCTCGACACCCTCCGCAAGATCAATCGCCCCGAGAAGATTGACGTGCTCGCCGAGCTCCCGGGCCACGTAAACGTTTCCGCCGACGTTCAGCATTCCCTGGCGTTCCAGGAAGTCGCGATCGTCCTTGACGTGCGCGATGGTGAAGGCGATCACGGTCCCGCTTTGCACGTACCGCGCCAGCGGGCACGCGAGCGACTTCTGGATCAGCACGTCGTAGCTCTTGCCCGCCCACCTGACGCTGGTTCGGCCGGTCGACGGATCGGCGATGAGCTCCACGTTCGCGGCATTGACGGCGCGTTCATCCTCGCCGAAGAACGCGACATCGCCTCGCGGAATGACGCCGCCGGCGAACGCGAACAGGCCGCCGCGCATGATGACCGAGGTGCCCGCGTGCGGCACGCTGACGTACGAAGCGATCGACGCTTCGCGGATCGCGTTGCTGGCCGAGGACAGAAGAACGAGCGACAGCGCTGCGAGCACGCGCGCAAGCGTCCGGAACCGGAAGGCCGTAAAAGAGAAGGCTCGTTGCATGGTGACTCTCCCTGACAGTGCCCGCGCCCTGCCGCGCTGAAGGCCGGTTCGCAGCGTGAGCGCTGCGCTCCTGCCGCGCATCCTTTGCCTTGTGGAGTTGCGCCGCGAAGTCGTCTCTTCGATCGTCGTGCTCAGCAATCGGGAGGATGGCTTCGTGCTCCTGCAGCCTTACGTTCGCCGATGCGTGAAAGACGCGAACCGGAGAGCGCGCCATGGGCATCAAGCAAACCATCGAAGGACTCTTCAAGAGTGCGCGGAGCCTTTGGTCTTCTCCGCAATACCAGGTCGTCGCCACTCCGAAGCGCGACTACGAGGACATCCGCAAGGTCAACGCTGCGTTGCTGCCGCTGCTCTCGCTCGGGCTGATCGCGGCGATCTGGGTCGCCTGGCGCGCGACCGCGGTCGGACCGGTGTTGCTCTGGTGCGTGAGTTGCCTGGCGGTCGGAGCGACCGTCGGATTCCTGTTCGGCATTCCGCGCGCCGGCGCGCATGTCGCCGCGCAACGCACCGCCAAGGACAGCGCGAAGCCGGAGCCGAAGGCGCCGCCGTCCGAGCAAGGAATGGAGCTCGGCCGCCCCAACACCAACCTCGAGGAAGTGTCCGACTGGCTGACCAAGATCATCGTCGGGCTCACGCTCGTCAACCTCGGGAAGATCGAGTCGCGCGTGATGGCGATCAGCCGGAACGCGGCCGCCTCCTTGCACGCGACGCCGTCGAACGCCGACCTCTCCGCGGCGACCGCCTTGGTCGTCGGCTTCGCGGTGATCGGCTTTCTCTGCGGTTATCTCTACACCAGACTCTTTCTCCAGGGCGCCTTCAGCCGGTCCAACTTCGACATGGTCAGGTTCACGGCGGTCGTCGCGGCCGAGCTGTCGCACACGCCATCCGAGACAGCGCCGCCGAGCGGCCAGCCTTCGGTGCCGTCACCGCTCGACCGGCAGGCCGCCGAGCGCGTGTTGCGGGCGACTCCGGCCGATCAGCCCGATGCGGCGCTGGCTCCGCTGCGCGGGCTCGCCGTCGAGTACGAGAGGGTGCGTCAGGACATGCCGTTCGGCCGCGAGCGCACGCGCAAGATGTCGGAGATCGCGAGTCGGATGAAACGGCTGGCGCTGGCCGCCGCGCCGTACCTGCCGCAGCTCGCGAAGAGCGCGTCGCCGGGCGAACGTCTCGCTGCCGTCACCATCCTGCAGATGCAGTTCGATCCCGCGTACATCGAGTGGCTCTCGGATCGCTTGGTGGAGGAGGTCGCCTTCATCGGCTACCAGGCGGCCAGTGCGATGCTCGCGCGGGTGCGGATCGTCGGTGGCACTGAGCGGCTGCAGATCAAGAACGCCGTCGAGAGCGCGATCCGCAAGGGGATCAAGCCCGAGGTCGAGCGCGACCGGCTCGTCGACGAGATCCTGAACGAAGCCTCGCGCTAGGAAGCGGACTGCGCGCGCTCCGTTCGCTCAGGGGCACCCGCCAGACCGGCGTCGTCGAGACCGTCCGGTCATCGCCTTCGCCGATCACGAGCACGCGGTCGACCCTCCGAGCACGCGTTTTCGGGTCCACGACGCGATGCGCTGGCGGGAGGCGATGGGAACGCCTTAGCGCCGATGGCTGGCCGGCGATGCGGTCATGCGAGCGCGAAGTAGATCAGCAGCCCCCAGACGACGAGCGGAAACACGTAGAAGAGGCGCACCAGCTGCCGATCCAGCTTGCTCAGGTCGTACTCTTCCATTGCTTCGACTCCTCCGCGACGGTCAGAGACCTTCCACCTAGCGGCCATCGTACGCCGCGTCCTGCGTCCCCTGCACCGCTCGTCTCAGTCGACGATCCGATCCGCCCGCGCCAGCAGAGCCGGGGGAATCGCCAGGCCGAGCTTCCGGGCGCTGGCTCGATTGACGACGAGCTCGAAGACGGTGGGTTGTTCGATCGGCAGGTCCGACGGCTTTGCCCCGCGCACGATCCGATCCACGAAGTAGCCGACGCGTCGATACGATTCCACGAGCCGCGGACCGTACGTGCACAGCGCCCCGCCGTCGGCCATGACGCTCCAGCCGGAGACGACAGGCAGGCGTTGCGAGAACGCGAAGTCGAGGATGGCCCGCCGGTGCTCGACGACGAAGGCGTCCGAGAAGACGAGCAGCGCATCCGGACCGTCTGCGCCGATCGCGGCGAGCGCGGCATCGAGCTCGGCCTCGTTTCGAGTCAGATGGATCGAGACGCGGATGCCGAGTTCGCGCGCCTTGGCCTCGGAGACGTCGCGCTCGAGGTGCTGGCCGGGATGCAGCGCGTTGGCGAGAACCGCAAGGCGCCGAGCCTGCGGCACGATCTGCCGCACCAGCTCCAGCCGCTTGGCGTTCAGCTCCGCCAGCATGAGCGAGACGCCCGTCGCGTTGTAGAGCGGGTGCGCCAGGTCGCTCGCGATGCCCGCTGATGCCGGGTCGGCGCTGAACTCGTAGACGACGGGCACCGTGTGCGGACCCGTGACGACGATGGTCGTCGCCGCCGCGTGCGTCACGATGAGATCGACGGGCTGCGCCTCGAGCTCCTGCACGAGCCGCGGCAGGCGCGACAGGTCGTCGTTCGCGTACCGCGGCGCGAACCCGAGCGTCGCGGGCCCGGCGTAGCCGCGAGCGCGCAGGTCGCTCAGCATCGCCTCGACGAAGGTCGCGGCCGCAGCGCGGTTGACGCCGCTCACGAATCCGAGGCGAACCGTCGACGCCGCACGTGCGCCGCCGTTGGCGAGGGCCAGGCCGGCCAGCGACAGGCAGACACGACGACGACTAGGCACGATGACGCATGGCCTCGCTTGCGCACGTTGCGGCGACTCTATCTCCGAGCCGTCGCTCCGGGAATCCGCCGAGCGACCTCCGCTGCGTCACGACGGTGCGGGTCGGACTTCGCGAGCGATCGAGACTTGCGGACGGCAATCACAATCCCGCCATGGCCGCGCAGCGCATTCTCCGTCGTCTGGCCGCCTGGTCGCTCGGCGCGGTGGCGCTGCTCGCATCGCCCATCGCCAGCGCGTGGACCGACCACGCGCTGGCGACGCGCCAGGCGCTCTCCGTGCTGCCGGCCGCGGGCGAGGCCGCTGCCGTGCCCGCCGAATCGCTGCAGACGTTCGTGCGCGCCGAGGCGGCGCGGCTCGAGCAGGTGCTGGCCGCCGAAGAAGCTTGGGCGCGCGAGCACGTGCCGCACTACCCGCCGCGTCCCGACGCGCTCGCGTTCAAGGCCGCGCAGCCCGGCGACGTCGTGCCGCGGTTTCTCGCTGCGCTGCGCCTGAACCCGAACACGCCGCTGCCGCTCTTCGTGCAAGTCATGCCGGGTGCGCGCGCACCGGGAACGCCACTCTCGTGGCAGGCGGTGACGCTGCTCCGCTCGGAGACGACGATGCCGCAGCTGCAGTTCGCAGCCGTGCGCGAAGGCGAGGCGGTGCCGGTGCTCGACGTCGTCGCGAGCGCTTCCGACGAGCCCGACCACGGCTTCGACATCAACGTGTGGGAGGACAACGGCACCGCCTGGGGCGGCGCGTACGCGTTCGGCCGTCAGCCGTTCGGCAACCCGCGCGCCGAGAACGCGACGCAGGCGCCGTTCCACATGGGCTTCTTCCACGAGGCCGGCATCGTCTACCGCCTCGCTGGCTTCCTGAAGCGAACCTATCCCGAGTACCGGATCCATCTGTACCGCGCGCTCGCGGTCGAGGCGTTTCGCAGCGGCCATCCGTACTGGGGCTGGCGCTTCAGCGGCTGGGCGCTGCACCACGTGCAGGACCTGACGCAGCCCTACCACTCGCAGGCGCTGCCCGGCGTCAGCGTGGCAGCGATGCTGTGGGTGAACGCGCTCGACCAGGTCGGCCTGCACGGCGCGAAGAACGACGCGGTGCAGCTCGTGACCAACCGCCACTTCGCGCTCGAGAACTTCCAGTTCCACGCGCTGAAATCCGACTACGAAGCCGGCCGTTCCGATTCCCCCATGATGGCCGCGCTGCGCGACCGCTCCGGCGACGCGGCCCTCGGGCCCTGGCGCGACGGTGCCGTGCGCGACGACGTCGGCCGCGCGGCGGCAGCGGCGTCGATCGCTACCGATGCGCTGCTCGCGGCATCGGTGCCCGCGCGCTACGTGTCGGATCCGAAGTTCGTCTTCACCGAGGCCGGCGGCCGCGCCCCCGATCTCGACGCGCTGCTGCGCGCGCAGGCGCCGCAGCAGCGCGGCGCGCTCGAGCAGGGCGTCGCGCGGCTGATGCGCGCGTTCGGCGCCGAGTCGCGGCGTTTCGTGGCGTCGGTGCTCGCCGAGGCGGCTCAGCCGGCGGAGGCCGCAGCGCGGCGCTGAGCGCACGGAGACGCGCGGGTCGGTTCCGGAGCCGTGACGCGGGCGCCGCTCTGCTGGCAAGATCCGGGGTGAACGGATCGACAATGGCGTCCGCGAGCGCCGTTCGCAGCGACTCGACGATACTCGGCAACCGCCAAGGTGAGCATGACCTCCTCGCTCCAACGCGCCTCGTTCCTGGCTCTGCTCGGAGCTGCTTTGTGCCTCGGTGCAGGTGCTCGGGCGCAGCCGGCGTCTTCGGCCGACTCCGCGGATCGATCGGCGGCGGCGGCCAGCGCACCAGCGGCGAAGAAGAAGCGTGCCTCCGCCGCGAAGACGCCGCCGGGCAAGCCGCCGCGCGGCGCCGCCCACTGCAACGACGGCGACAAGGCGCAACGCGAACGCTGCATGCGCGACCTGTACGGTCCCGGCGCGCCCCCGGTCTGACACGATCCGCGTGTGTCACTCGAGATCACGGCGATCGTCGCCGGCGATGAGCGTGTCCCCGGCGACGGCGCGCGGCGTGCCCGCGACCACGTCGCTCGCGCTGCTGTCGTCGGCGGCAACGACGCTCGTGGCGAAGCGCAAAAATGCGAGCGACTCGACGAGCGCGCTGACACGAGAGCTCCGATGATGAAGCGTCGTGCATTCGTGGTCGCATCGGCACACAGCGCGCTGGCGCTGGCACTGGCTTCGGCGACCGGCAACGGCAGGGCCCAACGGCCCGCGAATCCGATCGCCGGGCGGCCGCGTCCCGGCGGCGTCTTCGGTCCGGGGCGCTTTCCGGGTCCCTCCGACGGCGTGAACCGGACCCTGCCACCCGGCCTGTTCACCGTGCGCGGCGTCAACGCGCGCGAGAACACGGTGCAGCTGAGCGATGCCGACGGGCGGATCGCCCGCGTCCTGGTCGCTGACGATGTCTTCGACCTTTCGGAGCTCCAGGTCGGTGACGAGGTCGTGGTCGACTTCATCGTGCCGGCGAGCGCCAGCGATCCGCTGCGTGCGGCCGGCATCTGGATGAAATAGGCCTCGACTCAGCAAGACGCAAAGCGCCAGGTCGACTGCCATGCCAAGCCGCTGGAGACGCGTCGCGTTCATTGCCGCGTGTGCGGCAACGCCGCTGTTTGCCGGAGCGTAGTCTGCCGCGAAGATCCCCCGGGTGGCGATTGGCGCGAGGCCGGCCCCTCACTGGACGATCCTGTCGGCGCGCGCATAGACGGCGTCCGGAATGGCGATCCCGATCGCCCTCGCCGTCTTCGCGTTGATGCAGAGCTCGAAGCGGCGGGGAAGCTCGACCGGCATCGTCGCCGGCTTCGCACCACGCAGCACGCGCTCGATCTGCGTCACGAGGCGGTCGGCGAGCGCGTCGTACTCGTCGTTCGGCACGCCATACGACAGCAATCCGCCGGCCTCGACATACTCGGCCACCGAGAAGATCGTCGGCCAACGCGCCTTGATCGCGAACTCGAGGATCCGCGCCCGATCCTCGAACGCCGGGGCGCCGCCGGCCGAGATCGCCTGCGCTCCCCACGCGGCCGCGGCGGCGAGCGCAGCCGCGACTTCCGAGGGCTGGCGCACGACCTCGACGCGCACCGTCAGGCCGAGCGTCGCGGCGCTTTGCTCGATCATCCTGCCGACGTCGAACGTGCCGCCCTTCAGCGTCTGCATGACCGGCATTCCGCTGCCGTAGATCCAGAACAGGCGAGACGCCGTCGGCGCGACGGCGCGCAGGTACTCGAGGCGCTTGACGATGAGGTCGGGCCCGGCGAAGACGGCCGTTCCGGTCAGGTTGCGCCCCGGCCGCGCGTACGAGTCCGCGAGGCCCATCTCGACCGGCGCAAACGCCAGGTTGAACACGATCGGAACGGACTGCGTCGCACGCGCCGCGGCGGCGACCGTCTCGTCGTCGCCGAACGTGACGATGACGTCGACCCGCTGGCGGAGCAGCGCGCGCACGACGACGTCGGCGCGCGCGCTGCGCCAGTCGGTGTACGCGTGGAGCAGCTCGTAGTCGCGGCCGGCGGTCCAGTTCCTCGCGCGCAGGCTGTCGACGAAACGCGTCTCGAAGAGCGGCGCCTGCCCGGTGTGCTCGCCCTGGATCAGGAGTCCGATCCGCTTCATCGCCGCGGCCCTGCTGCGCGGCGCCGCGGCGAGCGTCAGCAACGGCAGCGCGGCCAGCAGCCGGCGGCGGCGAATTCCGCTGCGCATCACGTCATGCATCGCGCTGGTGACCGTCCCGGTTCGGGCCGCGGAGCGCCAGGCCCGCGTGCCGAGCATTCGAGCCCGATGCCCGCGCCGGCGCAAGCGGGCAATCGCTGAGCACGCCATGCGCGAAGGCGCGGCTGGCTACGATCGACGCCGTCACTCGACCTGCGCTGCGAAGGCTCCTGGCATGACGATCGGAGATCTGCAAACGTCGGGCGTGTCGTCGGACGTCGACGCCGACGGGCGGACGACGGTCCGCTTCGCGCGCCTCGAGATGCGCGACCTCGTGCTGCGCACGCCGCTCGGGCAGCTCCGCGTCGGCGGCGTCGAGCTGGCGGACGTGTCGATCCTGCTGCCGCCGGCGGCGCCGGAGACGACGCGCGTCCCCGCGGTCACGGTCGGCGAGCTGCGCGTCAAGGACGCCAGCATCGAGCCGCAGGCGATCGCGCCGCGCGCGTCGACCGGCGGCGGCACTGCCTGGCGCGTCGAGCCGCTCGCATCGCTCGAGGGCACGCTGCGCGCCGAGATCGTCGACGCGGCGTGGATCTTCGACGCCGACGTCACGATCCCGATCGCCGCCGGGCGGATCGACTTCAACCGCGCCACCGTCGCGCACGTCGGGCCCGACTCGTCGATGGGCGTCAGCCGCAGCGGCGTCTACGTCGACGCGCCGAACGGCCGCACGCATCTCTTCCAGTGGTCGGCAGCGAACCTCCCGGGCGTCGAATTCGAGCGGCGCGGCATCGGGCTCGGGCCGTTCCGCGCCGCCGACCGCGGCGCGATCGAGCTGCGGCCGCTGCTCGAACGCGTGCTCGCAGGGACGTCGATCGGAACGCTCGCGAGCAACGTGCGCGCGCTGCTCGAGCGCACGCGCGTGAGCGGCGAGTTCCGGCTCGGCGACGGCACCGTCGGCGACGAGCGCCGCCGCATCGTGCTGGCGGGAGCCGAGCGCGGCAGGAACCATGTCGAGCTGTCGCCCGCCCTCCGCGGGCGCGGCCTCGTGGTGCGCATCCCCGAGGGCTGGGCCGACGCGTTGCGCTGGGAGGCGCTCGGCGCGGTCGTCTCGACCGGCGCGCTGTCGGCGCGGCTGAGCGTGCAGTTGAGCGGCGCCACGCAGGGAACGCCGACCGTGTCGGTCAGCGTCTCCGACCTCGGCGTCCGCGACATCGAGCTGCGCGGTCCATCGCCAGTGTGAACGAGGCCGTGGTCGGGGCAGGATCGCTACAGTCCGATCGTCCCGGTCGCGCGGCACCGGCCATCGCTGCCCTCCACGATCACGGTGTGCAAGACCCGGGACGAAGCAGAGTCCGAATATCTGACGATCCAGATGAAGGACGTCCGCATCGCCCGGGTGACGCAGGGCAGCGCCGAGGACAACGCCGAAACGGTGAGCCTGCTGTATGCCAAGGTCGACTTCGAGTACAAACCGCCGAAGGCCGACGGTTCGCTCGACGTCGGCGAGCACTTCAGGTTCGACGTCAAGAACAACACGAGCTGGTAAGGAGCGCCGACCATGCCGCTGCCCACGGGAGACTGGAACTTCAACATCAACGGCTACGAGAGCCAGATGCATCTCACTCCGCCGAACCAGTCCGGCGAGTTGACGGTCGTTCTCGGCAACGGCAACTCGTTCGACGGCTATTGGGACGAGTCGTCGCAGACGCTCACGTTCTCCTTGACGCTCGACAACGACCGGATCGGAAAGCCGGTCGTCGGCCTGTTCAAGGGACATCTCTTCCGCACGCCGACGAATGCGGCTCCCGGGCAGGACGTCACGGCGACCGTGGCCGGCTCGGTCCAGGTCACGACCGGACCGCATCAGAATCCCGCGCTGCAAGCGACTTCCAGACGCAACGTGTTCGGCTGGGTCGCCCGCATCGCCGAGATCAACTGACTGCGCTCAGCGGTCCGGCGCGTACTCCTGCGCGAGGAAAGCGAGCAGCGCCGCGTTGACTTCGCTCGGCCGCTCCTGCTGGATCCAGTGGCCGGCGCCCGGGACGATGACCTTGTCGCGAAGGTTCGGCACGCTCTGCGCGAGGTTGTCGAGCGCGGCACGTCCCATCGGCGTTGCGATGACCCCATCGCGTGCACCCGCGATGAACAGCGCAGGCGGCGTGACCCTGGCGCCCTGGAACGGCGCCAGCAGCGCCCAGTTGCGATCGATGTTGCGATACCAGCTGAAGGGTCCGCGCATTCCGTTCTTGCGGAACGACGCGGCATAGACGTCGATGTCGGCATCGGACAGCCATGGCGGCAGCGTCGCCGGATCGGAGCTGCCGTCCAGGAAGCCCGCGCCGGGCGGGACCATCAACGACATTCGACCGCCCGCGGGCGCATCGCCGGAACCGTAGACCAGAACCCGGCGAATCGCCGACGCGATGTCGCGCTCGAACTCCGCCTCGGCGACGCCTTCGCGACCGAAGTAGAACCAGTAGAAGTTCGCCATCCCCGCAGCACGCAAGAGAGAGAGCGGCGGCCCCGCCGGATTGCGCGGACGGTGCGGGACGCTGAGCGCGGCGACCGCGGTGAAGACGTCGGGCCGCATCAAGGCGGCGTTCCAGGCGACCGTCGCTCCCCAGTCGTGCCCGACGATGCACCCTCGCGACTCGCCGAGGGCGCCCACGAGCGCCACCATGTCGCCGACCAGATCGGTGATCGCGTACGCAGCCGTGTCGGCCGGCACCGAGCTGCCGCCGTAGCCGCGCATGTCGGGCGCGACGACGTGGTAGCCGGCGCGGGCAAGCGCGGGAATCTGGTGGCGCCAGGAGTACGCGAGCTCGGGCCAACCGTGACAGAGCACGACCAGCGGGCCGCTGCCCTGCTCCGTGATGTGCAGGACGATGCCGTTCGCCTGGATTTCGCGCGTGCCTTGTGCTTCGCTCATGGCTTCGTTGCTGGATGTGCAGAGACCACCTACTCCTTCGTGAGGAGACGATGGCCCGCTTTCTGAAGTCGATCCCTGAAGCTGCCCGCGATCATGCCGAGCACGCCGGGCAGCTCGATCTCCATCAGCACGACAGCGTCGCGCACGTCGATGACACCGGCGACGGTCTGCCCCATCGCCGCGACGCTGAAGACGAGCCGGTCGCCTTCCCATCGTTCACTGCTGGTGCCAGCACCTGGCAGCAGCCGGACGATCTTCGCGAAACCAGTCTCGATGCGGCGGCGCGCTTCAGCGCGGCCCAGCTGATGCGGGATGCTGACGTGGATCGGAGTCGCCATGCGGCCGAGTTTGCCGCGAAGCGCTGGGCAGCGCCGATGGCGGCCTTTGGGGGCCTGCGACCGATCGCGGCCGTCAGCGGCCGGTCGATGTCACGTCAGTGCGTCCTCGTCGCTGCGACCACGCGGCGTCGGACTCTCAGCCGCCACCGCCGTCATTCATCCGGATTGGCGGTGCACACCGCCTCGCGCACCAGCGATCTGGCGGCCGGTTCGATCCGCCCGGTTCGCAGATTCGCCGTCCACGCCTCGACGATGGCGCCCGAGTGGCCGGTGATCCGCTTGCGCTTCTTCCAGTCGTAGATGGCGAGCCAGCGCACCTCGCGCCCGTGCACCGTGCAATACGGGCCCGCCGAAAACGTCTCGCCGCGCTGCAGCTCGCGCACGGCCAGCTGATCGACGACCTGCGGCCGTTCCGCACCTGCAGCCGCGCCCGCGGCGCGCTTGAGGAGCCAGGCCTGGATGGAGCCATTGCAGCGTGCCGACAGAACGCTGTAGCGCCCGGACTCTTCGGCGACGAAACTCTCGACGTCCGAGCAACCGTCCCACGGCAGACCGGTGGTCGTCGTGGCGGCCAATCGCTTGCTGCCTTGCGCCCAAGCGTCCGCCGGGTGGGCCGACGCGAACGCCGCCAGGGCGACGAACCCCATGGCCAGCAGGGACGCGCGGAGCACGGGCGCCCGTCTGGACGCGCCGGGCGCACGGTCATGGGAGCGACGGCGATCGACCGCGTTCGTCATCACGGTTCGACGATCGGCGCGTAAAGCGGACAGCGCCCGAACACCGTGAGCGGCGAGAGACGGAAGGGTTCGCCGCCCGGAGGCGGACGGCCGGAGGTCCTGATCTCGAAGTGCAGGTGCTCGTCGGCGCCGTGCATGTTGGCGGCATTGCCGGAGTTGCCCGTGAGACCGATCTGGTCCCCTGCGTTGACGCTCTGGCCCGCCGTGACCACCGCCCCGCTCAGGTGACAGTAGGCCGCGAACAGACGACGCGAGGCATGGACGAACTTCAACACGACCACCCTTCCGAAGCTGCCCGTGTCGCTGGTGTGCCCGTAGACGAGATCGATGGTGCCATCCGCGATGGCGAAGCACGGCGTCCCCGCCCTGGCGTAGAAATCCCAGCCCCAGTGCACGCCGCTGGCACGCTCGGGGAACCGCCCGAAGGTGTTGGAAAGCTTGTTGCGCCGGATGACATTGCTCACCAGCGGCCACAGGATCCTGGACATGCAGCCCTCCGCATCTGGCGCGTACGCGCCACTCTCGCGGAGAAATCTTACGGCGCTGCGTTCGTTCGGGGCATCCTCAGGATTGGTCACCGGGACGAGAATCGGGCCCGTTCCCGCGCGGTTCGAGCAGGTCGCCGCGAGCGCATTCAAGACGGAGGGACCATGGCGTCACGGTCTCCAATGACGGCCGACGCCGCTGCGCTCGCAGCCGACGGCTCCGACTTCTTCGCGGGCTTGCCGTTGCTCGCGACCGGCCGCGAAGCGTTCGACCCGGATCGGTACCGAAGGGCGCCCGACGACTGGCAGCTCGCGGTCACCGACATCGTCGACTCCACCGGCGCCATCGCCCAGGGGCGACACAAGACGGTCAACTTCGTCGCCGCGACGGGCATCGCCGCGCTGCGCAACCTGTGCGCACCGAGCCGCATTCCGTTCCTGTTCGGCGGCGACGGGGCCGTGGTCATGGTGCCGCCGGCCTACGCAACGAAGGCGCGCACCGAGCTCGCCCGCGTGCGCGGCATGGCCGGGCGCGAGTTCGGCCTCGCGATGCGGGTGGGACTGGTCGCGGTCGAGGAGCTGCGGCGCCTGGGCAGGGACGTCCTCGTCGGCCGCTATGAGCCGACGCCGGGCAACAGCTTCGGGGTGTTTCTCGGCGGCGGCGTCGGCCTGCTCGAAGACTCGATCCGCGGCCGCGGCAGCGACGAGCTGGCCGCGCTCGCCGACGTGCCGGTCGCTCTCGACGACGGCGCTGCCGTCGATCTCGAGGGGCTGTCGTGCCGCTGGGACACGCTGCATTCGGCCCACGGGGCGATGCTGACCCTGATTCTCCAGGGACGCGCCACCGACCTGAGCGAAGTGCACGCCGGTGTGACCGCACTGGCCGGGCCGGATGCGCAGACGCGACCGGTGCGGCAGGAGACGCTGAAGCTGCGCTGGCCGCCGGCCGACTTCATGCTCGAGGTGCGAGCGCGCCGTCGCGGCGGCTCGCTCGTGCTGTGGGCGTGTCGCGTCCTCGTCCAGACGCTGGTGGCACGGCTCCTCTTCGCGCGCGGCAGGCCCACCGGCAGCTTCGACCCGCAACGCTACCGGGCCGAGATGGTCACGAACACGGACTTCTGCAAGTTCGACGAGACGGTGTGCCTCGTCATCGATTGCCCGCATGCCGCCATCGACGCCATCCGCGTCCGTCTCGAGCAGGAGGCGCGTTCACGCGGAATCCGCTACGGCATCCACGTCTCGCCGACCGCTCTGGTGACCTGCCTCGTGACGTCCGCGTCGAACAGTCTGCACGTCCATTTCGTCGACGGTGGCTCGGGTGGCTACACCACCGCCGCCTCGAGCCTGAAGAGCGCCGCCCGAGCGGCAAGCAGCCCGAGCCTTTCCGGAACCTAGGCGCACTGCGCACGCTGCACGGGCGTTCGAGATCGGGCGCCGTGCCGCTAGCGCCGAAGCCAGGTCACCGGAACGGCGAGCTTGTGGGCGACGTTCCAGGCGTAAAGGTATCGAAGCAACGCGAGCCCGTCGCTCGTGCCGTCACTCGGCGGCTCGGCCACGATCACCACGCAGGTCTACGACGTGAACGGCAACGTGCTCCCCGCTGCGCCCGTGTCGTTCTCGACAACCGCGGGTGTGTTGAGTTCCACGCTGGCCGTGACGGACACCAACGGGGCTGCTCAGGTGGTACTGAACACCTCGACGCAGGCAGTCGTGACGGCCAGCGTCGGATCGACCGCACCCGCCACGCCCCCCGCGACCGGCGGCGGTGGTGGGACGACGACACCGACGACGCCCACCTCGAC
>Ga0207691_10001930_pt1 | contig 20237 bp, 17 predicted proteins | sample KBSM13metaG_FD_184327 | JGI IMG/M metagenome (GOLD analysis project Ga0207691, IMG submission 184327) | Miscanthus rhizosphere microbial communities from Kellogg Biological Station, Michigan, USA - KBS M1-3 metaG (SPAdes) (version 2) | ecosystem: Host-associated > Plants > Roots > Rhizosphere >... | reverse complement strand
TTCGCGGCGACGCCCATGTTCGGATTCGTCTTCGGGGATATAAAAGGAATTGCGCCCGGCCTTGAGCTTGAACTGGCGTATAAGAAATTCGACTTTTATTCAGAAAGCGAATATGTAATAGACAATGAAGACAGTGAGAATAATTTCTATTATACCTGGACGGAACTGGGGTATAGCCCCTTCGAATCCTTCCGTACGGGCATATCAGCACAGCGAACGCGTCTCTATCAGACAGGGCTGGATTTTCAAAGAGGAATATTCGCCGAGTATTCCTTCTGGAAACTCACGGCGGGACTACACTACTACAACCCCCTTACCCCCGACTATTTTTTTATCGCCTCTTTGAATTTTGAGTTGTAAAAACAACCTTACAAACTTGCAGGCTAAAATGATTCTCCGGCAACCTTTATCCTTCCCCTCTTTGCTGCAACAGCCAGTGAATTGAAATCCTGCTCGGTCTGGTCTGCATAGGCAAACGCAAAACGAACCATCGCTTCATCCAGTTCATCACTCTTTCCTATATAACCGGAAATCATTGCTGCGTCGCCCGCTTTGGCATGAGCGAGCGCCAGTGCCCATCCGCAGATCGAACTGTACTGATCCAGATTTTCAACTTTTGTGGTGGCAGGATCAAATTCTACTCCCCCCTTCATGTCGCGCAACTGACGCACATAAAAATCTTTCCCGTCAATCCTGAACCACCCCAGAAAAATATCCGGAGCAGCCTATAATAATCGTTGTCCGATTACCACGCGCTGTCCCTGGTTGGCATAGACAGATTCCGGGACATAAGGCTCCAATACGGAAGACTCGGCTTCTTTGATCTGAAGGAATAAGGGATCATCCGCCTGATTACCGGAGAGGAAAACAACCCAGCAACGGGTTCCTACACTTCCCACACCAACTACTTTCCTGACTACATCATGAATCCGATACCGTTTCAACAGGGCTTTGCGTTCATCACTCAGGGATAAAAAATAAGATTCCAGGAACTGACCGAGAACCTCTTCGATCGGAATCCCTTTCAATTTTTTTTGCCTTACAATAAACGGAGCGTTGACACGCATCCGGTATTTCTCATCCACCAGGTCGGTCAGCTTTCCTAAAACCTGCATATGTGTCCGGCTTCGTGCTTTCTCCATCATTTTCAGTGCTCCCCTGGTTACTGCACCGGAAACCGCGTTCAGGATATCCTTTTCCCCGATGGTCGCATACCATAAATCGAGATAACCCATATCCGCCAGGTCGTGCATTCTTTTACGGTAAGATCTCACTGCGGCCAATACGCTTTCTTCACAGATGGATTTGCGTCCTCCTATAAATTTTCCCGATGCCACAATACTGGCGACCAGTCTTTTTAAATCCCATTCAAAAGGGCCTGGAATCGTTTCGTCAAAATCGTTGATGCCAAAAACCAGATTGCGTTCTGCGGATGCAAAGACGCCAAAATTCGCCACATGCATGTCACCGCAAAGCTGTGTGGTGATACCGGAGCAATGGCTGCCAGCGGCCAGGTCAGCAGCCATCACAGCGGCTGAACCACGAAGAAATGCAAATGGTGAAGCCAGCATCCTGGCATACCGGAGAGGTACCAGTTCGGCCAGGCGCGTTTCAGCCTGTTTTTCAAGTATGGAAACCGGATCTGCCCGGTTCGCAGCATCTTCGTACTGTCCGAGATTACTCAGCGGTGTTTTGCTCCTTAATTCTTTTCCTGCCGCCCTGCGCTCCTTAACAGACTGATTCTTTGTCAAAAAATGACTTTGCATCTGCTGACTGGTTACGGGATCCGGTCCAGGCGGACTCATCACCAAATTATCATTCATACTCTGAAAATTTATTCTTGTAAGACCCGGGTATTAATTTGGTATAAGGCTGGGTAATTTTGATGTTTCATTTTGTTTTTTGACCCTGTCATCCTGGTTCACAAAGGTTGCATCCTTTCCTCCTTCCAGAACTTCTTTCGCATCCAGCTGTCCGTAAAGCTGGATAATCTTGGCAACTACACCGGTCCAACCGGTCTGATGACTGGCGCCAAGACCAGCACCATTATCGCCATGGAAGTACTCGTAAAAAAGAATATGATCACGCCAGTGGGGATCATTCTGAAATTTGTCTGTTCCTCCATATACCGGCCTCCTGCCCTCTTCGTCCCGGGTGAATATGCTGGTCAGTCTCTCACCGATTTCTTTGGAAACCTCAAAGAGATTCATCATTTTCCCTGACCCGGTCGGACATTCGATCTTGAAATTGTCTCCGTAATAGAGATAGAAATTGATCAGTGCGCGAATGATCATCACATTAACCGGCATCCAGATCGGACCACGCCAGTTGGAATTCCCTCCGAACATCCCGGTGTTGGACTCAGCGGGCAGGTAATCCACCCTGAACTCCTGTCCTCCCGTGAAAAATACAAAGGGATGCTCCTGATGAAATTTCGAAATGGAACGGATTCCATAAGGGCTGAGAAATTCGTTTTCGTCCAGCATCCTGGTAAGTATCCTGCGAAGCCGCTCGGGGTTTACCAGTGCAAGGATGCCACGTTCATCAATTCCAAAGTGACCTGGTCCGGTAGGGTGCATAGTCTCTTTCAGCTCCGGAATGCGGCGCAGACGTTCACTAATAGTATTCATTGCTTTCGGAAGGCTCTCCCGCTGATGCTTTTCAATCACGGTGGTGGCGCAAATAGGCAGGAGTCCTACCATGGAACGCACTTTGAGCCGCTGTCCCGAACCATCGGGTAACCGCAGCAGATCATAATAGAACCCGTCTTCCTCATCCCACATTCCTTCATGTCCCGCCTGGTTCATGGAGGAGGCGATAAAATAGAAATGTTCAGCAAACTTGGATACCATCTCTTCATAGTTCGGGTCCTGCGCAGCAATTTCGACCGCTAGCTCCAGCATATTCTGACTGAAAAAAGACATCCACGCTGTGCCGTCTGCCTGTTCGAGATAGCCACCGGTAGGAAGCGGTGCGCTCCGGTCAAAAACGCCGATATTATCAAGTCCCAGAAAACCACCTTCGAAAACATTCTTACCAAACCTGTCCTTCCTGTTCACCCACCAGGTAAAATTCAACAACAGTTTGTTAAAGGCAGATTTCAAAAACTCTATATCAGCCTTTTTGTGAAGCGACAATTCGGTACGGTGAAGGAACAGGGTTGCCCATGCATGAACGGGAGGATTCACATCACTGAAATTCCATTCATAGGCGGGCAGCTGGCCGTTGGGATGCAGGTATGAGCCGTGAAGCATCAGGTTCATCTGGCTCTTGGCAAAATCCGGATCCACAATGGAAAGTGGCAGCGTGTGAAATGCCAGGTCCCATGCTGCATACCAGGGATATTCCCATTTATCAGGCATGGAAATAATGTCTTCATTAAGCATATGGTACCAGTCCGAGTTTCTGGAGTTTATATACCCGTTATGGAGTGGATTTGAATTGTGTTCGTCCAGCCAGTTGTCGCCGTCGAAAAAGAAGAATTGTTTACTCCATAGCATTCCGCCAAGTGCCTGCCGCATGATATCAGCCTTGTCTTCCGTAACGGATGAGGGAATGACAGACTTGTAAAATGCATCCGCTTCCTGGATGCGGTCAGCAAATATTTTATCAAATGATTTTCCGAAGAAATTGCCATTGAGCTCAAAAGGATTTTTTGTCAGTCTCACCCGGATCGTGGATGTCTCTCCCGCTCCGATTTCCATTTGAAAATGGGCCGCTGTTTTTGTTCCCTGCTTAGCCGGATTCACAGCCTCCTGATTCCCGGAAACAATGAAGTCGTTGATTCCGTCCTTTACATACGGGCTTTCATTTCTCGTACCGGGAAAAAGCTTTTCATGGTTGGTTTCGTTTTCGGTAAATAAAAGAGGCACATCCCCGTCGCAGGCAAATACAAATTCACCCAATAAGCTGTGTCTTACAGCAACGGTACTCACTCCCGGTTGTATTTTAATTTCCCGGAGATCCGGTTTTTCAGCAGCCCGGTTTGATTCTGCGATCCAGTCCGACCAGTCGTTGCGGAACCAGAGCGTAGGTAGAAGATGCAGCGTGGACGCCTCCGGCCCCCGATTGATGGCGGTAATCTTCACCAGAATATCTTCCGGGCCTCCTTTCGCATATTCGATAAATACATCGAAATACCGGTCTTCATTAAAAACGCCGGTATCCAGCAGTTCATACTCCATCTCTTCGCGTGAACGATGGCTGTTCGTTTGTACCAGGTCAACATAAGGAAATGCCGCCTGGGGATACTTATACAAAGTTTTCATGTAAGAATGTGTCGGCGTGCTGTCCAGGTAGAAATAATATTCCTTTACATCCTCGCCATGATTTCCCTCACTGTTTGTCAGGCCAAAATAGCGTTCCTTCAGAATCGGATCCCTCCCGTTCCAGAGTGCAAGGGCAAAGCAGAGTCGTTGCCTGTCGTCAGATATTCCTGCAATGCCGTCTTCACCCCAACGGTAAGCACGCGACCTCGCATGATCATGCGTAAAGAAATTCCAGGCATCGCCATTTTTACTGTAATCTTCCCTCACGGTTCCCCACTGGCGTTCGCTCAGGTATGGCCCCCATTTTTTCCATGCGACTTCGTTTTCCCTGGCTTGCATTAATCTGATTTTTTCCATAATGAAAAATTTAGGCGGTTGAATTCAACAGCGGTGTCTGAAGAAGTTTTAAGGAGGCAGGCGATCTGTCTTGCCGGAGTTTTTGGAAGTTTGGAGAGGGAAGGATGTGTTTACTAAAGATCACTAAATAATCCGGGAAAAAACATGATCCGGATCATGCCTTATTTATTTTCCCACAGTTTTCCGATATCAGTGGGAGACCATTAATTTCGTAACACGTTATGGTTATTTCAATTGCGTCTCTCAACTCCGGCAGCAACGGCAACTGCTATTATATCGGCACCGAGAATGAGGGCATTTTTGTGGATGCCGGCCTCAGTTGCAGGGAGACAGAAATCCGGATGAAAAGGCTCGGATTGCCACTCAACCGGATTAAGGCGATTTTTGTGTCACATGAGCATTCGGACCATATCCTGGGCATTTCCCAACTCGTGTCTCGCTATCATATTCCCGTATATACCAGCCAGGCTACCCTGAAAGAAGCGGGATTTTGGAAGATCCGCAAATTCGTCTCCCATTTCACCGAACAGGAACCCATTCAAATCGGCAATTTCCGGGTGACGGCTTTTCCAAAAAAGCACGATGCCATCGATCCCTACAGTTTTGTGGTGAGTGTTTCCAAAACCAATATTGGCATATTTACCGACATTGGTAAACCCTGCGAAAGACTGGTCCATTATTTCCGCCAGTGTCATGCGGCTTTTCTGGAAGCGAATTACGATGAGGAAATGCTGGAAAATGGCCGCTATCCCGTCTATCTGAAAAACAGGATACGGGGTGGCGAAGGTCACCTCTCCAACCGCGAGGCCCTCGCGCTCTATCTCGAACATCGTCCCGAATTCATGAGCCACCTGTTCCTCTCCCACCTTTCAAGGGAAAATAATTCTCCCGAACTGGTCGAATCGCTCTTTCGACAGAACGCCTCTACCACCCAGGTGCATATTGCCAGCCGTTACAGGGAAACAGAGCTCTTTCAACTCGAAGAAAAGGAAAACCCCCTTCGCCAGTTTATCTCAAAACTCAGAATCCCAAAGCAACAACAGCAGCTCTCGCTGTTTTGAAAGTTTGATTTCCTACCTGCTTTTTGTAAGGGCCCACACCGATACCAGGGTCCAGGCGCCTTCCAGGATAACGAAGGGAAAATAATGAATCAGCCAGCTGGAATAGCAGGCAATGGCGGCGCCCGCAATATTGAGAAGACAATAAGCCGGCCCGTCCGTCCTGATCTGTCTGAATACATTAAGGAAATAGGCTAATAAAAGAAGGCCGACCCCGAAACTGCCCATGATCTCCTCATATGTCATATGGAAATTTTGATAATCCCGGACTTACCATAAAACCCTCTTCCGAAGCTGCGTCCGTAATGTCCCAAATATAAAATAAAAGGCCTCCCTGGGAACAGGGAGGTCTACGATTGCTAGTCCACGAGATAAAAATTATAACTCCTAAGTAAATTCAGTCGGATAAGGTTGGTTAATGGGGGTGCAGACCGGGCACAAACTTAAGTTCCGCCGCCCCCTTCCCGCAAGGGGATAAATCAGGAATTCAGGGAGGGTATTTTCCCCGGTGTACAGGAGAAAATTCCCGTTTCTTTCCCCCTGAGGAATTCAGGGCGCTATTCTAAGTATTTTGATGTCTAAATCAATCCTTATCACCATGACCATTACAACAAAAATCCTCCGGATTCTACCCCTGCTGACCATTCCCCTTTGTTCATTTTGCAAGTCAGCGCCCGGCCTTTGTGCGGGACAAACACAGTATCTAACGGTAAACAACCAGCGATTTTCCCTGGCTGTTCTTTATTCCTCTGTTGATGCAGCAAAACCTACCTTGCAATTATCCTATGACACAGGGGGTCGCGTGGTAAGGCTCGACTCAGCCCAAAACTGTATTGACCGGTTTCCGGACCTCATGCGGGCGCACGGTTTTGACGATAAAGGCGGCCAGCCCATTGACATCACCCTCAAACAAAGTTTGCAGATGACTACGGGGGCGACTTTCGATGGAAAGAAATTACTGGCCTGGCTTACGCAGACGGAAGCCGAATACAAAGCGCAGAAAATGAAATTCATGATTAAAATACAACTGGGAGTCTACGACAGGCCTTACCTTGATACCTATCAGCCCGGCGATAATTCCAACGCAAACCTTAATGGCCGTATCGGCGTCTTCCTCATTCCTTACGATGGAAATACAGCTACGATGCCGGCCAACCGCGCTGCCAATACCAGTACGAGTCCTTCGGGTGGATCCGGATATGACCTGGGAGGATTACAACCTTAGCCTATGCTCTTACCCTGGTACGAATATTTTCAAATCCTGGCCCTGCTTGTTGCCCTGTACTGCTGGAGGGGATTGAAAGCCTGCTCGCTGCTGGCCTTTATCCCCCTCCTGCTCATCGTAAATATTACTGAATTCACCGGTAACAACTACAAATTTTTCGGATGGCATTCGAACTATATCATCTATAATTTATACATGCTTTGTTCGACTCCCTTCTTTTTCTTCTTAGCCGGTAAAATGTTATTTTTAACCAAGCGGGAATCGCTGGTATATACCATCGTTTGTATCCTTTGCATGTTGCTGGTGCTGGTGAATTTTCTATTCATCCAGGGACATACGAGGTTCAATACCTATTCTCTTGGCCTGATTGAATTGCTGATGATCGTCTTTTCCTGTCTCTGCCTTGTGAGACTCACGATCATCGACCATGAAGAACACAATTTTATGAAGGAGCCTTATTTCTGGCTGAACGCCATGAACCTTCTGTTCGGGCTGATCAGTCTGGTACTACTGGGGCTTCAGTCGTACATTTTGTATAATCATATTGTCATTGCCAATAAATCCTTGTATTATGCCATCATGCCCGCAGTAAATGCCATCGTGTATTCGGGCTATAGTTACGCTTTCATATTATGCAGGACGCAAAAGGCCAGGTAGTCTTCACCATCATCGCAGTCATTATCGTACTGCTGTTTCTGGGTATTTTGTTTTTAGTCATGCTTTTTTACTACAACAATAAAAAGGGCCAGATGAGTAAGGAAAAACAATTGATGCGCGCCACCTTCGACAAGCAACTGCTGGAATCCAAACTGGAAATCCAGGAACAGACTTTTGAGATGATCAGCCAGGAAATACACGATAACGTGGGTCAGATTCTCAGTCTGGCGAAAGTCCAGCTGGGCATCATGGAACAGAAGCAATCCGTGGAGACGGTAAGCAGTGTAAAAGAAAGTATCAGCCTCGCCATGACCGAACTCCGCGATATCGCGAAAAGCCTGAGCAGTTCCCGCGTCCAGCAGGTCAGCCTTCCGGAAAGTATAGGCCAGGAAATCCGGCGCATCAACCGAAGCGGGTTGATCAGGGTGACTGCGGAAACGGACGGATTTGAAAGGGATATCCCGGATCAGCACAAACTCATCGCATTCCGCATCGTGCAGGAAGGCCTGCAAAATATTATCAAACACGCCGGCGCCACAGAAGTAAAAGTGAGTTTGCGTTTCGGAAATGAGGATCTTTACATCACCATATCAGACAATGGTGTGGGATTTGATCCGGAAGCGGAACTGAAGAAAAAAGAAGGCCTGGGTCTTCAGAATATCCTTCGCCGCGCCGCCCTTGTCGGTGGAAAAGCTGATATTATCAGTAAACCGGGAGAAGGAACGATATTGCAAATCAAAATGGCCTATGTCTGAGATCAAATCGGTGGCGCTGGTGGACGATCATACGATGTTCCGCAAAGGGCTCGCCGCGCTGATCAGTTTGTTTCCATCCTACCGGGTAACCATGGACGTGGCCAACGGAAAAGAATTCATTGAAGCCCTCGATCCCGACCATCTTCCCGACATCGTCTTGCTGGATATTCATATGCCTGTCATGGACGGGTACACTACCGCGGCCTGGCTGCGAACCCATCACCCGTCCGTGCATATTCTGGCGCTCAGCACCATGGATTCCGACAGTACCATCATCCGGATGATCCACCAGGGTGCGAGAGGATATATACTGAAGGATGCTGATCCCAAGGAATTGCAACTGGCCTTTGAAGAAGTGTTGTCGAAGGGCTATTTTTATAATGAAGTACTCACACGCAAAGTGATGCAGTCCATACACCATGGACCGCAGGAAAATGCGGGTATCCTGGCGCGGCTTACCGACCGCGAGATGGAATTCCTCAAACATGCCTGCAGCGAAAAAAACTACCAGCAGATCGCCGGTGAAATGTTTGTGAGCGAAAGAACCGTCGACGGCTACCGCGAATCCCTCTTTAAAAAATTCAACGTCACCAACCGCATCGGCCTCGTGCTTTATGCGATTAAGAATGAGTTAGTACAGTTGTAGTGTATGGTATATGGTGTATGGTTTATGGGGGTCACTAACCATATACCATACACCATATACCATAAACTATATACCATACACCATATACCATAAACTATATACCATACACCATACACAATCAACCTAGCGCACACTCACCCTAAAAGTTGCTCCAAAAACAAAAGGATCTCCTTCGCGCATGGCGCCGAAATCATAGGCATAAGCCACGTACTTCGCGCCGGTGATATTGCGGAACCAGAGGCTGAGTCCGAATTGCCGGTACGTGCATCCCGCACTCGCATTTAACAGCCCGTAACTGTTTTGGTATAGATCATTGGCGAGGTTAAAATACTGGGTGCCGAAATATGTCCATTCCCACCGGAGAAACCCGCTGAGCGTTCCCTCACGGTTTAATAAGCGATCATATTGAATCGCCAGGAGCGACGTGATATCCGGTGTAAAGACCTGGTGCTTCCCGTTCAGATCCACTTCAGATCCGTTGACCGACACCTGTCCTCCTGTATACTCCGCATGCGTATATCCGAACCGCCAGGTCGCCCTTAGTCCCTTAGCAAGCAGGCCTTCCGTTTCCATTTCGAAACCGAAGCTCGAGAGGGACCCGCCATTGCGGATTACGGTAATCGCGTCGGGAAGTACCAGCGTGGGTATCTGCACATCCTGCACCTGAGTGTAAAAAACAGAAAGGTTGGTCTGCAGGCGCCCTTCGTAGAGAATACTCTTCATCCCTATTTCATAGTTATTGCTGTATTCGGGCTGATAAGGATAAAGCGGAGGCTGCGACGGATCCGTTGACAACTGTGTCAGCCCGCCCGTCCGGTATCCTCTCCGGTAAGCAGCATAGAGACTCGCCTCCGCATTCAGCTTGTACAGTATCGAAACCATCGGCGTGAACGCGTGATAGTCGGAGGTACCCGAAGTGTCAGGCTGCGTGGGAAAACCGGTAGAGCCATCGGGAATATATTCTCCGGCCACTTCCTCATAGGAATGCTGGAAATCATAACGCAGTCCGCCCGAAAGCACCCATTGTTTCGTTAAAGCATAGTCTGCCTGGCCGTAAAATGCGAGTCCCCGGTTCTTAGCCGTCGTACGACTCACCACCGTATAGTTACTGTCCGGAGAACCGGCGAAAGCCGCGTCCTTTCCGAAATGCACTCCCTGCTGTGTGGGGACGTCCTGATAAAAAAGATAGGCCCCGGCTGCCCATTTCAGACGGCTTTCGGAACCGGTCGCTGAGGAAAGACGGAGTTCCTCCGTCCAGGCTCCTACTTTATTCCATGGCTTCCCGTAATTGTTTGCAATGCTGATTACGTCATAAGGTGTGAAATCACCATCAAGAGGATTTTCATAATAACGGTAGTTCGACTGGTAAGCGGTCAGTGAACTGAAATCTACTTTGGCTCCGGTATGGCGGATAAGAAAAGAATAGTTTGCCGTATTGTCCTTCATTTCACCCACGGCATTCTGGTTGACATGGTAGGGATTTTTATCCCTGTCCACGCTGCTCAGGTTAAGCGGGAATGCTCCCCAGTTATAATTTGAAAGAAATTTAGCGTTCAGCGAGAAAGACCATTGTGCATTCAGCAGATATCTCAGGCTCGCAATGCCCCCGTTGCGATGCTGCCGGTCGAAATGGGAGTTGTCGTAGTCATTGATAAAATAACCATCCATGCCTTCGTTCAGGTAGCTGACTCCGAGGATGAGTTTTTTGGTAAAAGGGAAATTCCCCGAAACGGTAAGACGGTGCTGGTTATAATTGCCATAGCTGAACTGCGCATCGAGGTTAAAGCCGGCCGGTTGCTTTGTAACAATATTGATGACGCCTCCCAGCGCATTCCTTCCGTACAGTGTTCCCTGCGGTCCCTTCAACACGTCGATATGGTCGATGTCAAAGAGCTGGGGAATATAAGTGTCGAGGGTGAACTGCGGCACGCCGTCCACATAGGTAACCACTGCGGGATCGTAGGAAGTAGACACAATACCGCGGATGGATGTCACCGTACGTCCGTCTCCCGGATCGCCGGAGTATAAATTTGAGACCGTGCCTTTAAGATCTTTTGTTGCCCATAACCGGTATGCCTCCACATCCCTCGAGGAGAAAGCCGTAATGCTGATGGGAACGCGCAGGATATCGGATTCTTTTTTCTCTGCGGTCACCACAACGGTTCCCAGGCGCGTAAAGGAAGAAGCCATCACAATGCGGATCGTATCCGTCACCGGAAAGCGCACTGAAATATTGGTGGTTGCCATGCCGATACTCGATGCCTCCAGCAGGTATTCTCCGGTTGGCAGGGAGGGCAGTTCAAAGAGTCCGGCGGCGGAAGAAACAGTGGCGACATCGGTATTCAGCACGCGCAGGGTGCAACCCGCCACCGGCTGCCCGCTCCCCGTCTGGATGATGCCAACATATTGTTTCTGCGAAAAACTAAGCGAGCAATAAAATAAAAAAAATAATGTCACCCCTCTCTTCATGGTTTTTTCTTCTTTGGCTTTAACGAAAAAATATACTGAACGATCTGATGAAGGTCTCCGGCTTTCATGTCGGGATGTGCCGACATCGCCACGTCACCCCATACTCCGCTCCCACCCTTCACAATTTTCTGGCTCAGGTAATCCTCTGATTTTTTGTCTCCCGCATATTTCAGGGCTACATTTTTAAACGATGGGCCAATGGAAATGCCGTCTTCCTTGTGACAGCTCTTGCAATCCAGCGCCTGCGTCATGGCATAACCCGTAGCAAATGGCCCTTTCGCGGAGGCAGACGTATCCGTCACGGCCGCTGCGGCAACCGGTGCATGCGCCTCCATACTATAGTCTACGCGCGACAGTCCTGCGTCGGCATTTTTCTGAAACCATCCTGTTCCGTATTCAAGCAGGTAAAGCCTGCCGTCAGGACCTGCTTCCATATCAATACAGTTATGCAGCACCGTGGAAGGAATAAAGGGTTCCATCTGTTCAAAATCTCCATTGGGTTGAAGTGTAACTACTTTGATCCATCCGCGGATCCAGTCGTAGATAAAAAGTTTACCGTTGAAATAATCCGGATACCTTGTAGCAGCCGGATACTGATCGGTATAGTAAACCGGACCGGCCATCGCATTTCTTCCACCCGTGCCGAGTTCCGGAAATTCCGGCGACACCGCATAAGGATACCAGATAAAGGCCGGCTGCGCGGCGGGCAGGTCTTTGATACCGGTATTGTTAGGAGAACTGTTCACCGGTTTGTCGGCGTCAAAAGCTGCGCCTGAAACGCCGTTTAGATAATCATAGTGGCGGTATGGATAGTTATAGCCTACAAAGAATGGCCATCCGAAATATCCCGCTTTCTTCGCCTGGTTGACTTCATCATAGCCCCTTGGTCCGCGTGTAGCCAGACTGTCCACCGGTGCGTCGGGACCTACTTCTCCCCAATACAGGAAACTGTTTTTCTGGTCCACCGAAATGCGGTAAGGATTGCGGTTGCCCATCACGTAAATTTCAGGCCTCGTACCTGCCGTGCCGGGTGCAAAAAGATTGCCTGAAGGAATCTCATAAGTTCCGTCGGGGTGTACACGGATACGCATGATCTTTCCACGCAGGTCATTAGGATTGCCCGCAGATCTTTCAGCATCATACTGCAGATGACCCGGCGCTCCATTCAACGGCGCAAATCCATGGTTCACAAATGCCTGGTTGGGTTCATCAAATGGCGTGGAATTATCTCCGGCAGAAAAATACAGCAGGCTGTCAGGACCAAATGCCACCGATCCTCCCGTATGACAGCAGATCTCGCGCTGAGACTTCACTTCCAGGATCGTCTTTTCCGATGAATTGATGAGCGTATCGTTTTCAAAAACAAAACGTGAAAGACGGTTTACTGAACTGTCGGCCGGACTGTAATAGATATATACATAATGATTGCTGGAATAATGGGGATCCTTCGCTATGCCCAGCAGCCCTTCTTCCACGTTGACGTCCTTTGCTTTGAGTGCCTTATAATAAACGTTCAGAAAGCCTGCGGGCTTTACGCTGCCGTTGGCCTGTTTATAAAGAAGGAGTTCTCCCCTTCTTTGTATGACAACGATATCCAGATTAGGCAGGACGGTCATTTCGGTGGGCTCAAAGAACGTAGCTTTTACCAGGGAAGTTTTTGTAAAATGATTTTCTGACGGCGGGTATGGCGTAGTGGCCAGGTTATAGTCGAGGGGTCGAAAATGTCCTATGCCGTATTCAATTGCGTTCAACAGGTTTTTCAGATGTTCTTCACTGTTGACATCGTTTACTCCGAAGCTCCCGTTGATATAGGTCGCGCGGCCGCCATCGTATTTCTGGTGAATAAAGGAAACGCCCGTATCGCCCTGGGAGCCGATCATCCTTCCATACCATCTCCAGTTGAACGTTTCGGCTGTCGGATGAATAGCCGCAAACCCGCCACCTGCCTGCATGAATCTTTCCAGCGCAATACGTGACCGGTAGTCGAGTCTCAGACCCGACCGGTTCAGGAAAAGAACAGCTGCAAAATTTGGAAGGGAGTCGTCATTAAAGAGCAGGCTCGTGTCGGTAGCCACGATCTGGAACTCATTCTTTTCGCCGAGCTGTTGAACAGCCTGGAGGATGGTCTGGGCATTGGGCCCTGAAACGGAATTTGTGTAGACCAGCACGCGCGGACTGCCCGGTCTTTTAGTACGGCAGGAAATAAAAATCAGAACGAGTAAAACGGTCAGGACGGAAAACTTCTTCATATTAAAAAAATGGAAGACAAACTTAACTATTAAGTAATCATCACCCCATTTTTTTACATCAATGCATGATACCGCAGAAGAAAGGCATAAATACCGGTGAACCGTTTGTTAACGCATTACCATTTCTTAAAAACAAAAAATACGGCGGCTATGAGAAATCCGAATCCAACCAGGTGATTCCAGGCCAGTTTTTCTTCTTTGAAAAATATCAGGGTGAAGACCATGAACACCGTAAGGGTGATCACTTCCTGAATGGTTTTCAGCTGCACAAGACTGTAAGGACCTCCGTCTTCACGAAAACCCGCGCGGTTGGCGGGCACCTGGAAGAGGTATTCAAAAAAAGCAAGCCCCCAGCTGATCAGGATCACGGCAAAGAGACTCAGGGATTTCCCCCAGGTAAAATCCTTAAACCGGAGATGCCCGTACCAGGCAAACGTCATGAAAGTATTGGAGATAAGAAGAAAGAGAATAGTCTTTACTCCCCGCATAGTGGATCCGATTAAGAAACAGGCGCCAGTTTTTTAAGATACACGATGCTTTCCTGAATACTCGCCCAGGCATCCTTTGGCATATCGTGTTCGATAAAATAATATTCCAGTCCGGCAGATTCCGAAGCGGCAAAAATCCTTTTGAAATCGAGCGTGCCCGATCCCACAGGGAGAATATTTTCGTGCGTGCTGTCCAGGTCTTTCACATGCCAGAGTGGGTATCTTCCCTGATCTTTTTTGAACATAGCCACGGGATCCTGCCCTCCCTTGATGGCCCAGGCGAGGTCGAGTTCCATTTTCACCTGTGTTTCCTTTAAAAAGATATCGTAAGGTATCTTCCCTTCCACGGGTTTGAATTCCCAGTCGTGGTTATGATACGCGAATTTCAGTCCCTTCTTTTTGCAGGCTTCGTCGGTCTTGTTAAGAATTTCTACAGCTGTTTTAATATCTGCCGGTGTGTTGATCGTGATGTTTGCACATACCAGCCATTCCACGCCGCCTTCCACCATCTCATTGATGATGATATCCGCCTCGTCTTTGAGGGTGTTCATTTTTGGAATCACCATCGGCTTGCCGTCAGGTCCGTTAGGCATCTTCATCCCGGGAGGGGGAACAAAGGGTGTACCCAATACGTGATGCGATTTCCATTTAAGTCCCATACCATTGAGCAGATCGGCAAATTCTTTCGGTTTGTATCCGTAAAAGCCCGGCTTTTTGCTGAAGGCAGATTCTATTTCAACATAACCGATCTCCGCAATCCTTTTAAAGGTCGCGTTCACATCGTCCATGGAATCGAAAAAGGTAAACATCTGCAGGCCGGGCGGCGGATAACTCGGGGCGAAAAAAGACTTTTTAAAATAAGGCATAGCCAAAGCACCGGCTAAGACACCTGCACTGTTGCGAATGAACTTTCTCCTGTTTTGCATGTGGACGTTTTTTGTGTAAACTGAATGTTTAAAATCACCGCGGTCGATTTAAAATCGTCGCGGTTGCAGCTACTTTACGCCTTTCTCCGGATTCCACGAACCCTGGACTTTTCGAATATATACTATCTGGCCCGTATGATAGGCATTGTGAACGCTCATATTGGCAATGGATTCATACCAGGCTTCCAGCTTTTTTTCGTCGGTCCCTTCAATGGCCGCTTCCCAGGCTGACATGAGACTGTCGGCTTTCTTTACGGTCGCCGGCCAGGAGTCCTTATCCACCGGTGAAAAAGTTTCATCGTTATTTCCTGAAAAATTTGGCGTGGGCTGGTTGAGGAATTTTTTCATAAGGTTCTGGTTCCAGAAAATGATATGCGTCGTAAGTTCCGCGATGGAATGATCGGCGCCCTTTTCCTTCCAGTTGGCCTGCTCCGCGGTAATCCCATTGATGGCCACGTTCAGCGGCGCATACCAGGCCGCCTTATTATGCGTGGCCTTAAGCTGGTTAAGTAAAACCGTTTTAATTGTCAATGGCGCATTGTTTTGAGAAAATACAGAAACGGAAATGGCCAGGGTGAGCGCAAAGCTAAGCAAGCATTTCATGCCGGTAATTTTTAAGGTTTTCAGGAAGAACCTCAGCAGACAAATTTAACCGCGGCGGACGAATTTACAGCAGCCGGTGAATTTAAATTTATTTGCGCAAAGGACTTCCCGGATACACCGCAAAACGGATACCAGCAAAAAACCCGGGGTTGTCCCGGGTTTTCTTATCTATAAATGTTTTTTATCCTTTTTTGGGCGGAGTATACCAGATCGGTGAGGTCCATGCACGTTCCACAATGACGGGCTGCACTTTCTTGTTAAAGGGCAGGTTATTCTTAACGGACAGCATGGTACTCCAGCGGGGTGTTGGAATCTCCAGTAACCGGGCATAGTAGGTAACTTCTGCCGAAGGATCGAAATCGGGATCCGTCCACATGCCGATCAGCGAAGCCGCGCCGATGGTATTGGTATAGGAGGCTGTTTTTAAATCCACCGTCGTTCCGATCATCGGCACTTTTCCCGTTTTCGGATCCGGCTTGCGGTCGCCTGCCCAGACTACATCGTACACTTTTTCATGAGACTTACCATCCCTGGTTGTCACTTTAATGATCTGTATCCTGTCGAGATTGGCCATGTTGGGATCCTTGGCTCCCTGCACGATGAATGTGGGTCCCTTGGCGCCCGCGCTGTTGGCCGGAAGATCTGCTCCCATGGGAACTCCTCCGGAATAGGCCGTTTTTAACCAGTCGGCCTGCTTGATGAGATCGGCGGGATAATTCCAGCTTGCAAACATCCTTATCTGCTGACGGTTGCCGGATGTACCGAAACACTCTTTCCTCTTGAGGGCATCAAAAATCGCTTCGCGTGTATTCTGTTCCGCCCATACGCCCGTCAGACTGGCCGCTCCCACCACCACGATGGGCTCGCCACTGATGGATGTGGTGGCGGTCAGCAGTTCCTTCAGCCTGTCCATGGGTGCCTGCAGATCAAGATTATCATGCGACCCGGGATAGTTATTTTCTTCTGTGGAACTGAATCCTGAATGATAGTCGGTTCCGCCCTCGAGTCCGTATTTAAACGGATTCGCTCCGATCTTTTCATAAAATTCCTGACCTGTCCCATAAGCCTGGCGTATATAGCTTCCTTTCATGAAATTCGCCTGGGCGGGCCACCCGATCAGTGTTTCCCACAATTCAAAATTGGCAAATTCGTCGTTGGGAGAAAGTTTCGGATGCGTATCGCTTTGGCCCTTGCCCTGTTCGATTTCAGTTAGTGGTTCGTTGGCCATGCGGCGTTCGGCATATTCCTTTGTGATGGGCTTGCCTGAAAGTGTTTTGGTGTCGAACATCAGGCCATTGCTCGCATTTCCGTTGTGCGGAACGGCGATCACATCATCTCCTGACTTGCGCGCGTTTTCCAGGAAGGTCCAGAGATTCTCCGGATCATCGCTGTCGAAGGAGGAAAAGGGAATTTCAGGCACTTTATCACCCTTAAAAATCACACAGCGATGAAGATTCTGCGGACCCTGCCCGCTGGCCCTGATAGGGGCCGATGTCCATTCATATGCACAAAACGTGGTAAACTTGCCGGGGTTGTTGTACTTGTTTGCCGCATTAATGATCTTTCTCCAGAAAATTTTCTGTTCTTCCGGTTTAATGAAGTCGGGATTCGGTTTGTTTTGGGCAATCTGCCTTGCCAGCAGCTGAAAGTTCAGGCCAACGGCCTTGGCATTCGTATCTGTAAACTGTTTATAGTAAGGTGTGTTCTTGTATAACCCGTTAGGGTCTGTTAAGGCCTGGATCAGGCCGAGATATTCTGAATGTTCCGTTACGGCGAGAAAATCCAGGGGCGCGTTGCGCTTTACTTTTCTTCCCATATAATCCTGTTCTTCCCCCATCGCATACTGGTAAGCATTTTCCGGCAGTGACTTTGCACCAAATAAAAATGCATCGCAGGAAAGTGAAGTATGGAGGTGAAGGTCTCCGAAGTAACAGTTTCGTTCAGGATTCGGCGGCGGCAGTTTATTGGCTGTATCATTTACGGCCATCGAAGCACTGTCATTGGTCGCATTATTTCCTCCGGAATTGCAGCCCATCAAAAGAAGAAACATCACCGGATAAAGCGCCATTCTTTTTTTCATATCGACTATTTTAACAGGAAGTATTTGTAAGGTACCTCTTAGTTAAGAGCACGCCGGATTTTGTCCCTGTAAAGCTTCCATTTAACTGTAAATTGAAGTGATCATTCCCGCCATACGCTGGATAAACCAGAATGCAGCGAGACTGCCAATGATATAAGGCACTGCGTATCGGGCCCGGGAGGGTAACGAAGGGCCTTTTTTCTGATAGATCCAGATCAGTCCGAGCACGGTAAAAACAAAAAGAAGCTGACCGATTTCCACGCCCACATTAAAAAGAAAAAGTGCCATGGGAATAGACGCTGCAGGAAGCCCTACTTCTGCCAGCGCGCCGGCAAAACCAAAACCGTGCAATAGTCCGAAGACAAAAGCAACAATCCAGGGATAATGGTAGGTCAGCCCGTCCCTTCCCTGATAATGCCTGGTCAGCTCCAGCGCCAGAAAAACAATACTGAGGGCGATTGTGGCTTCAGCTGCTGATTGAGGCACATTCACCAGGTGCAGGGTGGCGAGCGCGAGTGTGATACTGTGAGCGATAGTAAAAGCGGTAATTGTTTTTATCAGTCTTCTGGTACCACTTACCAGCAGCAGCAACCCCAACACAAAAAGCAGGTGATCGATTCCAAACAGTATATGCGTAATGCCGAGTTGAAGATAGGCGGCCACAGGAACCGATTCATGCTGTGAACGCAGAATCGTAAAGGAAGGATCAACGGGTTTGAGTAATCTTGTAACAGACTCGCCATTCAGAAAATTCACGACGACCAGAACATCAGTCATCGTGGCATTCAACCCTTCAATAACAATTTTTTGTCCGTTCAGACTGTCCGCTCCCATCCGGATTTCCCAACGGCGGATCAGATAGTTGTCGGTGAAGGTTGTGGTGGCAAGAGAATCTTTCAGCCAGGATCCCATCCTCGGCCTCAGTCTCAGGGAAAATTCTCCCATCGTGGGCTGTTTCCAGAAAACAGTGAATTCATGAGCCGATTGTTCGGTAATCTCCAGATAGGCCGGACGGATTTCATGAGCCGTAGCCTGAAGACCAAAGCACAGCAGTAAACAAACAAGAAGTAAATAAATTCTACTCATTAAAATTCAGGTAGTCTCTTTTTACGATATACTTTTTTAAAATCTTCTGATAGGCAGCCCTGTTAAGACTGTCTTTTGCATAACTCAGGTAATCGTCTTTGGCTTTCCCTTGCACCTTTTCAAAAGGTGGAACTACAGATTCTGTTCTTTCCGTAATGCGTATCAGGTGCCAGCCGTATCCCGACTCTACCGGGCCAATCCACATCTCCGTCGGCGAACTGAACAGGGAATCAAGAATGGGTTTCGAACCAAAAAGCTGTACAATATCCAGTTTATTCTGACCCGCATAGTCATATTGAAGCGGGAATGGATCACCCATCTGTGGAGCGCGGCTGGTGTTGGTGGCATTCAGCTTTCCTTTTGCCACGATCGCCCGCTCCTTTGCTTCTTCGTTGCCTTGCTTATCGGCACTGAAATAAATATGGGTGAAACTCACCAGTGCTGAATCCCTGAAGAGCCTGGGATTTGATAAATAGAAAGTTTTTAACCTGTTGATAGAAGGTTCTGGTACCAGGGCAAGGTCGCTTTGCAGGAATTCCATCTTCTGCGAGAGTCTGCGGCGGATAATCTCATCATCCTTGTCCAGGTGCATATTAAGGGATTCACGGTAAAAAATTTCTTCCCTTATATAATCGTCAATCATGGCATCCAGCTGCTGCTTTGTTGGCAGGGCACCGTTTTGAATCTGATAGAACCGGAGGATACTCCCGATTTTCTCATTGCTGATGACAATCGTTTTGGCATCCCTGCGGCTCTTGACGGTCAGATAGGAAGCGATGAAAAAAATAAGTCCGCCGATCAGCAGAAAATGTACGAGGGGCTCACGGATAAGCTTCTTGAAAAGGTTCATGAAGAAGAAATAGGCGTCAAATTAAGCTAAAGAACCCGTGTCCCGAAAATCCGTAAGGCGCATTTAACCGTAAATCAAACTGCGATGAGGTTCGTCCTCCTGTAAGATGAATAGAATCATGATAGAAAAGATACCAAACTGATACCGGTTGAACAGACGACTCAAATGAAGAAACTGACAGCGATATGTTATTTCATGCTTCTGTTTTGCCGGATCTCCGCGCAGGATGGCTATTTGAAAGGCAGCAAGAATGAGTCTGACGATGTTCTTTTAAGTTTAACACTTGCAGCAGGAATATTTCTGACGATGCTTTTTTGTGTTAATGAAAGGCTTTTTCACGATCCTGCCTTTTCCGCAATCGCCTTACCCGCAACAAATCCGCTTGTCCAGGCATGCTGAAAGTTGAACCCTCCTGTGATGCCGTCCACATCCAGCACTTCGCCCGCGAAAAAGACGCCTGGCATGAGACGGCTCTCCAGGCTTTGGGGATCGACTTCAGAAATTTTCACACCGCCGGCCG
>Ga0207691_10001927_pt1 | contig 20242 bp, 19 predicted proteins | sample KBSM13metaG_FD_184327 | JGI IMG/M metagenome (GOLD analysis project Ga0207691, IMG submission 184327) | Miscanthus rhizosphere microbial communities from Kellogg Biological Station, Michigan, USA - KBS M1-3 metaG (SPAdes) (version 2) | ecosystem: Host-associated > Plants > Roots > Rhizosphere >... | reverse complement strand
TGTCAGCGATCGCGAATTCGAAGTACTCACACTGCTGGCGCAGGGCCGCTCGAACAAGGAAATCGCGAAACAGCTCGACGTCTCGCCGAACACCGTCAAGACGCATGTCGCCAGTCTCTTCGAAAAGCTCCCGGCGAAACGACGCACCGAGGCCATTTCGCGGGCGCGTGAGCTCGGCATGCTCCAGTGATTTCGGATGATTCATGCGAAATCACCCTTTCATACGATTGCCGACCAACAGCGGGCGCTCTCCAATGCGCCCTCCTCTCACAAACAGGTAATTCATATGATTGCCCTGATCCTTCGTTATGGCTTCGTTGCCGGCCTGATCGTCGGCGTTCCCATGGTGTGGCGCATGCTGGCCGCGAAGGCCGGCGCCACCGAAGAGCCGGTCGCCGGGATGCTGCTCGGCTACCTCACGATGATCGTGGCCCTGACCGCGGTGTTCCTCGGCGTGAAGACCTATCGCGACAAAGTGCTGGGCGGCGCCATCCGTTTCCTGCCGGCGTTGGGCGTCGGTCTCGGGATCAGCGCCGTCGCCTCGATCATGTATGTCATCGCGTGGGAGATCTCGATGGCCTACAGCAGCTTCGATTTCATCGCCTTCTACAAGGCGTACATGGTGGACGCGGCCCGGGCCAAAGGAGCATCAGGAGCCGAATTGAACCAGGCCATCGCGGATGCGGAATCGTTCGCAACCATGTACAAGAACCCGCTCTATCGCATGCCCATGACCTTCATCGAGATGTTCCCGGTGGGCCTGCTGATCTCGCTGATCACGGCCGCGATTCTGCGCAATAGCCGCGTGCTGCCGGCGCGTGCGACGAGCTAGGTTGTTTGCTAAAAAAGGAGGCGGTAATCCGCCATGAAAAGACTCATTCTGACCGCCACTGCGATGCTCTCTTTCACTGTTTCCATCGCAACATTCGCGCAGGCGCCCGCCAGTGAATCACCTGCTGCGACTGGAAAGGCGGTGCTCGTTACCGGCGCGAGCACAGGGATAGGTCGAAAGGTCACCGAACATCTCGCGGGACGCGGCTACTTCGTCTACGCCGGCGCGCGCAAACAGGCGGATCTCGATGCGCTCGGCGCCATCAAGAATGTGCGCGCCGTGAAGCTCGACGTCACCAAACAGGAAGACATCGACGCGGCGGTGGCCACGATCACGCGCGAAGGCCGCGGGCTCTACGCGCTGGTCAACAACGCCGGCATCGCGACGCTGGGCTCGACGGCCGACACCACCATGGAAGAGTTCGACCTGCTCATGGATGTGAACGTGTACGGTCCCTATCGCATGACCAAGGCGTTCACGCCGCTGATCGCAGCCAGCAAGGGGCGCATTACCAACATCGGCTCGATCTCCGGCGTACTCGCATCGAAGGATCTTTCCGCCTACGCGATGAGCAAACATGCCATCGAAGCGTTCACGGATTCGCTTGCGTCGCAACTCGCGCCGCTCGGCGTGACTGTAAACGTGGTCGAGCCGGGCAACTACGACTCGGACATCGGCAAGAGCGCCACGAAACGCACCGGCAAGGAGAACCGCTTCACCGATCGCAGCAAATACAAGAAGCCGGACGAAGTCGCGGCGGCGGTGGAACTCGCGCTGTTCGATGCCACACCGAAGCGCAGATACATGGTGGTGCCGGAGCAGCGCGAAGCGGAGATAACCATTCGCAAGCAGATTGAGCAGCTCGTGCAGCTGAATGAAGGCCAGCTCTACACCTACGATCGCGAGGCGCTGATCAAGATGCTCGACGAGTTTCTGGCGAGCGCCAGGCCGAAGGTGCAGTAGCTAGAGCTGTGGTGCGCAGCAACGACGCATCACGCCGCAGGGCCGCTCCGGACTTAGTGGCGATTTTTGATCTGCGCAATCAAAACAGGCAACGAAAGAATCAACGCGATAGTGGCGGGTACTGCCGCCACCCACAGCCACCACGGGCCGTGAGTCTCGTCACCAAAAAGCCGCCGTAGCAAGATGCCTAAGCCAATCAGGCACAGCGCGGTGAAATACAACCTGATCAGGGACTTGGTGAATGGCTGCATCGCTGCTCCTCCATGTTCATGCGCAATTCTACTTGGCGCAGGACCCGTTTGACGACCCTACGCAAGCGCTGGAGTTCCACGGACTTTGGGACTTCAAACGGCCGCCCGATCTCGGCGCCCACCTTTTCGTCACGACCCGTCGCTTGCGTCTCGGCTGCCGACGGTTTCTCGTTGACCATCGACCTCGGCGTAGTAGAAGCGTGCGCCGCCGGCCCAGGCGGTCGAGTCGCACCTTCGCCATTTACCGGGTTGCCAGTAGATTCCGGGAAACCGACGTCATCGGTCGTTCCGGCTGAAAGAACAGGGCCACTACCTACTTCCCTTGCCGATTGCTCGCTTTCTACAGTCCGATCATCCGAATGCTGCTCATCATCAACTCGCGCGTTCCACCACGTCAGTCATATCGCCGCAACTACTGGCAGGTACCGTCTTGGCTTGGTCCGCAATTGCTGACTGCTTAGGCCCCGTACCAATATCTTCGACACTTTTTGAGTCTGCTTCCGCCTATGCCATGAGCAGACATGCGCTCGCGTTGCAGCTCGCGCCGCTCGGCGTGACCGTGAACTTGATCGAGCCAAGTAACTACGCCTCATATGAGCGCTAGCGTACAGATGGATTTCGGCGATTCGCGCAGCCTTTGGCGATGGCAAAGAGCGCCCCTCGCCAGGTATTGCAGAAGAGCCTGACGGGCATCAAGGGATTCGACGAGATCAGTCTCGGCGGGTTGCCGCGCAATCGCACCACGCTCGTCATGGGTGGCCCGGGCACCGGCAAGAGCGTGTTCGCGCTGCAGTCCCTCGTCGGCGCCGCGAGCAAACACAAACAACCCGGCATCTTCGTCGCGTTCGAAGAGAACATCGACGCGATCTTCGCCAATGCCGCCGCCTTCGACTGGCGCCTCCCGACCCTGGCACGCAATCGCCTGTTCTTCATGAACGCGCAGCTCTCGCCCGCCTTCGTCGCCACCGGTGATTTCGATCTCGGCGGCATGCTGGCCATGCTCGAGGCGAAGCAACTGGAAATCGGCGCGCAGTGGGTGGTGTTCGACGGCATCGACGTGCTGCTGTCACTGCTGCGCACGCCGCGCGCGAAGATGCGCGAGATCTATCGCCTGCGCGACTGGCTGACCCGGCGCGAGCTGACCGCCATCATCACGACGAAGATCGCGGAAGGCACGAGCACCGATGTCGCCGACTACGGCTTCATGCAGTTCATGGTCGACTGCGTAGTGCGGTTCGATCGCCGCATGGAGCAGGGAATTCCGGTGCGCCGCCTCGAGATCTCCAAGTACCGCGGCTCCTCGTTTGCGCCCGGCGAGTTTCCGCTGAGTTTCGGCCCGCACGGCATGGCCGTGGCATCCCCTGGGGCCACCGACATCGCGCAGGAAGCAACTGGCGAGCGCGTGTCGACCGGGTTTGCGGGGCTCGACGAGATGCTGGGTGGCGGCTTGTTCCGCGGCAGCAGCACACTGATCACCGGCGCGCCCGGCACTTCCAAGACCACACTGGCGGGTCTGTTCACCGAGCGTGCCTGCCGGCGCGGTGAACGGGCGCTGTTCGTGAGTTTTGATGAGGGCGGCGAGCGGGTGCGGCGAAACTTGAAGTCCGTCGGCATTCAGCTCGAGCCGCACATGAAGTCCGGCCTGTTGCAGATGTATTCAGGCCGCACCGACTCGGTCAATCCGGAAGAACATCTAATTCGGATTGCCACGCTGATCGCCGAGCACAAACCTCGCTGCATGGTCATCGACCCGTTGTCGGCCATCTCCAGGACCGGCGCGCTCAGCTCCGCACGCGCCATCGGCAACCGTCTCATCTACAAGCTGCGTGACCATCACATCACTGCGGTCATCACCGCGCTGGTCGATGGTGACGATGCATCGGCTGAAACCACGGAGCTGCAGATCTCCACGATCGCCGACAACTGGATCCAGCTCTCCTACCTGGTGTGCGGCGGCGAACGCAATCGCGCGCTCACCATCGTCAAGTCGCGAGGCACGCGGCACTCCAACCAGGTGCGCGAGCTCGTCTTGAGCGATACCGGCCTCACGCTCGCCGATGTGTATTCGTCGGGTGGCGAGGTGCTCATGGGCACACTGCGCTGGGAAAAGGAAGCCGAGGAGCGGGCCCGCGCTGTGATTCGCGAAACCGAATCCGGCGTCAAGCGCCGGGAGCTGCAGTTTGCCGAAGCGGATACGTCCGCGCGCATCGCAGCCCTGCAACTCGATCTCGAGAGACAGCGCGCCGCGCTGGAGCTCAACACCAGGAACGATGCCGCGCGTCACGTGACGTCCGGCGAGCAGCTGACTGAATTGCGCCGGCTGCGCGGCGCGAATGGCAATGATTCGGTGGCTCCAAAAGCCAGGCGCCGCTCTTCAGCCCGGGTGACGAGATCCAGCGGCAATGGTCATGGGCCGGAGCGAACGCGTCGTGGCTAAAAAACCGATGAAGAAGAGCGCCGGCAAGGACGCGGTCACCGTGGTGGTCATGCGCCTCTACGTCGCCGGCCGCGCGCCCAACTCCGTCAAGGCGATCGCCAATCTCGAAGCAATCTGCCGCCAGCATCTGAAAGATGGGTACAAGCTCGAGATCGTCGATGTCTGTGAACATCCGCGGCGCGCGCTCGATGACGGGGTGCTGGTCACACCCAGCCTCGCGAAATTCTCGCCCTCACCCGGCGCGAACATCATCGGCAATCTCAGTGATACCAGCAGCGTCCTCGCCGCCATGGGTCTCTCCACGACGAAGCAATGAACGACGCGCCGTTATCGACCAACCGGCACCGTGCGCCGGACACGTCTGAAGCGGCATTCAGGCAATGGCTTCGGCGGCTCGTCACGGGGACCGCTGAGCTCAAGGCTTTCGATGCGGGCGAGATCGACGCGGTCATGGACCGTGACAGCGGCAGCGCCATGCTGTTGCCCGAAGCACAGAGCGCTCTGCATGATTCCAGTCGCATCGTGCTCAGTGCGCTCGACGCGCTGCCCGGCGAAGTATGCGTACTCGACTCGAACGGGGTGGTCGTCATGGCCAACAAGGCATGGCGCGTGTCCGGAACCGAGAACGCGCGAGCGGGACTGGATGTGCGCGCGGGCGAAAACATTTTCTCTGCCTGCCGCGACGTTCCAGAAAGCGAACGTGTGTACGCGGCGGACATGACCGAGGGGCTGCGCCAGGTGCTCACGCGCATGCGCCAATCGGTGATCTGCCGGTATGTCTGCCATGCTTCCAAGCCGCGTCGCGTGTGCACGTTCACCATCGCGGCCATTGCCGGCGACGGACCCGCGAATGCGGTGATTACGCGCGAGTGGAAAAGCGAGCACAGGCCCACGAAACATCCACGCAGCAATGCCGAGCCGGCCCGCGTTGGCGCGGGCAACCATGTGCTCGCCGCACTGCCACCCCGGGAGTATGCGCAGCTGGTCAGCGGCCTCGAGGAAGTGAAGCTCACCTATGGTCAGGTCCTGTATGAACCGGGCGACCCGATGCACGAGGTGTACTTTCCGTGCGACTGCCTGGTATCGCTGCTGACGCTGGTCGAAGGACACCGGGCGCTCGAAGTCGGACTGGTCGGCCGCGAAGGAATGATCGGCGCGCGACTCGCCTTGGGCGCCGCCACTTCATCGGTGCGCGCGCTGGTGCAAGGCACTGGCACAGCGCTGCGGATGAATTCAGCCCGCTTCCTCCGGGAATTTCGGCGCGGCCCGTCGTTGCAACGAGCCCTGTTCCAGTTCACTGATTCGCTGATGATCCAGATCAGCCAGACGGCGGCCTGCAATCGCTTCCACATCGTGGAAGCGCGCCTGGCACGCTGGCTGCTGATGACCTCCGAGCGCATGGCCTCGTCGGAGTTTCATCTGACGCACGAATTTCTCGCCGACATGCTGGGCGTTCGCCGCGAAGGCGTAACGGTGGCTGCCTGCGCCCTGCAGGAGCGCAAACTCATCAGTTATCGCCGCGGTGACATCACGATCATCGACACGCATGGGCTCGAGGCAGCGTCGTGCTCCTGCTATCGATACGTGCAAGCGCAGGCGCAGGCGGCTACTGACTAGCGGGTTGCACAATCGAACGGCAGCCAGGCGTGCAGGCCTGGCATCGCGTGTTCCACCCACGGCCCGACAAACGTCAGCAGCGCACTCAGCACCAGCACCGACCCGGCCAGGTGCCGCGCCGCCGGTCGCGAGGCAAATCCCTTCATGCGCTCGGCACCGAAGGCCGCGATGAACAGTGCCGGCGCGGTGCCGAGACCGAAAGCGGCCATGGTCATTGCGCCTCGCCCAGCATCGAGCTGCAACGTGGCGATCAGCAGAACCGAATATACGAAGCCGCAGGGCATCCAGCCCCACACCATGCCGAACGCGAATCCGCGCGGCAGTGTCTTCACGGGCAGCAGCCTGCGGCCAAGCGGCGCCAGCTTCGGCCAGATCATTCGCCCGATGCCGATGCCGGGATCACGCACACGACCGAAGGCGACCAGCGCACCCAGCAACAACGCCAGCGCCGACACGGCCCGCAGTGTGCGCCGCACCGACTCGATGTCCAGCAGGCTCACCAGGCCACCGAAGACGCCGGCTAACAACAAACCGGCCAACGCGTAAGAGGCAATGCGGCCGAGCTGGTAAGTCAGGAGCAGTGCCGGCCGCGTGCGTCCGCGCGCGTCCCTGGCGGTGGCCATGCCGAGCGCGGCGGAAATGCCTCCGCACATCACGAGGCAATGACCGCTCGCGGCGAGGCCTAACAGAAACGCGGCGCCGAGCGTGAGCGCGCCATTCATGGCGGCGGCTCTTTGTGCCGGGGCGCGTCGTCGAGCGGCAGCAATCCTGGCGTGTCCAGATCGTCGAACTGGCCGTTATTGACCGCCCAGAAGAACAGCCATATGGCGCCGGCCAGGAACGCGAGCGACAACGGAATCAGCAGCAGGAGAATTTTCATGCGGCTGGCCTTGGGAATGGTTCCGCGGGCGAATGTTCGGGGCGTGCGGTGCGCGGCGTAGCATCGCCGCTCCCGATCCGCAGGGCATTCAGGATGACGCCGAGCGAGCTCAGCGACATTCCCAGTGCCGCCAGCCACGGGGGAATGAAGCCAAGCGCCGCCAGCGGGACGGCGGAGAAGTTGTAGTACAGCGCCCAGCGCTGGTTCTGACGCACGATGGCGAGCGTGCGCTGCGCGATGTCTCGCGCGGCTGCGATGGCGTCGAGGCGCCCGCCCTTGAGCACGATGTCGCTGCTCGCCTGCGTCAGTTCCGCCCCTTCCGCCAGAGCGATGGCGACGTCGGCGCCGGCCAGCACCGGGGCATCGTTGACACCGTCACCCACCGCGAGCACGCGTGCGCCTGTCTCGCGGAGCTCCGCCACCCAAGCCAGTTTTTCCGCCGGCAACTGGCGCGCGCGCCACGTGCCGACATTCAATCGCGAGGCGATGGCGGCGACTTTCGACGCGGAGTCACCGCTGGCGATGAGTACTGTCATGCCCCTCGCCTGCAATGCTGCGATCGCGGCGCAAGCCTCCGGCCGCAGTCGCTCCGTGATGCGAAAGGCGGCGATAGGTCCGCGGTCATCGGCGAGCAGCACGGCGTCTTCGAACTCGCGCGCCAGCGGCTTGCCCGCCAGGGCGAAATCGCTGCGGCCGAGGCGCAACGTGCGCCCGTCGATCGTCGCACTCACGCCTGCGCCGGCGTGCGTCGTCACGTCGCGGACGTCGGCGGCCTCGATGGCGGGATACGCAGCCGCAATGGCGCGCGCCACCGGGTGGCGGCTTTGGCGTGCGAGCGTTGCGGCCAGGCGCAAAGCCGCATCATGCGATACGCCATCGAATGTGCGCAGCTCGCCCAGCGACAGCGTGGCTTCGGTCAGCGTGCCCGTCTTGTCGAACAACGCGTGCGTGCACTCCGCCAGCGCCTGGATGCCATCGGGTTTCACGACCAGCACGCCACGGCGCGCCATGGCGCCGAGCGCACGCGTGAGCGCCGCAGGAACTGCGAGTGCAAACGCGCAAGGGCAGGAAATCACCAGCACGGCGATCGCCGCCGGAAAGGCGCGCGCCGGATCGAAGACCGCCCACACGGCGGCGGTGATCGCGGTCAAGGTCAGCACACGCGCGACAAAGCGCCCCGCGGCGAGCTCGCCAACCACCTGCAGGCGCGGACGTTCCGCATGCGCACGGCCGACGAGAGCAGCGATTCCCGCGAGCGCCGTGTCCGCACCGACGCGTTCGACGCGCAGCAGTACCGGACCATCCTCGAGCACGCTGCCCGCGATGAGCGGGTCGTTGCGGCGCTTCGTCACCGTGGCGGACTCGCCGCTGAGCAGCGCTTCGTCCACGCGGCAACGCTCGGTCAGAAGCACGCCGTCGGCCGGCACGATGCCACCTTCCGCCACGCGCACACGATCGCCCACGCGCAGTTCATGAATGCCGACACGCTTGAAGGTTCCATCCTCGAGCGCCCGCTCGGCAAACGGGGGCGTGAGCCTGGCGAGTGCGTCGGTGAGGTCGCGCGCATGATGCCGCGCGCGCATTTCCAGATAGCGGCCGGTGAGCAGGAAGAACACGAACATCGACACCGAATCGAAGTAGACCTCGCCAGCGCCCCTCACGGCTTCGATGAGGCTCGCTGCATACACGGCGGAGATGGCGAGTGCCACGGGCACGTCCATTCCCACGCGGCTTGCCCGCAGCGAACGCAAGGCGCCGGTGAAAAATGGCCGCGCCGAATAGAGAACCACCGGCGTCGCCACCAACAGGCCGAGCCAGCGCAGCAGATCGCGCGTTGAGTTGTCGAGCGACTCGGCGGCGCCCAGGTAGATAGCGGTGGCATACATCATGGCCTGCATCGCGCCGAAGCCGGCGACGACCAGCCGCTTGAGCGCATCGCGTGACTCACTGCGCCGCAGATCGTCGAGTCCACCGGCGTCGAGCGGCAGCGCGCGGTATCCGGTGCGCGATAGCGCCTGCAGCAGTTGCGGCAGCGTGATCTTCGATTCCTGCCAGATCACACGGGCGCGGCGCGCCACCGCATTGACCTGCACGCTCACCACACCCGGCACAGCACCAAGCGAGCGCTCGATCAGCCAGACACAGGCGGTGCAACGCACGCCTTCGATCAACAGCAGGGTTTCGCGCAAGTCCGCGCCCAGATCGCGGATCACGTGCCGCGAACTGTCGGCGTCCTGCCAGGAATCGTGAGTGGAATCGCCCGCGTCCGGCTTTGGGGCGGGAGCCGTGCGCAACTCGTAGTAGTCGCTCAACCCCAGCTGCTCGATCCATTCGGCCGCGGCGCGGCAACCCTGGCAGCACATCGCACGTTTCTGGCCGGCAACCGTTGCGTGAGCGACGACGCTCCCGGCGAGAGATTCACCGCAGTGCCAGCAGTTAGAGTCTCGCGGCATGGGCGCGTCTCATCCGGACGTCGCCAGGACGATCAGCGCGATGCATCCGCACATCGAGGCCAGCAGGATAGCGGCGCCGAGCCAGACGACTGGCGGCCGATACCAGCGTTCACTCATGTTCGTCATCGCGCGGCCACGCGCGCATTACCCTGCGCGACCACCCACGCCGCGATCAGCCGTGCTTCATCGTTGGTGAGTCGCCCGCCCCAGGGAGGCATGACGCCGCTGCGTCCATCTCGCACGGTGGCCACGACGCTTGCGATGTCGCCGCCATACAGCCAGACGTTGTCGAACAGGTTGGGCGCGCCCAGCGCCGGGTTGCCGCGTCCATCCACACCGTGACAGGCGGCGCATAACGTATCGAATGTCACCTTGCCGGCCGCGACCTGGTCCGGCGGTGCGATCGTGCCGCTTCGGCTAACTACATAGGAGGCGACTGCGTTCGTGCCATTGTGACCGAGCGCGGGTCCCTGTGGCGGCATCATGCCATTACGACCCTCGAGGATGCTCTTGAGGATGGTCTCGCCATCGCCGCCATACAGCCAGTCGGCGTCCGTGAGGTCAGGCGCACCGACCGCGTGATTGCCATGGCCGGCGGTGCCGTGGCAGGCGGCGCAATTGTCGAGATAGAGGCGATGGCCGATGCTGACTGCACTCGGATTCGCCGCGAGCTGCTCGATGCCTGCGGCACGCCAGGTTGCGAGGCGCACCTCGAGCCGCGCGTCATTCGCGGCGCTCTCACTGCGCTGCTCGCCACGTGAGCTCCAGCCGAGTTTGCCTGCGAAATTTCCAAAACCTGGATATCGATAGAGATATCCCGCGGCGAAGAGAAATGCGGCCAGCGACACGACCATCCACCATTTCGGAAGCGGCCGCACTCCTTCGCGCAGCACGCCATGCGCCCACACGTGTCCCGTGGTGCCGTCGGCTTGCGTGGGGATGCGCATCGTGATGCCCCACACGAACAGGAACAGACTGAGACCTGCGGTGACACACGCGAGCACCACCACCCAGGTGGACCAGAAGCCGCTCATGGCTCGCGCTCCTCATCCTCGTGCAGCGGCAGACTCGCGAGGTCGCTGAAGACATTCTTGTGATGCGGCAGCCAGGCCCAGATCCAGATGCCAATGAACACCAGCATCATGAGCACGATCATCACGCCGATGAGATGCCCCGCCAGTTCGCTCATGGCGACCCCACTGCGGCTTGCGCCACGGGCGGCGCCGCGGGCGGCGTCCCGGCCACGCCCAGGCCTTGCAGATAGGCCACGAGCGCATCGAGCTCCGTCTTGTCGCGTACCGCATCCGGTGCACCCGCGAGGTCTTCTTCACTGTATGGATCGCCGAGCAGGCGCAGCGCGCGCATGCGCGCCCTCACATCGTTGCCGTCGATATGCGCTTCCGCCAGCCACGGGTAGTTAGGCATGTTCGATGCAGGCACGAGATTGCGCGGCGCCAACAGGTGCGCGCGCTGCCAGGCGTCGGAATATTTGCCGCCGACTCGCGCCAGGTCAGGCCCCGTGCGCTTCGATCCCCACTGGAACGGGCGGTCGTACACGGACTCGCCGGCCTCGGAGAACCTGCCGTAACGCTGTGTCTCGAAGCGCAGCGTGCGGATCATCTGCGAGTGGCACTGATAGCAACCCTCGCGCACATAGACGTCCCGGCCCGCCAGCCGCAATGCGCTGTAGGGTTTGACGCCCGGCGCGGGTTTGACGGTCTGCGCGTCATTGAACAGCGGCAGGATTTCGGCGAGCCCGCCGAAGGACACCATGATCGCGATCAGCACCGCGAGCAGGCCCGCGTTCTTTTCGAGCTTTTCCCAATGCTTGTACTTGAGGCCCATCGGTCAGGCCTTCGCCGGCAGCGGTTCTGGAGTCTGATCGTGCACCGGCTCCGGAATCATCTCGGGCGCCGGAATCAGGATGGGCTTGATGGTGCCAATGCGCGCGTCAGCGGCCGTGTGCCAGAGATTCCACGCCATGACCACCATGCCGCTCAACACGAGCACGCCACCCAGGAAACGCGCGATGTAGAAAGGCTTGATCGCGATCAGGCTCGACAGAAAATCGTAAGTGAGAGAACCGTCCGGATTCGTCGCGCGCCACATCAGCCCCTCGGTGGCGCCCGCGGCATACATCGATAGCAAATAGATGAGCAGGCCTGAGACGTGCAGCCAGAAGTGCAGGTTCATGGCGCTCTTGGAATGAACCGCGGGACGATCCAGAGCGCGTGGCGCCATCGCATACAGCGATCCGATGGTGATCATCGCGACCCAGCCGATGGCGCCGGCGTGCACGTGCGCGACGGTCCAGTCGGTGTAGTGAGTGAGGGAATTGACCGACCTCACCGCCATCGACGAACCTTCCAGCGTCGAGATCGCGTAGAACACCAGCGCGATGATCATGAACTTGGCGGCGGGGTCGGTGCGCAATTTGTCCCACGAACCGTTGAACGTCATCAGTCCGTTGAAGGCCGATCCCATGCTCGGCATGACCAGCACCACCGAGAACACCATGCCCACCGACTGCACCCAGTCCGGCAGCGCGGTGAAAAGCAGGTGATGAGAGCCGGCCCACATGTAGATGGAGATCAGCGCCCAGAAGTTGACGATCGAGAACCGGTAGCTCCAGAGCGGCTGCTGAGCCTGGCGCGGCACGAAGTAATACATCATGCCGAGGAAGCCCGCGGTCAGGAAGAACGCCACCGCGTTATGGCCGTACCACCACTGCACCATCGCATCGAGCGCGCCCGAGTAGATAGGGTATGACTTGGTGAGCGAAACCGGCAGCGCGAGGTTGTTCACGATGTGCAGCAGCGCCACCGCGATGATCAGCGCGCCGTAGTACCAGTTCGCGACATAAATGTGCCGGATGCGCCGCCTTGCCAGCGTCGTGAAGAAGACCACGCCGAAGGCCACCCAGACTGCGGCGATCAGAATGTCGATAAACCACTCGGGCTCGGCGTATTCCTTGCTCTGCGTGATGCCGAAAGGAATCGTCGCCATGGCGAGAAAACACGCGGCCTGCCAGCCCCAGAACGTGAACAGCGCGAGCTTGCCGAGCGCGAGGCGAACATGCCCCGTGCGCTGCACGATGTAATAACAGGTGCCCATCAGCGCCGAGCCACCAAACGCGAAGATGACGCCGAAGGTGTGGTTGGTGCGAATGCGGCTGAACGTGAGCCAGGGAATATCGAAGTTCAGTACGGGCCACGCGAGCTGCGCAGCTGCGAGCACTCCGATGGACATGCCGACGACACCCCAGATGGCCGCAGCCATCAGGAACATTCGAATCACGTGGTCGTCGTACGTTTCTTTTGTGGGCATAGGATTGGGCTGACGGGTCCGCGGCACTATTGAGCCCCGCAAACCTCAGCCGAAATGAGACTTTGGTCCCACGGGACAGGAAAAACCCTGATCTAGATCAGGTCACAACGCTTTCAAACCTGCGGAACGAAAAATTTCGCAGGCGCGCTCCACCGCCTCAGGCTTGGGCGCTTCCACTGCCTCGAGCGCATACGGGATTCCGATCTGTTCCCATTTGAATCGCCCCATCTGGTGAAACGGCAGCACCTCCACGCGTTCGACGTTGCCGAGCGCCGCGGCAAACTGCGCGATGTGGGCGATGTCTTCGGGATCATCGGTCAATCCCGGCACGAGCACGAAGCGCACCCACATCGGCTTCTTCAGTGCGGCGAGTCGACGCGCAAATGCCAGGGTCTTCTCCACGGAACGCCCGGTGAGCCGGATGTGGCGCTCGTCGTCCCAGGTCTTGATGCCGAGCATGACGAGATCGATGGTGGCGAGTTCGGCATCGGAAAGTTTTTCGCCGAAGTAGCCGTTGGTCTCGATGCAGGTATGCACGCCCATGGCGTGCGCGGCCGCGAGCAGTTTCACCACGAAACGATCCTGCATCAGCGGATCGCCACCGCTGATCGTGAGGCCACCGGACATCTTCTTGAGGCCCTGGCGATACTTGCGCAATTCCTCGGTCGCGCGGCCGACGCTGATCGGAAATCCGTTGCGCAGCGTCCAGGTGTCGGGGTTGTGGCAGTACTGGCAACGCCAGCCGCAGCCCGTGGTCCACGCGACCACGCGCGCACCGGGTCCGTCGAGGTAGGAACCCGTGGTGAAGGAATGCAGGAAGCCCATGTCGCCACTGGCGAGCGCCTCCTTCACCGTGGTCTCGGGCAAGTCCTTGGCCAGGTTCACCCGCAATTCGAACGGGCTTTTCGATTCGATCGAAATGCCGTTATCAGCTTCCATGAAAGGTTCGAGAGATCACGTCGGTCTGCTGCTCGCGCGTGAGCCGGATGAAGTTCACCGCGTAGCCCGACACTCGGATCGTCAGATTCGGATAGTTCTCCGGGTGATCCATGGCGTCGATGAGCATGTCGCGGTTCAGCACGTTCACGTTCATGTGAAAGCCCGTGCTGCTGAAATACGCGTCGAGCATCGAAGTGAGATTGGTCACGCGATCTTCGGCGGCGCGGCCGAGCCCTTCGGGCACCAGCGACACCGTGAGCGAGATGCCATCCTGCGCGTCGCGATACGGAATCTTCGCGACTGACGCCGCCGAGGCGTGAATGCCGCGGATGTCGCGGCCATGCATGGGATTCGCGCCCGGCGCGAACGGCTCACCGTGCCGTCGGCCATCGGGCGTGTTGCCGGTCGCCTTGCCGTACACCACGTTCGAGGTGATGGTCAGGATCGACTGCGTATGCACGGCATTGCGATAGGTGGGGTACTTGCGCAGCTTGCTCATGAAAGTGCTCACCGCCCACGTGGCGAGCTGATCAACGCGGTTGTCGTTGTTGCCGAACTGCGGGAATTCGCCTTCCGTCTTGTAATCGGTCACGAGGCCGGTGGCGTCACGCACCACCCGCACCTTCGCGTGCTTGATCGCCGAAAGGCTGTCGGCCACGACGGAAAGGCCCGCCATGCCGAACGCCATCGTGCGCAGCGGCGAATAGTCGTGCAGCGCCATCTCCACGCGTTCGTAGGCGTACTTGTCGTGCATGTAATGAATGATGTTCATGGCGTTGACGTACACGCCCGCGAGCCAGTCCATCGACTTCTCGAAGCGCGCCAACACGTCATCGAAGTCGAGCACGTCGCCTTTCACGGGCGGACACGCCGGCCCTATCTGCTCGCCACTGATTTCATCGCGGCCACCATTGATGGCGTAGAGCAGGCACTTCGCCATGTTGGAGCGCGCACCGAAGAACTGCATCTGTTTGCCGATCAGCATCGGCGAAACACAGCAGGCGATGGCGCCATCATCTCCCCAGGAGCGCCGCATGATCTCGTCGCTCTCGAACTGCAGCGCGCTGGTGTCGATCGCCACCTTGCACGCAAAGTTGCGAAAGCCATCGGGCATGTTCGGCGAGTACCAGATGGTGAGGTTTGGCTCGGGCGCCGGCCCCAGGTTGTAGAGCGTCTGCAGCATCCGGAAGCTCGCCTTCGTGACCAGCGAACGGCCGTCGTCGCCCATGCCGCCGATGGATTCGGTGACCCAGGTCGGATCGCCCGCGAACAGGTTGTCGTATTCGGGCGTACGCAGGAAACGCACGATGCGCAGCTTGATGACGAAGTCATCGAAGATTTCCTGCGCCTGTTCTTCGGTGAGCAGGCCCGCCGCCAGGTCGCGCTCGAAGTAGATGTCGAGGAACGTCGACACGCGGCCTAACGACATGGCGGCGCCGTTCTGCTCCTTTACGCCTGCGAGGTAACCGAAGTACAGCCACTGCACGGCGTCGCGCGCGGAGCGCGCGGGAGTCGAGATGTCGTAGCCGTAGCTCGCCGCCATCTGCAGCAGCTCCTTGAGCGCGCGAATCTGCTCGGCGAGTTCTTCACGGTCCCGGATGATGGCGTCGGTTGAAGGAGAATCGTCAAGCGCACTCTTTTCTTCCTGCTTGCGCTCGATGAGTCGATTGACGCCGTACAGCGCTACCCGGCGGTAGTCACCGATGATGCGGCCGCGTCCGTAGGCGTCGGGCAGGCCGGTGAGGATGTGCGAGCTGCGGCAGCGGCGTACGTCCGAGGTGTACGCGTCGAACACCGCATCGTTGTGCGTTTTTCGATACTTGGTGAACGTCTCCACCACCGCGGGATCGGGCGTGTAGCCGTACGTCTTCAACGCCGTGACCACCAGCCGGAATCCGCCATTCGGCATGATTGCGCGTTTGAGCGGCGCGTCCGTCTGCAGGCCGACGATGATTTCCCGGGCACGGTCGATATAGCCCGGCGCGTGGGCGGTGATGGACGCCGGGATCGGCGAGACGTCGAGCACGCTTTTCTTACGTTCCTCGACGAACAGCGCATTGAGCTTCTTCCAGATTCCTTTTGTGCGTGCGGTGGCCGGCGCGAGGAATGACGCGTCGCCGTCATAGGGCGTGTAGTTCTGCTGAATGAAGTCCCGAACGTTGATCTCTTTTTGCCAGAGTCCGGTGTTGAAGCCGTCCCAGGGCGCTGCGTTTGCAGCCATGATTTTCTCCTAATCGAGTCCTAACAAGCCCCAGGTGTGACGCGCGATCATCAGTTCTTCGTTGGTGGGGATAACCCAGGCCGATACGGCGCTGTGCGGGTGAGTGATGCGCAGGTCGTGGCGTGCATTCGCCGCTTCATCGTGAGCGATTCCCAGCCACGCCGTCGCCTCGCAGATTCGTCGCCGCACTTCGGCGGATCTCTCGCCAATGCCAGCGGTGAACACCAGGGCATCGATTCCACCCGCGGCAGCCGCGAGCGCGCCGATCTCCTTGGCCGCGCGGTACACGAAATAGTCCACGGCCAGGCGCGCCTCGGAATCATCACTGGCCAGCAGTTCGCGCATGTCGTTGCTGATGCCAGAGATGCCCAGCAGGCCGGACTTCTTGTAGAGGATGGTCTCGACGTCTTTTGGCGAAAGCCCGAGCGTCTGGAACATATAAAGAATGACGCCAGGATCTACGGCGCCCGGCCGCGTCCCCATGCAGAGGCCGTCGAGCGCGGTGAATCCGAAGGTGCTGTCGATGCTCTTGCGCTGCCTGAGCGCGCACAGGCTCGCGCCGCTGCCGAGATGAGCGACGATTACACGGCCGTCAGCGATCTCATGCGCGAAGCGCGGCAGAACCGACGCAATGTATTCGTAAGACAGCCCGTGGAAGCCATAGCGCTGAATACCAGAGCGCCGTAATTCACGCGGAATCGGCACCAGTTCGGCAACCGCGGGCTGTCCGCGATGAAACGCCGTGTCGAAGCAGGCGACCTGCGGGACGCCCGGAAGGCGTTCCGAGACGGCATCGATTGCCGCGAGATTGTGCGGCTGATGCAGCGGCGCGAGCGGCACCAGCTGGCGCAGATGGTCGAGGACATCGCTGGTCACGCGCACGGGAGACGCAAAGCGTGCACCTCCATGCACGACGCGATGACCGACGCCGAGAACCGGCGCACCCTGGTATTGCCCGCGCAGCCAGGCCGCGAGCGAGTCGAGCGCAGTGCGAGCGTCGCGCACCGCGGGACCCAGCGCCTGCTCGCCAATCGTTGTTCCGCTCTCGTCCTTCGCCATGAATCGCGGCGCCGTGCCGATGCCTTCGATCTGGCCGCGCGCGGCCAGGCGCCACGCCTCGGTGGTCGATCGCTGATAGACGCAGAACTTCAGGCTCGACGAGCCTGCGTTCAGCACCAGCGTGTAGTCATTCATGGCTTCACCGCGCGCGCGTGCGCGGCCAGCACCGCGACCGCGCAGCTCGCGATCCTCGCCCGCACCGAGTCCGCGCGGCTGGTCAGGATGATGGGCACCTTGGCGCCGAGGACCAGGCCGGCGCTGTCGGAGTTCGCCAGGAACGTGAGTAGTTTGGCGAGGATGTTGGCCGCTTCGAGATCGGGCGCAAGCAGGATGTCCGGGTCGCCGGCCACCTCCGAGGTGATGCCCTTGGTCTGCGCGGCCTCCTTGCTGATGGCGTTGTCGAACGCCAGCGGCCCATCGATCAGGCCGCCCTTGATCTGTCCGCGGTCGGCCATCTTGCACAGTGCTGCCGCATCGAGTGTGGCCGGCATCTTGGAAGTCACAGTCTCCACGGCCGCGAGCACCGCGACCTTCGGCCGCGCCATGGCGAGCGACATCGCGAGGTCGATGGCGTTCTGGCAGATGTCGGCCTTGTCCTCGAGCGTGGGCGCGATGTTGATCGCCGCGTCGGTCACGATCAGCACCTTGTGATACGTGGGCACATCCATGATGAAGGCGTGACTCAGCCGGCGCCCGGTGCGCAGTCCGGTGTCGCGCGCCACCACGGCGCCTAACAATTCGTCCGTGTGCAGGCTGCCCTTCATGAGGAGCTGCGCCTTGCCCTCGCGCACCAGTCGCACGGCGCCCGCGGCGGATCCGTGGCTGTGCGGCGCATCGATGAGCTCTATGTTGCCGAGATCGAGCTTCGCGCTGGCGGCGATCTCGCGGATCTTGGCCACGGGCCCCACGAGTATCGGCACGATCAATCCCTGCTCGGCGGCCTGCAGCGCGCCTTCCAGCGCCGCCGCTTCGCAGGGATGGGCCACAGCCGTTCTGACCGGCGCCAATGTCTTGCAGCGCGCGAGGAGCAGCTCGTACTTTCCGGTTCCGGTGTGATTCATGTCTTGGCTCCCGAGCCGGTTTCCTTGAGGAAGAATGCAAAGATGACGGCGACCGCCACGCCGTAGAGCAACGGCTCGAAGGCGCTCTGGTAGTGTTCGAGCTTCATCGACTTCGCGCCGCCACTCACTTGCGTGAGGATCCAGCCGAACACCGGGATCAGCAGCGCGCTGAACGTGAAGTTCAGAAAGTTGATCACGCCCGTGGCGGTGCCACCCACTTCGGGAGGATTCGCTTCCTTGATGATGGTGTACGGCAGCATCGCGGCGCCCGAGGCGACCCCGGCGACGAGTCCGATGCTGTACGGCGGGAATACATCCGGGTTGCCGTACAGAATCCACGCGAGGCAGGCGAACAGCACTACACCGCTCACGACGATCACGGGCTTGCGCCGACCGATGCGGTCGGAGATGAAGCCTAACAACGGGCAGCCGATGATCCAGCCGAAAGGCACGGCCGCCGATCGCATCACGGCGGATCCATAGTCCATTCCCTGCGCCTCCTGCAGGTAGCGCACTCCCCAGACCATGTCGAAAATTGTTGTAGGTATGAAAAGCAGCCCGGCGATCATTCCGCACAGGATCGATTGCGGATTGCGAAACACGATGCCGAGTGCGCGCAGCGCGCCTTTCTTCCAATCGCCGGCCGGCACATCTGCGGCCGCCCGGCTTGGCAGCAACAGGAACAGCAGCACGCTGATCACAAGCCCCGCAACTCCCATGAAAACCCAGAAGCCGGACCAGGTGAGTCCGGCACCCATGGCGGGGCCGACCACGAATTGCCCCGCCGAGCCGCCTGCCATGCCAAACATCTGGGTTGCACCGATGAGCGTCGCTGCGCGCGAGGCCGGGAAATTCTGCGTGGCGATGTACACCGCACCCACGAGCGCAAACACGCCGCCGGCTCCCTGCATCACTCGCCCGATGCTGGCGAGGTCGTTGTTGCCGGTCGAGAAGAGCAGCGCGCCGATGCCGACCGCCGCCGCGCCGATAGGAATCACCTTGCGCGGCCCCAGTCGATCCATCGCGACGCCGGCCACGAGGCTGAACGGTGAATAGCCGAAATAGAACAGCCCCACCATCGACGCGACCGCCATGGTGCTCAAGCCAAAGGCTTCCGAGAGCTGCGGCATCATCACCGCCGGCGCGGAACGCAGCATGTACTGATAAAAGTAGTACACAGCCGCGATCAACCACGCGATCGCCGCGGTCCGCAGTGCGCTCTTGACCGCGCTCTCGTCAGTGGTAGCCATGGTTTTGTCTAACCAGCGTCAGCAGAGCACCACCGACACGGCGAGCCCGCCTTCCGAAGTTTCCTTGTATTTGGAATTCATCTCTTTCGCAGTGAGCGCCATGGCGGAAACCGTGGTGTCGAAGTCGACGCGGCGGTCGGCCGGAATCTCGTTGCTCGCGATCATGAATCCCGTCCATGACTTGACCGCGCCAAACGCGCAGCGCTCGATGCACGGAACCTGCACGAATCCCGCCACCGGATCGCAGGTCATGCCGAGGTGATGCTGCAGCGAGGATTCGGCGGCGTTCGCCACCACCTGGTGCGGAAAATCATGAGCCTCCGAGAGGAAGGCCGCACCCATCGCCGAGGCCACGCCGATCTCTGCCTGACAACCTCCTTCGGCTCCCGAGAGCGTCGCGTTGTGCTTGCAGAGGTAGCCGATGCCCGCGGCGGCCAGCATGCCTGCGCGAATCTTATCCTGCGGTAGTTTGCGACCGCCCTCACCCACGGCATACACCAGCGCCGGCATGACGCCTGCCGAGCCGCCCGTGGGTGCAGTCACCACCAGGTGGCCACGAGCATTTTCTTCCGAGCCCGCCAGCGCATAGGCCGCAACGATGCCGACACCTTTCTGCCCCTCGTACTTCTCGTCCTGCGAGCGCGCGTAGACTTCGCCCGCCTTGGTCTTGAGCTTGATGGGACCCGGCAGCGTCGATGACGGCGCCTTCAATCCCGACTTGACGATGTTGACCATCGCCGTGGTGATCTTGTCGATGAAGGCGTAAATCTCGGCTTCAGATTTGCCGGACACGGCCACCTCGTTCGCCAGGACGACCTGTGCGATCGACAGCTTGTCCTTCGTCGCGTGCGCCTGCAGCTCGTGCATCGTGGAGTACGGATATTTCGGCGCGCCCTTCTTGGGTGGCTGATAACCCTTCCACTCGATGAAACCTCCGCCCACCGAGTAATAC
>Ga0207691_10001920_pt1 | contig 20290 bp, 16 predicted proteins | sample KBSM13metaG_FD_184327 | JGI IMG/M metagenome (GOLD analysis project Ga0207691, IMG submission 184327) | Miscanthus rhizosphere microbial communities from Kellogg Biological Station, Michigan, USA - KBS M1-3 metaG (SPAdes) (version 2) | ecosystem: Host-associated > Plants > Roots > Rhizosphere >... | reverse complement strand
CCGCCGGCACCGGGTGGAATACGAATCGGCGCATCGTAACCATGAATAGTGATACTGATACTCCGGTCCCCTTCCGCCTCGCGAACCTTTCGGCCACACAGAAGGCATCGCTCACAGCCGGCTGGTCAAGTGTCACGCCCCCGCCGACTGACCAGCAGGTCCTAGATTACCTGCGTGGAGATCCCTCGCATGACGAGGATCACGTCGATGTGGCAGCGGTCCCCAGCGCCTTCCGTGCGCGTTCGCACGTGCTGGGCGATATCGTGTATTCGGCCGCCGTACCCGTCGGATCGCCGTGGGATGCCCGTGCCTCGGCGCCCGTGCGCCCCTTGGACGACGCAGGGAACCCCGGCTATCGCAGGTTCGCGGAGGAAAAAAAACTTCGCACTCCGATGGTGTATGTGGCTGCCAATGACGGGATGTTGCATGCGTTCGTGGATTCGGCGGGCAACATTGCCGGACCCAACGATGGCAAAGAGGCTTGGGCGTACATCCCGAAGGCGGTCTTCGAAGGGAGCGACCCGAACGATTCGGACCACCCGCGGGGGTCCCCCTCGTCCCCCTTCGAATTTGACCTGGCGGCGCTTACCTACCGCAGTGATCTTCTGCCGACGTTCAAGCACAGGTTCTACGTCAACGCCACACCCCGCGTCTGGGATATCGATTTCGCGAACACGAATACGCGGATTCCACCGGACGAAAGTGGCGCGAGGTGGCGCACGATACTGGTGGGCGGTCTCGGCGCCGGCGGGCGTACCGTTTATGCGCTTGACGTCACCGATCCGATTGCGCCGCCGCCACCGTTCTCGTCGAGCGACACCGAAGCCACTGCCGCCCGCAAGGTGCTATGGGAGTTCACCGACAAGGACCATCCAGGCGATCTCGGATACGTTTTCGACGCACCGACTCTGGTTAAGACGTTTCGCTACGGCTGGGTAGTGCTCGTCGCCTCGGGGTACAACAACTCGAGCGGAAAGGGCATCCTGTATGTCCTCGATCCCAAGAACGGGGCCATTCTGAAGAGGCTGTCGCCAGACGACCCCGCCGATCTCGACCCGCTCAGTGCGCGGCCGGACCCCGCCACCGCCACGAATCCGCGCGGCCTTTCCACGATCCGTGCCTTTACCACGAGCCGCAAGAATCCGTATGTGCTGCAGGCGTATGGCGGCGATCTCAGTGGCAACGTGTGGCGATTCGATCTCTCCGATCCGGACGAGTCCAAATGGAAGGTCGCGCTGATCGCAAAGCTGGCAGTCGGTGGCGTCGCGCAACCGATCACGACCGGTGTCCGCGTCGAAATCGACCAGAACAACAACGTCGATCGCTACCTTTTCGTCGGCACGGGGAAGCTGCTCGACCAGGCGGATGTTCCCGACGCACCGGGAGTGACGAATTCGATGTACGTCATCCGGGATGGCACCCGGACAGCGGCCGGTCCGGTGCCCCTGAGCCCCTATACCCGCGCCGATCTCAATACGGTCGATGGCACCAAGGTGACGGGCTTTTCCGGCACCTCGACGCGCGGCTGGTATCAGGACGGCCGCCCGGGCGAGAAGATCGTTACCGACGTCGCCGCGGACGTACAGACCGTCGTCTACTCCTTCTCCAAGTCAACGGCCGAGTGCGAGAACGTTTTGACCTCGACCTTGTTTGCGCGTGACTTCACCACGGGCAACTCCGCGCTCCAGCCTCAGGGCGGGACCGGCGCAGTCGTGGCCAGCATTGGCGACGTTGGCGCGGTCGCGGGTGTGGCGCTGATCCAGGGCGCGTCCGGAGATGTTCGGCTACAGGTGACAACGACTGCACCGTCCCCGAAGTATGGTCAAGTCTTCAGCTTCGGGGTCAAGTTGGCGGGGGGGCCATCGTCCAAGCACCGAGTCTCGTGGCGGCTGATCAACCGCGACTAGCCGCAACGTCAGTTTGGCCGTCTCGTTCATTCGTGTCGGACGGCCGCAAGATCTTCGCGGGTTCACGGCCAGTTTCGTCGCGCCATAAGTGTCGAGAATGTTTACAGGCTGCGTGCGACTGTCAGGGGGCGCGATTCCAGCTGTTTGATTGTTAGGATCAAATTGATATTGCCACGATTCTTGCTTCGTTCTGTAAGATAACCGGGGCCGTCTCATCGCGTAACGGGCGAAATTCGGGCAGCCTCGGGTCTACGCAACTTTCGAGAAGAGCGTAGCCATAAAACTCATCTTCGCTGCGAGTGACCGATGAACCCAAACGTGAAACCAATCGTCCTGTGGAGTTTGATCGTCGTTGGAACGTGCGCTGGCGCCGCTGCGGCGAACTGCACGACCGATCCAATCGTAACGGGGGCGGCGCTCGACACATTAATCAACGGCAAACTGGTGTGCGGCAGCCCCGGTGCCGCCTACCTAGGCGGCGCGTCTTCCGACCGGTGGCAGGAGGAGCATCTGTCCTCTCACCAACTCTGGGATTACAAGCTAGGCCCAGCAAACGCCGTCGACCCGAGGGCGCAAGTTGGAACGTGGTCGATTGCGAACGACAAGGTTACGCATACTTACACCGATGGCACTGCGTTCACTTGGGACGTTCGCCAGAGCCCGATGTCGAGAGACATGTTCAGCTTCTGTGTGGGCGCCGCGGAGCAGGTTCGCGCGGTGATCGTAGCCAATGGCGGAGCTGGTTGCGGGGGGATGTTCCCGTAGTTGCGCTCTCGATCGCCTAGAGGCGGTTGCACGAACCTGGAAGCTGTTATTTGCCGCGTTTTACCGCAACCATCCGGCTTCGAGAGCTGTCCTGCGAAACGGCGTTGATGGAAATGACAAGGCCCGCACTGGATGCGGGCCTTGCAGTTCGGTAAAGAGCTATTTCTTACCGGTAAAGAACTCTTACGGGTAAAGGGCAACTTCTTGCTTCAGCCTCCGCTACGATTGGGATGTCGGATGACCGCAGTACTTAGGCGACCTTGCGACGCCGCGATGCGGCCAACCCGACAAGCCCCAGGCCCAACATTGCGAGCGTGGCGGGTTCGGGAACCGGGACTACATTCGGCGCTGCGCCCAAGGTCAGGTTATTGACCGAAGGCCAATGGGTGTTGGGGGCTTCCTGGGACCCAGCGCCGACGACGTCGATGAATACGAATGCCACGTTGGTGGTGAAGCCCAGGAACGTGCCGGTCGTCGTGTTGGTGAGAGGAATCGAAAGAGTCGTGCCATCCGAAGCCGTCACCGTGACCGATTGCCCAGGGAAGAACGAACCATTCACGTCCGTAGCGAAGAAGAACCCGCCGACGCCTCTCACGCCGGCGGAAAACCCGGAGAATTCAATCGTGTCGGTGGCGGTATTGGTCGCGAGCCAGACGTCGCCCACGGTCCCCGCCGGGAAAAAAAGACCAGGCAGGGCTGTGGCCGTATAACTATACGGGCCCGCATTCCTGTTAAGTGTGTGCGGAAGACTGGTGAGAGGGAGGTCATTGTAAGTGTCGACGCCGGGGGCCGAGATCGCGGCCAAGAATGCGGCTTGGCTGTTAAAAGAGATGATGCTCGCCTGCGCGCTGGCGGCGAATGCAAAGACCGCGGCTGCGAGAACGGTGCGTTGAGCGCTGTTCATGGATTCTCCAAGGTGTGACATAAGCTTCACAGTAAATGAGCAGGAATCGGGCCAGAGGGTGTTACGTGTTGTTAATCATTCACTTATATTAGGCGCGACGACGCAGAAATGGACGCGTTGTAAAAACCCTCGACAGGCATCGAATTGATGCCGTGGGTTCAGGAGAGACGTTCCCCGTCGGAAGCGCCAATCTCCGGCCGCCGCTGAAATGCCTGGGTGCGGGCCTGCGACGGTACCCTCACAATTCACGTGTGACCGAAGCTCGCCAGCCTCGCGACGTACCGCGCGACGAGATCGACTTCCAGGTTGACCTTCGCGCCCGGCGAGAGCGCCTTTAGCGTCGTGACCGCCAGCGTGTGCGGAATCAGGTTAACGTGAAAGCGCGAGCCCGCAACGGCGTTCACGGTCAGGCTGACGCCGTGCACCGCGATCGATCCTTTCGCGGCGATGAACTGGGCGAGCTCGACGGGCGCTTCGATTTCGAGGTACCAGCTTCCGCCGGCGTCCTCCGCGACGCGCTGGAACGCCGTCACCGTGGCGACTCCGTCGACGTGGCCTGTCATCAGATGGCCGCCCAGCCGGTCGGAGAGGCGTAGCGCCATTTCCACGTTCACGTCGCCGACGCGATCGAGGCCGGTCGTGCAGGCGAGCGTCTCCGCCGACACGTCGAAGGTGAGCGTCGAGCCGTTGACCTCCACGACGGTGAGGCAGCAGCCGTTGACCGCGATGCTGTCGCCGACGGCAACATCGGTGGCTTCATAGATGCCGATGTCGAGAGCAATGCGCAGCCCGCCGCTACGGGTTTCGGCAGCAGCGATCCGGCCCACTGCCTGCACAAGGCCCGTGAACATCAGCCCTCCCGGTCAGCGCGCACAACGACGTGCGGTTCGTCGATCATGCGCGCAACGGCGCGCCGTTCGTTCGCGACGCGCGCTAGGATGCGCAGATCGTCGTCGATGCGCGTCACATCGACGATGGCGAGCGGAATCCCGTCGGACAGGTCGGCAAGTCCGCTCCGCCACTCCGCAATGCCGCGCGCTGGATCGCCGATGAGGCAAGGCGCGAGATAGACGACGACTTCGTCGACGAGCCCCGCCGCGAACAGCGCCCCGTTGAGCTTGCCGCCCGCTTCGACATGCAGCTCGTTGATGCCGCGCGAGCCCAACTCCCGCATCAACGCGCGGAGATCGATGCGGAGATCGGCGTCCGGCAATGTCAGCACTTCGGTGCCTGCGGGCCACTCTGGATTTCGGCTGCCGGCCGTCACGATCCATGCGTCGCCGTCCGCCAGCACTCTGGCCGACGGCGGCGTCTCCGCCGCGCGGTCCACGATGACGCGGCGTGGCTGGCGCGGCGTCGGCACCGCGCGCACCGTCAGTTGCGGATCGTCGCGCCGTACGGTGCCAATGCCCGTCAGGATCGCGCAGGCTCGGGCGCGAAAGCGATGGCCATCGGCGCGCGCCGCCTCGCCGGTGATCCACTGAGATTCGCCGGATTCGAGCGCGGTGCGGCCGTCGAGACTGGCCGCCGCTTTGAGCCGCACCCACGGCCGTCCACGAGTCACTCGCGACACGAAGCCGATATTGAGCTCTCGAGCCTCGTTCTCGCACAAGCCGACGTCGACTTCGATGCCGGCAGCACGCATTCGCGCCGTGCCACCTTCCGCGTCCACGTTCGGGTCGGCCATCGCCGCGACGACCCGCGTGACGCCAGCAGCGATGATGGCGTCCACGCAGGGACCCGTGCGGCCCACGTGATTGCACGGCTCCAGCGTCGAATAGAGCGTCGCCCCGTGCGTATCGCGCCTTTGCGCGTTTGCATGCGCCAGCGCGTTGATCTCGGCATGCGGCGCGCCCGCTCGCTCATGCCAGCCTTCGCCAAGCACGCCGCCGTCCTTGACGATGACGCATCCGACGCGCGGATTGGGCGTCGTCGTGTAGAGCCCGTTCGCAGCGAGCGCGAGCGCGCGTGCCATGTATGCGCGATCCGCGTCGGAGGAAGCAGGCTCAGACATGGAAAATAGGGTCGAAGACGAGATTCGGGACTGAAATTGGGGTCAGAGAGAGAAGTTTTGGCTACATGCGACTCAGACGTGAGAGTGCAAAAGTCGCCTCTGACGCTAATTTCCTGACCCCGATTCCCGGCGGCGCGAAGCTCGTCCGTGACCCTATTTCCGGGCGCGCTTCCCCGGCGACTCGACTTCCTTCAGCGCATCGCGGAAGTCGGACACGTCCTGGAAGCTGCGGTAGACGGACGCGAAACGTATGTACCCCACCTTGTCCAGCAGATAGAGTTCCTGCATCACGAGCTCGCCCACCTGCCGCGACGGAATCTCGCGCTCGCCAAGCGCCAGCACCCGGGCGACCACGCGATCGACCGCCTGGTCGACGAGCTCCGTCGGCACGGGACGCTTGTGCAGGGCTCGCTGGAAGCCGTTGCGCACGCGCATCACGTCGAAATCCGAGCGCGTGCCGTTGGTCTTGACCACCTGCGGCAGCCGCAACTCGACCGTTTCGTACGTGGTGAAGCGCTTGGCGCAGCTCACGCAGCGGCGGCGGCGGCGTATCGAACCGCTCGGCTCGGAGACGCGCGAGTCGATCACCTGCGTGTCGGTGTGGCCGCAGAACGGGCACTTCATGGGTGCTAGTAACGCAAATGAGGCAAATGAGGCGAATGAGGCAAATGAGCGCGAAGGGCCGCTCCCGAGTGCGAATTGCGCCGGAGCGCGAAGCGCGCAGGGGAGTCCAGCAAGCTCATCCGTAGACGGGAAACTTGTGCGTCAGCGCGTGCACGCTGGCGCGCACCTTCGAGAGCGCCGTGTCGTCGGTGGGCGCGTCGAGCACGTCGGCGATGAGATGTGCCAGCTCCTCGCATTCGAGCTCGGTGAAGCCGCGCGTCGTGATGGCCGGGGTGCCGAGTCGCACACCGGACGTGACAAACGGCTTTTCCGGATCGTTGGGGATCGCGTTCTTGTTGCACGTGATGCCGACCGTAGACAGGAGCGCCTCGGCGTCCTTGCCCGTGATCTTCTTCGCGCGGAGATCGACGAGGAACATGTGACTGTCGGTGCCGCCGGAGACAATCCGCAAGCCGCGCTCCTGCAGCACCGTCGACAGCACGCGCGCGTTGTCCAGCACCTGCTGCTGGTAGTGCCGGAAGTCCTTGCCGAGCGCTTCGCCGAATGCAACGGCCTTAGCGGCGATGACGTGCATCAGCGGTCCGCCCTGCCATCCCGGGAACACGGCCGCATTGAGAAGCTTCTCGTACTCGACGTTGGCGAGGATCATCCCGCCGCGCGGTCCCCGCAGCGTCTTGTGCGTCGTGCTGGTGACGAAGTCGGCGATGCCCACTGGCGTCGGGTAGACGCCGGCGGCGATCAACCCCGCGTAATGCGCCATGTCCACCATCAGGTAGGCGTCGACGGAGTCGGCGATCGCGCGGAAGCGCTTCCAGTCGATCACGCGCGAATAGGCGGACGCGCCGGCGATCACGAGCTTAGGCTTGTGCTTGTGCGCGAGCGATTCCGCGACGTCGTAGTCGATGAGCTCGGTCGTCGGGTCGAGGCCGTAGGCGACGACATTGAACCACTTGCCGCTCACGTTGACGGGCGAGCCGTGCGTCAGGTGTCCGCCGTGCGGCAGGCTCATGCCGAGCACCGTGTCCCCCGGCTTGAGCGCGGCGAAGAACACCGCCTGGTTCGCAGTGGCCCCCGAGTGCGACTGCACGTTGGCGTAATCGGCGTGGAACAGCTTCTTCGCGCGGTCGATCGCGATCCGCTCGACGACATCCACATACTCGCAACCGCCGTAATAGCGCTTGCCAGGGTAGCCCTCGGCGTACTTGTTGGTCAGCTGCGAGCCCTGTGCGGCGAGCACGGCCGGGCTCGCGTAGTTCTCCGACGCGATGAGCTCGATGTGCTCTTCCTGCCGGCGGTGCTCGGCGGTGATGGCGGCCCAGACATCGGGATCGTCCTGCGCGATGGTTTGGGAGCGATGGAACACGGTGATTTTGGGCGTGGGGTAGGACCGGCAATTCTAGCATCCGGGTGGGCAACCGACCCCGCGCCCCGTTCCCTTGCCGCTATAATCCCCGCACCCCGATAAGAACCCAGAAAAGCATCCCCGGGATTCCCGGTGGTTGCCGCCGAGGAGGCCGCGCGTGAAGTCACTTCTGGCACTTTCCGCCTGGATCGACCGCATGAGCGAGCGCATCGGCCACGCCATCTACTGGCTGGTGCTGGTCGCGGTCGTCATCAGCGCTACGAACGCCGTGGTACGCAAGGCGTTCAACTGGAGCTCGAATTCTCTGCTCGAGATCCAGTGGTATCTGTTCTCGATGATCTTCCTGTTCTGCGCCGGCTACACGCTGAAGCACAACGAGCACGTGCGCATCGACATCATCACCGGCCGGATGTCCGCGCGCACACGGGCGATGATCGACATCTTCGGCACGCTGTTCTTCCTGCTGCCGATGGCGATCCTCATCATGTGGCTCTCCTGGCCTGTCTTCGTCGAGGCCTACACGCGGCACGAAGTATCGACGAATGCGGGCGGCCTCACGATCTGGCCCGCCCGACTCATGGTTCCCGTCGGGTTCCTCCTGCTCATCGTCCAGGCCATTTCCGAGCTCATCAAGCGCGTGGGCTTCCTCAAGGGCATGGCGCCGGACCCGAGCGAGAAGATCGTCGCCAAGACGGCAGAGGAAGAACTCGCCGAGGAGATACTCAAGTCGCGCGGCGATCGCTTGATCGCCGACGAGATCGAGGGCGTCGCCCGCGGACGGACGGAACGATCATGACCGGGTCGGGTTCGGGGGAAAACCAATGACTGCCTTCCTGATCAACAATATCGCGCCGCTGATGTTCGCGGCGCTCGTAGTCGTGCTTTTGATCGGCTACCCCGTCGCGTTTTCACTGGCGGCGGTCGGGATCGGTTTCGGCATTCTCGGCATCCATCTCGGCCTCCTGCAGGAAACGCTGCTGCAGGCGCTGCCCGAGCGGATCTGGGGCGTGATGTCGAACGACACGTTGCTCGCGGTCCCATTCTTCACCTTCATGGGACTTATCCTCGAGCGCAGCGGAATGGCCGAGGACCTGCTCGATACCATCGGACAGCTTTTCGGCCCGATTCGCGGTGGACTCGCGTACGCGGTGATCTTCGTCGGTGCGCTGTTGGCCGCGACGACCGGCGTCGTGGCCGCGTCGGTGATCTCGATGGGCCTCATCTCGCTGCCCATCATGCTGCGCTACGGCTACGACCGCCGGCTCGCATCCGGCGTGATCGCGGCGTCGGGCACACTCGCGCAGATCATCCCGCCGTCGCTCGTGCTCATCATCATGGCCGACCAGCTCGGCCGGTCGGTCGGCGACATGTACGCGGGAGCGTTCATTCCCGGCCTCACTCTCGCTGCGCTCTACGCCGTCTACGTGATCGGCGTATCCATCTTCAAGCCCGGCTGGGCGCCTGCGCTGCCGCTTGAAGCCCGCACGCTGCGCGAGCCCGACGGCACCTCCGGAAACCGCTCGCTGCTCGTGCTGACGATCATCTCCACGGTGGCCGCCACCGCCTATTGGCAGATCTACTACAACAAATACAACCCCGACGTCGCAATCGACGAACGGATCGTGCTCACGATGGCCGTGGGCATCGGTGTCGCATTCGTCATCGCGGTGCTCAACAAGCTCCTGAATATTGGCCTGCTCTCGAAGATTGCCGAGCGCGTGACGTTCGTGCTGATCCCGCCGCTCGCGCTCATCTTCCTCGTGCTGGGTACGATCTTTCTCGGGGTCGCGACGCCGACCGAAGGCGGTGCGATGGGCGCAGCAGGCGCGCTCATCATGGCGATGGCCCGGCGCCGCCTGTCCTTCGGACTGCTCAAGCAGGCGATGAACACGACGGCCAAGCTGTCGACGTTCGTCGTGTTCATCCTGGTCGGCGCGCGTGTGTTCAGCCTCACGTTCTACGGGGTCAACGGCCACGTGTGGGTCGAGCACCTGCTCACGAGCCTGCCCGGCGGGCAGCTCGGATTCCTGATCGTCGTCAACGTGCTGATCTTCGTCCTCGCGTTCTTCCTTGATTTCTTCGAGCTGTCGTTCATCGTCATCCCGCTGCTCGGTCCCGTCGCCGAAAAGCTCGGCATCGATCTCATCTGGTTCGGCGTGCTGCTCGGCGTCAACATGCAGACCTCGTTCATGCACCCGCCGTTCGGGTTCGCGCTGTTCTACCTGCGCAGTGTCGCGCCGGCCAAGGCGTACATCGACCGGATCACCGCCCGGCAGACGGCGGGCGTCACAACGGGACAGATCTACTGGGGCGCCGTCCCGTTCGTGATCATTCAGGTCATCATGGTCGGGCTCATCATCGCGTTCCCGGATATCGTCTCCGGCGGTCTCGCGACGAAGGAGAAAGTCGACATCCGAAACATCCGCATCGAGTCTCCCCTCGAAACGTCGCCGGGGGGCGAAGCAGGGTCCAGTGGCAATTCGGACCAGGATGACGCGACGAAGGCGCTCGAGAAGGAAATGGGCGGCGGCAACGCGGACAAGGCCGCGGAGCCCGCGCCCGAGCCGAAGAAGTAGCCCGCACATCCGCGCGGACCCGCAGGCAGTTGCCTCTCGCCGGCACCAAATGAAAAGGGCGCGCCTTGCGGCCCGCCCTTTTCTCTGGCCCGGCGCTGCCGGGCCGACATCCGGATTACTTCTTCAGCCGCTGCGCGGCAATCATGAAGTTGTCGAACCGGTTCTCGGAGATGGAGAACCACTCGACCTCGTCGCCGCGGAATTTCTTCCAGGGCTCGTAGATCTTCTTGAACTTGTCGTTCTTGGTCGCGATCTCGTCGTAGACCTCCTGGGTCGCCTTGTAGCAGGCGGCCATGATGTCGTTCGAGAACGGCGCAAGCTTGACGCCATTGCCGATCAGGCGCTTAAGCGCCGGCGGATTGAGCGCATCGTACTTGGCCATCATGTCGATATTGGCCTCGGCGCACGCCGCTTCGAGAACTGACTGGAAATCCTTCGGCAGGTCGCTCCAGGCCTTGAGGTTGACGAACAGGTCGAGCTCGGGACCGCCCTCCCACCACCCCGGGTAGTAATAATTCTTCGCGACCTTGTAGAAGCCGAGCTTCTCGTCGTCGTACGGGCCGACCCATTCCGCGGCGTCAATCGTTCCCTTTTCCAGCGCCGGGTAGATCTCACCACCCGGAATCTGTTGCGGAACGACGCCGAGCTTCTGCAGCGGCAGGCCACCGGTGCCGCCAACGCGAAACTTGAGTCCCTTCAGATCCGCGACGGTCTTGATCTCCTTGCGGAACCATCCGCCCATCTGCGCGCCCGTGTTGCCGGCAGGGAAGCTGATGATGCTGTAGTCCTTCAGGAATTCGCGGTACAGCTCGAGGCCGCCGCCGTGGTACATCCACGCGTTCTGCTGCCGGGCGTTCATGCCGAACGGAATTGCGCAGCCAAACGCGAACGTCGGATCCTTGCCGAAGAAATAGTAAGGCGCGGTGTGGCAGCACTGGATCGTCGCGTTCTGCACGGCGTCGACTACGCCGAACGCAGGCACGATCTCGCCTGCCGCAAACGTCTGGATCTGGAACTTGTTGTTCGTCGCCGACGCGCAGCGCTTCGAGATGACTTCGGCGGCGCCGAAAATCGTGTCGAGGCTTTTCGGGAAGCTCGACGCGAGACGCCACTTGACCTCTCCGGGCGTCTGCGCGATCGCCGGCGCGGTGCCCGCCGCCAGGATGCCCGCGAGTCCCGTGTGCTTCAGGAAGGAACGACGTTCCATGAATCTCTCCTCGTTGGAATGCAGTCGGCGAGCCGACGGATCGGACGGGCTGCCCGCCTTGTTATAGGGCGGCGGTGGCGGCGATGGCCGTCACATCGGGGTCATCGCCTCGCTTGCTGGGCCGGGATTCTATCCCACTTTTCAGGACGATAGCTTTCGCACGGCCGAAAACAATGTCCACGCCCAGCCGGGCTGACGCTCGAGCGTCTGCGTGAAGCGAATGAGGTAACGCGCGGTGCCGGTGTCGAGCTCGACCATGCCGCCCGTGCCGAAGCGCTCGTCCGGACCGATCAGGCTGCGCTGGGCCATCTGGCGATTTTCGGGATGCGCCGGCAGATAGATGCCGAAGAAAGGCTTCTCGACCCCGGTTCGCGCCGAATCGGACGGCGTGACCCAGTTGCGCAGCAGCACGCGGACGAGCCGGCGACCGACGATCTCGACGCCCACGGTCGTCTCGTCGACCTGGTGCCGCTGCATGCGCCGCACGACGGCAAGAGCCCAGCTGTCGCCTTCCTTGAGCGCGAGGATCTCGCCCAGCTTGCCGGGGGCCTCCTTCGCGGGCGCGGTGAGGCGGCAGCCGGTGTCGCTCCGGTCTTCCATCTTCCAGACGACGCCGCGTATGCGGCGCAGGTTGACGTCGGCATTCGCGTTCGGCGTCACCATGTCGGTGACCTCGTCGAAGCTTGCGGTGATGCCTGGCGTGCGCGCGCCGTCGGACAGCTTGTCGATTTCGGCGACGGCGCGCATCAGCGGCGCGAGGCCCACGACGACGCGAACGTCCGCATTCGTCACGAACCGCGTCGCCCGCGGCGCCTGCGCGATCGCGTCGGGGCCGTACAGCGAGCCAAGGCGCATCAGCAGCAAGCGCTGCTCGCGCGGAGGCGGATGATCGTCCTGGCGCGGCGCTTCGTCGTCCCGCTCCGGGAGCCAGCGCATGCGCTCGACGATCTGGGTGTAGATCGGACCCGCATCGAGCAAGAGCACGCGGTCGCCGGACGGAACCTTGTCGTGGCGGCGCAGACCCTGGGATCCCGTGAGGTCGACGAGAAAGGTGGCGCCCGCGCCCGGCGGAGGGACCAGCATCAGCGACGCGGCCCAGCCGTCCAGCTGACGCGCGACCCACTCGACCTGATCGGGCGTGAAGTTGCCCGAATCGAGGCGCATCAGCAGCAGCGTCTTCAAGTACTCCTGCTCGACGCAAACGCCTGGCCGCGAGAACATTCCTGCGCCGTAGGCAAGCTCGTTGCGTTGCCAGCCGCGTGCCCGCGCGAACTCGTAAAGCTCGTGGAACTCGCGCCACTGCGCGGGAACCCACGTGCCGTAACGAAACAGCCGGAACTTGGCATCGATGCCGCGATAGTGCACGAGGCGAACGAGCACCCACGGGACGAGCAACTCCCACCGCTTGTGCGCGGCGCGCGGATAGCCCACGCGCAGCACGGCGGCGTATGCGGCGGCGAAGGCCTTTACGAGATCGAACACGGCGTGCCAAAGCCGCGTCTCGACGTCGGTGCTCTTCTGGTAGTTCGTCGCGTACTGCTGCGCGAGTTGCGCGAGCACGGGTTCCAGTCGCGCATCGACGCGCAACAGCGCTTCCGCCTGGTTCGGGCCGATGACGCGCCGGGCGTCGGGAAAGCCCGCGACGAGGTCGAGCGCCTCCTTCTGCAGCGCGATCGTGTCGGACGTCGGCAGCGTGGAAATCCACTGCGCCGCCGCGCTCGAATTCCGGAACGGGTCCTTGAGCGAACGGATCCAGCTGAATGCGGGCTCGAGCACTAGGGCCTATTCACTACTGTCCTGCCACGGTCATGCGGCCGATCAGGATGGAGCCGGTCTGGCGCGAGCCTCGGCGGTCGACGTCGAGGCCGATGGCGACGATGTCGCGAAACATGCTTTTCAGATTGCCCGCGATCGTGATTTCCTCGACCGGATATGCAATCGCGCCGTCCTCGATCCAGAAGCCCGCGGCGCCGCGCGAATAGTCTCCAGTGACGGGATTCACGCCCTGGCCCAGCTGCTCGGTCACGAACAGACCCCTGCCCATGCGCTTCATCAGCGCGGGCAGATCATCGTCGCCGTGCGAGATCACAAGGTTGTGACTGCCGCCTGCGTTGCCGGTCGTGACCATGCCGAGCTTGCGCGCCGAATAGCTGCCGAGGAAATAGCCGCGCACAATGCCGTCGCGCACGACGTCGCGCGGCGCGGTCGCGACACCTTCGTTGTCGAACGGCGTGCTGCCTCGCGCACGCGGGATGTGCGGGTCCTCGCGGATCGACACATTGGGCGAGAAGACCTGCGTGCCGAGCGAATCGAGAAGAAACGACGATTTGCGGTACAGCGAGCCGCCGGACACCGCGCTCACGAACGAGCCGATGAGATCGGAGGCTTCGGGCGCCTCGAACAGCACCGGACACTCGAGCGTGCCGAGCTTGCGCGCGTCGAGCCGACGCAGCGTGCGCTCGCCGGCGATCCGCCCGACTTCCGCTGCGGGGCGCAGATCCGAAGAACCGCGGGCGGCGGTGTACCAGTAGTCGCGCTGCATCGCGCCGTCGCCCGGATCGCCGATGACGGCGCAGTCGATGTGATGGCGCGTGCTGCGATATCCGCCTGAGAAGCCGTTCGTGTTCGCGTAGACGAATTCCGATTCGTTCCACGCGACCGTTGCGCCTTCGGTGTTGGTGATGCGACGATCGACGGCAAACGCGGCCGCCTCGGCCTCGCAGCCGAGCGTGACGGCATCCTCGACCGCAAGCTCCCACGGGTGGTAGAGGTCGAGATCCGGGAATGTGCGCGCGAGCCGCTCGGGATCAGCCAATCCCGCACTCGGGTCTTCGGCGGTGAATCGCGCGATCGCGAGCGCCTTGCCGACGGCGGCGCGCACAGCGTCGGCGGAGAAATCGGCGGTGCTCGCATGGCCGCGCCGTTGCCCCAGGTAGACGGTGATGCCGATGCCCTTGTCGCGGTTGTACGCTACGGTTTCCACCTCGCCGCGACGGACGGTGACGCTTTGTCCGACCGACTGCGAGACGTCGGTCTCGGCAGCCGTCGCGCCGCCTTTGCGCGCCTCGTCGAGCACTTGTGCCGCAACGCGCTCGATTTCCGCGGTAGGGAGCGGGAAGCGATCGCCGCCGCGGTTACGCGGCGTGGGTGACGCCGTCGCACGTGCGGGGACTGAAGGATCGGGGCGGGGAGAGACGGTCATGAGGCGGTCATCGAGAGGCTCTGGCGAATCATTCGCGACGATGGAGGATCAATTTTTGGGCGGGGCTATCATAGCAAACGGTGCCCCTGCAAAATCTGCGCTCGCCCCCTTACCGGAACACTTTCCGCCAGAACGATGCCACCGCCCGACGAACGAGCGCGCCGCCGAGCGCGTGCCGCGCCCCCCGCCGGAGCGGTCGACGTCGACGCGGCGGCCGACCTGCCGGTTTCGAAGACGCGAAAAAAGGCAGAGATGCACGCGTTGCAGGACATGGGCGAGGCGCTCGTCGCTCTCGACCCGCGGCGGCTCGCGGAGCTCGCGGCCGACGTCCCTCTGCCGCCGCGTCTCGTCGACGCCGTTGTCGATGCCCGCTCGATCTCGGCGTGGGGCGGCCGCAAGCGCCAGCTCCAGTACGTCGGCAAACTGATGCGCGACGTCGATCCCGAGCCGATCCGCCGCCGGCTGGATCAATGGGCGCATGGTCATGCGCTCGATTCGGCGCGTCAGCACGACCTCGAGCAATGGCGAGACCGGCTCATGGCGGAGCCGGCGGCGCTCGACCTGCTGGCCGCCCGCTGGCCCCGGCTCGACCGTCCCCGCTTTCGCGCGCTGATCGCGAAGGCCCGCGAGGAGCGCAGCCGCGAACAACCGCCGCACGCCTTTCGCGAGCTCTTTCGCGAGCTCAAGACGCTCGACGGCGACGCCGATTGATGCGGCACTGGCCCTAGTTCGAACCGCAAAGAGGAACTCCATGGAATCGCTGCTGATCGGTCTCGTCTCGATCTCGGACCGTGCGTCGTCCGGCGTCTACGAGGACAAAGGCATCCCGGGACTAGAGGAGTGGTTCGCGGCGGCGCTCAAGTCGCCGTGGCGAATGGAGAAACGGCTGATCCCGGACGAGCAGCCGCGGATCGAGCGGACGCTGATCGAGCTCGTGGACACGGCGGGTTGTCACCTCGTGCTCACCACGGGAGGCACCGGACCTGCGCCGCGCGACGTGACGCCCGAAGCGACGCTCGCAATCGCGCACAAGGTGCTGCCTGGATTCGGCGAGCAGATGCGGCAGGTGAGCTTGAAGTACGTGCCGACCGCGATCCTGTCGCGGCAGGTCGGGGTCATCCGCGGCCGGTCGCTGATCGTCAACTTGCCCGGACAGCCCAAGGCGATCAAGGAGACGCTGGACGGAATCTTTCCGGCGGTGCCGTATTGCATCGACCTGATCGGCGGTCCCTACATCGAAACGGACGAGGCCGTGTGCAAGGCGTTCCGGCCGAAGTCAGCGGTGCGTCCTTCCGCTGCCTGAAGGGCAATCGATTCTCGCGGCGGCTACTTGATGTCGAGAATCTTCATCGCCTTCGCGAGCGTGTCGACCGACTCCTGATGCTTCCCAGCCTTGTGCAGCGCTTCGCCGTCGGTGCGATATTTCTTCACCTCATCGACTTGCGCTGTCGTGATCTTGGGATTCTTGGCCAGCGCGTCGTCAATCTTCTTCATGTCCTGCGGACAATGAAATGCGAACGCGGTACCAGCGAACATCGCCGCCGCGAAGATCGCGGTTCTGCGAAGCATGATCGTTCCTCCCTCGTTGGTGTGATGGTCGAACGCGAGCGACGTCGCCGGTCGACACCACCTGCGGATGCGCAGGTCGCGGCCTAGGATATCCCGGCCGGCCGAAACTTCAATGCGGTTCACGCGCCGTCACGCGCGCCGCCGGGTCCTGCCGATAGAATCGCGCGAACTGATCGTAGACGCCCGGATACTCCCCGCGCAGGACGAGCGGGTCCGCGAAGAATACTTCCGACAGCACCGCGAAGAACTCCGCGGGGCTCTCTGCCGCATACGGATCGATGTCGGTCGGTTCGTCGCCATCGACGCGAGCGCAAAAGTCTTCATAGGCGCTTGTCAACGTGCTTGCCCAGGCCTCGATGGACATGCCGGCCGGAAGCGGCGGACACCCGTCGGCTTCGCCGTCGCGCATGTCGATCTTGTGCGCAAACTCGTGGATGACGAGGTTCATTCCGGCGGCCTGCCAATCGGCGCCGGCCGCGACGTCGGGCCACGACAACACCACCGGGCCGCCCGGCATCGCCTCGCCCGCCATCGGCTCGTCGTTGCGGTGGACGACGCCGGCTTCATCCTCCCATTCCCAGTCCGGGACGAACTCGCCCGGATACACGATCACGTTCTCGAACCCGTCGTAGAGCGCCATGTCGAGCTCCAGCACGAGCACGCAGGCTTCGAGCGCGATGACGACGCGCTGCAACGGCGTGACCTCGTGCCCCTGCGCGCCAACGATACCCTTGGCGTGCAGGAACAGCACGACCTTCTCGCGCAGGCGGCGAAGCTCGTCCACCGTGTAGACCGACATGAACGGGCGCAGCGCCAAGGCTTCGTCCCACAGCGCGTCGGGAATCATGGCGCGACTCAGGATGCGCCGCCGGCGCCAGCGGGTGATGGCGTCCCACATCGCTCTCGTCTCGGCTTGGGCCGGCTACGGGACCGAGGGCGGCGCTTGCGAATCGGCGACGGTGTCGTCGAACAGGCGCCCCGATTGCGCGCCGCGAAGCAGGCGGCCGGATTCGTTCTCCGGCACCCCTTCGACCTCGCGAAGACGACGCTCGATCGTCGTGGTCTTGCCGCGCGCCTCCTCGATCGTATTGCTCGCCTCCTGCAGCTTCTTCTGCGCGCGCTGCAGTACGTCGGCGAACTTGCGAAATTCCGTTCGCACGGCCCCGAGGGTCAGCCAGACTTCCGACGTGCGCTGCTCGATCGCCACGGTACGGAAGCCCATCTGCACGATGTTGAGAAGCGCAAGGAAATTGCTCGGTCCCGCGATCATCACCCGGTGCTCGCGCTGCAACTCGTCGGCGAGACCCGACCGCGCCATCATCTCCGCGTAGAGGCTTTCAGTCGGGAGATACAAGAACGCAAAGTCGCTCGTGTGCGGCGGCGAGACGTAGTTGGCACGCACCATCTTCGCTTGCTGTCGCAAGAATCCCGCGAGCGCCTTGCGTGCGCCTTCGGCTGCTTCGACATCGGCGCGCTCGAGCGCATCCTGCAGGCGCTCCCATTCCTCGACGGGAAACTTCGCGTCGATGGGAATCCAGCACGCCGGCTCGTCCGCGCGTCCGGGCATCCGCAACGCGAACTCCACGCGGCGACCCGTGCCGGGGATGGTCTCGACGTTGATGCCGTACTGCCCCGGAATCAGGATCTCGGAAAGGAGCGCGCCCAGTTGCATCTCGCCCCATGTCCCGCGCCGTTTCACGTTCGACAGCACGCGCTTCAGGTCGCCGACGCCCACCGCCAGCGATTGCATCTCGCCCAGGCCCTTGTGCACCTGGTCGAGGCGATCGGAGACCTGCTTGAACGACTGCCCGAGCCGCTCGTCGAGGGTCGTCTGCAGCTTCTCGTCGACGGTCGTGCGCATCTCCTCGAGCTTCTGCGCGTTCTCGCTGCGCAGCACGTCGAGGCGCTGCTCGACCGTCGCGCGCACCGCTTCCAGCCGTTGCTCGTTCGTCCGCGTGAGCTCGGAAAGACGGTCGCCCAGCTCCCTCCGCGCGGCCTGCACGCCGGCCGCCTGCTCGCTCCGTGCGTTCGCGAGGTCCTGGCGCAAGTCGCGCTCGAAGTCCGCCGTCGTCTGCCTCATCACTTCGAGGCGCGTGCGTATGTCGCCCGCGTCCCGCGCCGCGGCGTCACGGCCGCGCACGATCGTGCCGATCTTCACGAGGACAACGACGATCAGCCCGGCGACGACGCCGAGCGCGATCACGACGAGCGAGGTCAATGCGTCGGGCATCGGGCGCGACGAAAATAACCTTACGCCGCTTCCCTGCTCGCCTTCTTCCGCTCGTGCTCTTTCAAATGGCGCTTGCGGATCCGGATCGACTTCGGGGTCACCTCCACGAGCTCGTCGTCGGCGATGAACTCGACTGCGTATTCGAGGGTGAGCTCGATCGGAGGCGTGAGTCGCACTGCTTCGTCGGTACCCGACGCGCGGACGTTCGTGAGCTGCTTGCCCTTGATCGGGTTGACGACGAGATCGTTGTCGCGGCTGTGAATGCCGATGATCATGCCCTCGTACAGCTTGTCGCCGGGCGAGACGAACATCCGGCCGCGCTCCTGCAGCTTCCACAGCGCGTAGGCGACGGCCTCGCCGTCTTCCTGCGAGACGAGCACGCCGTTGCGCCGCTCCGGAACGTCTCCCTTCAGCGGCGCGTAGCCGTCGAACACGTGGCTCATGAGCCCGGTGCCGCGGGTGAGATTCATGAACTCGCCCTGGAAGCCTATGAGCCCGCGCGCCGGAATGCGGTATTCGAGGCGTGTGCGGCCGCGACTGTCCGATTCCATGTTCGTGAGATCGCCGCGGCGGGGACCGAGCGCTTCCATTACCGCGCCCTGGTTGGCTTCCTCGACATCGACCGACAGCAACTCGAACGGCTCGCTCACGACGCCGTCGATCTCGCGCAGCACGACGCGCGGACGGGAGACCGCAAGCTCGTAGCCCTCGCGACGCATGTTCTCGATCAGGATCGTGAGGTGCAATTCGCCACGGCCCGAGACGAGGAACGAATCGGTGTCGCCCGTTTCCTCCACGCGCAGCGCGACGTTCGTCAGCATTTCCTTGGCAAGCCGGTCGCGCAGGTTTCGCGACGTCACATACTTGCCGTCGCGCCCAGCCAGTGGCGACGTGTTCACCTGGAAGTACATCGACAGCGTCGGCTCGTCGACCATGATCGGCGGCAACGGCTCGGGCGCCTCGACGGACGCTAGCGTCGTGCCGATCGACAGCTGGTCGATGCCGGTGACGAGCACGATGTCGCCCGCCTGTGCGGATTCGACGGGAACGCGCTCCATTCCCGAGAAGGCGAAGATCTGCGTGACACGGGCCTTCGCCGGCGTTTCCCCCTCAGCGACGGGACCGTTGAGCACCGCCACTTCCTGCCCCGCGGCGAGCCGTCCGCGACGGATGCGGCCAATGCCGAGCCGCCCCACGTAGCTCGAGTAATCGAGCGCCGCGATCTGGAATTGAAGCGGTTTTTCCGGGTCGCCGACGGGCGCCGGAACATACGACAGGATCGTCTCGAACAGCGGCCTCATGTCGCCCTTTTCGGGCCTGTCCTCGGCCCCCTTCGGCCCTGTCGATAATGCGTCAGCCAGCTTGTCGGCCTCCGCTCGGTCGCGCGACGCCGCGCCCTTCGGGCCTTGGCTTCGCCCGTCGCGCTCACTCGCCGCCTTTGCAACATTGACGTCCAGCGTCGCCCAACCGTTCAACGCCGATGCGTAAACGACGGGGAAGTCGAGCTGCGCCTCGGTCGCGCCAATGCGGTCGAAGAGCTCGAATGTCTGGTTGACGACCCACTCCGGCCGCGCCCCGGGCCGGTCGACCTTGTTGACGACGACGATCGGCTGAAGTCCCAGCTGCAGCGCCTTCAGCGTGACGAACCGCGTCTGCGGCATTGGTCCCTCGACCGCATCGACGAGCAGGAGGACGCCATCGACCATTCCCAGCACGCGCTCGACCTCGCCGCCGAAATCCGCGTGACCGGGTGTATCGACGATGTTGATGTGGGCGCTGACCTCGCCGTGCTGGTAGCGGATCGAGCAGTTCTTGGCGAGGATCGTGATGCCGCGCTCGCGCTCGAGGTCGTTGCTGTCCATCATCCGCTCGCCCACGTGCTGATGCTTCGCGAACGTGCCTGCCTGCACCAGCAGCTTGTCGACGAGC
>Ga0207691_10001918_pt1 | contig 20310 bp, 18 predicted proteins | sample KBSM13metaG_FD_184327 | JGI IMG/M metagenome (GOLD analysis project Ga0207691, IMG submission 184327) | Miscanthus rhizosphere microbial communities from Kellogg Biological Station, Michigan, USA - KBS M1-3 metaG (SPAdes) (version 2) | ecosystem: Host-associated > Plants > Roots > Rhizosphere >... | reverse complement strand
AGCGGTGTGACGAGCGTGATCTCACAGTTGTCGCGCACGCCGCGGGTGCTGAGGTAGTCGTGCAGGAGCAACACGGTTTCGCTCGGTGCGGGCGGGCACTTGTAGGGCGCCCAACAGATACCGACGACCACTCGGCCGCTCGTGAAAGTGGGGAGCAGCTCGCGAACGCGCTCCGCACCGGGAACGGAGTAGAACTCGTTGCCCGTCTCGGCGAGCCCCGGAGTGGCGCCGACGTCGTAGTCGGCGCCTAACGCGATCACGATCACGTCCGCCTCGAACACGGCACCTTCGGTCGTGACCCGCCTGGCTTCGGTATCGATCGCCGTGATCGTGTCGCGGACGAACCGGACCCCTGGCTTCACGACCGTCTCGTATGGCATTCGCACGCATTCCGGCGTCGCATGACCGAACATGACGTCCAGCTTGGAAAAGCCGAAGACGAACGCGTCGTTCCTGTCGATGAGGGTCGTCTCGACGCTATCGCCTAGCGACTCCGACAGCAGGGTGGTGAGCTCGAGCCCACCGAACCCTGCGCCGAGTACGAGGATACGCTTCTTCATCGCGGTGTCTCGGGCGACCACGTGCGCAGTGTCGCCGTGTCCTCGGCGAAGACGGTGGTGAAGAAGCCGTCGATCATCGCGAGCTCGTCGGCCTCGCTCATCCCCGGCAGCGCCGGGAAGTCTCCCCGCAGGTCCACCTTCGTCCGTTCGCCCAGCGGCGTGTACGAGTGAACGAATCGCGCGCCATCGAAGTGCCCGCCGATCATCGTCGTCTCGACGCCGTTAGGCACGTTGAGCCGGTGTTTGACGATCATGTTCGTGGTCGAGCCGTCGGGATTGTAGACGTCCACGTCCACCGTCACCACATTGCCGGCGACGCCGACGAGCTTGTGGCTCTTGAACGCCTTGTGCGGGTGGTTCCCGGCGCTCATGTAGCGGAAGATCTTCTCGGGGGTGGCGTCGAACGTCGTTATGGCTTCCTTCTGGTACCGTACGCGGCCGGGTTGTGGCACGATGCGGATGTACGGCTTCGGCTCCCGCCAGCCGTCGGGATAGATCCTCTTCGCTTCCTCGTTGTTGACGGAGCCGGCGATGATCACGTCGTCGCCCTGCTGCCAGTTCACCGGCGTGGAGACGCGATGCTTCGCGGTGAGCTGCAGGGAGTCGAGCACGCGCACCAGCTCGTCGAAGTTGCGGCCGGTGGTCATGGGGTAGGAGATCGACAGCTTGATCTTCTTGTCGGGTCCGATGACATACACGGTCCGGACGGTCTGATTGTCGGCGGCGGTGCGTCCGTCTGCGCTATCGCCCGCGGACGCCGGCAGCATGTCGTAGAGTTTCGAGATCGCGAGCGTGGGGTCGCCGATCATCGGATAGTTGGGTGCGAAGCCCTGAGTCTCCTCGATGTCCTTCGACCACATCGCGTGCTGGTCGACCGGGTCGACCGAGAGGGCGACGACCTTCGTGTTGCGCTTGTCGAACTCCGGCTTGAGACTCGCCATGTACCCGAGCTCCGTGGTGCAGACCGGCGTGAAGTCCTTGGGGTGGGAGAACAGGATACCCCAGGAGTTGCCCAGCCACTCGTGGAAGTTGATCGTGCCCTGCGTCGTGTCAGCCGTGAAGTCAGGCGCCGTTTCGGCGATTCGTAACGACATGGTCGTATCCTCAGAGGAATTGGTGGTGTCGTCCGAGCGGAGCTGATGTGGTCCGTGGGTCATTGGGCCTAGTATGGGGCACCAATCTCACCGCGGTCTCAACTGGATCACTCGGGCGACGGAGAAGCGCGCAAGGTGCTGCGTTTAACGACGTTCGGAGGCTTGTGGCTGGAGGCTCTTTCGGGACGTCGGCGATCCCTCGCTGCGCTCGGGATGACAGGGTGAGCGTTAGGTGTCGGCTCCTTGCCCTGCACGGAACGCCACGCCTCGACCACGTCGGCCGCCTCGAGCGAATCCGCGTACTGCTTGCCGTAATGCGCGAACACGACTCGGCCCGACGCATCGATGATGAAGTCGGCGGGATTCCCGGTGATGCCGCCGTCGCTCGTGAGGAGCCCGGGCGGAAAGCCGGCCATGAGGGCCTTGAAGTACTCGCGCATCACCGTCGGCGAGACGAGACCCCGCAGCCCGCGCTCGACGCCGTACGCGCGGAAGATTCTCTTCTCCGGATCGGGGATGAGGTCGAACGGAGTGGCGTAGTCCTGAGCTTCCGCGAGCTTGTCCGCGGGCGAGTGGTACAGCACGACGGTCGTGAGCCCGGCCTCCGACACCATCCGGTGCTCCATGATGAACCGGTGCATGTGGAGGTTGCACACCGGACAGGTCGCGAAACGATAGAACTTGAGCAGCAACGGGCGACCGCGAAGCTGCTCGAGTGAAACACCCCGGCCGCCAATCGATTCGGCGGAGAAGTCGGGGGCAGGTGATCCGAGCGTGAGCCGCATAGCCATCTCCGGTATGGAGTCGTCTGGACTCGTGCCGCACTAGCCGTGTCGTGAAGCCGCGACTATGGTGTGCGTGTCCGGCATTTCCCGACATTGGACGCGGCATGAGCGTTCCATGAGCGCTCGCTGAGTGAGGCCGATCGACCCAGGCCATGCTTCGTTTCGGACCCTTCGAGCTCGACGCCGACTCCGCCGAGCTTCTCCGGCACGGCGAGCGTATCCCGTTGCCGCCACAGCCGTTCAAGGTGCTGGCGCTGCTCGTCCAGAAGGACGGCGCCGTAGTCACGCGCGCCGAGATCCGCGACCAGGTCTGGGGCGCCGGAACGCACGTCGAGTTCGACCAGGGACTCAACTTCGCCATCAGGCAAATCCGCGAAGCCCTCGAGGACGACGCGGCATCGCCGCGGTTCATCGAGACCCTGCCGCGCCGCGGCTATCGGTTTCTCATGCCGATCGCGCCGTCGACACCGGAGAAGCCGCTGACGCTCACGCGGCTCATCGTGCTACCCTTCCGGCTTCTGCGCGACGATCCAGATACGGCGTTCCTGGCGTTCAGCCTTCCGGATGCCGTCACGAGCTCGCTCTCGGGGCTCGAGTCGCTGGTCGTCCGCTCGAGTCTCGCAGCATCGCGCTATGCAGGTGCTCCCGCCCACACGCGTGCGATCGGCGCCGAGGCGGACGTCGACATGATCGTGACGGGCACGCTCCTTCGTTCGGCGGACGCCGTACGCGTCAACGCACAGCTCACGGAGGCTGCGTCGGGGACCTTGCTCTGGTCGCACACTGCGCAGGCGACCGTGGGCGACTTCTTTCAGCTGCAGGACGAGCTCACGCGTCGCATCGTCGAGTCGCTCGCTGTGCCGCTCACGGCGCGCGACAAACAGCGCCTTGTTACCGATGTGCCATCGAGCAAGGCGGCGTACGACCACTTCCTGCGGGGCAATCAGCTCAGCGTCGACCCGAAACAGTGGAGCGTCGCGCGTGAGCTCTACGAGCGATGTGTCGCGGAAGATCCCCGGTTCGCACCGGCGTGGGCGCGGCTCGGGCGTGTGTATCACGTGCAGACCAAGTACATCGAGTCGGCTGGCGGCGACACCGATGAATGCCTGACGCGGGCGGAGTCGGCCTTCAAGAAGGCATTGGCGATCAATCCCGATCTGCCGATCGCGCACAAGCTCTACGCGCAGCTCGAGGCTGACCTTGGTCGCGCGCACGACGCGATGGTGCGACTCGTCTCACGCGCGCGCACCGCCGATCCCGAGCTCATGGCGGGGCTGGTGACGGCGTGCCGGTATTGCGGGCTGCTCGATGCGTCGGTCGCGGCGCACCAGCGTGCACGCGCGCTCGACCGGAAGATCCCCACCAGTGTGATGCACACGTGGTTCATGCAGGGCGACTGGGAGCGCCTGGCCGCGCTCCCCGTAGCAGAGTTTCCCTACATCGTCGCGCTGGCCCTCGTGGAGTTCGGACGCGGCGATGAAGCGTTGGCGCCGTTGCGCGAGGTCGAGGCGAGGATGCCAACGCGCCGCCGGCACGTGGCGGTGGCAGCGCGGGCGCTCATCGAAGGGCGGACGGCTGAGAGTGTGAGCGAGATGAAAGCAATGCTGTCGCCCGACTTTCGTGATCCCGAAGGTCGTTTCTACGTGGCGCGGCATGTCGCTCGCTATGGCGACGCCGACGAGGCGCTGACGCAATTGGAGGGCGTCGTCGCCGACGGCTTCTCGTGTTACCCGGTGTTCGAGCGGGATCCGTGGCTCGACGCGCTGCGGCCGAAGCCAGGGTTTACCGAGTTGCTCGAGCGGTGCGCATCGAGACATGCCGCCTCACGTCGCGCGTTCGAGGAGCTCAATGGCCGAGGGGTGCTTAGCTGATGATGCGATCTTCCACGCTTGTCTACGCCGCGCTTGTCCTTTTCGTGCAGGCACTCCCGCGTTCGGTGCCGGCTCAGGGAAGCCGGCCCATCGTCGCCATCTTCGCCCACCCCGATGACGAACGCGTGATCGGTCCACTGCTGTCGCGGCTCGCGCGCGAAGGACGTGAGACGCATCTCGTGATCGCGACTGATGGCTCGAAGGGTACGCGCGACTTCGCGAAGATTCCGGCCGGCGCAGCGCTCGCCACGGCCCGAACGAAGGAAGCAACCTGCGCGGCCAATCGGCTCGGTGTGAAGAAGCTCCACCTGCTCGGACTGCCGGATGGCGGCCTCGCATCGTTCGACGAGCTGGGCAGGTTGCGGTCGGCGCTCGTACCGATCATCGACTCCATCAAGCCTGCCGCGATCATCACCTTCGGGCCGGAGGGAGGAACCGGCCATCCCGACCATCGCCTCGTGGGCGACGTCGTCACGCAGATCATCCAGGGCGACGCGCGCTATGCGAAGGTCGACCTGCTGTACGCGTCGCTCCCCGCGGAGCGCCTGAGGACCGCGCCGAAAGCGTCACCCACGGTGAACGGCATGACGGAGGCGCTGCTGACCGTGCGCGTTCCGTTCGAGGATCGCGACCTCGCAGCGGGACGCGAGGAGTTCGCGTGTCACAAGAGCCAATACTCGAGCGCGGAGATGGACTCGGTCAATCGCTATCTCGCGCACGCGTGGAACGGCACGGTGTGGCTGCGTCCATGGACCGGCGCCATGCTCGACCCGAAGCTGTTCACTCGTTAGGTAGCCGGCGCGACGGCCACCCCGCGCCGCACTCGTTTGCTGGTGACGGGACGGAACTTGGTCCGAGGGCTACGTGTACGACGTTGCTGGATGCGCCGCCCGCCACGACTACTCGAAGAGCTGATCTATTCGATCGTCGGTGCGTTCTTCGAGGTTTACAACACGCTCGGATACGGCTTCCTCGAGCACCTTTACCTCAAGGCTCTCGAGCGTGAGCTGTTGGCGCGAGGGCACCAGGTCGCTCGCGAAGTTTGGGTCACTGTGATGTACAAGGGCGGTGAGCTTGGCAAGCAGCGACTCGACATGGTCGTCGACGATTGCATCGTGATCGAGATCAAGTCCACCCACGAACTGCAAAAGAACTCGACTCGCCAACTCTTCAACTACTTGCGGGCAACCGACCTGACGGCTGGAATGCTCCTCCATTTCGGTCCTGAGCCAAGGTTCTTTAGAGTCGCACCACCTCATTCCCGATCGAAGTCTGGTTCCACATCGGCCGGCAGACATCCAGAACGGAGGGGTCGACCGCATGAGCGGCATGAGCAGCATACTTTGCATCGCCCTCTACCGGGAAGTGTCCGCTCGCCACGAGCCGAATGAAAGAGAGGAACAGCCGCGCGGGACGCTACCGTCCCGAAGAGATGTTCCCCTTTCAATCAGCTCGTTGCGCGAGGGGTCATGACCGGTCTGGATGGATGCCCAGTATGCTGCTCATTTCGCTCATGCGGTCGACCCCTCCGTTCTGGATGCGTCTCTATGATCGAGATGCCGGCCTTCCAACGATATTTAGTCGTTAGGCGCCGACGAGCTGCCTGACGGCGCGGTCAGCCTCTCGGATCGAGTTCCGGTGATCCATCGCGCCGGCCAGGTCGGTGTTCGCGAACGCGATGCGACCATGCGGCGCGTCGCGCAGCACATCCCGCGGCGCCGGCTTGCCGCCCACGCCGAAGAAGAAACCAGGCTGCGGGTTCACGTACGCGTGACCCCAGCGATTCAGGATGATCCCCGCGATGTCGCGACGCGGATCGAACCCGCCCGGCGCGAACATGTCGGCCAGCTGCTCGCGGAGCGCGCGCTCGTACTGCGCGAACGACGTCCCCAGGAGCTTCGCCCGGCCCTGCGCACCCTGCTCGCCGATCGGTAACCCGGGCTGCGCGAACAACACCTTGATCGTCAGCACCGTCGGCGAATCCGGACCGATAGTCGGGCTCACGCCGTCCAACGTGGCCATCGGCCGCACCGAGAGGTAGTCACCGAGTCCCCCGAACCAGCGGCATCCCGACATTCCCATCTTGTACAGGAAGCGCCAGTTGCGCACCGCGACGTTCGCCATGAGGCACGGCGATCGATAGAACTGCGCGTAGGCGTCGCGATGGCTCGCGGGGAGGTCGCGCACGATGTGCTTGCTCGTCCAGCTGCCACCCGCCATCACCACCGCGCGCGCCTTCACGCGGAAAAGCTGCTTCCCCTTTGCGTACGTGACCACGACGTGCGGCGCGCTGCCCGGATTTCCCGCATGCTCCACGCGTACGACGGTGGCGTTGAGGCGAATGCGTGTGTGCTGACCCCCCCGGTCGAGCGCGGCGAAGTTCACTCGGCTCTTCCACACGGCTTCCACCGTGTGGGGTCCCGCAAACGCGTCGGGGATGAGCGTTTTCACCATCAGCCGCGCGAACCCGGTGTTCCCGTCGGGGAACATCTGGTCGCCTAACGCCGAGTCGCCGTCGCCCGGAAACTCCGTCTCGATGGCGTAGGCGCAGTACGCCGACAGCGCGTCCGGTCCGAGACCATAGCCGCCACCTTCCACCGGCGAGAGAAAGTTGCGCACGGTCTCCCGCGTGATCCGGTGCCGAGCCATGAGGTGCTCTTCGAGCGTGATCGTGTCGAGCTGGCGGGAGATGGCGTCGCCTTCGGTCTGTGGTCGTGGCCCGTCGTCGGGGACGGTTCGCCATCGCATCAGGTCGGCCTTTGCTGCGTCGCTCAGCGGTGCACCGCTCAGCTTACGCCCCCACGGATCCACCACCCACACGCCTGGCCGCTTGCCGAACGGCGGCCCGAAGTAGAACCCGTAGTCCTTCGGCTCGGCGTACGGGCTCTGATGCAGCGCCATCTCCGGTGACGGCCCGCGCCACGTCTGATAGTCGAACGTCGATCGGTCCATCCCGATCATCTCGTAGAAACGATCGGTGTAGCCGCCCTTCTTCGGCACGAGGAAGATGGCGGAGCCCTGGTGAGCGATGAGCCGGTGGCCGTCGACGAGAAACTCGTTGCGCTTCGCCTCGCCGCCGAAGATCGGGTGGTTGTCGAGGACGAGACACCGGCCGCCCTTGTTCTTCTGGAAAAACACCGCGGCGGCGAGGCCGCTCAACCCGCCGCCGACCGAGACGAGGTCGTACATCTCGCCGGTATCGGTGGCCGCTGTTTTCTCATACGCGCCATCGCGCATCGCGTGCGCGGCGGTCATGACGTCGTAGGTGTTGCCGTTCGACGCGCGGTAGTCGCCGACGCCCCCGTAGCCATTCCAGGCGTCGGCGGGAGAGGTGCCCATGGCGGACGCACGGCCGCTCAGCAGCATTCCGGCGCCGGCTACCAGCGCGCCGTTGACGAAGTCCCGGCGCGAGATCGGCTCGTTCATGCCGAGTCGGTCATCGTTAGGCGCGGGTCGCGCAGAGTCGTCAGGTGCGTCCATGGGCGCCTCCATCGCTCGTGAGGATCGGTGACGTTTCAGGCAACGGCCGCGTGAGGCCGGAAGACGAGTGGCAAGTGCGGTCGAACGTCGATTGGCGTGGAGGGCTCGCCGAGTAGCGTGAGCTCCGCCACGTACGCCGGCGCGGTGGTGAGACTCACGAGTCCCATCGCTACGAGACCGCGGAGCGACTCGGAAGGCCGATCGCCCTCCGGCAGTTGCAGGCGCACACCGACAATCTCGCGTACATCCGCTGGACGCCCGGCTGCCTCGGCTGGCCGAATTCGGTCCCGCCGCGCGAAGGGGAGATAGATGAGGAGCGGCTCCGTGAGCCTAACGCCGATTGCGATCTCGATCGACAGGTCGGCGGGCAGATAGGCCGGCCGATACGACCACGTGGGGAACGGCGGTTCGTCGCTCTCATCGCCAGGACGAAACGCGAGCCCGAACGGGCAGAGACCCAAGGTGCGACCCTGCCATCGCTCCCAGAGCTGCGTCCGCTCGACGGTCGGGCTGCGCACCTCGTTCTCGTGCTCGACCCACGCCAACTCCAGGAAGGAGTTTGCAAAGGCGAAGCGCCGGTTGGCGGTGCCCTGGCCAGCGTGAGCTTGTCCGGAGCCGTCCAGCAGACCCTGAGCGCGAAGCACAGTTGCTTCCGGAGCCCCACGCGAGCAGAAGACGATGACGTGGTCGAGCTCGATCACGACGCGTCTTACTTCTGCGTCAACGTGATTTTCCGGAACTCGACCTCCGACCCCTCCGATTGCAATGCGATCCGTCCGTGATCCGCGGTGGCATCCGAGCCATCGTTCACCAGGTCGCCATTGACCCAGACCTTGATCGACCTCCCAACCGCCTCGATCACCATCGTGTTCCATTGCCCGACCGGCTTCTCGGAATTGTCGGTCAGGTTCAGGATGCGCCGCGCCTTGTCTTCCGTGGTGCCCCAGTTGGCGCGCGGTCCGCGACGACGCTCCATGTCGGGCACGCGGATGTCCTCGAGGATGCACCAGAAGTCGCCGGCGTTCCCGCTTTCCATCTGCACCTCGATGGACTTGGGAAACATCTTATAGAGCGCCCGCGGCGTGGACGCGTGCACCAGCACGCCGGAATTCCCCGGTTTCCCGGGGAAGCGGTATTCGACCTCGAGTCGATAGTTGCGATAGCTCGAGTCGGTGATGATGTGGCCCTGCGGTTCACCGAGGCTCACGAGCATTCCGTTGCGCACGATGAACGGGTTCCGGGCGCGAGGGTTGCTGTCCAACGCCGGGACGTCGACGTGCCAACCCTTGAGGTCCTTTCCGTTGAAAAGGCTCTTTGGCGCGCGAGCCTGCGTGTCCGCGTTTGCGGAGCGCTCGATTGAAGCAACGCCGACGACCAGCAGCGACCCGGCGATCGCCAATGCGCGGCCGCGGGGAAGGGACCTCACGGCGTGCAGGCCGGCGATCCAGCCCCGTCATTCCTGTTCAGCGCCGCCCGCACGTTGTCGATCTGTTCGCGGGTCGCGCGGATCGTCAGAACACCCGGCCTGGCCTCCGGTGAATACGCCACGGTGTTCGTGGGTAGGCCGAGGTATGGGCGCGCCAGTTCTGCCGCTTTGCTGGATGACAGGCAGCGGAGCTCGATCGATTCCTCGATTATCAGCGTGCTGGCGCTCGTCGGCGTTGGACTGCGCGCGAGTCCGATGGAACCGAGCGCGATCACTCCCACGATCGCCGCCGCGAAGGTTCGCAATCGCCCTCGCCGCTTGTTCTGGGCACGGGCAGCGGACGCGTGCGACTGCTCGGCATCGCGCAGTTCGGCGAGCGCGGCGTCGAACGCAGGGCCCGAGATGCCAGCTTCAATGGCCGCTGCGCGAAGCTCGGCCACGGTTCCGCTGGCTCGGTAGGCCGAATCGAGCTCGGTGGCGCGCTCGAGGAGCCGAGTCCGGACCGGCTCCGACAAAACCTCCGGGTTAGGCTCGAGTGAATGGCGGTCTTTCACGGCATACCTCCGGCGGAGAACGGGGCGGACTGGTCACGCTATGTTGTGCGCCTACGCGGCGCTGGGCAAGAGCCGGTTCTCGCTCACGGCACGGCTCCCTCGCGCCTAACGGGCAGTCCGAGCAGGTAGGTCATGGGAATCGGTCCGCCCCCGGCGTGGCCGGCCGTCCACGCATATCCAGTCGCGCCATCGACGGACTCGGCCAGCTCGCGCAGCTCGTCGGGCGTGTAGGTGCGCAGGCACGATACGACGCCGTCCACGAAGGCGACTGTCGGGATGACGGGAAGCAGGTACGTGAGCAGCAGCCGCGGCCAGCGGAACGGCCGGATGAACGGTGTCACGAGCCACACGACGTGGGGAACGAGTAGCATGATGAACAGGCACAGCGCGTTGCGCGTGGTGGACTCGAATACGGCGATGCCTTCCCCGCGCGCGACGGCGTCGGCGAGCACGCGGCGAGCCACCGGGGGCGGGAAGTGATGGAACGCGGTGAAGATGGTGCGAAAGCCGGTGAGGTCGTCCGGCACGGCGTCAGCGGGGACTGATCGAGGATCTCCGGCCACCGCGCCGGCGGTCTCGCGCGCAAGCTGGTCGAAGGCGGCGACGTTCGGATGCAGGTCCGTCAGGCGCACGCGCACTGGCACCCCGGCGTCCGCGAGCCGCCTAACGAGCCGTCGCCATGGTCCGCCTGCACCGGAGCCAAGGTCCACTACGGAGACCGGTGGCTGGCTCGCCGGACCGTCCGCGGGGACCCGCAGCGCGTCCGCGAGCAGACGAGCCGCCGCGGCGTAGGGCTCGGTGCGATCGGAGATGAACTGAAGGTAGTCCGTGAGCCCGTCGCGTACAGCGGTCGGACACCATGCCTGATCTTCGATCTCGATGAGCTGCCGGCGGCGCACGTCCTGACGCCTCACTCTGCGGGCTCGAACAGACCGGGATGCTGCTGCGGCTGGGATCGCAGGTACTGGTTAGGCACCCGGATGCGCGCGCCAAGGTGGGCCGCGGCGTGCCACGGCCACCGTGGGTTGAAGAGCACTGCACGCGCCAGCGCGATGAGGTCCGCATCACCGGTGCTCACGATCGCTTCGGCCTGCTCGAACTCGGTGATCAGCCCCACGGCCACGACCGCCATGGACGTGGCGTCTTTCACCGCACGCGCGAGAGGCACCTGATAGTTCGGTCCCACTGGGGGCTGCTGCTGCGGCGTAAGCCCTCCGCTCGAGACGTGAATCGTATCGCAGCCACGCTTCTCCAGCGCGCGGGCGAACGCGACGGTCGACTCGATGTCGCAGCCGCCGGCGGCCCAGTCGGTTGCCGACACGCGCACCGACACCGAACGCTCCGCCGGAAACGCTGCCCTCACTGCGTCGAACACCTCCAGCGGGAAGCGCATCCGGTTCTCGAGGCTCCCGCCATACTCGTCGTCGCGACGATTGGACAACGGAGACAGGAACTGATGCAACAGGTAGCCGTGCGCGCCGTGGATCTGCACACCGTCAATGCCGAGTCGTGCGGCGCGTCGCGCGGCGGCCGCGAACGCGTCGCGCACACGCGCCAGTCCTTCGGCGTCCAGCGCCGTAGGCGTGGACCAGCCCTTGTCGTACGGGAGTGCGGATGCCGACACGGCCTGCCAGCCGTTGGGGTGATCGGGCGCGAACTGCTTGCCACCCCTCCACGGCACGTCGCACGACGCTTTGCGACCCGCGTGTGCGAGCTGAATCGCGATCGGCATCCGTGACCAGCGGCGGACGCTCTCGAGCGTTCGACCGATCGCCTCCTCCGTCTCGTCCGACCAGAGCCCGACGTCGGCACTCGAGATGCGCCCCTCTGGCAGCACGGCGGTCGCTTCGATGATCAGGAGCGCCGCACCGGACAGCGCCAGGTTCCCGAGGTGCATGACGTGCCAGTCCGTCATCCGACCATCCTCCGCGGAGTACTGACACATCGGCGCAATGACGATGCGATTCGCGAGCTCGAGGGTGCCGACGGTGAACGGTGTGAACAGGGTGGGGCTAGCCATGCGCCTAACGTGTGATCTGGTGGAATGGAGCGCCTCGAACAGTCGTCGGCCGAGCACGCGGCGCGATCGGCATACGGTGGGCGGCCACATACATTAGGAGCATCGTGACCGCGTTCAAGCCGGGACTCACCGTGCGGGCAATCCGGCCCGTGATCGCTGGCCTCGAAGCACTGGGCCATTCGGTCGATTCGCTGCTTGCGGAGGCCGGAATCCCGGCGTCGATCCTCGCTGACCTGGACGGGTATCTCCCAGCGGGGTCGAGTCGCAAGCTCTGGGAGCGCGCCGTTGCGATCGCGAAGGACGACTGCCTCGGCATCCACGTCGCGATGGCGGCGCCGGTGAACGCGTTCGATGTCCACGCGTATGCCATGCTCTCCAGCCCGACGCTGTCGGGCGCGCTATACCGAGTGTGTCGCTACCAGCGACTCATCAACGAGGGGACGGAGCTGACGCTCGAGGACGACGGCGGGGATGGCGTGTTGCGCCACGGCCTCCTGGGCGGGGGCGCCGTGTCGCGGCAGCCAGCGGAATTTCTCGCAGTCACATGGCTGAGACTGGGGCGCATGGTGACGGGCACGGCGTGGTCGCCAGTGCAGATGTTCTTCGCGCATGATCGACCTGCGGATACGCGTCCGCACGAGGAGATCTTTGGCGTGCGGCCAAACTTCGGGAGCGGCTTCACGGCCATGCGAATCCCCGCGGCGACGCTCGCGCTCACGAACCCACGGGCCGATGCGACGCTGGCCGCTCTCCTCGACCGTTACACATCCACGCTGCTCGACAAGCGTCCCACGCTCACGACCGTGAGCGGCCGCGTGCGCAGTTGGCTGGTCGAGTCGCATGGGTCGGGTGTGCCCCTCGCGCGAGACGCCGCCAGGGCGCTGGCCATGAGCGAGCGCACGCTGCACCGTCGCCTCGCGGACGAGCAGACGACGTTCCGTGAGCTGCTCGATCGGTTCCGGCACGAGAAGGCTGTCGAGCTGCTCACGACCCGCCGCCACGGCATCGCGGAGGTCGCCTTCCTGCTCGGGTACTCGGAGATGACCGCGTTCTACCGCGCGTTCAAGCGGTGGACCGGGCGTTCGCCGGCGGAGCTTCGCGAGAGGGCGCTGTCCGACTGAGTTGGCCGGTTCCGGTAAGAGATCGGCACTTCCCGTCAATGTGCACGCGACCCACGGGGCGTACTCTGTGGCCGCACAAACCATGTTGACTGGAGTCTCGCCATGTCATTCGTGCGGCGTCGCAAGATGAAAGAGGTGCTCGGCCGCCTCGGTTGGTGGACGCTGTTTCTGGTCGTGCTGCTTTATGTCGCTTTCTCACTCCAGATGGGTTTCGCCGAGTTGTTTTTTCTGTTTGGCATCGGGGTGGAGGCAAAGCACCGGGCAACGCCGGTCATATTCGTCGTTCACGCCCTGGCCGGCGGAGTGTGTCTGTTTGTCGCGCCGTTGCAGTCATTCCGGTGGGTCCGGCGGAGGCCCGGCCTGCGCCGTGCCCTCGGGCGCACGTACGTCGTCGCGGCCTGGCTCGCGAGTGTCACGGCAGTCGTAGACACCATGTCCTTCAATGTGACGGCGGCGTCGAAAGCGATCTTCGTCCTGACCGCGGTTCTGTGGTTCGCGACGACTACGCTCGGGTTCGTACGCACACTGCAGCGCCGGTTCACGGAACGACACGAGTGGATGGTGCGGAGTTACTCGCTCTCGCTGTTCGTCGTGAGCTTCAGCATCCTGGTGCCGGCGCTGGTGGCGACCCCGCTTCCGACGCCCGTGAGCTATCCGCTTGGCCTGGCACTCAGTACGACGCTCAACCTTGCCGCGGCCGAGCTGTGGATTCGCCACCATCGAACCGGCAGGCGCCGGCCGGAAGCGTTAGGCGATCTGTCGACCGGGGCATGGCGAGCGGTCGTTTCCCTCCCATCAGGCCGCGGTAAGGGTGGATGCGTACTTCAGCTCTGACATCCAGAACGGAGGGGTCGACCGCATGAGCGAAACGAGCAGCATACTGGGCATCCACCCAGGTCGACGAAGACTCCGCGTGCAACGAGCTAAATGAAAAAGGGGAACGGCTTTTCGGGATGGTAGCGTCCCGAGCGGCAGTCCCCCCTTTTTCATTCGGCTCGTGGTGAAAGGGAGCTTCCCGGTAGAGCACGATGTAAAGCATGCTGCTCATGCCGCTCATGCGGTCGACCCCTCGTTCTGGATGCATGCCCGTCGGTCTGGCGCCCGCCCTACTTCACGACTGCGCCGAGCAGCTTGCCCAGGAACGCATCGATCGATGGGTTATCGATCCACCGCACGACCGCGACCAGATCCTGATCCGGGCTCACGAACACGAGATTCGTCCCATTCCCCACATGCCCGAAGGCGTTAGGCGGCGCGCTCGGCATCCATTTCCGGTCCGTGTTCAGGAACCAGTTCATGAACCCGTAGGTTGGCTGCGGCACCGTCGGCGTGAGCGCCATCTTCACCCAGGCCTCGCTCAGGATGCGCTTGTCGCCCCACATCCCGCGACGCAGCGTGAGCAGGCCGAAGCGCGCCATGTCCCACGCGTTGATGAACATCCCGCCGCCCCAGTGGCCGCCGCCGCTCACGACCTGCACGGGCCGCCCATCCAGCGTGATCCAGGCGTTGTCGTAGCCGAACCACCGCCACGACGCGGACGCGCCGATCGGATCCATGATGTTGTCGCGCAGCACTTCCGGCAGCGGGCGACGCCAGACGTTCGTTGCCGCGAGCGCGAGCACGTTGACCCTGACATCATTGTACTCGTACGTCGTCCCTGGCTGCGCGCGCTTGCGCATGCGCCACTCGGCCGGATCCTGCGAGGGGCGATCGGCCCAATCGGGCTTGCCCCACAACGTGCCCTCCCAATCGCTCGTCTGTCGCAGGAGATCATCCCACGTGATCTCTCGATTGTGCGGCGTCGTGAACGGGTCGAGAAAATACGATTCGCCCGCGGTCGTTCCGGGTTCGCTCGGAGCCTGGAGCCGGAGACGATAGATCGGCGCCATCGCCTTCCAGACCGTGTCGCGCACGGAGGGGATGAGGCCGCGATCGAACGCGACGCCTACCACCGACGAGAGAAAGCTCTTCGTCACGCTGTGCGTCATGTCCACGCGATCGGGCTCTCCCCACGTCGCGACGACGTAGCCGCCGCGCAGGATGACGCCGGTCGGTTCTCCGCGCGGCTTGAACGGGCCGATACCCTGACCATACGGCTCGCGAGCCCCGAAGGACTGGTAGTGCGCGACCTCCATGTCGCGCGGCGCTTTCGCGTCGGCCTGGATCGCGAACTGAATCGCCTCGGTCAGGCGCGCGGGGTCGAAGCCGGCCGACGCGGGGTCACGCCGTTCCCATGTTGCGCCGGGCACGTACGGCCCGGTCGCGCGAGCGCCCGTGCGTTGTTGTGCGACGGCGGGCATCGCGAGCGTCGCCGTCGCGAGCAGGAAGATTGACGTAGGGGAGGGAAGTCGCACGAAAGCTCGAGGGAGAAGAAGCGCGGGCGAACGATGAGTGAACGACCAGGACTATCATATCGTTGAAGGGCCACCCGTGCAGGGCACCCTTGCGCCGTCCAGCGTTGCATGTGAATCACCTGCGGATCACCCGGGCGGTCCGTTGCCCGTGGTGATCTCCAGCCTACTCCGCCTCGTTTTCTTGTCGGCGCTTGATCCGACCCGCCGCGCACGACTGCGCGATGCCGGACCAAGCACCACCGACATCAACGAGGATTCCTACCATGTTCGATACGCTGCTGTCCACCGCCCGTCGCCGTCAGGCCGGAGCCGTCGGCGCACTCCTCGCCGTGAGCATGCTCGCGGCGTGCGACAAGGATCAGCCCACGTCACCCACCGCCAAGCCCACGACGGCGAGTGCGTTGCGCGGGGGTATCGGCCAGATCCCACCGGCCACCATCAGTTGGAAGATCGTGGACGAGAACAACGCCATCGTGAAGTATCCCGACGCGATGTTCGAGGTCACTGGCGCGTTCGGCTATGACCATCTGTTCTACGACAACAGCTACCCGGAGGACAGCGATCCGGCGTACGGCAAGGTGTCTCTCGTCGGGATGGCCGAAGGGCCGTACACGGTGTGTCAGACGGGCTTCGCACAGGGCTTCGGCTCTCCGGCGGCGGGCGCCCAGTGCTTCTCGGGTTATCTGAGCCCCGGCGGCCAGCTCGCCTTCACGTTCTTCAACCCGCGCCCGCCGTACATCCAGTGGTCCGCCGTGACCAACGTCGGCACGCTCGCGGGTGGAGGTTCTGCCTTCACGGTGAAGGATTCGCTCGGCCAGGGCGGTGCGGTGACCGACAACCAGTGGCCCGATAGTGATCCGTTCGATGGCGGTCTGCAGAGAAGCCTGCCTCACCCGGGAACCTGGACCGTCTGCCAGACCTCGGCGCCAACCGGTCTCGTGATGCCGGCGGGCCAGCCGTGCCACAAGGTCGTCATCAACTGGGGCGGAATCGGCCAGGGCGGCCAGTTTGCGAACTACTTCCCCTACAGCATGAATTGGGGCGTCACCGAAGGCGTCGTGGACGCGAACAACAACTACGTGCCGCTGGCCGGTGCAAAGTTCACCGTTCAGTATCAGCGCAGCTTGAGCAAGACGTCTATCGACGACAACGGGCCAAACGACTACGATCCTCGGCCGGGTCGTGTGGCGATGAAGCTGGGGGCGGCCGGCACCTACACGGTGTGCGAAGTGCAGGCGCCAGCGAACCACTGGCTGCCGAAGCCGCCGTGCCAGAGCGTCAACGTCCAGTACGGGGCGCCGGCGTTCGTGGGATGGTTCATCACGCCTGAGGCGCAGGTCATCTACATTCCCTAACGAGACTTCCACGAGAAACACAAACGCCCAGCCAGAGGTGGCTGGGCGTTTGCTCGTTATGCCACGGGTCGGCGTTGCCACTGCCGGGCCACGATTGTCACTGGGTGATAGTGACAACCACCCGCCGGTATCGCGTCAGCGCCGGCGTCCCGTTGTCCGTTGCCTCGACGACGAGCTGGATCGTCTGTCCCGCGGCCGCGTCGGCCGGCACCTGCACGCTCACCGCATGGGATGCGGCGTCCGACAGCCTAACGTCACCCGGATACGTATCCACGTCCTTCCATCGCCACCACTTCACCGTGACCGCGTTGCCATCGGGATCCGACGTCACCGCCTCGAGACGAACCGTCGTGCCGGGACGAGCGTCGATCCGCGAGCTCCCACGCAGCGTCACGTGTGGCTCGTGATTGGCGGCGGCGTACGTCGGCGTCACCGACCACGCCATGCGAGCGGCCAGCGCATTCTGCGTGGCGGGCGTGAAGTTCGGGTTGGGTGACGGCGGCCGCGCGGCGGGACTGACATCGCCAGCGGCCGCGGCCCGTTCCACGCTCTTCAGGAAATCCTCGTATGTGAACGTCGGAGCGGGCTGACCGACGCGCCGAGTGCTGTCGCCCGGTGCCGCACGCATGACGACGTGGCCTGCCCAGCCGCCCTGCGTTCCGTCCTGGTATCCGAGCAGTCCGTTGTCGATCAGGTTCAGGTAGGTGAACGTGTCCCCTTCGCCGATGAACTCGCCCTTAGGCCGCGGCGGCGTCCACACGATGTAGCCCATCGAGCGGAGCTGAGGGACGGAGTACCCCGACAAGCCGAAGTAGTCGAAGATGTCGCCCTTCACCATCTGCTTGCCATCGCCCCAGACGCGGTAAAACGCGCCGAGCGGGCCGCGACTCGAGATGTGGTCCCTTGTCCAGTCCACGCTGTAGTAGCCGACATTTTCCGCGCTCACCGTGGCGGCGGCGCCGTAGACCAATGCGACACCGCCCACGCCGACCGGCAAGGACCTTACGTTAGGCCAGTTGGGGCGGATGTACGTCGCGTACGTGTCGTCCTGGTCGCCTGATGGCGAGAGGATCGCTTTCTGTGAGACCTTCTGATAGATCGCCTCCCACTGGGGCGTGCCCTTGTACTGGTCCTGGATCGATTTGAGCGCCCGTGCGATGGTGCTCTGTCCACCCCATGCCAGCAGGTAGATCGGGCCCGGCTCGTCGTCCAACAGCAGCGCCTTGATCAGGTCGGAGCCAGGGGTGTCCTTCGAGATGTCACCATCGAACTCGACGTTCCCCCACCGGATCTTCGATTTCAGCTCGGCCGGTGTGGGGTAGCTCGGATCATGCACGCGGAGGTTCGGGTAGACCTGCGCGTAGGTCTCCACGGCGTCGTCGATGAAGCGCTCGTTAGGCCCCCAGCGCCACGACGTGCACGGGCACAGGTTGAGCCCGAAGCGGAAATACTCGCGGTTGGGCACGGACCATTTCTTCCCCGTGCCGTCGCCCTTCCAGTGAAAGCCGCTGCTGGCGTAGACCAGCCCCTCGGTTCGAAAGTCCGGACTGTGGAGCAGATAGCGGACGAGGGAATTCGAGTCGTCGAGCTCGGGATCGGCGGTAACAACCACCCTGGGCTTCGCTGCAGAGGATGACTCCCGAGCGGATGACTCCCGAGGCGTCGCCGTCGCGCAACTGCTCGTCGCGATTAGAAGCAACATCAGGTGCCAAACGCGAACGGCTACCACCAGGTCTCCATTTGCACGCCGATCGCGCTGCCGTGGACGGCGTTCGGATTCGTCGCCGAAGCGATGCTGCCGCGGAACGAGTCCGACCAGTGCGCCCAGGTCACGAACGCGCGCAGCGACGGACGGCTGAGAAACTTGAAGGCAGGCGTGATCTGCGGAGCCAGCGTCAGCTTGATCAACGAGCCGCCCGGCTGGTCGCCTTGCACGGTGTAGTCGTAGCCGGCCTCGGTTGCCAGCGAGAAGAACCGCCCGAGCTGACGCACAGGGCGGACCCCGACAGACGCCCAATGAATCCGACTGTCGGTGGCGGCACCGTTCTCGAGCTCCTGGTAGAGAGCGAACGCCTGCAGCGCCCACGGCCCTCGCTGGTCCAGCAGGAAGTCGTTGAGGACCCGGAACTGCCACACGTCGTTGAAGCGCACCGTCTCGCCAGGGGAGAACGTCCGGCCAGCGGGCGTCGTTAGGATGGATCGAAAGTCGAAGGCGGCGCCCGAGCCGTACTGTACCACGGACCGGTTGCGTCCTCCCGTGAACGGCCAGTCGAATACGGCGGTGGCTGACGCGCCGAAGCTGTCCTCTGCTCTGATCGGCGCGCCGCCCCCCGTGCTCACCTCGTCGCCCTTGAAGTACGACAGGTCGACGGCGACGGAACCCGTGGCGCGGCCAACACCAAAGTTGTAGAGGCGCAGGTCCAGCGTGTTCTTGTTGAGACGGAACAAGTCTTCCTTTGGCACCGTGCCGTTCGGGTCCAGCTGGTCCTGCGTACCGCCGATCCACGCGGCCGCAAACTTCGTACTGCGGCCGAGTGCAATGTCTTCGACGCCGCCGCCAAAGCCGCTCGGATCGCGGAACCAGAAGTCGGTGAGGTGCACGTCGTAGCGGTCGTAAAAGCGTGCCCCGGCCCAGAACGTGGCGTTCGGCTGCGCCGCCCATACCCGCCGCGCCAGCGCATACGCCTCACGGAGCGAGAAGGTCGTGGCGAATGTGTTGGACTGCGACGTCGGCGCCACGTAGGCGAATCGGACTTGCGCGTCGAAGTAACCGGGATTGTCTCCCTCCGAGTTCGCGTCGTAGGCGAACAGCGCTTCGAGGTACGTCTCGGCCTCGTTGCCCAGCCTGTACTTCGAGCCGGCGAGTGGCGCGATGAACGGCTGTTGGCCCTTGCCGGTGCCGTCCACACCGAAGCCCGATCGCAAATAGCCGTGGAAGCGAAATCCGGTGTCGCTCAAAACCGGAGCGCGCGACCGCTGGGTCGTGTCGCTTGATTGGGCAGCTATCGGTCGCAAGCTCCCTGTCACGAGGAGCGCCGCACCGATTGCGCGCGAGCAGCGTCGCCATGCCGGTCTGGGCATCACGTGTCACTCGGTGTGAGGTGATGTCCGAAAACCTTCACCTCGAGGGCGACGGGCGCTATCGTTCAAAAGCATGACTTGCTCGATCGCGCATTCGCTGACGGCATGGCGGTGGCCCTCTCCCCGAGCGGCCTGCTAGCGCACGCCCATCCAGCTGCGCACAACTCCGGGGTCGCTCGTCATCGAGCGGCCCTTTCCGTTTCGCCCGGTGTCGAGCCGACCTCGCTCACGTTTTTCGAGGAGCTTCACACCAATGTCCGCCACCATTCTTTCGCGCTCAGGTGCCAAACAGCGCCGGAGTCACGCCGACGCGACCGACGTCATTCTCACGGGTGACCGGCCCACCGGCTCGCTCCATCTCGGGCACTACGCCGGCTCGCTGCGCTCTCGGCTCGCTCTTCAGGGCCAGTGTGCACAGACCCTGTTGATCGCCGACCTTCAGGCGCTCTCCGACTCGACCGGTCGCTCGGCAACGCGATTCCGCTGACCGCCACGACCGACGAGATCCGCCGGCTGGTACGCGCGATGTATACCGATCCCGGTCATGTTCGTGCGTCGGACCCGGGCTGCGTGGAGGGGAATGTCGTCTTCGCGTACCTCGATGCGTTC
>Ga0207691_10001914_pt1 | contig 20328 bp, 16 predicted proteins | sample KBSM13metaG_FD_184327 | JGI IMG/M metagenome (GOLD analysis project Ga0207691, IMG submission 184327) | Miscanthus rhizosphere microbial communities from Kellogg Biological Station, Michigan, USA - KBS M1-3 metaG (SPAdes) (version 2) | ecosystem: Host-associated > Plants > Roots > Rhizosphere >... | reverse complement strand
CATCATCCGCTGGCCTTCCTCCGTCGGATGGATGCCGTCGGCCTGGTTCAGGCGCGCGATGCCCGCGACGCCCTCGAGCACGAACGGCACGAGCACGGCCCCATGCTTGCGCGCCATCTCGGGATAGATCGCGTCGAAGCGGCTGCCGTAGACGCCTCCGAAGTTCGGAGGCGCCTTCATCCCGAGGACGACGAGGCGCGGCGGCGGCGATTGCGCGGCCGCCCGCGTCAGGATGGCGTCGATGTTCGCGCGCGTGGAGTCGGGGTCCTGTCCTCGCAGCGCATCGTTCGCGCCCGTCTCCAGGAGCAGCACGTCGATCTTCTGGCGGAGCAGCCAGTCCATTCGCCGGAGCGCTCCGGCCGACGTCTCACCGCTGACCCCCGCGTTGACCACGCGATAGGGCAGACCCGCCTCCTCGACGCGCTTCTCGAGGAGCCCCGGATAGGCGAGGTCGGGATCGGGTAGGCCGTATCCGGCGGTGAGGCTCGTGCCCACCGCGAGCACGACGCCCTTGTCCGCGAGGGCGGGACGGGCGGCCTCCGGCGCCGGCTCCGGCGTGGGCTCGGGGGCCGGGCGGCGGCAGGCGGCCAGGGCGGCCAGGGCGGCCAGGGCGGCCACGAGGGCCAGGAAGAGACACCAGCCGCGCCGTCCCGTTATCATCGGGGGATGCGCGCGCAGCGACCACAACTTTTGACCGGTGGCTCTCGTCAATGATGCTGACCCATGCTGCGCTGTGAATCCCTGACCAGAACGTTTCTCTCCGGCGGGCACGAGCTGCCCGTCCTGAAAAGTATCACGCTCGACGTGCCGGACGGATCGTTCGTGGCCATCCTCGGGCCCTCCGGCAGCGGCAAGAGCACGCTCCTCGGACTGCTCGCCGGGCTCGACCGTCCGACCACCGGACGCGTCTGGCTCGACGGCGTCGAGCTCGGCTCGCTCAGCGAAGACGAGCGCGCCCGCCTGCGCGGTCAGAAGGTCGGCTTCGTGTTCCAGTCCTTCCAGCTCATCCCGACCCTCACCGCGCGCGAGAACATCCAGGTGCCGCTGGAGCTGCGCGGGCTCGAGGCCCAGAAGCGCGCGGACGAGCTCCTGGGCCGGGTCGGACTGAGCGGGCGCGGCCATCACTATCCGGCCCAGCTCTCGGGGGGCGAGCAGCAGCGCGTCGCGCTGGCGCGCGCGTTCAGCCATCGGCCCCGCGTGCTGTTCGCGGACGAGCCCACGGGCAACCTCGACGCCGCCACCGGGGCGCGCGTCATCGAGCTGATGTCCGAGCTCAACCGCGAGGTCGGCACCACGCTGATCCTCGTGACCCACGACCAGAGCCTGGCCGCCCGCGCCGGACGTATCGTGCGCCTGCACGACGGCGCCCTCCTCTCCGACACCGCTGCCGCCTGACCGGATGCGATTCCCCCTACTCCTCGCCTGGCGCGAGAGCCGGTCGCCGCGGCGCCTGATGTTGCTGATGGCATCGGTCACGGCGGGAGTGGCCGCCCTCGTCGCCATCGGGTCGTTCACGCGCAACCTCCAGGCCTCCGTGCGCGACCAGGCGCGCGCGCTGCTCGGCGCGGATCTGGCCATGGGCAGCGGGGCGCCGTTTTCGCCACGGGCGGAGAGCCAGGTCGCGCAGATCGTGGAGAGCGGCCGCTCCGGCAAGACACAGCCCGAGGTGGCGCGCGTCGTCAGCTTCAGCGCGATGGCCTACGTGCCGCGCACCGCGGGGGCGCGGCCGGTGCAGGCCATGGCCATCGAAGGCAGCTTCCCCTACTACGGGACGATCGAGACCTCGCCTCCCGGGCTCTGGACCCGGCTCGGCGAAGGCGGTGGCGTCCTCGTCGATCCCTCCCTTCTGACCGTCTTCGACGCGCGCGTCGGCGACACCCTCAGCCTCGGCGAGAGCAAGCTCGAGATCCGCGGCGTCGTCACCAACTATCCGGGCGACGTCGGGATCCGCTCCGCCCTCGGACCGCGCGTGTACCTCTCGTCCAAAGACGTCGCGGGGACGGGCCTCCTCCGCTTCGGGTCCCGCGCGCGCTACGACACGTACCTGAAGCTGCCCGCGGGCGTGGACGCGCAGCGTCTCGCCGACCGCAACCGCATCCGCCTCTCGTCCGAGCGCGTGAGCATCCGCACGGTGACGGAGGACCAGCGCTCGCTCAACAACTCGCTGGGCCGGCTCGGCCGCTTCTTGTCTCTCATCGGTCTCGTGGCCCTCCTCCTGGGCGGGCTGGGCGTGGCCAGCGCCGTGCGCGCGCTCATGAAGAAGAAGATGGAGACGATCGCGGTCCTGCGCTGCCTGGGGGCCACGGCGGGCCAGATCTTCGGCGCGTACCTCCTGCAGGCGGTCGCGCTCGGCCTGGCCGGCTCGGTGCTGGGCGCGATCATCGGCGTGGGACTGCAGTGGTTCCTGCCGCGCGTGATGCGCGGCCTCCTGCCCGTGGACGTGGCCTTCGCGCCCGCTCCCGCCGCCATTGCCATCGGCCTCGCGCTGGGGGCGTGGGTGGCCGGCCTCTTCTCGCTGCTGCCCCTGCTCGCGATCCGCGACGTGCCCGCGCTGGCCGTGCTGCGGCGCGCGTTCGAGACACCGCCGCGCGGCCGGCGCGATTGGCTCCGCCTGGCCGCCGTGCTCGTGCTCGTCCTCAGCATCGTAGGCCTGTCCGTCCTCCAGGCCCCGAGCCCGGTCGCGGGGATCGTTTTCGCCGCGTCCATCGGCATCGCCCTGGGCGTGCTCTGGGGAGTCGCGGTGCTGCTCATGAAGGCGGTGCGCCGGCTGTTCCCGACGCGCTGGCCGTACGTGTGGCGGCAGGGGCTGGCCAACCTGTATCGGCCGGCGAACCAGACGGCGATGGTGATCCTCGCCCTCGGCTTCGGGACCTTCCTCCTCGACACCGTCTACCTCGTGCACCACAACCTGCTGCGCGACCTGCGCGTGGGGGGCACGCACGACCGCCCCAACCTCGCGCTGTTCGACATCCAGCCCGACCAGCGCGAGGGCATGCGCGCGCTCATGCAGCGCGAAGGGCTCGCCATGGACACGCCCGTCCCCATCGTGCCCATGCGCATCGCGTCCTTGAAGGGGCGCAACGCGAGTGCGCTGCTGGCCGAGGGCACAGCCACCGCGGAGGGACCTCCCCGGCCCGGGCAACCCAACCGCTGGACGGTGCGCCGCGAATATCGCAGCACCTATCGCGACACCCTGGGCTCGTCCGAGCGCGTGGTGGCCGGAAAGACGTGGGCGCCGGGCTCCTGGAAGTCCCCCCATCCCGCCGACGAGCCGGTGCCCATCTCCGTCGAGGCCGGTCTCGCCAAGGAGATGGGCCTCGGTGTCGGCGACGTCGTCACCTGGGACGTGCAGGGCATCACCATCCCCAGCCGCGTGGCCAGCCTGCGCGAGGTGGAATGGGCGCGCTTCGAGCCGAACTTCTTCGTCGTGTTCCCGGAGGGCCCGCTCGCCTCCGCCCCCCAGACCTTCCTGACCCTGACCCGCGTCTCCGACCCGACGCATCGGGCGCGGCTGCAGCGCGCGGTCGTCGAAGCCTTCCCCAACGTCACCGCCATCGACCTCGCGCAAGTCCAGGAGGTGATCGAGAAGGTGATCGCGCGCGTGAGCCTGGCCATCCGGTTCATGGCCCTTTTCAGCCTGGCCGCGGGCGTGATCGTGCTCCTGGGGGCGGTGGCGGCCAGCCGGGACCAGCGCATCCGCGAGGGCGTGCTGCTCAAGACCCTCGGCGCCACGCGTGCGCAGGTCGCGCGCGTCATCCTGGCCGAATACCTGAGCCTGGGCACGCTCGCGTCGCTGTCCGCCCTCGGCCTGTCCCTGCTCGGCGGCTGGGCGCTGCTGCATTTCCAGTTCGAGGCGCCCTTCGCCGTGCCCGCGGTGCCCCTGGCCGCGTTCTCCGTCGGCGTGGTCGTGCTCACCGCCGGCATCGGCCTGATGAGCGCGCGCGACGTCTTCGCGCGGCCGCCCCTGGAGGCGCTGCGCGCGGAGTGAGTCCCCTATACTGGTGGCGAGGAGCCCGATGAAACGCGTGCCCGCTTCCCTGTCCTTCCTGCTCGTGCTGGCCGCGGCCCCGTCCTTCGCCGAGCGCGTGCAGGTGTTCTCCGTCCAGGGTGCCGATTGCGCCGAGTGCGCGGACAAGATCAAGGGCGAGCTCAAGAAGACGAAAGGCGTCGGCAAGGTCGAGTTCGACAAGCAGAAGGTCGAGCTCACGGTGAAGCTCGACGACGGCGTGGCCGACGACGCCGTGGTGGCCGCGGTCGAGCGCGCGGGGTTCAAGGCCATGGTGGGATCCGGGCACGGGGCCTACCTGCCGCACCCCGAGTACCCCGCGGGCGCGGACGTCCAATGGCTCAGCCGCGACGGCTCCGCCGTCGGCCCTCTCCCCAAGCTGCGCGCGGCCGCGAAGTACACCGTGTTCGACGTCTACGCCGACTGGTGCGGGCCCTGCCGCGTCGTGGACGAGCGCCTGCGCGACATCGTGGGCAAGCGGACGGACGTGGCGGTGCGGAAGCTCAACGTCGTGGACTTCGAGAGCCCGCTGGGCAAGGAGCTGGGATCGCGCCTGGAGGCCCTGCCCTATCTCGTCGTCTTCACTCCGTCCGGCAAGCGCATCGACATCGCGGGCGCGGACATGGAGAAGCTGGACAAGGCGCTGGCCGCGAAGTGACGCGGAGGGCGCGGGCCGCCGGCTCGCTCCTCCTCGGCGTTTCGCTGTTTCTCGGCCTCTCTCCCGCCCAGGCCTTCGAAGCCGGCTGAGCCGGCTGATCGAACCCCAACCTGCCGGTCGGCGGGTCCTTCCTCGCGCCTCCGCCTCCGGGCAAGTTCCGTTCGACGATCGCCGCCGCCGGCACGCGCGTGCACAACGAGCACACGAGCACCGAAGACGGGCCGCCCCTCGTCTGGCACGTCCAGGACATCAGGGTGGCCGACGTGGTGGGGGTCGCGGAGTATGGCCTCAAGCCGGGGCTCGGGCTGAACCTGACCGCGTTCTACCGCCAGGTCACCACGCGCATCCACTTCCTGGACGCCGTGCGCGAGCCGATCGATTTGCCCGAAGGCGACATCCATCATCGGAACGAGACCCTCAACGGTGTCGGAGACCCGTGGGCGCTCGTCGTCGGCAGCCGCGCTTTCGGACCCTGGTCGACGGCGGTGCGCGCGGGCGTGTCCGTCCCCCTCGGGCGCACGGAGGAGAACCCGTTCGAGCTGGGCCGCCACGGGCTTCCCCACGAGCACATCCAGTTCGGCACCGGGACGTGGAACCCGATCCTGGGCCTGTCCGTCGGCCGCCACTTCGGCCACATCAGCCTCTTCGGCAGCGCCCTGGCCCGCGTGCCCCTGTACGCCAACACCCACGGCTACCGCGCGGGCGATCGTTTCGACGCGAGCGTCGTGGCCGAGCGCCGGCTGGGCGGCGGTCCCTGGCGCCTCCAAGCCGGGCTCGATCTCGCCCACGAGCGGGCCGAGCGCTGGAACGGCGTGATCGAGGAGGAAGGCAACCTCGGCCGCACCGACCTGCTCGTGTCGGGGACCCTGGTGCGGCAGGTCGGGGCCGCGGGCGCGTTCTCGCTGCAGGTGAAGGTGCCGCTCGTCACCGACGCGCATGGAGCACAGGTCGACTACCCGGCGATCATCGGGGTGGCCTGGTCGCGCTGACGCGCGCCCTCAGTCGCGGGGCGCGTCGAGCAGGTCCGCGAGCTGCCGGCGCCGGGCCAGGGTCAGGTCCACGAACTGCAGCCCGTGGGCGAAGCCGCTGGCGATGCGGCCGTTCCACTGCACCACGGCATCGACGACGACGGCGTCGCCGAACGGCACGGGCAGCATGACCCGCACGCGCGCCTTTGCCTCGAGCCGCACGGGCAGGCGCACCTGGGCGCCGCCCGCCCCGAGGTTGGCCATCTCTCCCGAGGCGAGGGCCACGCCGTCCGCGGACAGGATCGTCACCTCCGCCGACACCAGGCGCCGGACGTGCTGGCGCACCTCGCGCACGGGCGGGCTGCTCGGGCGCGCGAGCACGGCCTCGCACAGGGCGAGCAGGCCGGCGGCGACGAAGGGACGGAAGACATACGCGTCCGCGCCCTCCCGGATGGCCTGCGCGAAGGCACGGTAGTCCGCGCGCGCGACGAGCGCGATCACGGGCGGTGGCGGCGACAGCGCGCGCAAGCGCGTGAGCGACGTCCATCCTTCGCGGCGGGGCAGGGTGAGGTCGACGACGGCCAGGCGCGGAGCCTGGGCTTCCGCTCGCGTGAACGCGGTGGCCGCATCCGTGGCGCACTCCACGTCGTAGCCGGCGCCGGTCAGGGCCTGGACCACCTCGGCGCACATCTCGTCGTCACGCGAGACGACGAGGACGCGCGCGGCCGCAGCCGCTTCCGTCACTCGGCGGGCGACGGCGACGGTGATGGCGACGGGGCGGCCGAACGGACGGTGACCTTCTGGAGCACGATCCGCTTCTGCGGCTTGTCGCCGTCGACCGGGGTCTCGCCGATGTGATCCACCACGTCCATCCCCGAGGTCACCTCGCCGAAGATGGTGAACTTGCCGGTCAGGGACGGCTGGTCCGAGAGCACGATGAAGAACTGGTTGCCGCCGCTGTCCGGGCGGTTGGGCTGGAGGACGGCGGCCACGCATCCGCGCACCATGGGCCGTGAGGAGAACTCGGCCTTGAGCAGGCCCAGCCCTCCCGTTCCGTAGAGCGCCTTCTTGGCCGGGTCCTTCGAGAGCGGATCACCACCCTGGATGATTCCGCGCGGCACGATCCGATGGAAGGTCGTGCCGTCGAACCCGCCGGCGCGCGCCGTCTTCGCGAAGTGCGCCACGTGGCGCGGCGCCACGTCCGCGAGCAGGCGGATCGTGAACGAGCCTTCCGCGGTCTCGACCACCGCCTCCAGCGGCCCCTCGGGGACGGCGGGAGCGGCGCTCGCGGGAACGCGCTTGCGGGCGGGCGGAGGCGCGGCCTGTACGGAGAGCGCCGCCTCCGCGGCCAGCCCCAGGAGCAGCGCGAGGGCGATCACGCGCTTCATCGCGCGGGCCCGTCCGCGTAGGCGGCGGCGATCTGATGGATCCATCGCGCGTCGCCCAGCGCGTCCTCGAGGGACGGCTCGGGGGCCCGTCCCGATCTCAAGGCCTCGTGGAAATGATGCAGCTCGGCGCGGAACGCCTCTTCGTAGGACACGGTGTGATTCTCGACGACCAGGTCTCCCCCGTCCATTCGCTCGATCGTGAGCGGCGTGGGGGCGTGGCGGATATAGGGGGAGGGAAAGACGAGCGTGACCCGCGTGTCGGGCCCCACGAAGCGCAACGTCTCCTCGTAGTGCTTGAGACCCGGCACCGAGATCCAGCTCACGGAGGCGCGCACGTCGCCTGGGAAACGCGAGATCGAGGTCTGGGCGAGTCCGTCGCGCCAGACGTGGGCGGAGACCACGCCTTCGGGATCGCCGAGCACGCCGCGCACGGCGTCGATGTCGTGGATCAGGCTCTCGAAGAGGAGGGCCGCGCCCACGCGGTGATGGGCCGGGGCCTTCTCGCCGACGATGCGGTCCACGCATCCCTCGAGGGCTCCGCGCATCACGCGCTCGTGCATGTCCGCGATCTGCTCGGGCTCGGGACGCGACTGCCAGGGACGCCCGGGCATGGGCAGGACCACGTGATGCGTCCGGTAGGCGCCGTCGTCGGGATGCAGCACGGTGACCTCGACGAAGCGCAGATCGCGCATCTCCTGCACGGCGCGCCGCGCGCGCAGGTAGGCGGGGTCGAAGCGCTTGTGGTAGCCCATCATGAAGGGCACGCCCGCCTCGCGCACCGCCCGCGCGACCTCCTCCGTCTCGGGCAGGCTGAAGGCCAGCGGCTTCTCGACGAAGAGCGGCTTGCGCGCGGGGAGGAGGTCCAGCACCGCGTCGCGGTGGCAGCCGGAGGCGAAGAGGAGGACGGCCTCGACGTCCTTCTGACCAGCCAGCTCCCGCCCGTCCTTGAACCGCGCGCGCACGCCGTAGCGGTCACCCACGGCTTCCAGCGTCTTCTCGCTGACGTCGGCGAGGGCCACGATCTGGAAGAGGTCCGCCCTCTCCGCGAGCGTGGGCAGATGCATCATCTGCGCGATACCGCCGCAGCCGACGATGCCGACTCGCAGGGGCGGCATCGCTAGACCCCCACCTTCTCGCGCAGGTAGGCGCGGCTGCGGCGGGCGCTGGCGAAGGGCTCGGGCTCGAGGCGGCCGTCGTCGTCGGGTACGACGTCCTGCTCGACGATCAGCCACCCGTCGTAGCCCTGCCCGCGCAGCGCTTCCACCACGCGCGGGAAGTCCACGACGCCCTCGCCGAGCGGACAGAACACGCCGCGCTTCCAGGCCTCGGCCATGCCGATCTCGGTCGTGCGCACGCGCGCCAGCTCGTCCGCGCGCACGTCCTTGAGATGGACGTAGCGCACCCGCGAGCCGTGGCGCCGCAGGACCTCGACCGGATCGGCCCCCCCGTAGACGGCGTGACCGGTGTCGAGGAGGAGGCCGACTGTCTCCGTGTCCGTCTCCGCGAGCAGGCGATCGATCTCCTGCGGCGTCTCCACGAACGTGCCCGCGTGATGGTGGACGACGACGGTCATGGAGAGCTCGTCCCGGAGGGCGCGGGCCACCGCGTTCAGCGTGGTCACCGCCTCGCGCCACTGCCGGTCGTCGAAGCCGGCGCTGCCGTCGGCGGGCACGCGGCCGGCGCGCGCGGTCCGCTGCGGGTCCTCGTCGTCGGCGACGATCAGCTCGCGCACGCGCTGCGACGCGAGCAGGCGCCCGACCTCGAGGGCGGCCCGCACCGAAGCCTCGCGCCGGGACGCGTCTTCGAGGGGCAGCGGCACGAACGACGAGCCCAGGGTGAGGCCGCGCGAGCGCAGCTCGTGGTCGAGATCGCGGGGGGCGGTCGGAAGATACCCGAACGGTCCGAGCTCGGTGCCCGCGTACCCCGCGCGGGCGATTCCGTCGAGGACATCACGGAAAGGCGGGTTGGGCCGGTCCGCCTCGTAGACGCCCCAGCTCACGGGGGCGTTGCCGACGCGCATCATCTTGGGTTCCTTGGGGAACCGGGGGGCGCAACCGGCGCCCCCCGGCATTGGTCGTTAGAACGCGAATCTGGCGGACAGCTGCATGATCCGGGCGTCACCGGCCAGGGACGTGATGGTCCCGAACGTGGCCGGCGACGAGATGTTCCGGTTGGGCAGGCCGAGGTTCGTCGAGTTGAACAGGTTGAAGACGTCCCAGCGCAGGGTGGCGCCGAACCGGGTGTTGATGCGGAACGTGCGCGCGAGGCTCATGTCGAAGCTCTGCCACCGCGGCCCGCGATACTGGTTGCGCTGCTCGTTGCCGAAGGTCCCGGAGGTCACGGCCTGGAAGCCCTCCAGCGTCATCCACTGGTCCACCGTCTTCGGGAACGGCGTGGAGCCGGTCACGTTCGGCATGCCGAACATGCTGGTGCCCACGTTGTTGCTGCTCTGGCTCACCGTGAACGGACGGCCGGAGCGCAGGGCGTAGATGCCGGACCACGTCCAGCCGCCCAGGATGGCGCTGCCGACGCCGGAGGTGGCGTACTTCTTGTTCGAGCCGAACGGGAGCTCGAAGACGTAGTTGACGGCCAGGCGGTGGCGGATGTCGAAGTCGCTGGGCCCGTACCACGCGTCCAGGTTGCGCGCTTCCTGCGGGAACGAGTTCGAGCCCTGGGTGGCCAGGTGCTCGGAGGTGTTGTCCTTGGAGTCGGCCAGCGTGTACGCGATACCGAAACCAAAGCCGGCGGAGAACCGCTTCTCCAGGCCGAAGTCGATGCCCTTGTAGTTCGAGTGGCCGTTCTGCTGCCGGTACTCGATGAAGGTGCCGAAGAGCGGATAGGGCAGGGGGCCGAGCGCGTTGTTGCCGGCGGCGTTGGGCAGCGGCTGGTTCCAGTTGACGAGCGTGGCCAGGTTCGAGGCCTTCGTCCACACGCCGTCGACGGAGAGCACTACGTTGTGGAGGACCTCCCGCTGCAGGCCGATGCTCGCCTGCTGCATGCTCATCTTGGGCGCGTCGTTGGTGACGGCGCGGATGCGCACGCGTCGGAGGTCGCCCGCCGCGGGATCGAGGTTGATGGGGTTGAGGGCGCCGGCCGGGAAGCCGTTCTTGAACAGGAACAGGGGCGCCGTGTTCGAGCTCGTCTGCACGTTGTTGATGAGCCCGGGCGGGTTCAGGGCGAGCTGATCCTCGCTGCCCACGCGGTCGAAGAGGTTGTAGAAGATCCCGTAACCGCCGCGGATGAGCATGCGGTCGTCGATCTTGTAGACGAACCCGACGCGGGGCGCGAAGTTGTTGCGGTCGGGCTTGACCAGGCCGCGGTCCTCGAGCGAGCCGTCCTTGGCCTGGATCACGCTCCCGCTGCCCGCGGGGTTGAAGTTGAGCTGGTGGTTCTCCGCTTCCAGGGCGGGGGTGATGAAGTCGTAGCGCAGCCCGAGGTTCACGGAGAGCTTCGAGTTCACCTTCCAGTCGTCCTGGGCGAAGAACATGCTGGCGTGGTGGCGCTGGTCGGCCACGAACACGTTCGAGAGCTGGAAGTCGGAGACGTAGCCCAGCAGGAAGTCGGCCATGGGGTTGCCGGTGAACCGGTTGCGGAACTGGAAGTAGCCGCGCGTGGCCGGCACGTCCATGTACTGGTTCTTCATGAAGATGATGTCGGCGCCGACCTTCAGGGCGTGGCTGCCCTTGAGCCAGGAGAGCGAGTCGAGCAGCTCGTACTGGTTCGTGTGCTGGAACTTCGGGAGGAAGTCCGGCGACCCGAGACGGCCGAGGCCCGAGCCCTGGAAGAAGGTGTCGACCTGGATCCCGGGGAGGCCGCCCGCGACCAGGGGGTCGGTGATGCTGCCCGGGATGACGGCGGCGCCCGTCACGGGCGAGCCGAAGGGCTGCTGGACCGCGTCCGAGGTGGCCTGCTGCCAGTTGAGGCGCAGCTCGTTGACGATCGTCGGGCTGAAGATGCGCGTCCAGCCCAGCATCACGCTGTTGCTCTTGATCGTCTGGTTGCCGAAGGCCGACGTCCCCGTCCCGTCGAGGATGCCCCCGAAGGCGCCGGGGATGTTGCGCTGGCGGTTCGAGTAGATGTAGCGGGCGAAGATGTTGTCGTTCTGGCTGGCGTGGATGTCGAGCCGTCCGAGCGCGCGGTCCTGGTTGTCGGTGATGTCGGCGATGCGGAAGAAGTTGTTCGCGCCCGCCTGGTTCGGCTCCGGCACCAGGGCCAGGATGGCCGTGGAGGCCGGATCGAAGCGGCTGAGGGGGATCGTGTTGTTCGGGAACGGCTGGCCCGTCAGGGGGTCGCGGATGACCGTCGACCCGAAGTTCCCGCGCCGCTGATCGAGAGTCGGCACGTTCGTGATGCGGGTGACGCCGCGGGTGATGCGCGTCCCTTCGTAGTCGGCGAAGAAGTAGGCCTTGTCCTTCATGATGGGCCCGCCCAGGTTTCCGCCGAACTGGTTCTGGTCGTTGGAGGGCTTGCCCAGCCCGGCGCGCTCCGAGAAGAAGTCGTTCGCGTCGAAGGAGTCGTTCCGGTAGAAGTCGTACAGCGTGCCGTGGAACTGGTTGGTGCCCGACTTCGTGCTCACGCTGATGGCGGCCCCTGGCGAGCGCCCATACTCCGCGGAGTAGGGGCTGGTCACGACCTTGAACTCCTGGATGGAGTCGACGGACGGCCGCGAGACCTGGCTCGTGAGCTCCTGCACGTTCTCCGAGATGCTGTTGTTGTCCACGCCGTCGAGGAGGAAGTTCTGCTGCAGCGAGCGCGTGCCGTGCACGTTGATGCCGCCCGTGCGGCCGAAGGAGGTGCCGCCGCCCTGCTCGGTGAAGCGGTCACCCTGCACGCCGGGCACGAGCGCGAGCAGGTCGTCCCAGTTGCGGATGGCGAGGGGCAGGTTCGCCACCTTGCCCTGGTCCATGACCGTGCCCAGCGACGCCTGCTCCGTGTTGAGCAGCCGCGTCTCGCCCTCGACGGTGACGCTCTCCGTCGCCCCGCTGACGCCGAGCGTGAAGTCCACGCGGCCCTTCTGCCCGATTTCCAGGATCACGGTCCGGCTCGCCTTCTGGAACCCGCTCAGCTCCGCCGACACCACGTAGCGTCCGGAAATCAGGCTGAGGACGAGGTACGTGCCTTCCCCGTTCGTCGTGGTGGTGGACGGGGCTTGCGGGCCGGTGAGCGTGATCGTGGCGCCGGGGACGACGGCTCCCGATGCATCCTTCACGGTCCCGGTGAGCGACGCTCGGTCGACCTGCGCCTGAGCGGTGCCGGCCGCGAATAGGAACGTTCCAATCAGTACGTACAGCAGTCGCCTCATCGTGAACTCCTCAGTAAGAGCGAGGGGATCTTGTCGCCGGCCGGCCGACGCGGAAGGGAACCAGTGGGACCATCGGGAAATCGGCAGGACAGTACCCCTCGTTCTCGACCCTTGTCAAGGCACGCAGCGGCGTGGAACCTTTTGGATACAAGGGCCGTAGCTTCCTGTGCCGGTATGACGGCGCTGCGACGGCGCCGTGTCAGGGGCAAGGAGGGCGCCTGTGATCGGAAGAATGGGCTGGCCGGCCCCTATAGCCGGCTTGCGCCGCCGCATCGCCTGGGCCGCGGCCTGGTATCGCTCGGCGCGCACGACGTTCGCGGTGGTCCGGCTCCTCGACCGCGAGACGCACTTCCGGCGCGCGCGGCGGTCGGACCGCCGGAGCCGCCCCTTCGTGGCCCGTACCGGCTACATCGTCTGAAGCCGCCGCCCCGTCTGCGCGTCGAAGAAGACGGCGCGCGCGAGGTCGGGCCGCACCCACAGCGCTGAGCCCGTCTCCACCGTGCGGTCGGGCGACGTGCGCACGGTGATGCGCTCTCCCCCCGCCTCCAGGACCAGCACCGTCTCGCTCCCCATCGGCTCCACGATCCGCACCCGCCCCTCGACGTGTCCGGCCCGCGGCTCGTCGGCCACGGCCACGTCCTCCGGCCGGACCCCCACCTCGGCGCGGCCGGCGCTCGCCACCTGCGCCGCGACCCCTTCGGGCACCGCCAACTCCGTTCCCAGCATCTTCACGTGGCCCGCTCCGCCGGGAGTCACGGGCCAGAGGTTGAGGGCAGGGCTGCCGACGAACGTGGCCGCGAAGCGTGTCGCCGGCCGGCGGTAGAGGTCGAGCGGCGTCGCCACCTGCTCGATGGCGCCCGCGCGCAGCAGGGCCACGCGACGGCCGAGGGTCATGGCCTCCCCCTGATCGTGCGTGACGTAGAGCGTGGTCGTGCCCAGCTCCTGCTGGAGCCGCTTGAGCTCGCCGCGGGTCTGCACGCGGAGCTGGGCGTCGAGGTTCGAGAGAGGCTCGTCCATCAGGCAGACCGCGGGCGCGCGCACGATCGCGCGCGCGAGCGCGACCCGCTGCTGCTGCCCGCCGGAGAGCTGGGCCGGCCGGCGGTCGAGCAGCGGGTCGAGCTCGAGACGCGCCGCCGCCTTGCGCACCCGTGGATCGATCTCCGCCGGGACGACGTGGCGCGCGCGCAGAGGGAAGGCGATGTTCTCGAAGACGGTGAGATGCGGGTAGAGCGCGTAGTTCTGGAACACCATGGCCACGTCCCGCTCCGCGGGCGGAAGCGACGTGACCTCGCGCTCGCCGATCCAGAGGCGCCCCGAGTCCACCGTCTCCAGCCCGGCCAGGAGCCGCAGCAGCGTCGTCTTGCCGCACCCGGAGGGGCCGAGGAGCACGAGGCACTCGCCCGCCTCGACCTCGAGGTCGATCTCGCGCAGCGCCGACTGCTCGCCGAAGCGTTTCGTGACCTTCTCGAACCGGACGCGCATCGGCCCGGGACTCTCGCGCGTTTGCGCGCCCGAGGCAAGTCTTCGATACTCCGATCCCTTCCCATGACGCCGCCTCCCCCGCTCTTCGAGGTGCACGCGCTCACGAAGCGGTTCGGGGCCCAGGTCGCGCTGGAAGACGTCTCGCTCACGATCGCCTCCGGGGAAGTGCACGCGCTGGCGGGCGAGAACGGCGCGGGCAAGTCCACGCTCATGGCCGTCCTCTCCGGCGCGCTCGCGCCCGACGCGGGCACGATCCGCTGGGAAGGACGGGAGGTCGTGCTGCCCGACGTGCGCGCGGCCCAGGCCCTCGGCGTGAGCGCCGTGCACCAGGAGCCGCAGCTCGTGGCCAGCCTCGGCGTGGCCGAGAACATCGCGCTGGGCCGGCTTCCGCATCGCGCGGGACCGCTGCGGCTCGTCGACGCCGGCGCCATGCGCGCGGCCGCGCGGGCCGCCCTGGACCGGCTGGGGGTGGCCGTGCCCCTCGAGGCGCCGATCGGCGCCATCGGAGTCGCCCAGCGCCAGCTCGTGGCCATCGCCCGCGCCCTCCACTTCGGGGCGCGGCTCATCATCCTCGACGAGCCGACGTCGTCCCTGTCCCTGGGCGAGGTGGAGGCGCTCCTGGCGAGCTTGCGCGCCCTGCGCGAGCGCGGCACCGCGCTCGTCTACATCTCGCACCGCCTGGAGGAGGTGCGCGCGATCGCGGACCGCGTGACCGTGCTCCGCGACGGGCGCGTGGTGGCCACGGCGCCCATGGCCGCCATGAGCAACGAAGCCCTCATCCACGCCATGTCCGGACGTGAGCTGGCCGCAGACCTCCGGGCGGGGCCGCCACCCGCGGGTACGGAGCCGCAGCTGCGCGTGCGCGACCTCGCGCGGAAGGGACGCCTGCACGCGATCACCCTCGAGGTGCGCGAGGGGGAGGTCGTGGGCCTCGCGGGATTGATGGGATCGGGGCGTTCACGCGCCCTGCGCACGATCTTCGGCGCCGACGCGCGCGACGCGGGCACGGTCGAGGTGCGCGGGCCCGACGGCTGGCGCGGAGTGCGCGACGTCGCGGGCGCCATCGCGGCCGGCCTGGGCCTCGTCCCCGAGGACCGGCGCGGCCTCGGCCTCGTCTTCACGGCCACCGTCGCCGACAACATCGGCCTGCGCACGCCGAAGGGCGGGAGCCGATGGGGCCTGCTCCGCTGGCGCGTGCTGCGCGCCGTCGCGGAGGGGGCGGTCGAGGCCCTCCGCATCAAGACCCGGGGGATCGACGCTCCCGTGCGCACGCTCTCCGGCGGCAACCAGCAGAAGGTGGTCCTCGGCCGCTGGCTGCGCGACACCCGCGTCCTGCTGCTCGACGAGCCGACGCGAGGCGTGGACGTGTCGGCGAAGGCGGAGATCCATCGCCACCTGCGCGTGCTGGCCGCGTCGGGGATGGCGCTCCTCGTCGCCTCCTCCGAGATCCCGGAGCTGCTCGCGCTGTGCGATCGCATCCTCGTGATGCGCCAGGGCCGCCTCGTGGGAGAACTGACTCGCGCCGAGGCCACGCCCGCGGACATCCTGGCCCTGGCCACCGGGGCCGCGGCCACGCGCGCGTCATGAGCCGCTCGCCCTGGTGGCAGCAGCTCGCTCCGCTCCTGGGCCTGTTCCTCCTCTGCCTCGTCCTCTCCCTGGCCTCGCCGCACTTCCTCACCGTCGACAACCTGCTCAACGTCCTGCGGCAGTCCGCGATCAACGCGATCCTCGCCCTGGGCCAGCTCGTCGTGATCATCACCGCGGGCATCGACCTCTCGATCGGATCCGTGGTGGGCCTCACGATCGTGGTCCTGACCCTCCTCATGCGGCACGGCGTGCCCGTCCTCCTGGCCGCCGCCGTCGCCCTGGCCCTGGGGACGGCGATCGGCTTGATCAACGGGCTGCTCCTGACGCGCCTGCGGCTCCCCCATCCCTTCATCTCCACGCTCGGGACGCTCAACGTCGCGCGGGGCGCGGCGCTGCTGCTCGCGGGCGGCGTGCCCATCAGCGGCCTGCCTCCGGGCTTCCGCGAGGTCGTGGCGGGCTCGCTGCTCGGGGTGCCGATGCCGGTGGTGATCGCGGCCCTGGCCTATCTCGTCATGCACGTCTTCCTGGGCCGCACCGTCTACGGACGCGATCTCTACGCGATCGGCGGCAATCGCGAGGCGGCGCGGCTGTGCGGGATCCCGGTGGACCGGCGGCTCAACCTGGCCTACGCCCTCAGCGGCGCCTCCGCCGGGCTGGCCGCCATCGTCCTCGCCGCGCGCATGAACTCGGGATTTCCGCTGGCGGGCACGGGAGCGGAGCTCGACGCCATCGCCGCCGTCATCATCGGCGGAGCGAGCTTCTTCGGGGGCGTGGGCACGGTGGGAGGAACGCTGATCGGGGCGCTCATCATCGGGTTCCTGCGCAACGGGCTGAACCTGCTCGACGTCTCCGCGTTCTGGCAGATGATCGTGATCGGGGTCGTGATCGTCGTGGCCGTCTGGATCGACGTGTTGCGTCAGCGTGTGGGGAGGACTGCATGAAGGGGACGACGTGGATCGGGTGGGGGGCGGTACTGATGGCCGCGGGTGCGCTCGCGGGCTGCCGCGGCTCGAGCGAGAACATTCATCCGGATCCCGGGGCCAGCGTGCAGCCGAAGGAGATCGAGATCGCGCTGGTCACCAAGGCCATGGACAGCGAGTTCTGGCTCGTGATGGCGGACGGGGCCAAGGCGGCGGCGGCCGCGCGTCCGGGTGTGAAACTGTCCATCGTCGCCCCCGACCGCGAGATCAACATCGACCAGCAGGTCACGATCCTCGAGGATCAGACGCGCAAGGGCGTGAAGGCGCTGGTGGTCTCGCCGGCGGGATCGGCCCAGATCCTCTCCGCGCTCGAGCAGGCGACCCAGCGCGGCGTCCCCGTCATCCTCGTCGACACCGACGCGCCCTTCGACAAGAAGGTGACCTACATCGGGACGAACAACCGGCGCGGCGGCCAGCTCGCGGCCAAGGGGCTGGCGGAGGCGATCGGCAGCGCCCACGCCGAGGTGGCCTTGATCTCCGGCGTGCCTGGCAACGAATCCCAGGACGAGCGCGCCCTGGGGTTCATCGACGCGGTCGCTTCCGAATATCCGAACCTCAAGCTGGTGGCACAGCAACCCGGCAACAGCGAGCGCGCGCTGGGACTCACGGTCATGGAGAACATCCTCACCGCGCATCCGAACGTCAAGGGCGTCTTCGCGACCAACGACCAGATGGCGCTGGGGGCGATGGAAGCGCTGGAGGCGCGCGGCCTGCGCGGGAAGGTCAAGATCGTGGGGTTCGACGCGACGAAGGAGGCGGTGCAGGCGACGGTGGACGGGCGGCTCGCAGGCAGCGTGGCCCAGAACCCGTTCCTGATGGGCCAGCGCGGAGTCGAAGCCGCCCTGGCTGCGCTGGACGGCAAGCCGGTCGAGAAGCGCATCGACACGGGCACGGAGCTGGTGACGGCGGCCAACGCCGCGAAGTACCTCAAGTGATCGCAGGCCTCGTCGTGTTCGCCGCCGCCGCGCTCTGGGACCGGCCCTTCGTGGTGGAGCGTCCGAGCGAAGTGACGGCCACCATCTCCGCGCGCTGCGGCGGCTGCGCGTGGTCCTCGCCCGCACGGACGGCGGCAATGCTCATCCTCGAGCTCGACGGGCGCTATTCCCAGCACCTGCCCCTCACACGCGGGGAAGGGCCCGCCGAATACCCGGTCAGCCTGGGACGCCTGGAGCCGGGGACGCATCACCTCGCGGTCAAGGTCGATCGGGGCTGGACGCCCAAAGCCGTCGCGGAGGTGGCCATCTCCGACGTGCGTATCGCGACGGTCGGCGAAGGCGACCCCGCCTTCCGCGCCCTGGCCTACGCCCCCGTCCTCCATCCGCGTCCGAACGAGCTCGGCCGTTTCACCGACGTGCCGCTCGTCATGTGGTACGAGACGGACGCGACGGCGCGCGGCACGCGCATCCGCTATTCCGTCATCTTCAGCAACGAGGACGGAGGGACGCCCGCGGACCGGCTCCTCGCGACGTGGGGGCGCCTCACCGACATCGAATACGTCCTCGGCGTCGAGTTCGACCGCGAGGGGCGCGTGCTCGACGCGACCTACCAGGCCAAGGATCACAAGATCCTGCCCTATCCCGTGCCCGCCGCCGGACGACGTCCCGCTCTCTGGGTCGTGACCGACAACAACATGGTCAGCGAGAAAGGCAAGACGCGGCCCGTATTCGCGCCCGCGCCGATTCCGTTCGACCTCTCCGCGACGTCGCGCGAGGCGGTCATGGACGCCCAGCCCTGGACCTACCAGGTGAGCTCGCAGGAGGCCCAGCGCGAGGGCCGCGTCGCCCCGAACCCGGTGCCGGCCTCGCACCTGATCGCCGACCCGCGGCGCTACGTGTACATCGAGGCATGCGCGGACACGAAGGACGCCGCCCTCACCTTCGGACTCGCCGTCGACGGGCCGGGCGGCCTCCGCTGGTCGGAGTCCGACGCCGGCCAGAAGGAATACCGGATCATCCGGCAGGCGAGCGAGTTCCCGAACGGCTGCTTCCGCGGGGCGGCCGCGCTGCCCGCGGATGTCGGAGAGGCACCCCTGCGCGCCCTGCGATTCCGCGCCTACACGCGGCGCACGCGCGACGGCGAGCCGCCCATCCCCCCCGGCACCGCCGCCGCCACCCTGCGGCGCGTGAACAAGGTCTTCCGCCTCGGCCCCGACTTTCTGCCCCGTCCGAGCCTCTTCGAATGGAAGGGCTCGCTACCTCTGGCCGTGGACGGACCCGCGGCCGAGATCGCCGCTTCCGCGCCGCCCGCGCCTTGAGCCGCGCGGCCTCGCGGGTCTAGACTGCGGGCCCCGGGAAAGGAGACCCCATGCTGCGTGGTACGGCGCGCGAGGCGGCCGCGGAGTTCCTCGGAACGGCCGTCCTCATCGCGTTCGGATCGGCGGTCGTCGCCCAGGTCGTGCTGAGCGGCCAGTCGCACGGCGGATACCTGTCCATCAACATCGCCTGGGGTCTCGCCGTGACCATGGGCGTCTACGTGGCCGGAGGGGTGTCGGGCGCGCACCTCAACCCCGCGGTCACGCTCGCCAGCGCCGTCCATCGCGGCTTCGCCTGGAGCAAGGTCCTGCCCTACATCGCGGCCCAGATCGCCGGCGCCTTCACCGGCGCCGCCGTCACGTTCCTCACCTATCGCGCCGCCTTCGACCGCTTCGACGGCGGGACGCGCCAGGTCACGGGCGCGAAGGCCACCGCGGGCATCTTCGCCACCTATCCGCAGGACTTCCTGCGCACCTTCCCGGACGGGTTCGTCGACCAGGTGGTGGGCACGGCCCTCCTGATCGCGCTCATCTTCGCGCTCACGGACCAGAAGAACCTCGCCCCCGACGGCCGGCTGGTGCCGATCCACTTCGGCCTGCTCGTCGTGCTCATCGGGATGACGTTCGGGTTCAACGCCGGCTACGCGATCAACCCCGCCCGCGACCTCGGGCCGCGGCTCTTCACCTGGATCGCGGGCTGGGGCGGCGAAGTCTTCCAGGCCGGGAATCACTGGTGGTGGGTGCCCATCGTGGGCCCGCTCGTCGGGGGCGTGCTCGGCGGCGCGATCTACGATCTGCTCGTCGGCCGCCATCATCCGGCGGAGACGAAGGCACGGGAGGCGGCGTGAGCAAATACGTCCTCGCCCTGGACCAGGGCACGACTTCCAGCCGCTCGATCCTCTTCGGCCGCGACGGCCGCGCGGTGGCGACGGCCCAGCGCGAGTTCCCGCAGATCTTCCCGGGGCCAGGACTCGTCGAGCACGACCCGGAGGCGATCTGGTCCTCGCAGCTGGCCACGGCCCAGGACGTCATGGCCAAGGCCGGAGCAGGGGCCAAGGACATCGCCGCCATCGGTATCACGAACCAGCGCGAGACGACGATCCTCTGGGACCGGAAGACGGGTCAGCCCGTGGCCAACGCCGTCGTCTGGCAGAGCCGCGTGAGCGCGCCCATCTGCGACAAGCTCAAGGCGGAGGGCAAGGAGGATCTCTTCCGCTCGCGCACCGGCCTCGTCGTGGACGCGTACTTCTCGGGCACCAAGATCAAGCACCTGCTGGACACGATCCCCGGCCTGCGCGCGCGCGCGGAGAAGGGCGAGATCCTGTTCGGCACCGTGGACACGTTCCTCCTGTGGCGGCTCACCGGCGGGCGCGTGCACGTCACCGATCCCAGCAACGCCAGCCGCACCCTCCTCTACAACATCAACTCGATGCAATGGGACGACGAGTTGCTCGAGGTCCTGGGCGTCCCGCGCGCCCTGCTGCCCGAGGTGAAGAGCTCGAGCGAGGTCTACGGGCAGACGGAAGGCACGGGACCCACGTCGCTCAACCCCCGCGAGCGGATCAAGATCGGAACCGTCGGGCCGCCCATCCCGGGCGTCGAGGTCCGCATCGCCGAGGACGGCGAGGTGCTGGTCAAGGGCGGGAACGTGTTCCCGGGCTACTTCAGGAACGACGAGGCCACCGCCGAGATGCTCGCCGACGGGT
>Ga0207691_10001911_pt1 | contig 20341 bp, 21 predicted proteins | sample KBSM13metaG_FD_184327 | JGI IMG/M metagenome (GOLD analysis project Ga0207691, IMG submission 184327) | Miscanthus rhizosphere microbial communities from Kellogg Biological Station, Michigan, USA - KBS M1-3 metaG (SPAdes) (version 2) | ecosystem: Host-associated > Plants > Roots > Rhizosphere >... | reverse complement strand
CCAGTGGGACGAGTCCGGGGCCCGGCCGACGAAGAAGTCGACGCCCAGCCGGCTGACGACTCCCCGGCGCGCGAGAACGGCTCCGATCGCGCGGGCGTCGGCCTGGATGTCCCGCCGGCAGGCGTCGGCGGCCGGAAAACGGCAGCCCTGGTACACGTGCCCCGAGGCGCCGCCGAGGATCTGGTCGTGGGAAGAGATCAACATGACCTCTCCGCGGGGATCGATCCTCAGCTGCACGCTCGGCGAGGCCGACTCGGATCGCTCGAGATGTTCTTCGACGATCCCGCCCATCGCGGCGAGCTTGCCGAGATACGACGCCCGTGTCTCCGTCGAGACGCCGAAGCAGAGCTTCGGGAGAGAGTCGCGGAGGGCGTCGCGTCCCTGCGAGGAGGGGTAGCGGAAGACGGCGTTGCCTTCCCCGGAGAAGCTGTCGTCGAGCTTGACGACCGCACGCGAGATGCCCGGCCGGCGGCCGCGCAGTTCCTCGAGCGCGTCCAGCAGGTCGTCCTCGGATCGGATGTCTTCGGACCCCTCGGGCATCGAGACGCCGGCCTCCCGAAACACTTTTCGGCTTCCGGACTTCGTGCCGAGGTGCGCGAGGGTCGGGTCCACGCCGTTCAACGGGATGCCCAGGAGGACTGCCAGCCTTCGCTCGAGCGGAGTCGAGTTGAAAACGGTCAGGTACGCGCGCGAGGGATCGGCGATGCCGTAACGGATGCGCTGGATCAGTCGCGGCCGTTCGAGAATCTTCTCCGTCAGCGAACGGGACGACGCGTCATGGGCGCACAGAAGCGTCAGCCGCGCGCGGGCGTGGCTCGCCGGGATCCCGGCCAGCAGCTGGAAGTAGTACTCGAGGATGAGGGGATGGACCGGCTGCGAGGTCACGTAGACCATCCGGGCCTGGGGGTTGCGGAGTCGGATGAGCAGAAATAGAAGTCGCTCTTCGTAGAAGGCCGCGCCGTCGAGCTTGGCGAGCTCGGACTGATCCAGCGTGAGCGAGGGGATCACGACGGAGGTGTACGGCTCCTCCTCGCGCGCCGAGAGGGCGCTCCAGAGGGTCTCGAGCTGCGGCTTCAGCCGCTCGAATTCGGCGATTTCGAACGACTCCGAGAGGTCGCGGGCAAACGGAGGTTTGGGGATCAATCGGGGTCGCTCACGACACAGTTCGGTCCTGACGTTTGGGGCATAAAGCGCGCGATCGGCGCGGTCAAAGGGATCTCCCGGATTGCCCCCCGCCGACGTCGCGATGCCGATCCTAACCGAGATCGGCGAGCGGCGCGGCTGGCCGGAAGGCCGGCCGCATCGTGGGGTCTAGAGGACCTTCTTCTCGCGCAGCTCCTCGAGGACGTTCCATCCGAGGAGCACGACGGCGGCCAGGAGCAGGGTCGGCCCGAGGAACATGAACGTCGTAAACAGGTAAGCGGTCTCTTTGATCAGGAGGGCGAAGGAGAGGATGACCGCGATCAGGGTGAAGACGGCGGCGACGCGGAGGCGCAGGACGGCGCGCTCGGCCGGAGAAGAGCTCATTGCATCGCCTGCTTTTGCGGAGCGGCGCCCGCCTCTTCCGGTGTGTGCGCGGGGCCGTGGCAGTCGATGCACTTGGTGTCCTTGTCGGCCATCAGGGTCGAGATCGTGTCCTTGTCGTGCTTGGCGACGAAATTCGCCGCGCCTCCGTGGCAGGAGAGGCATCGGAGGTTCGAGTACGGGCTCTTGATCTTGATGGGCTTCGGATAGTTGCCCGTCGTGTTGTGGTAGACGTGGCCGAGCCCTTCCAGCTTGGCGTTCACCGTGCCGAACATGCCGTAGTCGCTGTGGCACGTGTAGCACTGGTCGGTCTGGATGTAGCGGTTCTTGTAGTGCTTCGCGGCGAGTGAGTCGCTCGCGGGATTGCGGAGGTCGGCCACGTGGCCCTCCATGGCATGGCAGTCACCGCACGCGTTGACGGTCATGGACTCGCTCATCCCGTGCGCCGTGGCGAGGAACACGACGATCGCGGGGAGAACGACGATCGCTCCGAGAATCAGGGTCTTCGAAGCGGCGGTCAATCCGCGCCGGTGCACCATTCTCCAGAGGACGAGGATGGCCACGACGTCCAGGATCGCGAGAACGAGACCAACCCCTCGGATCCACTCGCTCGTCGTTCCGATCCACCCGTGGGGCGAGGGAACGCCGAAATCCGACGGGTCCGCGCCGAGAGCCGCGGCCGCCGTGAGGACGACGACGGCCGCGGCGACGGCGAAACGACGCATCACTTACCCGGGTAATCCTTCAGCCACGCTCCGTCGACCTTGGCGGCGCCGCGCTTGTCTTTCTCGGCGACCAGCCACTTGCCGGCGTCGTTGAGGTCGTGGGAGTCCTTCTTCGGGAGCGCGGCGGTGTGACAGGACTGGCAGTTCTTGACGTCGACGCCGGCGGCCTTCGCCTGCTTCTGGATCTCCATGTCGGCGGACGACACTCCGGTAAAAGCGATCCAGCCGGCCCATACGAGCGCCACGATCATGATGCCGAGGCGAGAAACCGACTTGGACATTGGGACCTCCTGTTCGATGGGGATTGTATCCCCCAAAGGATTCAGGGGCGCCAGTGCAAACCGACGTAGTAGCGGTTTCCGTTGTAATCCGCGAGCGCGCCGGCCTGGTCGAACGCCGCGCGCTCACTGTACTTGTCGTCCAGCCATTCGAAGGTGGCGCCGAGATTCTTCAGGAAGAACCAGTCGGCCACGACCCGGAACCGGTCGACGGTGAACGGGATCGAGCCGTTGTTGTTCATCCAGAGGTAGGCGGCATCCAGGGAGAAGTCTTTCCACAGGAAATGCACACCGCCTTCCCAGGTGTGGCCGAATTCTTTCTGTTTGGTCGGGACGATCTCGAAGTCCTGGGGAACCCGGATGAGGATCTCGCGGTTGGTCGCGAACTCTCCGCCCGAGGCGCGCACCGTCAGCATGTTCTTGAGGAGCGAGACCTCCACGTCGGCCACGAACTCGCGCACCGTCGCGCTGTAGCCGATCTCGACGATGTCGTCGTCGGCGTGGGTCTCGGAAAAGACCGCTCCGACCTTCAGGAAGTCCTTGAAGTTCCAGAGCCCCCGGAACTTGTAGCGGTCCCGGTTGATGAAGTCGGTCCGGAAGATCGGCTGGTTGGCGTCGTCGTGCCGGTAGTCGCCCGTCAGGGTCACGCCGCACGCCGCGAACGTGAAGCCGCCTCCGAAGGTATTGACCGTGCGCTCGAATTCCCCGCCCTGGCCGCCCGGCACGATGATCTCGGAGGCATCGGGAGTCGCGAGGACGTCCTGCTGGAGCTGCGACCACCCGGCGTTGACGGAGAAGGGCCCGAGCATGCGCGCCGTCACACCGGCGTCGAAGACGGTGTCCTGGCGCTTGACGAAGGTCCTCGCGTCGAGCAGCTGGAGCAACTCGCCTGCCGGCACCCCGGCGAAGGTGACGGTGTTGAGGTACAGGCTCTCGATCAGGGCCTGGCCGGTGAGTGTGCGGCTGTTCTCCGACCAGCCCCCTGCGACCTGCACGTTGGACGTGACGTCGAACTCGGCGCGGGCGGATCCCTGCCAGTAGTCCGTCCGTGCCCGCGAGTTCACGGTTTCGCCGAGGCCCGCGAAGAAGCGCGAGATCTCGAAGGAAACGAAGTTTCCGGCGTCCCCCTCGACGTAGCGCGTCTCGTTGCTGCCGTCGGCTTTCATGTAGGAGCCGATGAGCTTCAGGCGGCCGAACAGGCTCCCGGTGACCCAGGCGTTGGTCACCGGCGTGTTGATCTTGTTCTCCTGGACGGACGCGATCGCGTCGGCGGTGACATCCTGCCCGAGGATCGGCGTGGTCACGTTGCCGTCCCCCGCACCCGGCACGAGCGTATTCGTCTGGTTCCAGCGGAAGTACCGCCAGCCCTGCGTGACGCCCCCCTGCACGGGGCCGTACTGGAAGTTGAATCCGAGCCGGTAGAGGTCGTCGACCGAGTTCACCTGGTCGTTGAGCTGGAACTCGTTGCCGCCGAGGTGGTACGTCGTCGTGCCCGGCCCGCTGTACGTGTTGCGCGTGAACTGGAGGATCGGGCTGATGATCTTGCCGGGGAGAAGCTCGAGCGTCGCGTCGTAGATGTTGCGCTGCCGGTTGTACGTCTGCTGTCCCGGGATGATCCCCTCGGCCAGGAATGGATTGGCGAACGCCGGCAGCGCGCTGTAAAGGTCGGTCTGCCTCCAGGTGAACGTCAGCTTGTACAGGTCGACCGCGCCGGCCTGCAGGCGCAGCCGGCCCGCGGGGCCCGCGCCGATGTCCGAGGCGTCGACGTGGAAATAGTCGAGAAAGCCGCCGAACGACTCCGACGAGGTGTAGTCGAGAGAGCGGAGCAGCAGCCCCGGCCGGTCGTTGATCTGGGTGCGGTACATGCGCTCGTTGCCGGAGACGTCGACCCACCGGTAGCCGACTTCGAGATCCAGCGGGATCGCCTGCGGGAACAGGGGCGCCGCGAGAGCGACCGCCGCGAAGGCGAGGATTGCAGCCCGACGAGCGCGCGCGACGGACCGAATCATTTCAGCAGCTGCGGGGAGAGGTTCGACCCGTGCACGGCGACGTGGCAGGTCGTGCAGTTGCGATAGCGCGGCAGCGTCAGGTCATGGAACGACGGGGGCTGGGAGCCGAACGTCCGCGGACCTCCGGTCTGGGAGTGGCAGGACAGGCAGAGCTGCTCCACGCGCGCCCAGAGCAGCATGTTCGGGTTGTTGGAGCCATGCGGCTGGTGGCAGGAGAGGCAGTTCCCGCCCGAGCCCGTGACGTGATCGAAAACGAAGGGCCCGCGCATCTCCGAGTGGCAGTTGAGACAGGGGAGCTCTCCCTGCGTCGTCATCTTGACGGCCTGGCCCTGTTTGGCGTGGGGCGAATGGCAGTCGAGGCAGGTCATCCCGCCGCGGTCGAGGCGGTGCACGTACGGCTTGTTCTGGAACGACGCGGTCTGCGTCGTGTGGCAGGTGGCGCAGAGCTCGCCGGGCGGTTTCGCGAGAAGGGACGTGCTCTTCAGGACGGGAGCGTGCATCGAGTGGCACGTCAGGCAGTTCACGGCGGCCGAGTTGGCGTGCACGCTGTGGGCGAAGGAGTCCTGCGTTCCCTTCGAGAACGAGTCCTGCCCGCCGGTCGAAAAGGGCTTGACGGTCTCGTGGCAGGCGAGGCAGTCCTGCGCGCCCGTGGCGCCCCTCGGTACGGAGATGAAGGCCTTGTCGCCGCCGTTTTCGATGTGCTTCGTCCCGTCGCCGTGGCAGGTCGAGCACATGTCCTCGGGATCGGGTTTCTTGCCCTTTCCCGAGTAGCGGGCATGCGGATTCCTGGCGAAGGCCGCGACGAGGTCGGTGTGGCAGTCGGCGCACTTCGGCAGCGCCGAGGCGGCCTCGGCGGTCGGCGTGCCCTCCGCTTTCGGCGCGGCGGACGAGGAGGTCGGGGTTGTGGAAGCTGGAGTTGTGGAGGTGGCGGAAGGGGGCGGCGTGGGCGTCGCCGTCGAATCGGGCGCGCGACCGCCGGCGGTGGCGAGCCCGGCGAACCCCGCCGCGAGCGCGGCAAGGGTCAATGCCAGGGACACACGGCCCCTCGTCACACCCTCACTCCTTCCCTACGCACAACACGGGCGGGGGCAGCCCCCGCCCATCGCAGACGACTACTGGGCGTGAACCTTGTCGACCGAGAACTCGGCGTTGGGGCCGTGGCAGGCCGCGCAGGCTTCGCCGAAGGGCGCCGTGTTGACGAAGGCGTGAGCGGCGGCGGCCTGGGAGTCGTGGCAGCCCAGGCACGCGGCGGCCGTCGGCCTCTGCGGCGTGTACCAGTCGCGCGGCGTCTGCGTGTCCAGCCGACCCGGCGGCAGAGTGGCCAGGACTTGCTGAGTATCCTCCAGATGGCAGGTGGTGCAGTCGCGTCGGTCGCCGGGGAAGCGAACGTGATTGAAGGTGTTGACGCTCGCGTTGCGCCCGTAGATGGTGAAGTCCTGAGTCAGATCCTCGCCGGTGTGAATCCGGTGGATCATGCGCTTGAAATCGATCGACTCCACGGGAGCCTGGTCCGCCGGCCGGTTGGCCGCGTCGCTCGCATTGGGGTTGTGGCAAAGGACGCATTCCTCGGTGTTGAAGCGTTGACCACCGTGGAGCACGAGTTGATCGTGGCAGGTGTTGCAGAGGGCGAGGTCGACGACCTTGCGGCGAGGCTCGGGCGTGCCTCCCGAGAGGTTCTCGTAGTGAACGACGTTCAGCGCACCCTCGCGGACAGGATTCCCCTCGGGCGGCGGATAGGTGAAGTTCACGTCGCGGCGAGCTTCGATCGAGAAAGCCCAGGTTCCGGTGGCGTTCGCCGGAATCGCCGTCGTGAACGTGAAGGTCGCGGTGGTGCCGTCGAACGTGGCCCCGTCCGCCCGCTGGCGAACCGGATTGATCGCGTAATCGGTCGTGGGTCCGCCCATCAGAATGTTGAGGTTGCTCGAGCCGGACGACGTTGTGAACGAGGCCGGTGTCACGGGCGTCCCGTCGTCCTCGAAGATCTTGAAGACCACGGTCGGCATTCCACCGGGCGTAGCGCCGGTGACTGAGACGATCTCGGAGTTGAGACCCTTCAGTTGAGTCGACCGGTAGGGCACGGTGTGCGCGCCCATGATCGAGGCGTCGTATTCCCGGCCGCCCTGCGGGACGTGGCAGGAGGCGCACGCGGAGTCGTCGGCCTGCGGGCCCGCGGGGTGGTTCGCGCCGGTGACCCAGTCGATGTTGTCGTGGCAGGACGCGCACGCGGCCCGGGATGGAAACGTGTACCAGACGTTCGACTGCGTCGCCTCGGGCGTGTGACAGCGCACGCAGTTGCGGATGTCCTGGGGAAACACGACGTCGGAGAAGTCGTGAACCGACTGACTGTTGCCGATGATGATGTACGGCGTCCCCGCCTCGACGCTCGGCAGAAACTCGCCGCGGTGGATCTTGTGAACCATGACCTTGAAGTCGACGGTGTTTCCCGTGTCCGGATCGACCGTCTGAGGCTGGTGGCAGGTGACGCAGAGCTTGATGTCCTGCCGCGAGCCGCCGTGCGCGGACAGAAGGTCGTGGCAGCGGTTGCAGGCGGCATTCGTCGTCTTGTCCCACGTCTCCGTGACGCCCTGGCCGTCCGGCCGGAAGTCGTGCTCGACGTTGTCGTAGTAGTTCTTGCCGATGAAGTCGGTGACGTTCCGCGTGGCGTAAACCGCGAGAGTGTGCGTCTTCGTGACGTCGTAGCCCTCGGGCAGAACGGTCTTGAACTTGTACGTCGAGTGGCCGATCTCCAGATCCGTCCAGGTCCCGCCCGAGTCGGCCGCGGCCTGCGTCGCCGAAACGCCGGTGATCGGGCTCGTCTGCACGCGCGTCGTGTACGCGGTGTAGTGGCGCGCGTCCGCATCCCACCATGCGAGAACCTGGTTGATGCTGAGGCTGCCGGGCGTGAACTCACCGAGGCGATCCAGAGGCTGATGGAAGTCGTCGGTGAAGGAGTAATCGACGAGAGGCCGGCGATCCTCGGGGATCGTGATGCTGTTGACCGTGAGGTGGAAACCGGGGCGGATGAAGCCGAGATCGTCGGCCGTCATGTAGAACTCGCGCGTGTCCTTCCCGTAGACCGGGGCCTGTTGCGTCAGCCCGCGCGTGCCGATCGTCTGCGTCAGCCGGGTGTTGACGCTGGGTACCACGACGAGCGAGCCAGCGGCCATCGCCGTCACGAGTCGCATGCGCTGGAACCTCATTGTGGCCCTCCGGGGGCGTGTCCGACCTTATATAGACGACTCACACCCTACCTCCGGCAGCGGGTGTGTGCAAGGAAATCTCCGCCTCACACCGAGCCCCTGGGCGTGTTTGATCGATTTGATCTCGTTGACCTCTAACGGTGTCTCCTCGACCTCCAACGGTGACGGCCTTTCCGAGGAGCTCCCGGCAGGAGATCTCGAGATCGGCGTCCGACAGCTCCTCCCACCCACGGCATGCCCCCGGCGAAAGGGATGCGGCGTCGCAGGCGAGGGTCACCCCCAGGCGCAGCTGCTCGGAGAGCTGCCAGATGTCGGCGAACGCCTCCATCTGCGGCCGCGTCAGGTGCGTGCTCGTTCCGATGTGGGGCCGAAAGCGGCGGTCGAACTCGCGCTCGGGCCACCGGCGGAACCCTCCGCAGAATGTGCCCATCTCGGCCGCGAGGCGGCAGAGGGACTGCTCCGCACCGCACAGCTCGCGGAGGACCGGGCGGAGGCGAGCGATCGCCTCCTCGCGCGTCCAGGTCTCCGCCGGGCGAACCTCAGGCGACAATGGCGTCGCGCCCCGTCAGATCCTTGTAGGTCTTCTCCAGGAACGCGTTGTCGAACATGTTCCAGCCGTCGCAGCCGCAGTGTTCGCGCGTCTCGGCGTCGCAGCACAGCTGAAATCCTCCCGCCTGCTGCCGGGCGACGTGGTAGAGGCTGATGAGTCTCTCGAGCTCGTTCCGGGAGATGCCCGGCCGGCTGCGAGCGATCCAGTCGAACCGCCCTCGCAGCGCCGCGTCCGGCAGGTCCCGGAATCCCCGGCAGAAGACACCGAGGTGGGCCGCCGCTTCGCAGGCGCAGTGTTCGTCGTCGCACAGGGTCGCCAGCTTCTCCCGGATGGCCGTGATGGCCTGGGGCCGGGTGAAATGCATGGGCCGGAGCAGGACGGGGCTGGCCGCGTTCATGACGCGCTCTCCTTTCCGCGCTCCGCCGTCTGGACCGCGCGGAGCGCATCCTGAGCACGGAACCGGTAGTGCCCTCCGGGCGTGCGGACCGACGCGACGAGCCCGGACCGGGCCCAGCGCGTGACCGTCGAGGGCGAGACGCCGAAGAGCCGCGCGACTTCGCCGCGGGAGAGGAACTCGCGGCTCCGATCCGGAGCTTCGGTGTCGTTTCGATTCTCGAGGCCGGGCATCCTCAAAACTCGATCTGTACTGTTCATGACGAGCAATATCCGCCGGAGCACGTTCGAGACGAATGATGCAAACGAATCAAAATGACGAAGCCGCGGCTTTCGCCCGCCGCTCGGCTTCCCGCCGCACGGCCGGCAGCAAGAGCTTTCGAATCAACATGATGCCGGGGCCGGCGAATCCCCAGTAGCGGCGAAACTTCACCCGGGAGGCCTCGTCCGTCGCGGTCGCCCGTGTTTCCGTCGCGAAACGGGTCCAGCCCGCCTTCTCCGGCACGGCTTCGAGCGTCCATGCGATCTTGACCCGGCCCGGCTCCGCGTAGGCGGCGAAATCCGCCGGCGGCAGGGGTCGGAAGTCGACGTCGGCGAGCCAGGGCCGGCAGACGGCGCCGGCGCAGAAGAAGCGCCCCTCTTCTTCCTGGAGGATGCCCCAGCCGAGGCGAAGGGTCTTTTCGACGAGCCCCGCCGCCAGTCGCGGCCTGCGGGAGCCCAGGATCCAGGCCCTCAGCGAAAAAATCGCGCGCACGGCCGGGATCGACTCCGGATCGAGCTGTCGCGCCGTGGCGAGGACCAGGTCCGCCGGCGCGTGGACGAGGATCTCGTGTCTCTCGCGCACGTCCGCATGCGGCAGGAACGGATCGAGGGGCGACCCGTGGGAGGGAGCGATCGCGGCGCTCATCGGTCCTGATTCTTCGCGAGTGCGTCTCCGACAACTTGATGCATCGGCATCAATCCGCGCGAACGGGGTGGGAAGAGACTGGCGCCATGGTGCTTCGCCGCAGATCTCAGAAGAAGACGGAGTCCACGGAAAAGGAGCTCCCTATGCAGCCACAGGCCAAAGCCGCGCCGCGCCCGGCTGAAGTGCGCGATCTCATGACGGATCGCGTGTTCACGCTCGGTCCTGCCGACGATCTCGAGTCGCTCTACGACCTGATGGACGCGCATCACGTGCGCCACGTTCCGATCGTGGATCGCGAAGGCGACATCGTCGGTCTCGTGACGCAGCGCGATCTCGCCCGCAGCGCGCTCGGCTCCCAGGAGCTTCTGCCGCTCTCGGTGCAGCAGGAGATCCTGCGCCGGCGGAAGGTCCGCGAGATCATGGCGACCGAGGTCGAGACCGTCGAGCCCGACGAGAGGCTCCGGGTCGCGGCCGAGATGCTCCTCGAGAACAAGATCGGCTGTCTGCCGGTGGTCGAGGGCGAGCATCTCGTCGGGATCCTGACCGAATCCGATTTTGTCCGACTCGCTCTGGAAAGGAGCTGATCATGCGTACCCGAGTGAAAATGGTCCTGTCTCTGGCGGTCACGGCCCTGGCCACTTCGGTCTTCGCGTCGGCCGGCGTGGAGTCGATCGTCAAGTTCCATCGCATCGACGACCGCGTCGCGATCGGCGGACAGCCCACGCCCGAACAGGTCCGGCTCCTCGCGGACGCGGGCTTTGCCGCAATCCTCAACCTGCGCGAGGACGCCGAGGAGAACGACGCCCTCCACGCCCGCGCGGCCCGCGAATCCGGGCTGCAGCTCTATCGGGTCCCGGTCTCGAAGACCAACCCGACGGACGAGTCGGTCGCCAGATTCCTCAAGGTCACCGATGACGAAACGCTCTACCCGATCTATATCTTCTGTGCGGAGGGCAATCGTGCCGCCGCCTTCTGGATGATCCGCCGCGTCATGCGCGACGGCTGGAAGCTCGAGAGGGCGGAGAAGGAAGCGGCGGCCGCGGGACTGGCCAGCGAGCCGATGCGGGAATTCGCGCTCGGCTACATCGCGCGTCATTCCCGGCTGCCGGCGGGTACGCATTGAAACCCGTCCGCCGCATTCTCGTCGCGACCGACTTCTCTGCCGCCTCTCGTCCGGCCTTTCGCCAGGCCGTCGCGTGGGCGGCCGAGAGCGGTGCGGCGCTGTGGATTGCCCACGTCGCGGCTCCTCCACCGCCTCTGTCCGCCGACGGGTACGTCCTGCCTCGATTCTATGAAGACATCACTCTGGCGATTCAGACAGACGCGGAGAAGAAGCTCCGGCTCCTGCGGGGCGAGGCGCGAAAGTCCGGAGTGTCCGCCCGCCTGCTGCTCCTTCGGGGATCGCCGCACGAGGCTCTCAACCGGGCGGCGCGCCGACATCGCGCGGACCTGATGATCCTCGGGACGCACGGACGGACCGGACTGAAGCGGCTGCTCGTCGGAAGCGTCGCGGCCCGCGTCGTCGCGACGGCGGCCTGCCCCGTGCTGACGGTACGGGGCCGGTAGGACGACGCGCGCGATCTAGTAGGCGATTCGCCGCGACGGCGGAAGGGGGACCCGCCGTTCGACGCGGACGCGCGCGTCGACGACGCGGACCCCATGCGCGAGCACCTTCACCGGATTCAGATCCATCTCTCGGACCTCGGGGCAGGCCTCGGCGAGCGTGGAGAGCCGCCGTAGAAGATCGCGAAGCGCGCCTTCGTCCATCGGCGCGGCGCCGCGATAGCCTCGCAGGAGCGCGGTGCCTCGAACTTCCTCCAGCATGGCGTCGACGTCGGCATCGGTCAGCGGAGGCAGTCGAAACGCGACGTCCGCCAGAAGCTCGACGAGCGTGCCGCCGCTCCCGTAGAGGACGAGCGGCCCGAAAGTCGGGTCGAGAGTCACTCCGGCGATCACCTCGACGCCTCCGGGCACCATCGTCTGGACGAGAAAGTCCGTCAGGTCCGCGCCGAGCTTCTTCTTCAACGCCCGAGCCTCCCTGGTCACCTCCGCGGAGTCTCGGAGGTTCAGGCGCACGCCGCCGATCTCGGTCTTGTGAAGGATCGCGGGCCCGATCGCCTTGAGCGCCACCGGGAATCCCAGGCTCGTTGCGGCGGCGGCCGCGGCCGCCGGCGTGCGCGCGACGCGCGCGGGTGCCATCGAGATCCCGAACGCCTCCAGGAACTGCTCGGTCTCCGTCGGAGAAAGCCAGCCGCCTCCGCGCTCGAGCGCCTGCGCGACGATCCCGCGGCCGGCCGCCGGATCGATTCCGCGAGGGGTCGACGCGGTCGAGTCGGGCCGCCTTCGCCACTCGGCGTACGCGGCGGCGCGGGCGAGCGCGACGACGGCCGATTCCGGAAAGGGGTACGAAGGGATCGGGGACAGGAGTTTCGGCGCGCCGCGCGCGCTCATGAAGGTCGAGAGCACGGGCTTGCGGGAGCCGCCCGCGCCCTCGACGATTGCCCGCGCGACCTCGTCGACGTTCGAGGCGATCGGCGGGATGAAGATCACGAGAAGGCTGTCGATCGCATCGTCGGCGAGGAGGATCTGCTCGGCCTGCCGGTAGTGCGCGGGCGGCGCAGAGGCCAGCATGTCGACGGGGTTTCCGACGCTCGCCGCCTCGGGAAGAAACGCGCGAAGCGCCGCCGCGGTCTTCGGAGAGAAGACCGGCAGCTCCAGCCCTTGCGCCTCACAGGCGTCGGCGGCCAGGATCCCCGGCCCTCCCGCGTTCGTCACGATGCCCACGCGGCGGCCTCGGGGCAGCGGCTGGTTCGAAAGCAGCATCGCGACGTCGAAGAGCTCCTCGAGGGTTCCGGTCCGGATGACGCCGGCCTGACGGAGCAGCGCGTCGACGACGCGGTCCGATTCCGCCAGGGCGCCGGTATGCGACGACGCGGCCCGGGAGCCCGCCTGCGAGCGGCCGGACTTGACGGCGACGATCGGCTTGCGATGCGCGACGCGGCGCGCGATGCTCGAGAACCGGACGGGATTTCCGAAGCTCTCGAGGTAGAGAAGGATCACGTCGGTCCGCGGGTCCTCCGACCAGTACTGGATGAGATCGTTGCCCGAAACGTCCGCCTTGTTGCCGACCGAGACGAACGTCGAGATGCCGAGGTTGAGCTTGGAGGCGTAGTCGAGGAGGGCGAGTCCCAGAGCTCCGCTCTGCGAGGAGAGCGCCACCTTGCCTTCCGGGGGATAGATCGGACCGAAGGTCGCGTTCAGCCGGAAGCGCGGGTCCGTGTTGACGAGGCCCATGCAGTTGGGCCCGACCATCCGCATGCCCGCGGCGCGCACCTTTTCCAGGAGCGCCGCCTCGCGGCGGCGCCCCTCCGCGCCGGTTTCGGAGAATCCCGCGGTGATGACGACGACGCCCGATACGCCCTTGGCTGCACAATCGTCGATCGCCGCTTCGACACCGGCCGCCGGCACGGCGATGACCGCGAGGTCGACGGAGCCGGGGACGTCCGTGATCCGGGGGTAGGACTTCTCGCCGAGGATCTCGCCGGCGCGCGGATTGATGGGCACGACGCGGCCGCGAAAAGTCCCGTGGAGGTTGTGGAAGATCTCGGCGCCGATCTTTCCCCTCTCCCGGCTGGCGCCAACCACGGCCACGACGGACGGCTCGAAGAGCCGCTGCATGGAGGCGTGCGCGGCTCGGGCGGAGCGGTCCGCCGCATGCTCTTCGAACGCCGGCGTGGATGCGATCGAGAGCACGATCCTCTCGATGCCGCCTTCCATCCGGCGCTCGATCGTTTCGAAGCCGCAGTTGCGGAACACGTCGATCATGCGGCGGTTGTGCCCGAGCACCTCGGCTTCGAATGTCGTGACGCCGCGGGCGCGTGCGATCTCGGCCAGCCGCTCGAGCAGGCGCGTCCCCACTCCCTGGCCCTGCAGAGCATCTCCCACGGTGAACGCGACCTCGGCGCGGTCCGGCTGGCGGGGCAGTCGAAAGTAATGCGCGACCGCCACGATGCGCCCGGCCGTCTCGCCGACGAGGGCGAACTGCCGGTCGTAGTCCACGCGGCAGAATCCGGCGGCTCGCTCCGCGTCGATCTTCGGCAAGGAGAAGAACCGGAAGTACAGACTGTCGGGGGAAAGCCGCTGGTAGAAGGCCAGAAGCGCCGGGGCGTCGTGGGGGCGAATCGGCCGCAGGCGCAGCGTCGATCCCGAGCGCAGGACGACGTCCCGTTCCTCTTCGCGCGGGTACGCGGCGTTCCCGGTCTGCGGGGGCGTAACGGTCGTTCGCAGGGGTCCTCCCGGTCAGGCTCTCGCCGACGAGTCGAAGCCGCCTGATGCATCGGAATCATAGGACGGCCTCGCTCCCGCCCTAGAGTCGAAGAGGAGGTCGGCGATGCACAACCGTCAGGTGCCTCGGAGCGAATGGTTCCGTTACTTCCGGGAGTTCAGCCGGCGTCACGACGGCTGGCTCGTGAGGGTGCGGGTGATGCATCCGAGCCTCGGATCGCAGGTCGAGCTTCACGACGTCCCTCTCGAAGGCATCGTCTCGTCCTCGGACGCCAAGGGGCCCATCACGATCTACGCCGGAGCGTCGCCGGTGCGCAACCTCGAGCATCACATTCCGGGGCCCGTCCAGGTCTGGGTCGAGGTATCGGAGAAAGGCGAGGACCAGGCCCTCGAAATCGTCTCCGACGACGGCACGAAGACGATCCTGGAGTTCCGCACCGCGCCCTCTCGGAATGATCTCGACGACGGCGGCGAGCGTTCCTGATGAGTCTGCATCAGGCGCGGTGAGGCGGCGGCCGGCTACAAAGAGATGCGTCCTGAAGGACGAGGAAGGTGAAAAATGCGTGTACTCGTCGCTACCGACGGCTCCCGCGCCGGAGTCGCCGCCGTGAAGTTCGCAGCCCGGCTCGCTCGAGGAAATCGTGACGGCCGGCTGATGGTGCTCACCGTCGAGGCGAACGGTGGCGGCCCCCGGCGAGCTCGCGGTCCCGAAGCGCAGAAGGTTCTCGATGGAGTCGCCCGCAAGCTGCGGCGGGGCGGACCTCCGGCCCGGTTTCATTCCGTGTCCGCCCGCCGCGGGGACGAAGTGCCCGAGGTGATCTCGCGGCAGGCGGACCGATACCGCGCGGACATCGTCGTCGTCGGCAGCGAAGGCCGCGACACTCTGGACGAATGGGTTGTCGGCGGTACGGCGCTGCGCCTGATCTATGTGGCCCGCCGGCCGGTGGCGGTCGTCCGGGCGCCGCGCCGGCGCCGGGCCGGGTAACCGGCTCCCGAGAGCCCTGCGGAGGCGGTGTTAGGCTATGTCCTCTACCCTGAGTCCTCACGTGCCGCAAACTGACGAAGCCCTCGACCGCATCGCCCGGAGCGGCGAAGCCGTCTTCGCCATCGATTCTTCCGACCGCATCATTCTCTGGAACAAGAAGTGCGAGGAGATGCTCGGGCGTCCCGCGCGCGCCGTCCTGGGCAAGCGCTGCTACGACGTGATGGGCGGCCGCGACGAAAACGGCAACGTCTACTGCTATCGCAGCTGTCCGGTCGCGCACCAGGCGCGGGACCTTCCGAACGATCCGGTGCAGCGGTTCGCGCTTTCCGTCGATACCGGCAGCGGCCGTCGATCCGTCGAGGTCTCGCTCTTCGCCATTCCCTCGTACCACCCGGCGCTGTCGACGGTCGTCCACGTGCTGCGCGACGGAACCCAGAAGACGACGGCGCTCGAGCGCGATCTCGCCGCGCGCGCCGAGGTCCGCGAGCCGCTCTGGCCCATGGCGACGAAGGACGGCGCGGTCGTCGAGCTGACGGCGAGGGAGAAGGAGATCCTTCGATCCCTTGCCGAAGGACTTTCGACCGCGGCGATCGCCAAGAAGCTCTTCATCGCGCCGGTGACCGTGCGGAACCACGTCCAGAACCTGCTGCACAAGCTCGACGTCCATTCGAAGCTCGCGGCGGTCGTCTACGCGTACCAGCACAGCCTGATCTGAGGGAACGCGCCGCAGCGTTCCCGTTCCCGGCTGCGTCAAACTGATGCAACTGCCTCAGTGGGATCGGCGTCCCCATCGGCGAGCATGAGACCGACGAGGAGGTACCGATGACCCGATTTCAGCGGATTCTCATGGCGACGGATTTCTCGCAAGACTGTGAAGCGGCCTTCGCAGAAGCGGCGAAGATGGCCCGCGAGTGGGGCGCTCGACTCACCGTCCTCTACGCGTACGAGGCTCCGGCCGGTGCGTCGGTTCTCGACCTTCCGGCGGGCGATTATTTCGAGACGCTGGCGTCCGTGCGGGCGGTTGCGGAGAAAAGGCTGCGGGACCTGATCTCCGGGGAATTGACGAAAGGGCTGGATGTCCGACCTCTGGCGGTGCTGGGTCCTCCGGCCGAGACGATCGTCGAGACGGCGGTCCGCGAAAGGACCGACTTGATCGTCATGGGCACGCGCGGTCGTCGAGGGATGACGCGGCTGCTGCTCGGCAGCGTGGCCGCGACGGTCATCGCGACCGCCGAGTGTCCGGTTCTGACGCTGCGGAGTGCGGTCCGGCGAGCCCGTTTCGAGGCGGCGTAGCTTCCTTCTCGCATCTCGCATCTCGCGGGTCGGCTCGCGGCGCTTCTAGAAGATCGCCCAAGAAGCCCACGCGGCGCCGATCACGAGGAGGAGCCCGGGAAGGACCTCCAGGGCGAAGGCCCGATCCCGGGACAGGACCGCGAGCGTGGCTTTGGTCACGGTGTTGGTCGAGAGCGCAGCCAGGACCGGGATCACGGCGGCGTCGGGCGGGATGCGGCCGGACGCGGCGACCGACGCGGCCCCGATCGCGGCCGCGTGCGCGTCGGCGAACCCGGCGACGCCAGCGGCCAGGACCAGGCCGCGCTCGCCGAGCCACTGGTGGATCGCCGCCGATGCGAGCGTGACGGCCGCGACGATCGCGGCGAAGCCGACCGCCGCGGGAAGATGGAACGCGCGGCCTTTCTGCTCCTTCGAGTGAGTCCGGTGCCGGGCGCTCCGGACGACGAAGACGGCCGCGTAGGCGGCGGCCGCGGCTCCGGAGAAGATGAGCGGCCAGCGCAGTGCCGACAATGTCGGTCGGCTCGTGGCGGCGAGGAGCAGGGCCATCTGGATGATCGTCGCCACGGTGGACAGCAAAGCTCCGGCCACCGCACCCGGGCGCAAGGCAGGGTTCTCGCGCGCCCGCGTTCCCATGGCGCCGATGGTCGCCGAGCTCGAGACGAAGCCCGACGCAAAACCGGAGAGGGCGAGGCCGATTCCGGGACCCAGCAGGCGGAGGGCGATGTAGCCCGCTCCCGAGATCGCCATGAAAATCACCACGAGCCGCCAGACCGTCCGAGGATTGATGACGGACAGCGGCCCCACCGCACGGTCGGGCGCGAGCGGAAGCACGACGAGCGCGGCGGCGGCGAACAGCAGGAGGTCGTGCAGTTCCTGCTCGCTCAGTACGCTCCTGACGAAGCGGTGCAGGCGCGTCCGCGAAGCCAGGAGGATGACGACCACGACCGCGAGGCCCGAGGCGAGCATCGGTTCCCGGATCGCGAGGGCGCCGAGAAGCACGGTCGTCACGAGAGCGATCTCGGTCGTCAGGCCGGGATCGCGGGTCGAGGAGCGGGCGTAGCTCACAGCCACGAGAGCGCCGATCACCACGGCGACCGCCACGAGAACGAGCTCGCCGCCGAAGGCGAGGCTGAGCCCGCCGGCGAGAGACGCGACGGCGAACGTGCGGATCCCCGCGGGCGCACGCCCATCCCCCGAGCCTTTCCGCCTCTCGCGCTCGACGCCGATGAGCAGGCCGATGCCGAGCGAGATCGCGAGTCGGATCGCGAGGCTGTCGGTCATCCTGCGGCGGAACCGATCTTGCCGCTCGTCTCGAGAAGTCGGCGCACGGGGGTGAGATCATAGTTCGATGCCGGCGCGATTTGCGGACACGGTGGCCCTGGTGGCCGGCGGCACCGGAGCGCTTGGCCGCGCCGTGAGCCTCGCGTTTCTCTCGGAGGGTGCGTCGGTCGTCGTGACATCCCGCCGCGGCGCGGAGGTCGACGCGCTCCGCTCCGAGGCCGGCCTGGCCGGGAATCGGCTCTCCGGCGAGGCCGTCGACGTCACCGACGAGGCGGCGGTCGCGAAGCTCGTGGCGGCGATCCGTGCGCGCGGCGGGCCGGGGCGCCTCGACGTCCTCGTCAACTGCGTCGGCGGTTACGCCGGCGGCGCGAAGATCTGGGAAGCAGACGCGAAGAGCCTCGACGACATGCTGGCGCTGAACCTTCGCTCCGGCTGGGTGCTCGCCCGCGCGGTGGCTCCCGCGATGCTCTCGGCCGGACGCGGCGCGATCGTGAACGTCGCCTCCCGCGCCGCACTCGTGCACGGGGCGGGCGAGGGAGCCTACGCCGCGTCGAAGGCCGCGGCCCTCGCGCTGTTCGATTCGCTGGCGGCCGATCTGAAGGGCACGGGAGTCCGCGTGAACTCGGTCTTGCCGAGCCTCATCGACACGGAAGCCAACCGGAAGGCCATGCCGAAGTCGGATTTCTCGAAGTGGCCGAAGCCGGAGGAGATCGCGCGCGTCATCCTCTTTCTCTGCGGAGACGACGCGAAGCTCGTCCACGGCGCCGCGATTCCCGTCTAGGGAGGGAGTTGAAGCTTCCGGCGGTCGCGCGCCTTCGCCGCGGGCGTTCCGGTCAGGCTCGGCCGAGCTTGAGCTTGAGGTACTCGCCCACGACGATCGAAGCGGGATAGAGCACTTCCTCTTCGAGCTGAACGTGGACGCTCAGCTTCTCGGCCAGGCGGGCGTAGCCCGAGTGCTGCTCGGCGGTCGCCGCCCGGAGAAACCCCTTCAGGGCCTCGACGATCTGCTTGTGCTCGTCCAGCATGCGCGGAAGCTCGGCCTTCAGAAGCTCCGTCCACCGCAGGACGCTCGCCATGTCCGCCGAGATCTCGCCGCGTGCGAGGCGGGGCAGCAGCGAGAGAGGAGGGATGCCGAATTCCTCCTCGAGAAGGATGTGAGGGAACAAGACCCGTACGACGGCCTGGGCGGCGGCTCCGGTTTGGCCGCCGAGCCGTGTCGCCGCGACCATCTCGTCATGCAGCTCTTCGTGCGCCGTTCGCAAGACTCCGGGAAGGTCGGCCTTCGCCATGGGTTCTCCCTCGTGTTCCCTCGCCGCCTGTTCGGTCGGAGCGACGATACCCCGGCGCCGCAGGCCGGAAGTGATTCGAATGCATCGTGCCCGCGCGGCGCCGCGATCCCGGTCCTACGGCGCGGGCGGACGCACCGCCGTTTCAGAACGAGAAAGGCAGGTCGAGCTGCAGGATGTTGTAGTCCTTGCTCGTCAGGGGCTTGTCGAGATACCGCGTGTAGGAGATGCCCGGCCGGAACCAGGACTTCTCGCCCACCTTGAAGTGGAACCGCGGTCCGATGCCGAAGCTGAACTGCTCGCGGGCGTCCGCGTCGCCGATCACCGGGGAGGCGTTCGAGATCCAGCGCTGAACCCGGAACTCGGCGCCGAGCGAGGCGGCCTGCGAGAAGAAATGCGCGGCGTGGATGCCGCCGGTGAAGTTCGTGCGCGAGGAGTCCTGCGTTTCGGGCCCGCGCGCCCGCGTGAGCTGGAAGAACGTGGCCTCGGCCTGGAGCGAGATCCAGGGAGACACGTACGTCATGTCGAGGCCTCCGAGCACGGTCCAGTAGTTGACGGCGAAGAGCGAGCCCTCCATCAGCGAGCGCGCGTTGTTCGCCGCCGTGACCGCCGCCGCGGCTCCGGGGTCGGGGGAATCGCCTCCGCCGCTGCCCCACGGGATGTTCGACCCCAGAAAACCGGTGAAGCGCCAACCGTCTCCGAAGGGGCAGGAGTAGGTGACGCCCAGGAGCCCATTCGAGAATGCGTCCCCGGATGGGTCCGGTCCGGCCTCCGGCGCGTCATTCGAAACCCAGGACTCGCGAAAGACGATTCCCCAGTTCGGCGCGAGCTTGTACGCCGCGTGGAAGCTCGTCACGTAGGTGATCCCCGAGTTCCCCGTGACCGGATCCTCGTAGAAGCCGACCGTCTCGTCCAGGCGAAGGACGGTGCCCGGGATGGCCGGCCGCAGCAGCCAGGGCAGGGAGTAGAGAGCGGGCTTCGGCGGCTCCTCCGCCGGAGCGTCCTGCGCCTGAAGCGCCGCGACGGGAGCGAACGCGAGGCCGAGCACCATGAGCCAGGCTCTCATCCGCCATCGCCGCGCGTACCGCATGCGCATCTCTCGGAACGTCCGCGCATCAGTACACGCTTCGAAGGGTGGAATGTCAACGTCGGATGAATCTTGGCGATCGCTGCCGGGCGCCCTACCGAAGCCCGTCCACCATGTAGAGGCGGGAGAGGGATCGCATGAAGCTGTAGCAGTACGCGCGACTGTCCGGAGTCAGCTGCAGCGTCGAGATGCGCGTGACGCCGGTGGGGTCGGACGGAGTCACTTCGCGAACGAACGTGCGCTTCCCGGTCGCGAGCTCGACCCGGTCGATGCGCAGTTTCAAGTCGCCGGAATAGACGTTGAGGCCCTGGCCCGTATCGTCGAACCCGATGACCTCCTCTCCTGCCCGCGTGCCGGGGATGGGCCGGGGATCCCCTCCCCCGTCGGCGGAATAGAGAGCCCACTCGTCCGTCTTCATGTTGGCCGCCGCGACGAGCGTCCCCTCGGGGGAGACCTTTCCCGACGCAACGCCTTCGGGCGTGATCGGCCGGGGAGGCCCGGCCTCGAGATCGCGCACCCACATGCGCCTCGGGTGGCCG
>Ga0207691_10001909_pt1 | contig 20358 bp, 17 predicted proteins | sample KBSM13metaG_FD_184327 | JGI IMG/M metagenome (GOLD analysis project Ga0207691, IMG submission 184327) | Miscanthus rhizosphere microbial communities from Kellogg Biological Station, Michigan, USA - KBS M1-3 metaG (SPAdes) (version 2) | ecosystem: Host-associated > Plants > Roots > Rhizosphere >... | reverse complement strand
CGCGGCGCCTTGCTACATTGGTGGTCGTCGCACTCATGCGGGCATTCTCGCACGGCGCGCGCGATCACGAGGCGGCGACTGCACATCGAGGACACCGGCATGAACGATTCCCTGCGCTTCCGGGCGCGCATCCGCATCAACGGGATCAATCCTTACGTACCGGTCAGCGCCGCGCGCGCGGCGCGTCTCAAGGCCGGGTGGCGCCGCCCGCTGCCGGTGCTGATCCGCATCAACGGCAAGCCGGACGCGGCGTGGCGCATCAACCTGATGCCGGTCGGCGATGGCAGCTTCTATCTGTACCTGCACGGCGACGTGCGCGACGCATCTTCGACCGCGGTCGGCGACGTCGTCGCGGTCGAAGTGCGCTTCGACGACGAGTACCGCGGCGGGCCGGCCGGCGCGTTGCCGGCGTGGTTTGCGCTGGCGCTCGATCGCGACGCAGGCGCGCGCGCGGCGTGGGATGCGTTGATCCCGAGCCGGCGCAAGGAGGTCCTGCGCTACCTCGTGCGTCTGAAATCGGACGATGCAAGGGCACGCAATCTCGCCAAGGTCATGCGCATTCTCGCGGGCGCCAAGGAGCGCTTCATGGCCCGGACCTGGAACGAATGACCCTGCGGCGCGTCGGCTGCGAATCAGCCGCCGGCGGCCGTCGAATTCATGACCGCGGCGCGTCCTTCGGCGAGCAGACGCCCCGCGTGCTCGACGCGAAACTCGTATTGCCAGCTCGACTCGCTCGCGGCGATCTTGTGCGCGCGCACGTCGAGTTCCCCCGCAAGATCGTCGATGCGCGCGACGTGCAGTTTCACGGCGCGCAGCGACACGAGCAGTCCCGGTGCGGCGACCGCGCCATCGCGCTGCGCGAGCAGGCCGCCATGCACGGCCATCGCCTGCGCTCCGTATTCGCACAGGTGCAGCGCGCGCAGCACGCCGTCACTGCGCAGCGGATTGTCCGGGTTGCGGTGCGACGATGCGGTCAGGTGGATGCCCTCATCGTCCCAGTCCACGACGGCATCGAGCAGGCACATCGCGCCGGCGTGCGGAATCAGGTGTTGCCAGCGTGATCTAGGAATCATCGGCGCCCCGGTTGCGCGGCCGCGCCATCTGCGTCGACAGGCAGAAGTGGAACCCGACGCCGAGCGCGACGGTCGCGCCGATCGCGCGCAGCACCGGCAACGTCGAGGCCGCGAGCAGCCCGAACACGAGCACGGCCGAGATCACGCAGACCAGCGTCGCGTGCAGCGTGCGGCGTTCTTCGGCGGCATCGGCGACGTGACGCTCGAAGAACAGCGCGTAGTGCAGCCCGAGTCCCGCGGCGAGCGTCAGCGCGACGAGATGGAACAAAGACAACGACACGCCGGACACGCGCAAGACGGCCAACACGAGCAACGTCGCCAGCGACATCGGCGCGATCACGTGCCAGGCGCGACGTACGTCGCGGAACGCGATCGCGACGGCAACCGCAAGCAGCAGCAGCGCCACGAGCAGGGCCTGGCCGATGCGCGTGCGAAAGCTCGCAACGAGCGATTCCGACGCGCCCTTCAGATCGAGCAGGCTGACGCGCGCGTCGTTCGCGCCGAGCGATTGCGCGAGCGCTGCGAGCCTGTCCGGATCGTGCACGCCGCTGAGCGTCGCGAGGGCGACGCTGCGCCCGTCGCGCCTCTTCAGCATCGCCTGCAAGCGCGCGCCGAGCGGCGATGCCGCGAACGCCTGCGGTGTCAGCGGCGCGAGACCGCGCGCCATCTCGACATCGTCGACGAACGGCGCGAACAGGCCGGGCTGGAACGGCAGGTCCTTCAGAGCGTCGGCCAAGGCCGCTTCGAGTGCAGTGCGGTCCGGCAGCTTCGCCTGGCGTGCGCGCTGGGTCGCGAGACTCGGCAGGTAGCGGCTCGGCAGTTCTATCGCGTCGGCAATGCCGTCGCCGATCGCCTGCGCGACCGCCGGCTCGATGCGCTCGGACAGCGCAAATAGTTTTTCGTCGTCCGCCGCCTCGAGCACGAGCAGATAACGCACGTCCGGAGCGCCGAGCGCCGAGCGCAGCTCGCCTTCGCGCTGCAGCAGCTGCGGAGGCACGGGCGTCAGCGCGGCCAGATCGTTCTGCCAGAACGGTGCCGGCGCGAGCCACAGCAGCAGCAGCGCGAGCGCGAGCACGGACCACGGCAGCCAGCGCGGGCGCGGCAACGCGTCGAGCGCGGCCTGCGCGCGCGCGAGCCAGGGCGCCTGCGCGACGTCGCGGAACCGGGCCGGCATCACGACCGGAAGCAGCCAGCGCGTCGTGGCGCCGGCGACGAGCAGGCCGACGATCGTGAACGAAGCCAGCTGCTGCAGGCCGTTCACGCCGGACGCATAGAACGACAGGTAGGCGATGCAGGCCGAGACGATGGCCAGGCGCAGCAGCGGCCACACGCCGGCGATGCTTTCGCCGACGCTCACGCCGGCGCGGCGGTGACTGAACACGCGGATCGGATATTCCTGGGCGACGCCGAGCAGCGTGAACCCGAACGCCAGCGTGATGCCGTGGATCGAGTCGAACGCGAACGCGGTCGCCGCCATGCCGGCGAGCGCGCCGCTCGCGATCGGCAGCGCGACGAGCGCGAGCACGCCCGCGCTGCGATACGCCGCGAACAAAAGCAGCACGAAGCCGAGCGTGCCGAACGCGCTGAGCCATTCGGCTTCGCTGCGCGTCTTCGAACTCACGACCACGCCGATGAAACCCGGGCCGCTGATTTCCAGGCGCGCGGAACGCGAATCCGGCAGCGCCGCGAACGCCGCGTTGACCGCGTCGACGGCGCCGCGCTGCGCCTCGGGATCGAATCCGGCGGCCCGCGTCTGCACGAGCAGCAGCGCCTCGCCGCGAGCGGAAATCCAGACCCCGTCGCGCAACTCCGGCGCGTGCGCCGGCGTCCAGCGCTGCGCGAGATTGAGTGTTTCCAGTGTCGGGTCGCGCGCGAGCAGCGTCTTCAGCAGTTCCGCCGCCGGCGAGCCGAGATCCTCGACGCGCTGCTGCAATTGTTCGTGCAGGAACGCGGCATCGAACGTCGCATGATCGAGCGTCGGCGCGAGCAGGAAACGGTAAGGAAGCAACTTCGCATCCAGCGCGGACAGGTCGGTCGCGCCGTTCAGCACCTGGGTGAAACGCGCGTCGCCGCGCAGCGCGGCGTCGAGCCCCTTGCTGAGATCGGCCACATGTTCGGACTCGCCAGAGATCGCGAGCAGCAGCAGGCGCGAAGCCGGGCCGTCGCCGATTTCATCGAGCAGCAGTTTCTGGTCCGGCGTCTGCGCGGGCGGCATGAAGCTGCGCAGGTCGTTGCTGATCACCAGGCCGCGCTGCACGGCGAACGCGAGGCCGAGCAGCAGCGCGAGCCACAGCACGGCGAAGCCGACGCGCCGCGCGGCCGTCACTGCGGCGATCTCATGCCGCTGCGAGCGATGCGGTTTCCGTCACGGCGACTGGTGCGCCGCGTTCTCACCGTCGCCGCCCGCGCACAACCCCGCCAACGCGGCTGGAGTCGGCGCGGCTGGCAGCGGCGCACTGGCCAGCGGGCCGAGCAGCATCACGCTGCTGTCGCCGTCGTTCTGGCGCATCGTGAAACACAGCGGCTCGCTGCCGCGACCGGCGACGTCGACGGCACGCAGGTGTTTCGCCAGCTCGGCCGCGCGCGGCGTCAGGGTCAGCGTGAAGCGCTCGCCATCCTGCTGGCCCTCGACGGTGTAGAAGTTCGCGAGCGTCGCCGCGTCGCCGCCGAGCAGTGCGCTGAACGCAGCGAGCAAAGCCTTCAGTTCCGGCGCGCGCTCCAGCGAAAAATGCTGCGCCGGCTTGCCGGCGCGCCGGACTTCGACCTTGCCGGCATCGATCGTCGTCGTCTCGCGGTACGGTTCGTCGACGCGCTTGCCGAGCTGGGTCGCCCCGCCGTAGTGCAACTCTCCGTGCAGCAGCAGCGGCTGCTTGAGCACGCTGACGAAACGCACTTCGGTATACGCGGTGTCGGCCGGCGCAGGGCGCGCCAGACGCGTGACGAGAGCGGCGACTTCAGGCGTCGGCGCGGACGCAGGGGGAGTCGCGGCGAGCAGCGCGGGTATCAGCACGACGATGCCAGAAATCATAGAAGTTGAACCAGTTGTGGGGATCAAGACGCACGTAATGTTCCAGCCGCGCCGCGTAGCGCTGGGTCCAGTCGCCGAGCTGGGCCTGGCGCGCGGCGCGCGACAGCTGCAATTCCGTGGCGAACGTTTCGAAGTATAGATCGTAGCGGTTGCCGCCACGATACAGGCCGAAACAGAGCACGACCGGCACCGCCAGCAGCGAGGCAATCAGGTACGGCGCGACCGGGAACGCGGCGCGCGCGCCGAAGAATTCGACGTCGCACAATCCCTCGCCAGGCCGCGCGCGATCGCCGAGCAGGCCGATCAGCGCGCCGTCGCGTGCGGCGTCGTGCATCGCCAACGCTAGCTCGGCCGGATCCGCGCCGGCATCGATCACGTTCGCCGCGAGTTTCGGATTCAGCGTCTGCAGGGTCTCGGTCAGGCCCGGGGTCTGCTGCCGATCCATGACGACGCAGATGCGCACGTCCGGCCGCTGTTCGCCGAGCACGCGCAGCACCTCGAAACTGCCGACATGCGCGCCGAGCAGCAGCACGCCGCGGCGGCGATCCATCTGCGCGTGCAGGTCGGCCAGTCCGTGCACGCGGATGTCGAAGCGGCGGAACGAATCCGACAACAGGAAGATGCGATCGAGCGTGGTCGCGGCGTAGGCGTGCATGCTGCGCAGCACCTGCCACGCGCGCGGCGCGCGGCCGAATGCGCGAACGAGGAAGTCGCGCACGGCGCGCCGTTCCGGTCCTCGCCGCAGGAAGAAGTATGCGGCGACCGGCACCAGCAAAAGGCGCGCGAACGAACGACCGAGGTGCAAGGCGATCCAGGTGTAGAGACGGATCGCGGACTTGCCGCCGCCCTCGGGCCGTTCGCTCCAGTCCTCGCTCATGGCGCCGGCTCGATGCTTCCGCCCGCTATCGCGGTACCCTCGTGCGCGATAGTGAAACGTATACTTTTGCCGTCGTCGACGAGCACAAGTTCGGCTTCCTGATCCGCCAGCAGCGGGCGCAGGAACTTGACCTGCGGCAGTCCGGCGACGCGCTGGCCGCGCCAGCGCTCGAACGCTCCCGCGACGCGATCGAGCAGCACGACGCCCGGCACGACGGGCCGTCCGGGGAAGTGGCCCGGCAACGCCGGGTGCGACGCCCGGATCAAGATGAACTCGCGCAGGATCGACTCGCGCAATTCCGCCGCGCTCATGCCTGCTCGCCCCGTGCCAACGAGTCGTGCCGATACGTCATCGTGCGCCGCCGCCGGCGAGCGAGACTGCCGGATCCGCGCACGGCTCCGCCGCGCTGCGCCAGAAGTCGTAAAAGTTGAACCAGTTGTACGGCGCGAGACGCGCGTAATGCTCCATCCTCGCGGCGTAACGTTGCGCCCATTCGCGCAGCAACGGCTCGCGGCGCGCCCGGTCAATTTGTATACTTTCGCCGAGGACTTCGAAATGCAGGTCGTAGCGGTTGCCACCACGGTAGATGCCGAAACCGAGCACGATCGGTACCCTCAGCATCGAAGCAATCAGGTACGGCGCCGCGGGGAACTGCGCCGGCGCACCGAGGAACTGCGCGTTCACGGCGCGCTCGCCGTCGCGGATGCGGTCGCCGAGCATGCCGATGACGCCGCCCTTGGCAACCACGGCCTGCAGCTGCAGCGCGAACTCGCCGGGGTCGGTGCCGACCTCGATGATCTGTCCGGACATGTCCGCGTTGAGCATGTACAGCAGCTTGTTGAAGTCACGCGTCTGCTGACCGTCCATGATGACCTTCAACTGCACGTCCTGGCGCACCTGACGCAGCACGCTCAACGCTTCGAAGCTGCCCAGGTGCGCGCCGAGCAGCAACACGCCGTTGCCGCGCGCGATCTGCGCCTGCAGTTGCTCGTAGCCGTGCAGCCGAACCTCGAACGGATCGAACCCCCGGACGAGAAGGATGACCCGGTCCAGGACGATCGACGAGAACGTGTGGATGTGCGCGAGCACGGCGAACGCACCGGCCGGCCGGCCGCGAATGCGCGCCAGGTACTGCGCGCAAGCGCGCCGCTCGACGCCGCGGCGCAGGTAGAAATACAACGTGATCGGATACAGGAACGGGCGGACGAAGCGACGCCCGAATCGTCGCGCCGCTTCGACGATCAGCCAGATCGCAAAACGCCCGCCGGCTTCGGGGCGCTGGGTGGTATTCAAGTCGACACTCCCTTTGTCCTGCCTGCGCCGCGGGACCGGCCGGCGCCGCTCGAACGAGTCGAGCCACCGGCTCGCAACGTCACTCGCTTCCGGCGGAGTCATGGTAGCAGTTGCGTCGGTGGCCGCGCGGGCGGCAGCCGTCATTCGTTCAGGATCGCGGGCCACGCACGCACGAGCGCGTGCAGGAAACGCGGCAGGGAATGCCGCGGCGCCTGCGGCAGCAGCCGTGCGCGCGCGACGAATTCGCCGAGCGCGAGCGCGAGGACGGCCAGCGGCAACACGAACACGCCGAACACGCGCGGTCCGGGCAGCATCGGCAGGACCTCGGCGAACCACGCGCTGCGCAGCGCGAGCAGCAACGCCGCCAGCGCGAGCATCGCCTGATACACCGCCCAGACCAGCGTCAGCCGGCGCGCATAGCGCGCGACGGCCGGATCGTCGAGCTGCGCGGGTCCATCGATCGCGACGATCGCGCGCGCGATCAGCGGGCGCCGGCCGCGCAGCAGCGTGCGCGCGAACAGCCAGCCGACCAGGCCGGCAATCAATGCCGGCGTCAGGTCGAGCGCCACGGTGGCGTAACCGGCTGCAATCAGCGCAACGAGCAGCGCGGCGAGCACGAACAGGCCGACGCGCAGGGCAGGCGGGCCGCTCAACGCGAACAGCAGGACGATTGCCGGCACGCACGCGGCGCGCAGCAACGGACTGTCGAGGAAATGGGCGGCGAGGGCGAGCGAGACTAGTGCGAGCCAGCCGACGATCCGCGTCACCGGCGTTTATTGCGGCCTGTGCTGCTGGATATGTTCCGACAAATTGCGCAGCGACGCGAAAATGCGCTTGTTGTCGGCATTGTCGGAGCGCAGCGCAAATCCATAGCGCTTGGACACGGCCAGTGCGAGTTCGAGGGCATCGATCGAATCCAGGCCGAGATCGCTGCCGAACAGCGCCGCCTCGGGATCGATATCGACCGCCTTGACGTTTTCCAGGTTGAGACTGCTGACGAGCAGCTCGGCGAGCTCGCTCTCAGCGGGCGTTTGCATCCCCATGTATGGCTTCCATGAACGAACCGCACGTCGGCGGCAATGGTGGCGCAGTGTATCATGCGCGTCGCCGCCAACTGCCCCACGGACGCGCTGTACCGGACAATGACGGATTCCCCGCTTCCCATCGACACGTTGGTCCGCGTTCCATGCACGAACGCAGCGGCGGCATTGCCGCCGCTGCGCATGGCCTATCAGCGCGCGCCATTGGAGACCCTGTTGGCCGACCCGACCGTGCTCGGCGTCATCGGCTTCGGCGCGGCCGCGCCGGACCGGCACGCCGATCCGCGCTATCTGCGCATCCCGCTCGAGCCGGTCGATGCCCCGGTGCCGTATGAAGTCTGGCGAGCGGGCGGGCCGGTACGCCGCGGCAATGGCGGCGATATCGCCTGGGCCAGCGACGGCGACTACACGTTCGCGACGATGGAGATCGCCGAGGCCGCGCATGGCGGCCTCGCCGAAGCGGCGCGGCATGCGTACCGCGCGCTCGGGGACTGGATCGCCGAGGCCGCGACGCCGCACGTGCTGCGCATCTGGAATTACCTCGACGCCATCAACAGCGGCGAAGGCGACGCAGAGCGCTACCGCGAATTCTGTCGCGGCCGCGCGGACGGCATGAATGGCGCGTTCGCGCAGGGTTTTCCGGCTGCCACGGCAATCGGCGTGCGCGATGGCCGGCGCGTGCTGCGCGTCTACTGGATCGCCGCGCGACTGCGCGGTGCGGTACTGGAAAATCCGCGCCAGATCAGCGCCTGGCGCTATCCGCGCCAGTACGGCCCGAGCGCGCCGACCTTCGCGCGCGCGATGCTGGCGCCGACGACCTCGGCCCAGCTGTTCATCTCCGGCACGGCGGCGATCGTCGGCCACGCCTCCCACCACAGCGAGGATTTCGTCGCCCAGGTCGACGAGACGCTGGCCAATTTCGGCAGCCTGCTCGATGCCGGCGGATTCGCGCCGAGCCGCCATTTCGGCGCCGGGAGCACGCTGAAGATCTACATCCGGCGCGCCGAGGATGCCCGGCTTGCCGCCGACCTGTTGCGTGCGCGGCTGCCGGCCGCGACGGCGTTCCTGCTGCTGCAGGGAGACATCTGCCGGCGCGAACTGCTCGTCGAGATCGACGGCGTTCAGCACGACTGAGCGCGGCGCGCCGTTCGGATCGCAAACTGCGAGGCGTTTCACAGTTGCCAGCACGACCACCGCGCCCCGCCCATGCCAAGCCTCGCACGAGCGCGGGCCATTGGCGGTGGTAGTATCTTCAGCACTAATCAACCGGCGCCGGACGCCGTGGAGTGGGTCATGAAAACGCAGTTGGGTCACTACGACATCGTCGCCGAACTCGGTCGCGGTGGCATGGGCGTCGTCTACAAGGGCTACGAGCCGTCGCTGAACCGCTATGTCGCGATCAAGGTGCTGGCCGAGTCGCTGGCGCACGATGCCTCGGTCAAGGAACGCTTCCTGCGCGAAGCGCGCTCGATGGCGGCGCTCAACGATCCGCACATCATCCAGATCTATTTCATCGGCGACGATTTCGGCCAGACCTACTTCGTCATGGAGTTCGTCGACGGCGAATCGCTCGGCTCCGTGCTCAAACGCGAGGTCAAGCTCAAGCCCGAACAGACCGCCAAGATCATCCACCAGACCGCGCTCGGGCTGTCGACCGCCCACGACAAGGGCGTGATCCATCGCGACATCAAGCCCGGCAACCTGATGTTGTCGGGCCGCGGCGCGGTCAAGATCGCCGATTTCGGCATCGCGCTGACAACCCAGGATTTCTCGAAGAAGCTGACCTCGACCGGCGAGTTCGTCGGCACGCCCGGTTACCTGTCGCCCGAGGTCTGCCTCGGCAAGCCGGTCGACCAGCGCTCGGATATCTTCTCGCTCGGCATCGTCATGTTCGAGTGCCTGGCCGGGCGCATGCCGTTCACCGACGAATCGCCGCTCGGACTGATGCTCGAAGTCGTCAAGGCGGAGATTCCCGACGTCTGCACGCTCAACGCCGAAGTCGACCCGGAGCTGTCGCGCATCCTGACCCGGATGATCGCGAAGGATCCCGCCGAACGTTACCAGAGCTGCCACGAACTGGTCGCCGACCTGCAACAGCATCCGCTCGTCGCCAAGGGTGGGCCGATCACGCTGCAGACGAAGCTGACGCCCGCGGCGGCGACGGTAATCGGGCAGAAGACCCCCGTGTCGGGCCAGCGCCCGTTGCCGAGCACGACGCCGACGCCGCGGCCGATGCCCGCAATCGGCGCGGTCACTCCCGCGAGCACGGCCGCGCGCACCCAGCCGGACCTGCCAGACGTCGCCCACCGATCGGTGCTCGATCGCGGCGCAGCACCGGCGCAGCGCTCGGCGGCACTGCCGCTGGCGATTGCAGCCGTGCTGCTCGTCGGCCTCGCCGGCGGCGCCTGGGCATTCCGCGACCAGATTCCGGTGCTCAAGCAGCTTTTCCCGGCCGCGCAAACGGCTGCCGCGCCCGCAACGACGACGGCAACGACGGTCGCGACGACGATCAGCCCGCCGGCGCCGCCACCCGCCGCACCAGCCCCGACGGCACCATCCGCTCCCGCGGAGCCTGCCGCGACGACGGCGCCCGCGACCAGCTCCGGATCGTCGCTTGCCGACATCCTCGCGAGTCCGGCGGCGCAACCGGCGAGCAATGCGGCCGCCAGCGATGCGCCCCCAACGAACGCGGTAGCATCGAACAGCGCGCCGCCGAAAGAAAGTACAGCGCAATCGGCCGCGCCGGCGCCGCGCGCGTCGCAGGTGGAACCGTTGCGCGATCTCGCCGCGGCCCAGGCGGCGGACGCGCCGCCGCGGCAGCAGCGCATCGCGACGGCTCCGCCGCCGGCGCCGATCAGCGCGCCGCCGCGCCCCCACGTTCCGACAATCGCCGTGCTCGCCGCGGGCGACGGCACGATATCCGAGCCTGCCGAACGCGCGATCGAGAAGGCGTTGTCAAGCCAGGGCTATCACCTCGTCGACGAGGGCATGATGCCGCGCGTCGACCATCTGCTGCACAGCGGTCGTCCGAACGTCGCCGAGATCATGAACATCATCGCAGCACGCGGCATCGACGCGGTCGTCGTCGTGCATGCGCGCGCCGCCGGCGCGCAGAACATCAACTTCTACGGGCAGAGCGACACGCTCAAGACCGCGCAGCTCAGCGTCACGGCGTATGCGGTCGAAGGCCGGCGCAAGCTCGGTGCCGGCTGGAACGACGACGTGCACTTCACCGCGATGAGCGCGAGCGACAAGGCCGAGGAGGCCGTCGAGCCGATGATCGGCGAGATCGAGGAACGCCTCAGCGAATTCAAGCCCGCAAGAAAGAGGGGGTGAGGCCGAGTGCTTGCGCGATGCGTTGAAGCGCATCGCGCACGAGGCCGAACGCCCGAGGCAGGAGCCGAGGGCCGGGTTGCTTGGCGAGCGCACGACGCGCGAGCCTAGCAACAGCGCGAGCGCAGCGAGCAGGAGCGCTCAAGCGCATCGCGCGCGCCCCCTGGCCCGCGTCGTTTCGACTTCGCTCGCTACGCGAGCTACGCTCAACGCGAACGGTATGTACTTCGCGCCAGAAATGCTGCGAAACAGCAGCGGCTGACTCACCTCACGGCAACTCGCGCGGCGCCCCAGCCCGTCCGATCACCTCGCACGCATGCCGGTATCCGGCTTCGATCGCGCGTTCGTACGCGAACCAGTCGAGCAACTCGATATCCTGCAGCGGCGGTGCCAGCAAAAGGTTCGTGTAGGCGCGACGCTCGATGCTGGCCGCTTCGGCGTTGACCATGCCCGAGCGCAACAGGATGCTCAGGATGCCGGGTCGCCGCGGCCGGCCCATTTTTTCCAGGAACAGGCGCCACGCCGACGGCAGCGCGTATTCCTCGACGTCGGCGCGCAGCACGTCGTCGGCACTGATGTCGACCGCAACGATCTCGCCGACCGCCTGCTGGCGCATGATGTCCGTCGGCAGGTTGTTCATGACGGCGCCGTCGACGTAGACCTCGCCGCGATGGAACACCGGCGGCAGCACGCCCGGGATCGCGCTGGACGCGCGCAGCCACAACCAGACCGGGCCGGAGCGGTGCACGTGTACGCGACCGACGGTCAGGTTGGCCGAGACGCAGTAGTAGGGCAGCGCGAGATCCTCGATGTCGCGCGCACCGAACGCCTCGCGCAACAGGCGCGAGACGCGGCGCCCGGACACGAGCGCCGTGAACGGGAACGTGTAGTCGCGCAACGGCCTGCCATCGACGAACGCGCGCCGGTATTTTTCCAGCATTTCCTCGTCGGACCAGTCGGCCGCGACGCCGGCGCCGATGATCGCGCCGATTGACGTGCCGCCGACGCTGTCGATGCGCATGCCGGCCTCGCGCAGCGCGCGCACGACGCCGATGTGGGCGAAGCCGCGCGCGCCGCCGCCGGACAGCACGAGGCCGATGCTGCGCCCGGTCAGCAGCCGCGCGATGCGCTCGATGTCGTCGCCGCGGCGCACGTGATGCAGTTGCGCGTCGGGCATCGCGGCTTTCCACGCGCGCCCGCTGCCGAGCAGGATCTCTCCACGCTGCAGCAGCACGAGGTGGCAGGGCCGCTGCATGGTGCGGTCGGGTTCGACGTCGATGAATTCCGGCCACGCGCTCGCTTCGCCGTCGGCGTTCGTCGGCAACACGAAGCAGTCGGCCTGGCGCACGCACAGTTCGCGCCACTCGGCCGCTGCGGCTGCTCCCGACGGTCCCTGGCCTTCGTCCTGCTGGCCGGCGTCGGCCAGGTAAAGCACGAAGCGGAAGCGCGACTCTATCGCGCTGAACCAGGTACTCGTGTTGCCGAGCCCGGTTTTCGCATCGATCAGCGCGCAACTGCCGTAACGCGCCAGTGCTTCGCGCAGGCGCACCGCGAATCCGCGCGCGTCGACGCCGGCATCGTGCGGCAACACGGCGAACGTGCGCACTGCCGTGAGCGGGCGGCGCACCGTGCGCGCGATCAGGCGCTGCACGGCCAGACGCGCCGCCTGCAGCATCGCCTCCGGGTGATGCTCGACCAGCGCGGTGAAGCCGCGCCGCGACAGGCGCAGCAGTTCGGAATCGCGCAGGGCGCGCACGGTCGCCGAGCGCGGCTGGTCGACGATCAGTCCGAGCTCGCCGACCGTCTCGCCCGCAGCGACGATGCCCTCGAGAACGAAACGCCCTTCGGCATCGGGCTTGAACGCGCCGAGGCTGCCCGACTTGAGCACATACAGCGCATCGGATTCTTCGCCGAATTCGAACAGGACGGCGCCGCCCGGCATCGCGAACCATTCGAGCTCGCCTTCGAGTTCGGCGAACGCGGCGGTGTCGAGGTGGCGGAACAGCGGTACGTCGCGCAACAATTCGCTCGTGTCGAACGGTCTCGCGTTGGCGGCGCTATCGCTCATCCCCGATCCGGCAGCCCAATCGCATACATGCTAACGCAAAGGGCGTGGATGGGCGCTGCTGACCGCGCGACTTGATTTTCCGGCCGCGGCGCTGCACGTTGGCAGGATCCATCCTTGCTGCGACGACCATGACCGCGAGTAATCCATTGCTTTCCGCCGCGCCGTTACCGGCGTTTTCCCGCATCGAACCCGCGCTCGTCGTTCCGGCGATCGACGAGGTGCTGGCCGACTATCGAGCCGGCATCGACGCGATGGTCGCCGACACGCGGCCGCGAACGTTCGCGAGCGTAATGCAGGCGCAGGAACTGCTCGAAAACCGGCTCGAGCACGCGTGGTCGCCGGTCTCGCACCTGCACGCCGTGGCCGACAGCGAGGCACTGCGCGACGCGTACGCGCAGGCGCTCGAGAAGGTCACGGAGCACGCGACCGAACTGGGTCAGAACCGCGAGCTGTACGCGGCGGTCGAAGCGGTCGCGCAGCAAGCGGATTTCGCCGCTCTGCCGCGGCCGGCGCGCACGCTGGTCGAACACGCGCTGCGCGATTTCCGCCTGTCCGGCGTCGCGCTCGAAGAGCCGGCGCGTTCGCGCTACCGCGAGATTGCCCAGGCTCTGGCGCGGCTGTCGAACGAATTCGAGAACGCGTTGCTCGATGCGACTGAAGCGTGGAGCGAAGGCGTTGCCGACGAGTCTGCGCTGGCCGGATTGCCCGACAGCGACCGCGCGCTGCTGCGCGACTATGCGCGCGAGGCGGACCGCGACGGCTGGCTGGTCACGCTCAAGCAGCCGAGCGTGCAGGCCGTGCTGACCTACGCCGACGACCGCGCGCTGCGCGAGCGCGTGTACGTCGCCTATCAGACCCGCGCGTCGGACCAGGGCCCGCACGCCGGACGCTTCGACAACTCCGCGCGCATCGAGCAGATCATGGCGCTGCGCCACGAGTCGGCGCAGTTGCTCGGCTTCGCGAACGCGGCCGAAGAATCGTTGGCGACGAAGATGGCCGCGACGTCGCCGCGCGTGCTCGCGTTCCTGCACGATCTCGCGGCACGCGCCAAACCCGTGGCCGAGCGCGAGCTGGCCGAGCTGCGCGTGTTCGCGCGCGAGGAGCTCGCGATCGGCGACCTGCAGCCCTGGGACATCGCCTACGCCGCCGAGAAACTGCGCCTGAAGAAATTCGCGCTCAGCGAGGAAGAGCTCAAGCCGTACTTCGCGCTGCCCGCGGTGATCGACGGACTGTTTGCGATCACGCAGCGCGTGTTCGGCGTGCGCCTCGTCGCGCGCGACGGCGTCGACGTCTGGCATCCGGACGTGCGCTTCTACGACGTGCTGGATGCGAACGGCAACGTCATGGCCGGCGCCTACCTCGACCTGTACGCGCGCAGCGGCAAGCGCGGCGGAGCCTGGATGGACGTGTGCCGCTCGCGCTTCCGCGACGGCGCGTCGACGCAGTTGCCGATCGCTTACCTGACCTGCAACTTCGCGGCGCCAAGCGCCGCACAGCCATCGTTACTGACCCACGACGACGTGACGACGCTGTTCCACGAATTCGGCCACGGCCTGCATCACCTGTTGACCGAGATCGACTACCCGAGCGTCGCCGGCATCAGCGGCGTCGAGTGGGACGCCGTCGAATTGCCGAGCCAGTTCATGGAGAACTTCGCGTGGCAACGCGAGGCGCTCGCCCTGTTCGCGCGCCACTGGCGGACCGGTGCCGCGCTGCCGGACGATCTGTTCGCGCGCATGCTCGCCGCGAAGCACTTTCATGCCGGCCTGTTCCTGATGCGCCAGCTCGAGTTCGGCCTGTTCGATTTCCGGCTGCACCTGGAATACGACCCGGCGCGTGGCGCGCGCGCACTGGAATTGCTCGATCAGGTGCGCCGCGACATCGCGGTCGTGATCCCGCCGCCATGGCAGCGCATGCCGCACGCGTTCGGGCACATCTTCGCCGGCGGTTACGCGGCGGGCTACTACAGCTACCTGTGGGCCGAGCTGTTGTCCGCAGATGCGTTCGGCCGCTTCGAGGAAGCCGGCGTGTTCGATCGCGCGAGCGGCGAGGCATTCCGGCGCAGCATCCTCGCGATCGGTGGTTCGCGGCCGGCGCTGGAATCGTTCGTCGAATTCCGCGGCCGCGAGCCGACGCCCGATGCACTGCTGCGCAGCTACGGTCTCGCGGCCTGAGCTAAAATGCGTCGATGAAAGTCGCTTCATGGAACGTCAACTCGCTGAACGTCCGTCTGCCGCACTTGAGCACCTGGCTCGCGCAGGCGGCGCCGGATGTCGTCGCGCTGCAGGAGACGAAACTCGAAGACGCGAAGTTTCCGGATTCCGAGCTGGCCAGCCTTGGCTACCTGAGCGTGTTTTCCGGGCAGAAGACCTACAACGGAGTCGCGCTGCTGTCGCGCCAGCCGGCGCGCGACGTCGTCACCGACATCGGCGGCCTCACCGACCCGCAGCGGCGCATCCTGATCGCGACGATCGGTGACATCCGCGTCGTCAACCTGTACGTCGTCAACGGCCAGTCGGTCGGCAGCGAAAAATATGCGTACAAACTCGATTGGCTCGCGAAGGTGCACGACTGGCTCGCGGCCGAGCTGCAGCGCTTTCCAAAAATGATCGTGCTCGGCGACTTCAACATCGCGCCGGACGACCGCGACGTGCACGATCCCGCGCTGTGGCACGAGCAGGTGTTGTGCTCGACGCCGGAACGCGCGGCACTTTCGCGCTTGCACGCGCTCGGCCTGCACGACAGCTTTCGGCTGTTCGAAGAGAATGGCGGACACTATTCGTGGTGGGATTACCGGCAGGGCGCGTTCCGGCGCGATCGCGGCTTGCGCATCGATCTGATCCTGGTCAGCGACGCGTTGCGGGCGAGTTGCCGCGGCGCCTGGATCGACCGCGTGCCGCGTACCTGGGAACGCGCATCCGACCACACGCCCGTGGGACTGGAACTAGCCGGTTTGGAGCTGGCATGAGCGACAACGACGAACCTCGCGACTGGCCCGATGCGCTCGACGAGGCGGACCTCGAGATACTCGATCGCTACCTGCGCGCGCACGCCGGCGAGGACGACCTGCTGCTCGACGGCGTCCACGGCCTGCTGACCGCGATCGGCATCGGCCCGCAGGCCGCCGTGCCGGACGAGTGGCTGCCCGAGGTGCTGCACGAGGCGTTTGCCGACGAGGACGAGGCGCGGCAGATCCTCGCTTTGCTGGCGCGCTTGAACGAGAGCGTCGAGCTCGAGATCGAAGCGGACAGCTACGAGCCGATCCTCGGCGAAGTCGAACTCGACGACGGCGACACGGCGCTGAGCGCGCACGGCTGGTGCGAAGGATTTTCCCGCGGTGTCGATCTGCGCGCGCGCGTCTGGGAGGCGCGGCTCGGCGCCGATTCGCAGTTGACCGAGTTGCTCGGACCGATCATGGCGCTGGCCGTCGAGGAAGGCGTGTTCTCGACCGATGCGGACTTCGCGCCGCTCAGCGAAGCCGAATACGATGAGTGCCTGAGCCAGCTGCCGCATGCGGTGACGGCCGTCGCGCGCTACTGGCAGGATTCGCCGCCGAGCGCCGAGGAACTCGCGCTCGCGAACGTAACCGGAGCCGACGGCGATGGGCCGCGGCGCCGCCGCGGCGGGCGATGGGTGCATTGAGTGCGGGAGCGCGTGAGACGAGAGACGAGAGACGACGATAGCTCGTTACAATCCTGATGGCTCGGTGGCAAAGCTGGGATGCCGGAAACTTGAGGGACACCATTTTTCCGTCTCACGTCTCACGTCTCACGTCTCTCGTCTCTCGCCTCACCTCTCACCGCTCACCGTCGCATTTCCCCCTTCTGCCCCTTTGACGCGGCGGTCGAAGAAATCCGCGATCGCGTGATACGCGTGCTGGCGCATCGCGGGCGTCACGGCGAGTCCGTGCTTGCCACCGGGATAGGTCATCAGTTCGAAGCGCGTGCCGTGCTCCTGCAGTGCAGACATGAGTAGCGTCGAGTTGCTGAATTGCACGTTGTCATCGGCCATGCCGTGCACGAGCAGCAGCGGTGACTTGATCCCGTCGATCCAGTGCAGCACGCTCGATAGTTCGTAGCCGTCCGGATTGTGCTGCGGCGTATCGAGATAGCGTTCGGTGTAGAACGTGTCGTACAGGCGCCAGTCGACGACCGGCGCGACGACGACTCCTCCGGCGAGTTCTGCCGACGCCTTCGCGAGCAGCATCGCAGTCATGTACCCGCCGTAGCTCCAACCGAATGCACCGATGCGCTGCGGATCGACCCACGGCTGCGCCTTGAGCCAGGCTATGCCGGCGAGCTGGTCCTCGACCTCCACGTTGCCGAGCTGCTTGTAGATGCCGTCGCTGAATGCGCGGCCGCGGCGCGCCATGCCGCGATTGTCGAGCGAGAACGCGACGTATCCGCGCTGCGCCATGTATTCGGCGAAGTAATCGATCCAGCCGCGCGCGACGACCTGCCCGTGCGGGCCGCCGTAGTAGGTGTCGAAGACCGGATAGCGTCTGGCCGGATCGAAATTCGCCGGCTTGTAGATGCGATAGTGGAGTGCCTCGCCGTGCGGGCCGCGCAGCGAGCCGAACTCGGGCGCGATATGCGCGTCGCGGTATGGCCAGTACGGGTGGCGCGCATCGAGGCGATTCTCCTCGATCCACGCAAGCCGGCGCCCGTCTGCGCTGTGCACGGAAACCTGCGGCGGCGTGATCGGATCGGCGAACGTGTCGACATAGATGCCGCCCGATCTGCCGAAATCGATCCGGTGCACTCCATCGCCGGCGCTGATGCGCCGCGGCGCCGTCGCGTCGCTGCCGTCGATGCGCACGCTGTAGAGCTGCCGGTCCGGTACGAAGTCGCGATTCGAATCGACATACGCGCGCCCGCCGGCTTCGTCGAGTGCGAGCAGCCCGTCCACGTTCCAGTCGCCGGACGTGAGCGCGTGCTGCAGCGTGCCATCCATTGTATACAAGTACAAATGATGGAACCCGCTGCGGTCGCTGCCCCAGATGAAACCCTTGCCGCCCTTGAGAAAACGCAGGTCGTCGTTGAGATCGATCCAGGTCGAGCTCGCCTCGCTGAGCAATGAGCGCTGGCGCAAGGTCGCGACGTCGACGACATTCAGATCGAGGCGCTGCTGGCTGCGCGGCATGAGTTGGTAGGTGAGTTGCTTGCTGTCGGGAACCCACGCCACGCGGGTCAGGTAGATGTCGGGGTCGGCGCCGAGATCGACCCAGCGCGTTTCGCCGCCGACAGCGGGGACGATGCCGAGCTTGACCGTGACGTTCGCGCTGCCGGCCGCCGGATAGCGCTGCTCGACGACCTCGCTGCGGTCGGCATAGACCTCGAAGCGCTTGACCAGCGCGACGTTGGCCTCGTCGAAGCGTTCGAACGCTATCGCCGAATCGTCCGGCGCCCACCAGTAACCCTCGAATCGGCTCATTTCTTCCTGCGCGACGAATTCGGCCTCGCCGTTGTGGATCGTCGCGCCGCCGTCCTGCGTCAACCGGCGCGCCTTGCCGTCGGTCAGGTCGATGACCCACAGGTCCTGTGCGTGCAGGTACGACACGTAGCGGCCGCGCGGCGAGACCTGCGGGTCGATCGCCTCGCCGCCCGTGTCGAGTTCGCGCAGCGCACGCGCCGGCGCTGCCGCAAGATCGTAAATGTATACTTTTCCGGAGACCGGAAACAGCAGCTTGCGGCCGTCCGGCGCGAACGAGTAATCCACGATTCCGCGGCGCGTGGCGATGCGCGCGCGTTCGCGCCGCGCCTGCTCGGCGGCGGAGACCGGCTCGGCCGCCGCGGCCAGCGACTTCGAGTCGACGAGCAGCCGCGTCGCGCGTGCCTTGATGTTGTATTCCCACAGGTCGAACGTGTTCTGGTCGTCGGCCTTGGCACGCAGGAAAGTCACGCGCTGGCCATCGGGCGAGATCTTGAGCTCGATCGGCGCGGGTCCGTTGAGGCTGCCGCCGCTGTAGATGCGTTCGATGGTCAGTTGTTCGGCCGTTGCCGGCGCCGCGGCCGCGAACAGGGCGCAGAGGATCAGTGTACGCATGAGTTCCCCGATCGATTCATTTGCCGATGCAGAACGTGGAAAAGATCGCGCCGAGCAGCTCGTCGCTGCCATACGCGCCCGTGACCTCGCCGAGCGCGCGTTGAGCGAGGCGCAATTCCTCGGCCGCGAGCTCGCCGGCTCTGGTTTCGAGCAGCGCGTGCGCGGACGCATCCAGATGGCGCTGCACGCGCTCCAGCGCGTCGACGTGGCGGCGCCGCGCGCTGAACGCGCCGTGCATATCCTCGCCGCGGCCGCCGAGGCGGGCAAGTTCCGCGCGCAGCAGCTCCAGCCCGTCTCCACGCTGCGCCGACAGGTACAGGTGCGTTTCGCGATCCTGGTGTTCCTCGCGCCGCGCCGGTTCGCCGCTCAGGTCGATCTTGTTCATCACGATCAATCGTGTGGCCGTGCTGGCGCATTCCTGCAACAGGATACGGTCCGCTTCGACATCGGCGCTTCGGGTCACGAGGATCGCGACATCTGCGGCGGCCAATTCGGCGCGCGCGCGACGCATGCCTTCGCGTTCGACGACGTCGGCGGAAGAGTGCATGCCGGCCGTGTCGACGAGGGTCAGGCCGATGCCGTCGAGGTTGATCGTTTCGCGCAGCAGGTCGCGTGTCGTGCCGGCGACGGCGGTCACGATCGCGCGATCACTTTGCGCGAGTGCGTTGAGCAGGCTCGACTTGCCGGTGTTCGGTCGGCCAACGATGACGACATGGAGTCCGTCGCGCAGCACGACGCCGCGGCGTGCCGCAGCGAGCAGATCGGCGAGGCCCTGGCGCAGCGCGGCCAGCTCCGTCGCCAGCTGCGGCGCGCCGAGAAAATCGACGTCGTCGTCGGGGAAGTCCAGCGCCGCCTCGAGCCAGGCACGAAGCCGCACCAGCGCATCGAGCAGGTTCTGCACGCGCCGCGAGAATTCCCCCTCGAGACTGCGTTGCGCCGCGCGCACGGCCGCTTCGGACCCGCTGCCGATCAGGTCGGCGACGGCTTCGGCCTGGGCCAGATCGAGCTTGCCGTTGAGAAATGCGCGCTCGCTGAATTCGCCGGGCCGCGCCGCGCGCGCACCGAGTTCGATCGCCCGGCGCAGCAGCAGATCGAGCACGACCGGGCTGCCATGCGCGTGCAGCTCGAGGACATCCTCGCCGGTGTGTGATGCCGGTGCGGCGAAGAACACGGCGAGCCCGCGGTCGAGCGCCGTGCCGGTCCCGTCACGAAATGCAACAAAGTGGAAAATGCGCTGTTTTAGCTTCTTGCCGGTCAGCGCGCGCCCGATCGCGCCGCTGGCCGGGCCGGACAGCCTGACGATGCCGATGCCGCCGGCTCCTGCCGGCGTTGCGACTGCCGCGATCGTGTCGTGCGCCGCCGCCGTGCCGGCGCTGGTGCGCACGGCCGGCATGTCACGCCTTGGCGACGCCCGGCTCTGCGGCGCGCCGCGTGATGATCCATTGCTGCAGCAGCGACAGCCAGCCGTTGACGGTCCAGTACAGCGTCAGGCCGGCGGGCGCAAACGCGAGCAGCACCGAGAAGATCAGCGGCATGGTCTTCATCATACGCGCCTGCAGCGGATCCATACCCGGCGCGGCCGGCGACATGCGCAAGATCAG
>Ga0207691_10001908_pt1 | contig 20369 bp, 19 predicted proteins | sample KBSM13metaG_FD_184327 | JGI IMG/M metagenome (GOLD analysis project Ga0207691, IMG submission 184327) | Miscanthus rhizosphere microbial communities from Kellogg Biological Station, Michigan, USA - KBS M1-3 metaG (SPAdes) (version 2) | ecosystem: Host-associated > Plants > Roots > Rhizosphere >... | reverse complement strand
CCTGGACCCAGTGCCGGGTGTCGGTCGGATGTTCCTGCGGCAGATCGTGCTCGATGTAGATCCGCGGCAGGCGGCGCTGCGCCTCGCTCAAGATTTCGTGCTGGACCCGCTCCCACTCGCCGCGCGACTGGAAGATGACGACGTCGAACTCGGACCCGCGCACTCGCTCGACCGGCAGGTCGTGGACGTTGTCGCCCCACGGCAGACGGCCGCTGCGACCGCTGTGATGCTCGGCGCGGCCCGGGTCGTTGACGAGGTGGAAGTCGTGCGGCACCTGCGTCAGGTAGTACAGGTAGTTGCCGTGGACGTGCCACGTGAGGATGCGCAGGCGCCGCTTCATGGCCGGTCGCCTGCTGTGGCGTGGGCGAGGTCGGGCCGGCGATCGACGGCGACGATGCTGCGCCATGCCGCCAGCACGGCTTCGACCGAGATCGCCTCGGCGCAGGGGTGGCCGATGGGGCAGACCCGATGCGCGCACGGCCGGCACGGTAGCGCCTGCCAGAGGACGCGGTGGCGATCGGTGTCGAGCGGCGCCCAGCGCGAGGCATCGGCGCCGCAGCTGATCACGACGCTCGGACAGGCAAGCGCCGCGGCGATATGCGAGACGCTGGTGTCGTTGCAGACCATCGCCTCGGCCCCTTCGATCAAGGCGCCTAGCGCGCCGAGCGTCGTCCGCCCGACGAGATTGACGGCGCGGCGGCGTATGCGTCGCATCAGATCGTCGGCACGCGCGGCTTCACCGGCGCTGCCGGTCAGGACCACGGTGCGTCCGCTCGCGGCGACCGCGTCGGCGACCGCCGCGAAGCGCTCGATCGGCCAGCGCCGCGAGGGCAGTTGCGCGCCGGCGTGGACGCAGACGTAGGGCGCGCAGCCGGTGACGTCGGGCCACGCTGCCGCGAGCGCATCGCGATCGGCAGCCGTGACCGGGAACTCGAGCTCGCACCCGCGACGGGGCAGGCCGAGGTGGTCGGTCAGGGCGAGCATGCGCGTGATCTCGTGTCCCGCGGTGGGCCAGCGCACGAACAGCGCTTCGTCGCGGCGCGGAATCGGCGCATCGGCGTCGAAAAAGCCGGCGCTGTGGCGCGCGCCGAGCGAGGCGACCAGCGGATTGACGATCGCGCCGCTGCCATGCATCTGCAGCGCGAGGTCGAAGCGGCGCGACCGGGCGTCGGCAAAGAAGCGCGGCAACGCCGCCTTGTCGACCGGCACCTCGGGCAGTCCCGGGTAGCCGGGCAGGGCGATGAAGTCATCGATCAGGTGGCCGAGTCGCGCGGCCATGGCACGCGTCGGCTCGAGGCCGATCCAGGTGATCGCCGCCTCGGGAAACGCGACGCGCAACGCGCGCAGAGCCGGCACGGCGCACAGCATGTCGCCGAGCATCAGGGCGCGGAAGATGGCGATCCGGTCGATCGGCGCATCGGCGAGGAGCGGGTGCACGCGGCGGTCCTCAGAAGTACGCGACGCGGAAATGGAGGGCGCCGCGCAGTCGCCAATAGACCGACAGGAACGGGATCGCCGCCGACGTGACGAGCATCTCGACGACGTGCGCCGGCGCGTGCGACGTGCCGCGCAGGCGCCGCCGCGCCAGAGCCGCGATCAACACCAGCGCGACCGCCGCGCTCACCAGCGCCGAGCCGGCCACGCCCGCAACCGAGAAAACGGCCGCGACGATCGAGAGCGAAACCACGGCGTAGTAATCCCACGGCGGCGCGCGCAGGATTCGCTCGCGGTACAGGCGCGGATGCTTCTTGAACAGCAGCGCGTCGTAGAACACGTTCTTCTGCTGGCGCAGGCTCACGCCCCAACGCTCGGGCCGCACCGGATGGACGACCACGGCATCGGCGCAGGAAACGATCCGTCCGCTCTCCTTGAGCAGCCGGAATTGCAGATCCGAATCTTCGCGCCAGGCGCGCTCGAAGCGCTCGTCGAAGCCGCCGACCTCGGCCAGCGCGATTCGCCGGACGAAGGCGTTGGCGGTGATGAACTCGGCATGCTCGAGGCCGCGCGTCATCAGCTCGTGATCGGTCGGTCCGTCGCCGCTGCGCCCGCTCGCTCGCCCTGGTGCAGGCACGCGCACCCGACCCGCGACGGCGACGACGTCGTCGGCCAGTGCCCGCTCGCCGTTGGCAAGCCAGTCGCGGTCGGGCACGGTGTCGTCGTCGGTGAAGGCGATGAGCGCGGCACGCGCCGCGCGCCAGCCGGTGTTGCGCGCCGCGGCCGGACCATGGCCGGCCGTCGGTCGTGTGTAGCGGATCGTGTGTGTCGGATGGCGCGCGGCGACGTCGTACACCGCGGCCTGCGTGTCGGCGCTCCGACCGTCGTCGACGACGATGATCTCGAACGCGGCGGCGTCCAGGCTCTGCCCGACCAGCGCGTCGAGGCAGCGGACGATGAGATCGGGCCGATGGAAGGTCGGGATCACGACCGAGACGCGCAGCCAGGCGCCTGTCGGCAGCGACGCCGACGCAGCCGAGCGCGAGGATGCCGAGCGCGTCTCCGGTTCGCGCAGGGTCGAGCTCATGAAGTCTTTTCCACGATGAAGCTGCCGATCGCGAGTGCGTCGAGCGGCGTGCTGTAGAACGCCTCGACCGCCGCCTTGGGCGAGCCGACGATCGGCTCGCCGCGCACGTTGAACGATGTGTTGACGAGGACCGGAACGCCGGTTCGGCGGTGAAACGCGCGCAGCAGGGAATGGAAGCGCCGGCTGGTCGCGGCATCGACCGTCTGCACCCGCGCGGTCCGATCGGTGTGGCACGCCGATGGAATTCGTGCCGCGTTCTCCGGGGCGACGTCGTAGACGAACAGCATGAAGGGCGAGCTGCCGCCGTTGGCGCCGGCCGGCGCGAACCATGCCGACAGGTCCTCCTGCGCGATGGCGGGGGCGACCGGCCGGAAGTCCTCGCGATCCTTGAGCTCGTTCAGGCGCATCTGCATCGCCGGGTCGATCGGCGAGGCGAGGATCGAGCGCGCCCCGAGGGCACGCGGGCCGAACTCCATCCTGCCCTGGAACCAGCCGACGATCCGGTTCTCGGCCAGCAGCGCGGCGACCGCATCGACGAACGCAGCGTCGCTGTCGTAGCGGCGGTAAGGCAGCTTGGCCCAGGCAAGAGTGCGCTCGATGGCGTCGTCGTCAAAGCCGGGGCCGAGGTAGGCGTGCTCCATGCTCCAGCCGCGCGGCGCCAGCGCGACGCTCGCGGTCGTCGGCGCCTTCTCCGTCGTCTCGGTCGATCCTGCCGACGTCTCGTCCGCCAGCCGCGAGCGGCTGTCGACCCAAAGCGCCGCGCCGAGGGCAGTGCCGGCATCGCCCGCGGCCGGCTGGACCCAGACCGAGTCGAAGATGCCGCTGTCGCGCAGGCGGGAGTTCATGACGCAGTTGAGGGCGACGCCGCCGGCCATCGCCAGTTGCCGCTCGCCGCTCACGTCGCGCAGCCAGCTGGCGAGCGCGAGCACCGTTTCCTCGAGTACCTCTTGCAGCGAGGCGGCGAGGTCGAAGTGATGCTGCGCCAGCGCCTCGCCGCGATGCCGCGGCGGCCCGAAGAGCGCGGCGCAGTCGATCCGGTCGACGACGTACTGGCCGCCGATGCCGACGCGAACGTGATCGCGCAGGGCCGCCTTCAATGTCGGCTGGCCGAGCGCGGCGAGCGCCATCACCTTGTATTCGTCGCTCGAATGAAGAAATCCGAGATGGCTGGTGATGCGTTCGTAGAGCAGGCCGAGCGAGTTCGGCATCTCGACCATGCCGAGGGTTCGGTAGGCGAGCGCGCCGCCGCTCGCCGAACAGGCGCCATAGGTCGTGGTCGCGCGCTCGCCGCGGCCGTCGAGCGTCATCACAGCGCAGCGCTCGAACGGCGCTGCGAGAAACGCACTCGCCTGATGCGCGAGATGGTGGCCGACGAAGTGCCAGCGGTACGGCGGCCGGCGCGCATCGACCCCGGCGAAGCGGTGCGCCAGGTGGTGCGGCGCGCCGTCGACCAGCTGCTCTGGCGCGTTCCTGATGTAGGTCGCGAATAGCGGATCCCACGGGCTTTGCCATGGCGCGCCCGGGCGACTCGACAGCGCGCGACCGAGCGGCAGCGTGATCGAGCTCGTGTCGTCGCCGACGGCGACGCTGTCAAGCTCGTCGGGATCGAAGCTGTAGGCGACGTGGTCGAGATCGCCGAGGGTGACGCGCGCTTGGCTCAGGCAATAGTCGATCGCGTTGAACGGCAGCTCCCATGCCGTGAACGGCAGCGGCCGCTTGGCGTGCTTGATGCGCGTGAAGCGCTCTTCCTCGGCCGCGGCGACGACTTGGCCGTCGATCACCAGTGCCGCTGCCGAATCGTGGAAGGCGGCGTTGATGCCCAGCGTGATCATCGTTCGACCTCGGCAAGCGCGATGCCGCGCAGCGGCACACGCGGCGGTGTGTCGCGCAACAGGTCGATCGCCGCCGCGGCGACCGTCTCCGGCTCGACCCGGCGCAGGCAGTCGTGGTGACCCTCCGGGCATTGGCTCTTCAGGCAATTCCGGCACGGCACCGGATGATTGAGCACGCGCGCGGGAACCAGCCACGGCGTGTGCTGCGGATTGGTCAGCGCATAGAGATCGACGACCGGCGTGCCGAGCGCTGCGGCGAGGTGCGCCGGGCCGCTGTTGTTGGCGACCAGGACGCCGGCGCCCTCGATCAACGCGGCGAGCTCGCCGAGATCGAGCTGACCCGCGAGCGAGATCGCCGGCGCGGTCATGGCGGCACGCAGTTCGTCGATCAAGGCGCGCTCGGCAATGGCGCCGGTCACGACGATCGCGGCACCGGTGGCGTGTGCGATCCGGGCGACGGCAGCGCCGAACAGCGCCGCCGGATAGCGCCGTGACTCGGCGCTCGCGCCCGGGTGGACGACGACGTAAGGCCGCGTCAGGTCGATGCCGGCGCCGGCCAGGCGGCTGCGCATGGCGTCGCGCGCGCTCGCGGGAACCGCAAAGCGGAGGCGACGGTCGTGCGCGGCGAAGCCGACGCTGGCGACGAGGGCGAGCTGCCGTTCGACCTCGTGGCGCATGCCGTCGCCGATGGCATCGCTCTCGGCCACCCAGTCGCTGAGCAACTGGTATGGGTTCTCGCGGCAGTGCGCGAGCCTGAGCGGAATGCCGGCGAGCCGACAGACAAGCGCGGCGGGAAGGGCGCTCTGGGTGCAGGTCGTGAAGATGACGGCGGCGTCGAAGCGAGCCGCTGTCAGGCGCGCGATCAGCTTGCGCTCGGCCTCGCCGAGCGGCACGTCGTCGGTCGCGCCATCGCCCTTGACCCAGGGCGCGGCGAAGACGATGGCATCGTCGATGTCGCTGAGGTAAGGCGCCGCTGCGGCGCCCGACGGCGATGCCAGCAGGCCGAGCCGCGCATCGGGCAAGCCCGCGCGCATGGCGGCGATCGCCGGCGTCGCCATCAGCACGTCGCCGAGGTTGTCGAGGCGGACCAGCAAGAGTCTTCGCACGCGTCGCCAGGCGGCGCGATGCGAAGACGTGCATCTCGCCGCTACGGTCGTGTCGCTCGCGTTCACGCCTCGGCCTCGAGCTGGGAAGAGCGCGCGATGATGAACTCGGCCGCCTCGCCGAGATCGGCGCAACGGCCGTCGGGTATGCGCAGCCGCGACAGCTTCCACTCGGTCTCGTTGCCGACATCGAGCAGCACCGCGCGACAGCCGGCACGATGGCCGGCCTCGATGTCGTCGAGGATGTCCCCGACCATCCAGCACTGGCTCAGGTCGAGGCGATGCGCCAGCGCGGCCTGGCGCAGCAGGCCCGGCGCCGGCTTGCGGCACAGGCACGCCAGCTTGCCGTCGCGCCCGGGCGCATGCGGGCAGCAATAGAGAGCCCGGATCTCGACCTTGCCTTCGTTGCGGACGCGCCGGAGCAGCTCGCTCTCCAGCAGTGCGAACTCGCGCCGCGTGAAGCGGCCGGTCGCCAGCCCCGGCTGGTTGGTGACGACGATGATCGCGAAGCCGGCCGCGTCGAGCGCTCGCAGGCCTGCGAGCGCCGCGCGCGTGAAGTGCAGCCGCGCCGGGTCGACGTTGTACGGAACGTCGTCGACGAGCGTTCCGTCCTTGTCGACGAATACGGCCCGCCGTGACAGCACGGCTTCTTTCGGCCCGGCGCCCTGTGGAGCCGATGCGACGCTTCTCACCGGCTCACGCGGCGCGCCGCGTCTCTCGACGATCGCGCGTGCCGTAGGACGCGTAGGCCGGACCCAGCGTCGCCCGCGGCGCGGTCTCGGCGAGAACGGTCGCGTAGACCGCCTCGAGGTCCTCGGCGACGCGCTCCCAGGTGAAGTGCTCGCGCACGCGGCGCGCGCCGGCGCGTCCCATCGCGCGCGCCAGCGCCGGATCCGAACGCAGCTGGTCGAGTCGAGCGGCGAGCGCGCGCGGCTCGTGCGGCGGGACCAGAAAGCCGGTGACGCCGTCGACGACCGAATGCTGGATGCCGCCGACGGCACTGCCGATCACCGGGCGCGCGGAGGCCATGGCTTCGAGCGGCGTGATGCCGAACGGCTCGTACCACGGCGTCGTCACGAACACGTCGCACGCGGTGTAGTACCGCGCCAGCTCGTCGCGCCCGTGGTGCCCGGCGAACGTCACCCGCTCGGCGATGCCGCAGCTGCCGGCGAGCTGTACCAGGCGTTGCACTTCGTGGCACGGGGCGGCGCCTGCGGGCGCGGCATCGCCGCCGACGACGACGAGTCGCGTGCAGCTGGAATCCGCGAGCATCGTCACCGCGCGGATGACGTTGTCGACACCCTTGCGCGGCACCATCCGGCCGAGCTGCAGCACGACGAACTCGTGCTCGCCGAAGCCGAGCGCGCGGCGCGCCGCGAGTCGATCTCCGGGAGCGAACTCGGCGAGGTCGACGCCGCACGGGACCGTCGCGATCCGTTCCGGCGCCGCGTCGTACAGGCGCTGCAGATCCGATGCGTCCTGCGGGCATTCGGCGATGACGCGGTCGGCATGGGCGACGATGCGGTGCTCGATCTCGATCCGTTCCGGCGGAAAGCCGTCGGCCGCGCCCTGGTGCTGGCGCCGCACCCGGCCGAGTGCGTGGAAGGTCATCACCATCGGCATGCCGAAGCGGGCCTTGAGTGCGAGAGCGACCAACCCGGACATGAAGAAGTTGGCATGGACCAGGTCGTAGCGCTTCGAGCCGGCGACCATGCGCATCAGGGCCGCGCTGAACTCGGGCATGTGCTCGAGCATCGCTTCCTTGGCGATGAAGCGCGCCGGTCCGCCGTCGACGTGGAGCACGCGAACGCCCGGCGCCAATGCGACCACCGAGGGCAGCGCCGGGTCGTCGCGGCGGGTCGCGACGTCGACCCGGTGGCCGCGTCGGGCCAGCATCCGGGCCACCTTGTCGACATAGACGTTCTGGCCGCCGGCATCGACGCCGCCGAGCGCGGCGAGCGGCGAGGCATGCTCGCTGATCAGTGCGATCTGCATGGCCGGCGATGAGCTCTGATGCCTCGATGTGAAAACGCTTGCATGACGCGATCCTGGAAGGGAAGGAGAGAAGCGTTCGGCATCTCACATGCCTGCTCCGTCCTCGGCCCCGTCAAGTCGCTGCTACCGGCCGTTCACGTCAGCTCGTCGCGCCTCGCCTGCCGCCCGCCATGCTCGTGCTCGGGCGCGCTCGGGAACCGCTGCCGACGCGCCTTGCGCCGTTCATTCAGTCGGTCGAACGGGAACAGCCCGCCGATCGCGCCGCCGATCGAGGAGAGGTTGCTGACGACACGTGCCGCCTCGATCGCGAATTGCTGGATCACCTGGCGCTCGCTGGTCGGGCCGTCCTCGCGAACGCGCGACAGAGCGTGCAGAACGTACAAGCCGGCGAGCGCCGAGAGCAGGAACAGGAATTCCCAGTGCCGGATCGCGACGACGACGAGCTCGTTCGCGCGCCCGGGCGCAAGCCAGCGCAGCACCATCTCGAGCTCGCGATCGGCGAACAGCTCGGCAACCGCGCCCGCGAGGAGCGGCGCGGCGCCGCCGGCGAGCGCCGAGACGACACCGACCACGGCCAGGTACGACGTGCCCTGTCCTTGAGGCGCGAGCTTGAGGCTGAGATTGCCAGTGGCAAGAGCGATGCCACCGGTCGCTGCGCCCATGAAGACATGCAGCATGCCGAGCAGCGTCAGCGCCAGCCAGGGGTGCGCCGGCTGGTCGGCGAGGACCAGCGTTGCGGTGCAGATGAAATACACCGGCAGCGCGGCCGCGAGCACGCTCTTGTTCGACGCCTTGCCCGAGATCCGGCCCCAGAGATAGAGCGCCGAGGCGTTCGCCAGCTGGCTCGCGACGCCGAGGGCCGTCACCGTCGCCAGGCTGTAGCCGAGCTGGCGGATCAGGTAGACCGTGAGGAAGGGCGCGGCGGTGTTCGACACCACCGCCCATGCGCCGAGGAAGACCACGAGCGCCCGGAAATTGCGGTCGCGCAGCGGCTGTCGCAGCGCCGCCAGGAGAGAGACATGCGGCCCCGCGGCCGGCATCTTCGGCTCCGGCGTTCGCGCCAGGTAGTAGGAGCTCACGAAGCTTGCGAGCGCCGCACCCGCAAAGACCCACGCGAAGGCGTGCAGACGATCGGGTGCATGGTCGATCCACTGGCCAGCAAGCAGGGCGCCGATCCCGCCCGCGAGCGTTCCCCAGAGAAGGCGCCGTGCGAAGAACGGACCCAGCCGGTCGCGGGAGATCAGCTGGTGCAGCCACGAGTTGACGGCGCACGCGCCGATCGAGCCGAGCACGGCGATCGCGATCTGCCCCGCGATCAGCAGGACCAGCGCGCGCTGGCACTCGGGAATGAAGGGCACCGCGATCAGCGCCAGCAGGCAGACGCGCGACAAGACGATGACCAAGACGCCGATGCGCTTGCGCTCTCGGAAGCGTTCGATCAGCGCGATCGCCGGAAGCTGGGCCACCTGGGCCGCGATCGGAATCGCCGCCAGCAGGCCGATCGCGAACGGTCCGGCGCCGAGCGCGATCGCGAAAGCGGCCAGCACGACGCCGCCGGACCAGGCGCCGGTCAGGCTCGCCCATGCGGCGTCGGCGACAAGCGACCGCTCGGCGGCCGCGAGCTCCTGGGCAGAGACGGAATCGACGGAACGAAGCTGCATCACGCGGGCGGTGCGCCGCTGCCGGCGCTCGCCTGTGTTGGCACGGTGCGTGCCGCCGCGCCGGCGTCAGTGGTCGTCGATGCGCCCGGGCGCTCGCGAGCCTTCGGCGCCGGCCCGCTCGCCGAGCGGGATCCTGACGACGAACCGGCTGCCCTGGCCGGTTCCCGCGCTGGTCGCTTCGACGTCGCCGCCGTGCGCCCTGACGAGCTCCTTCGCGACCGCCAGGCCGATGCCGAGCCCGGGATCGCCGGCATGAGCGTCGAGGACGAACAGATCGAAGATCCTGGGCAGCACCTCGGGCGGAATGCCCGCGCCGTTGTCGGACACGGTGACGACGACGTCGTTGCCGGCCACGGTCACGGCGAGCCTGACGTCGCCGCCGTCGAGCGTTCGTCGCGATGCGTTGTTGATCAGGTTGCTGAAGACCTGCGCCAGGCGCATCGGGTCACACAGCACGCTGACCTCCCGCGACGGCGTCTCGACATGGAGGCTCTGGTGCTTGAGCAGCATCGCTGGCCGGCTCGCGTCGACCGCGCTGGCGACGACGGCGCCGATGTCGACCCGACTGAGCGCGAGCTTGAACTCGCCGCCGCCGACAAGCGAGCCATCGAGGAGATCGTCGATCAGCCGCGCCAGGTGGATCGCCTGGCGCTTCAGGATCTCGCCAGGCTTGGCGTCGATTCGCCCGAGCAAGGCGCCTCCCGTCATCGCGTCGACGGTCATCCGGATCACCGACAGGGGCGTTCGCATCGCGTGCGCCGCCTTGACGACGAAATTGATCTGTCGTTGATGCGCCTCCTCGGCGTGTGCCTTCAACGCCTGTGCCGCCTGGGCGGCGCGGAGCAGCTCGTGATTCGCATTCGACAGCTCCAGCAGGCGGGCTTCGTGCTGGGAGAAGGCGGTATCGGCGCGCTGCTGGAGCTCGCCGTCGTCGGGATCCGGGGGAGCGTCGCCGTCGTCGTCCGCAGGACCCGCGTGGCATTCGTACGAGCCCGCGCCGCGCCGCTTGGAGCGATACATGGCGGCGTCGGCGTGCCGGATCAGGATCGCCGGATCGCTGCCGTCCTCGGGAAAAACGGCGATGCCGATGCTGGCCGAAAGGTGCAACGCGTGCTGCCCGACTTGCGCCGGCGCGGCGAGCGAGGCGAGCATCTTGCGTGCGACGGCGGCGGCATCGGCAACGCTCGAGATGTCGGTGAGCAGCACCAGGAACTCGTCGCCGCTGTGGCGGCTGACGGTGTCCGAATCGCGCACGGCGCCCTGCAGCCGCTGCGTCACGAGCTGCAGCACCTGGTCGCCCGCGGCGTGGCCGAGCGTGTCGTTGATCTGCTTGAATCGATCGAGATCGACGAACAGCACGCCGACCCGGGTGGCGCGGCGCTGCGCCAGCGCGATCGCGTTGTGCAGTCGGTCGAGCATGAGAGCCCGGTTGGGCGCTCCGGTCAGCTCGTCGTGCTGGCTGTAGCGCGTCAGCTCGTCGTAGCTCGTGACCGCGCTTTGCGCCGCCGAGTCGGCGTTGACCGCCGCCAGCACGAGTTGCTCGTCGGCTTCGTGGACCTGCGTCGAGCGCAAGGTTCTGAGCTCGTCGCGGGAGCGAGAGAGCTCGCGCCGCAACCCCGCGAGCTCGGCACGAACGGCGTCGGCCTGGGCGTTGAGCAGCTGCACCATGCGGGCTGCCTCGGCGGCCTGGACCCGATCGCGATCGGCGTCCGAGGCGGTGGCCGACGGGCGGTCGTCGGTCGACGAGCTCAGGGGGGCGAAGGGCAAGGGACCGACCATCGATGTCACATGCGGTAACCGATCATTCTTGTCCAGCGGAAGCGGCTCGATCGCGGGCGAACCGTGGGCCATCGCACACTTCCGGCGCCCGTGTATTCGTCTCGGGTCGCGGTAAGGCAAACCCGGCCAGACCGAGCACAGGTGCGCCGCTCGTCATCGTGCCCGGCAGATCGCGCTCCTGCTGTCAGTCGGCGTTGCCGTTGGGCGAGCATGGCTCGGGACAAACGGTTACGACACCGGCTTCAGCCGTCCCTGCGCGGGCCGATATCAGCCCTATCCCCCGTACCGGACCCCCGCCATGAAGCGCCCTTCGATCCTTGCCGCCCAGGTCAGCCTGGCGATCGTCCTGTCGCTCGCCGCGAGTGCCGCGGTCGCGGGTGGCGCGTCGTCGAACGACGGAGCGAAGCGCGCCGCGAGCAACTCGTTCAATGTTCTCTACACCGCTAAGTCGCCCGGTGCCGCGGTGGTGGTGCCGGCGAACGGAACCAGTGTCCCGCCAGGCAAGGCGGTCGTGACCAATCCGTACAACGTCCCTCTGTTCAAGGACGCCGGCAGCCTCGGCGCCCGCTAGCCGGCGCTCTTGCGTGGAAGACCGCGACGGCGTCGCGCCGCGCGGGTCGGCGCATGATCGCGGCATTGCTGCACGCGATGTCTGCCATGGCCACGTTGCCCGGTTTGCCCCAGACCGACGAACCCGAGCCCGACGCGCTCCCGGTCGAGCCCGACGACGGCAACCGCTTGCCCGTCATACCGGAAGCGCCGGGACATCTGCCGGTGACGCCCCCCAAGGCCTAGAGGCACTCCCAGGGTGCGGGCGGTCCGAGCCGGTGCACAATTCGCGGCGCGCGCCCCGGGCGCCGCCGGAGATTCGCCGATGATGTTACGGGTGTGGGCGTTCGTGATCGCGGTTCTGGCCGTTCTCGGCTTCGCCGCGTGGGCGTCCGATTTCGTCACGATGCAGGGCGAACGCACCATTTACACGGTCGATTGCGTCGGTGGTGCGTGGGAGGGGGATCGCTGCAGCGGCACGCTCAAGGCCGGCGCGCGTTACCGCTACCGGGCGCTGAAGCCGCACGGCGAAGTCATCTTCTGGACCGTCGGCTCGTCCGAGCCGTCGGGCAAGTTCAACGACTGTGTCATCCAGGACGGTCGCAACTGGGTTTGCAAGGTGTGCCCCGACGCCGCTCGCTCGATCACCCTTCAGATGACGCAGGGCCTTCCGGTGCCGGCGACGACGGTGACGCGGCCGTTTCGCGCGGTCTCCAAGTGGCGCTGGCTGCTGCTTCAGCGCGGCTTCACGACCGAAGGCGACGTGCCCGTCGTGACTGCGGCCACGCCCGGCTGAGCAGCCGCTACGGGCGCGCCTCGGCGGCCGCGGGCACGCGGCGTGACGTGCGCGGCGGCAGGACACCGGTGGCGAGCGCGGTACCGAGGAAGATCACCGCGCAACCGAGGACCACCGTCAGCGTCAGCCGCTCATCGAGGAAGAGGCCGCCCCACAGCACCGCGAAAAGCGGCACGAGGTAGGTGACCGCCACCGCGTTCGCCGGGCCGGCATTGGCGATGAGGCGGAAGTAGAGGATGTAGGCGAGGCCGGTACCGAAGATGGCCAGCCCTCCGGCCATCAGCCAGTCATGGCCCGACGGCGCCGTAGAGGGCCACGACAGCGCCGCGGGCAGCGCCAGCACGAGGGCGGCCGCGACCTGGCTGCCGGCGGCGATGGCCAGCGGCGGCACGGCAGCCAGCTTCTTCTTGGTGATGCTCGGCGAGGCGCCGTACGACATCGTCGCGACGAGGCACGCGGCGATCGCCCAGGCCGAGCCTCCGGGACCGAATCCGGCCTTGTCCCAGCCGATCCAGACGACCCCGGCGAAGCCGATCGCCAGGCCGAGGACGCGCAGCGCGGTCATGCGATCGCCGAGCCAGAGCCAGGCGACGATCGCGGCGAAGAGCGGCGTCGCGGAATTGAAGATCGCCGACAGGCCGGCGTTGATCGTCAGCGCGGCGTAGGCGAAGCAGAGAAACGGCAACGCCGAGTTGGTCACGCCGACGACGGCGATCGGCCGCCAGTGTCGAGCGAGCGCCGCGAGCTCGCCGCGCGCAACCAGCAGCGGCACGAGCAGGACCGCGGCGCCGGCCACGCGTAGGAACGCGAGCACGACCGGTCCGAATGCCGGAGCGGCGACGCGCATGAACAGGAACGACCCGCCCCACAAGGCGGCGAGGGCGACCAGCTCGACGACGTCGCGCGGCCTCAATGAAGCTCCAGCTGCCGCGCGCCGCTGCCGCGCCGCGCCGAACGCTCGGCCTCGATCCGCAACAGCGAGGTCTTGCGCGCAAGCCCGCCGGCATAGCCGGTGAGCGAGCCGGTGCTGCCGACGACGCGGTGGCACGGGACGATGACCGAGACCGGATTGCGGCCGACGGCGGCGCCGACGGCGCGGCTCGCCGACGGGACGCCGAGCCGACGCGCGATGGCGCCGTAGCTGCACGTCGCGCCAGGAGCGATGCGCAGCAGCTCGGCCCAGACGCTGCGCTGGAACGGCGTTCCCTGGAGATCGAGCGGCACGTCGAAGGCGTCGCTCTCGCCGGCGAAGTAGGCGGCGAGCTGGCGCGCGGCCGTGCCGAGCAGCGGGTCGTCGTCGCGCTCGGGCGCGTCGATCGCGGCAGGATGATGCTTCTGCTCCTCGAACCAGGCGCCGGCCAGCCCGCTGGCGCTGCGCGCGAGCAGGAGCGTGCCGAGCGGCGAGGCGATGCGGCACTGGGCCGTACAGCGTTGCAGGATCGAATCGGTGGCGTAGGTCATGGCGTGACTCCGAGTGAATTCCAGAGGCGAAGCAGGGCGTAGGCGCGCCACGGCCGCCATGCTTCGGCGTGCGTCGCGGCGGCGCGGTCGGAAGCGATGTCGAACAGCTGGCGCATCGCCTTGAGCGCGGCGACGTCGCCGGGCGGGAAGGCGTCGGGCCAGCCGAGCGCGCGCATCGCGATGTAGTGCGCCGTCCACGGGCCGACTCCCGGCAGCGAGCGCAGCCGCTCGACCAGCGTCTCTGGCGACGCGCCCGGCGCCAGCAACGGCGCGAGCTCGTTCCACTGCGTGGCGAGCGCCTGGATCGCGCCGGCGCGGCTGCGGATGATGCCGAGCTCGGCGATGCGCTCGATCGCGACATGCGCCAGATCGGTCGGCGCGGGAAAGGCGCGATCGATCTCGGGCCACGGCGTCGCGACGGCGCTGCCGAAGCGCTCGACGAGGCGGCGCGCGAGTGTCCGGGCCGCCGCGACCGTGACCTGCTGGCCGAGGACGGCGCGAACGGCGAGCTCGAACGCATCGACGCTGCCGGGCAGGCGCAGGCCCGGCTCGCCGGGCAGGGCGACGAGCGTCTCGGCGATCGTCTCCGGCGCCGCATCGAGGTCGAGCCAGCGCCGGACCAGCGCGATCACGCTGCCGCTCGCCCCGCCGAGCGTTGGCGCGAACGACAGCTGGACGCGTGCCTGCGCCGGCACGAAGCGCACTTCGAGCCAGCCGCCGTTCGCTCCCGCGATCCCGGCGCGAACCGTCCGCCGCACGCCGTCGCTGCCGGCGCTCTCGATTCCCGGGATGGCGCGCTCGGCGATGAAGGCGAGCAGGGCGCGCGAGTCGAGCGGCGGTCGATAACCGAGCGTCACCGTGATCGCGGCGGCGCTGCCGTTGCCGGCGCCGTCATCGCCAGCTTCCCGCGATGCTGCAGGCGCGCCGCTGCGTGGTGCCGCACGCCGCAGTCGCGTCGGGTTCATCCGGTAGCCGTCGACGAAGGCGGCGTTGAAGCGGCGCAGGCTGCGAAAGCCGCTCGACAGCGCAATCTGCGCGACCGGCATCTGCGTGTCGGTGAGAAGCTGCTTGGCGAGCAGGAGCCGGCGCGTCTGCAGGTATTGCAGCGGGGTGACGCCGTGCTCGGCGAAGAAGATCCGGCGCAGGTGGCGATCGCTGACGCCGAGCCGCGCCGCGATCTCGGCGACGCTCGGCGCGTCGCCGTTCGCCGCGAACTCGTCGAGCGCGTTCGCGGCCTGGCGCGCGAGCGTCCGCGACGCGTCCATCACCGTCCATGGCAAGCCCGGCCCGGGGGCGATCTCGGGTCGGCACTTCAGGCACGGCCGGAACGACTCGGCCTCGGCCTGCGCCGGCGTCGCGAAGAAGCGGCAGTTGCGTCGCGCCGGCATGCGGACGCGGCAGATCGGCCGGCAGTAGATCCCCGTCGACGTCACGCCGACGAAGAGTCGCCCGTCGAAGCGCGCGTCGTGCGCGAGCAGGACCTGGTAAGCGGCATCGCCATCGATCGTCATGACGCAATTATCGCTGGCGTCCCCCTCGTGACTCGCCGTTTTCGGACATGTTCCAAGGCGCCCTCATGGAGGCCCATCGCGGCGATCGGAGGAGGTCAGGACGACTCGAAGCGGCCGTGCTTGCCGGCGCCGGCGACGAAGCGGCTCGCCCCTCCTTCGGCCTCGCCCGAATCGATCGTCGCCCGGCCCAGGGCGAACTCCTGCGCCAGCGCCTCCTGCGTCGCCAGGCCGTGCTGGCGGCGCGCGCTGAGACGATCGTTGCGCAGGCATTGCTGTGGAAACGCGGCGATCTGGCGCGCGAGCGCGAGCGCCGCTGCCAGTGCCTGGCCGGTCGCGACGACGCGATTGGCGAGGCCGATCGCAAGCGCCTCTTCGGCACCGACGGCGCGGCCGGTGAGGATCAGATCCATCGCCCGGCTCTCGCCGATGAGGCGCGGCAGTCGCACCGTGCCGCCGTCGACGAGCGGAACGCCGAAGCGGCGGCAGAAGACGCCGAACGTCGCCGTCGCCGCCGCGACGCGCAGATCGCACCAGAGCGCGAGCTCGATGCCACCGGCGACGGCATAGCCCTCGACGGCCGCGATCACCGGTTTCGTCAGCTCGAGCCGGCTCGGTCCCATCGGCCCGTCGTGCGCCATGTCGTCGTCGAGCGCAAGGCCGCCGCTCGCGCCGAGCTCGGCCGGCGAGCTGCCTCGCGCCACCGATCGCAGGTCGGCACCGGCGCAGAAGTGCTCGCCCGCGCCGGTCAGAACGGCGACCCGTGCGACGGGATCGGCGTCGAACTCGCGAAAGCCGTCGGCGAGGGCACGCGCCGTCGGCCCGTCGACGGCATTGCGGACCTCGGGGCGATCGATCGTCACGGTCCAGACCTCGCCGGCGCGGTCGATGCGAACTGTCGTCATGGCGGCCCCTGTACGCGATACGAGGGTCGCGCCCTGGTGTTTCTCGGGTTAGTACGCTCGCGATCCGCAGGCCGCTTGGCTACAACGCAACTGCCCGCAAGACGAGGCAAGAATCATAAATCGGCCGCATCGAGGAGACCCGTGCAGGCTTTGCAGATCGTCATCAGCGGCCTGGCGCAGGGTTGCATCTACGGCCTGATCGCCCTCGGCCTGGTGCTCATCTACAAGACCACCGAAACGGTGAGCTTCGCGCATGGCGAGCTGATGATGCTCGGCGCCTTCACCGGCTTCGCCCTGATGACGCTGCTCGGCTGGCCGTTCTGGCTCGCCCTCGTGGCGACGATCGGCGTGATGACGATCTTCGGCATCGGCCTCGAGCGCATCGTCATCCGGCCGATCCTCGGCCAGCCGGCGTTCTCGCTCGTCATGCTGACGATCGGCATCGGCTACGTCGCCCGCGGCCTGGTGACGATGATTCCCGGCATCGGCACCGAGACGCACACCCTGCCGGTGCCGTACAAGGACCAGACCTGGAACCTGGGCGGACTCGTTCTCAACGTCGAGCAGATGGCCGTGATCTTCGCCACGGCGGTGCTGAGCGCGCTGCTGTACGCCATGTTTCGCTACACCAAGGTCGGCATCGCGATGCAGGCGTCGTCGCAAAACCAGCTCGCCGCGTACTACATGGGTATCCCGGTGCAGCGCCTGACCGGGCTGGTCTGGGGCCTGGCCGCGGCGGTCGCGGCGATCGCCGGACTGCTGCTCGCGCCGATCACATTCGTCTACGCCAACATGGGATTCATCGGCCTGAAGGCGATGCCGGCAGCGGTCGTCGGCGGCTTCGGCAGCCTGCCGGGGGCCATCGTCGGCGGGCTCGTCATCGGCGTCGTCGAGGCGCTCTCTGGCTTCTATCTGCCCGAAGGCTTCAAGGACGTCGCGCCGTATGTCGTCGTGCTGATCATGCTCGTCGTCCGACCGAACGGACTGTTCGGCGAGAAGCTGCGCAAGAAGGTCTGATGCGCTTCCTCTTCAAGACCTCCTACCTGCAAGACATCCGCCTCGTCAAGCACGGCGGGCAGGCGTTCTGGTACGGCCTGCTCGTCGCCGCGCTCGTCGCTTCGCCGTGGCTCCTGCCCGAGTACTGGCTGGCGCAGCTCACGTTCGTTCTCATCTACGCCGTCGTCGGCCTCGGCCTGATGCTGCTCACCGGCTACACCGGCCTGTTCTCGCTCGGCCATGCCGCGTTTCTCGGCGTCGGCGCGTATGCCGAAGCGTCGCTCGGCAACGCCGGCTGGCCGTTTCCGCTGAGCTTCGCCGCGGCGGCGCTGATCTCGGCGGCGGCGGGTGTTGTCGTCGGCCTGCCGGCGCTGCGCGTCAAGGGCATCTACCTGGCGATCGCGACCTTGGCGTTCGGCTTCATCGTCGTCGAGGTGTTCGCGCGCTGGGAGAGCGTCACCGGCGGCAATGCCGGCAAGCACCTGCAGCCGCTGCGCGCGTTCGGCTGGAGCGCCGCCGACGACGTCTCGTTCTACTTCGTCTGCCTCGTCGTCACGGCGCTGGCGACGCTCGCGATCCTGAACCTGCTGCGCTCGCCGACCGGCCGCGCATTCGTCGCCATCCGCGACTCGGAGGTCTCGGCGCAAAGCATGGGGATTCATCTGGCGCGCTACAAGACGCTCTCGTTCGCGATCTCGGCGGCGCTCGCCGGACTCGGCGGCGCGCTCTACGCGCACAAGCTGAAATTCATCTCGCCCGACCAGTTCGACATCCTGCAGTCGATCGACCTGGTGCTGATGATCGTCGTCGGCGGCGTCGGCTCGGTCCACGGCGCGTTCCTGGGCGCGATCTTCCTGATCACCATGCCGCAGGCGATCGCGCTCGCCAAGGATGTGCTGCCGGCGGTCATCGGCCAGGCGCCGGGGCTGCAGGGCGCCGTCTACGGCCTGGTCCTGATCGGCTTCGTCCTGTTCGAGCCGCTCGGCTTGTACGGCCGCTGGCTGAAGCTGCGCACCTATCTGCAGATCTTTCCGTTCTACCGCCGCGGCATGTTCCAGCGGCAGAAGAGCTTCCTCAAGTCGGACCGTCTGAAGTGAGCCCCTTGCTCTCGGTCAAGAACCTCGGCATCAGCTTCGGCGGCGTCCGCGCCGTCGATGGCGTGACCTTCGACGTGGCACGCGGCGAGGTGTTCACGCTGATCGGCCCGAACGGCGCCGGCAAGACGACGGTGTTCAATCTCATCAGCCGGCTCTACACGCCGTCGTCGGGAACGATCGAGCTCGACGGCACCGACCTCGGCCGGCGCGCGCCGCACGAGATCGCCGGCCTCGGCATCGCCCGCACGTTCCAGAACATCGAGCTGTTCGAGCATGCCACGGTGCTGCAGAACCTGCTCATCGGTCGGCACACGCATCGCGCCAGCGGCGTCGTGAGCGATCTCGTCTTCACGCCCAAGGCGCGTGCCGCCGAGCTCGCGGCGCGCGAGGCGGTCGAGCGCGTGATCGACCTGCTCGACCTGCAGCATCACCGCGAGGCGATCGTCGCCGGGCTGCCGTACGGCGTGCGCAAGGTGGTCGAGCTGGCGCGGGCGCTGTGCACCGAGCCGCGACTGATCCTGCTCGACGAGCCGTCGTCGGGATTGAACGTCGAGGAGACGGACGACATGGCGTTCTGGATCGACGACATGAAGCGCGACCTGGGCATCACCGTGCTGATGGTCGAGCACGACATGACGCTGGTCTCGAAGGTGTCGGACCGGGTGCTGGCGATGAACCAGGGCCAGATGCTCGCGCTCGGAACGCCCGACGAGGTGCAGCGCGACCCGCAAGTGATCGAGGCCTATCTCGGTTCTGCCGACGACGTGGCGACGCTGCGGCGCGAGACGGCGGGGATGGAGAGGCGATGAGCTTCCTCAGGCTGCAGAACGTCGAGAGTGCCTACGGGCCGATCCGCGCCATCCGCGGCGTCAGTCTCGAGGTCGAGCGCGGCATGATCGGCACCGTGCTCGGCGCCAATGGCGCGGGCAAGTCGACGATCCTGAAGACGATCTCCGGAATCATCGATCCGAGGAAGGGCCGGATCGAGTTCGCCGGCGCCGACATCACGTCCGAGGACCCGGCGCGGGTCGTGCAGCGCGGCTTGAGCCACGTCCCGGAAGGACGCGAAGTGTTCCCGCTCCTGTCGGTGCGCGACAACCTCCTGATGGGCGCCTACACGCGCAAGGACCGGGACGCTACGGCGCGCGACATGGAGATGGTCTTCGGCTACTTCCCGATCCTCAAGGAGCGGGCGACGCAGCAGGCGGGCCTCCTTTCCGGCGGGCAGCAGCAGATGCTGAGCATCTCGCGCGCCCTGATGGCGGCGCCGCAGATGATCCTGCTCGACGAGCCGAGCCTGGGCCTCTCGCCGCGGCTCACGCGCGAGATCTTCGAGATCGTCGTGCGCATCAACCGCGAGCGCGGCACGACGCTGCTCGTCGTCGAGCAGAACGCGCACATGGCGCTCAACGTCGCCGATTACGGCTACGTGCTGGAGAACGGGCGGATCGTCATGGAAGACACCTGCGCCCGGCTGCGCGAGAAGGACGACATCAAGGAGTTCTACCTCGGCCTCAAGGACGCCGGCGCGCGCGGCGAGCGGCGCTGGAAGAAGAAGAAGACGTGGCGATGACAGGCCGCCTCGCATGAGCAGCCTCTGGGACGCTGCCGCGCGGCTCGTGCCGCGCCGCGACGTGGTCGTGCCGGGCGAGACGATCGCGGCCGTGTTCTGGAACGCCGCCGCGACGCGGCGCGACCGCGTGTTGATGCGCGAGAAGAAGCTGGGCATCTGGCGCGACTGGACCTGGGCGCGATCCGCCGAGGCCGTGCGTGAGATCGGCAACGGCCTGATCGCCCTCGGCTTCGCTCCGGGCGACTGCGCCTCGATCCTGTCCAACACCGTCGTCGAGTGGGTTCTCGCCGACCTCGCCGTGCTCTCGTGCGGCGGCGTCTCGAACGGCATCTACCCGACCGACGCGGCCGAGCAGGTCGAATACCTGGGGTTCGATTCGCGCAGCCGGATCCTCTTCGTCGAGGACGACGAGCAGCTCGACAAGGTGCTTGCCGTGCGCGGGCGGCTGCCGCGGCTCGACAAGATCGTCGTCTTTGACACCGAAGGCCTGCGCGACTTCCGCGACGAGAGGGTGCTCTCGCTCTCTGCCTTGCGCGAGCTCGGCCGCAGCCACGGCGAAGCGCAACCGGGCGAGCTCGACCGGCGTGTCGCCG